>OBXQ01000080.1_pt1 | contig 80750 bp, 57 predicted proteins | sample 1476641 | NCBI WGS metagenome assembly OBXQ01 (sample SAMEA2580174, study PRJEB22360) | human gut metagenome | biome: human gut; feature: human-associated habitat; material: faeces | place: Denmark | collected 2008/2010
ACGGAGGTGTCAGGCCGCCCGGGCTCGCCGGGCGGCGGCGGCGGGCGAATCCGCGGCGGCCGGTGGCGCGGCGGAAAATGGGGCCGGCGCAGATGTGCCGGCTGCCGCGTCCGCAGGGCAGGAAGGCCAGCCCGCAGCGGACGGCCAGGAGGCTCAGAGCGCGGCGGATTCCGGGGCCGAAGCCGGGGATGACACCTTTGACGACGAGGAAGGCGAGGTCGGCGGTTGGATTCAGGATGTTGAAGGAGCGGGCCAATGATCGCAGACAGCAGAATTACAGACTATATACTATCACTGGAAACCGGCCAGGGCCAACTGTGCGACCGCATCGAACAGGAAGCCCTGGCCGCTCGGGTTCCCATCATCCGCAGGGAGACCGCGGCGCTGCTCAAAACCCTGGTGGCGGCCAAAGCCCCCAGGGCGATCCTGGAGATCGGCACGGCGGTGGGGTACTCTGCCCTGCTGATGGCCCGGGTGATGCCGGCGGACTGCCGGATTACGACCATCGAAAAATATGAGAAACGGATTCCCATTGCCAGAGAGAATTTCCGCCTGGCCGGGGAGGAGGAGCGCATCACCCTGCTGGAGGGGGATGCGGACGAGATTCTGGACCGATTGAAGGGAAGTTATTTTGACTTCGTGTTCATGGATGCGGCTAAGGGCCAGTATCTGGCCTGGCTTCCCAAGCTGATGGAGCTTATGCCCGCGGGCGCGGTTTTAGTTTCCGACAACGTGCTCCAGGACGGGGATATCGTCCAGTCCCGCTTTGCGGTGGAGCGCCGCAACCGGACCATCCACGCCCGGATGCGGGAATACCTCTATGAATTAAAGCACAACAGCGCGCTGGAGACGTCCATCCTTCCCGTGGGGGACGGGGTGGCGCTGAGCGTGCGCAGATGATGAACGCAGGCAGCGCATCTGCCGGTAGAGACATGAAAAGCCGCAGGCGACGCGGCGGAATGGAGATTTCAGGATGAGAAAGACGGAACTGCTGATTCCGGCGGGCAGTCTGGACGTGTTAAAGACCGCTGTAGTCTACGGCGCGGACGCTGTCTATATCGGAGGAGAGGCATTCGGCCTGCGGGCCAAGGCGCACAATTTTTCGAACCAGGAGATGAAGGAGGGGATCGAGTTTGCCCATGAGCGGGGCGTGAAGGTCTATGTCACCGCCAATATCCTGGCCCACAACGGCGATCTGCCCGGGGTGGAGGAATACTTTGAGGAGCTGCGGGACATCGGACCCGATGCGCTGATCATATCCGATCCCGGAGTATTTGCCATTGCGAAACGGATACTGCCGCAGATGGAACTTCACATCAGCACCCAGGCCAACAACACCAATTATGGTACATACCAGTTCTGGTATGGGCTGGGAGCCAGGCGTGTGGTTTCCGCCAGAGAGTTGTCCCTGAAGGAGATCCGGGAGATTCGGGACCACATTCCGGAGGACATGGAGATCGAGAGCTTTATTCACGGCGCCATGTGCATTTCCTACTCCGGGCGCTGCCTGCTCAGCAACTATTTTACGGGCCGGGACGCCAACCAGGGGGCCTGCACCCATCCCTGCCGCTGGAAGTACGCGGTGGTGGAGGAGACGCGGCCGGGCGAGTACATGCCAATTTATGAAAATGAACGGGGCACCTTCATCTTCAACTCCGGGGACTTATGCATGATCGAGCACATCCCGGAGATGCTGGAAGCGGGAATCGACAGCTTCAAGATCGAGGGGCGGATGAAAACAGCGCTCTACGTTGCTACGGTGACCCGCACCTACCGCAAGGCCATCGACGACTGCCTGCGCGACCCGGAGCTTTACCGAAGGAACATGGAGTGGTACCGTGAGGAGATCGGAAAGTGCACCTTCCGATCCTACACCACAGGCTTTTATTTCGGCAAGCCCGGGGCGGAGTCCCAGATTTACGACAACAGCACGTATATCAAGAATTATACCTACCTGGGCACCGTGGAGGAGACGGACGGTGCGGGCCGGGGCCGCCTGATCCAGAAAAACAAGTTCTCCGTAGGCGAGACCATCGAGATCATGAAGCCGGACGGGCGCAACCTTGAGGCCGTGGTCCGGGAGATCCGCAGCGAGGACGGAGAACTTCAGGAGAGCGCTCCCCACTCCAAGCAGGTCCTCTGGGTCGGCTTTGAGGCGGAGGCGGGCGCAGAGCCCTACGATATCCTGCGCAGGCGGGAAGAGCAGGCGGGGGAATAGGCGCGGCCTTGGCAGGATTCTCATAGTCGGAACCGACTTGTTGTGGCAGCGGCAGCGCCCGGTGGAAACCGGCGCTGCCCTGTCTGTTTCAGGACTGTTTTCGGGCGGCGTTTCCGCCATGGAAAGTATTGCCAAGTCCGCCCGAATAGTGTAAAGTAACAGGTACAGGAGGATTGACCCTATGATCGATGCCGTCTTAATTGGATTAGCGGCGCTCTGCGCCGGATATTTTGCCGTGATCGTGCTCTATGCGGGGATCGGAACCTCGTTTGCTTTCATATGGCTGTTCTTCGCGGCCCTGTGCCTGTTTCTGGTGTACGGAAAGTGGTATTACCGGCGCAATGCGGACCGGATTCCCCGCTGGGTGCCGGTTTCGGTGGTGACCACCTGCGTGGCCGGTCTGACGGTGTTCGCGGCGGTCTGCATCATGGTATTTTCCGGCGTGGCGGGTTCCGATCCCGTGGGGTTGGATTACGTGATTGTGCTGGGAGCTCAGGGCAAGGAGCACACGGTGAACGGCTCCCTAAAGCTCCGTCTGGACAAGGCCATCGAGTATGTGGAGGAGAACCCGGACACCATACTGGTGCTCTCCGGCGGGCCCATGCAGGGGGAGGAGAAAAGCGAAGCGGAGCTCATGTATGATTATCTGCGCTACAACGGCGTCCGGCCGGACCAGATGCTGATGGAGAAGCGCTCCGCCAGCACGGTGGAAAACGTGGCGTTCAGCCGTCTCGTCATCGAGCAGGACCGTTTGGCCAGAAAGCGGAAACGGGAGGCGCTCTTTCAGCCGGTGGGACCGGGCGTGGAGCCTTTGGCCCCGGATAAGCCCCTGGAGATCGGCGTGCTCACCAGCAATTTCCACGTGTTCCGCGCCCGCCTGACCGCCAGGAAATGGGGCATTGAAAATGTCTCCGGCATCGCAGCCAAATCGGACCCGGTGCTGTTCGTGCATCTTTGCGTCCGGGAGTGCGCGTCCATCTTTAAGGACCGGCTTGTGGGAAATATGTAAACAGGCGTATATTTTTTCGAAAAGTTTGGATTAATAAGGATGCGGGACTGCGCAGCCCGGTGGATACAGAAGACGCGCATTGTGGACAGAGTATAAGAGAATGGAGAGAATTGTGGATATGTCGGATCGCAGCAATCTGGAAAAATTGAAAGATCTTACCCAGTATCGGGTATTAAAGGAAACATACATCGAGGAAATGAATTCCCAGGGAGTGATTCTGGAGCACGTGAAAAGCGGCGCCAGGATTTTCCTGATGTCCAACGACGACGACAACAAGGTGTTTTGCATCGGATTTCGCACCCCGCCGGAGGACAGCACCGGACTTCCTCACATCCTGGAGCACAGCGTGCTTGAGGGATCGGAGAAATTTCCGGTGAAGGATCCCTTTGTGGAGCTGGTGAAGGGGTCTCTGAACACCTTCCTGAACGCCATGACCTACCCGGACAAGACCGTTTATCCGGTAGCCAGCTGCAATGACAAGGATTTCCGGAACCTGATGGACGTGTATATGGACGGCGTGCTTCACCCGCGGATTTACCGGGAGCCCAAGATCTTTCTGCAGGAGGGATGGCACTATGAGATGGAGTCCCCGGAGGACGACCTGACCATCAACGGCGTGGTTTACAATGAGATGAAGGGCGCCTTCTCCTCGCCGGAGAGCGTGCTGGACCGCTATACCCGCGCGGTTCTGTTCCCTGACAACAGCTATGCCAACGAGTCCGGCGGCGATCCCGCCTTTATACCGGAACTGACCTATGAGCAGTTTATCCGGTTCCACCAGACGTATTACCATCCGGCCAACAGCTATATCTACCTCTACGGCGACATGGATATGGAGGAAAATCTGCGGTGGCTGGACGAGCAGTACCTGAGCCGCTACGACCGGAAGGATTGCCCGGTGGACTCCTCCATTCCGCTGCAAGAGCCCTTCACGGAACCGGTGCAGCGGGAGATCACCTACTCCGTCACGCCGGAGGAGGGAACGGAGAAAAAGACCTACCTGTCCGTCAACACGGTTGTGGGCACGGACCTGGATCCCAAGCTCTATGTGGCGTTCCAGATTCTGGAATACGCTTTGATCTCAGCCCCGGCCGCGCCCCTCAAGCAGGCGCTGATCGACGCGGGACTGGGCGAGGATATTATGGGCGGTTACGAGAGCGGCATTTTACAGCCCTATTTCTCCGTGATCGCCAAGAACGCCGACAAGGAGCAGAAGGCGGAGTTTCTGATCGCGGTCAAGGGTACGCTGCGGCGTCTGGCGGATCAGGGCATCGACCGGAAGAGCCTGTTAGCCGGTCTCAATTACTACGAGTTCCGTTACCGGGAGGCGGACTACGGTTCCGCGCCCAAGGGGCTGATGTACGGCCTGTGGTCCATGGACAGCTGGCTGTACGACGGGGATCCGCTCATGCACCTGGAGTACCAGGAGACCTTTGACTTCCTGAAGCAGGCGGTGGAGGAGGGGTATTTTGAGGGCCTGATCCGGCAGTATCTGCTGGACAATCCCCACGAGGCCGTGATTCTGGTGACGCCGGAGCCGGGCAAGACGGAGCGGGAGGACGAACAGCTGGCCAACATGCTGGCGGAGCGGAAGGCTTCCATGACGCCCGAGGCCATCGACGCCGTGGTACAGGGAACCAGGGAGCTGCGGGAGTACCAGGAGGAGCCGTCCTCCCAGGAGAATTTGGAAAAGATTCCCATGCTGGGCCGCGAGGATATCAGCCGGCAGGGGACGAAGCTTCAGTACACGGTGCGGGAGGAAGCCGGGGTGACGGTGCTCCACACCGATCTGTTCACCTCCGGCATCGGATATCTGAAGATCCTTTTCAACACGGACCGGGTGCCGGTGGAGGATCTGCCCTATGTGGGACTTTTGAAGGCGGTGCTGGGTTATGTTGACACGGAACAGCACACCTACGGGGATCTGTCCAGCGAGATCTTTTTAAACAGCGGCGGACTGGATTTTTCCGTGACTTCTTTTGTGGATCTGGAGAATAGGGGACAGTTTACCGGCGCTTTTGTGGTAAACGCCAAGGTGCTTTATGAAAAGCTGGATTTTGTGTTTCACACCGTGACGGAGATTCTGACCTGTTCTAAGCTGGACAATGAAAAGCGGCTGGGCGAGATTCTGGACGAGGTCAAGTCCAGGTCCAGAATGAGGCTGGACGACAGCGCCCATGCGGCGGCCGTCTCCCGGGCCAGCTCCTACTTCTCCCCTACCTCCGCGTTTAATGAGATGGTTGGAGGAATTGGATATTATCATTTTCTGGAGGATGTTGCGAAACGCTACGGCAGCGAGCCTGGGTACCGCAAGGAATTGATCGCTAAACTGAAGGAGACCATCACCCGTCTGTTTACCGCGGACAATCTGCTGGTGGGCTACACGGCGGATCAGGAAGGCTACGCCGTGCTGCGGCGGGAGCTGGGAGCCTTCAAGGCCAGTCTGCCCGCGGGGGAGCAGGCGCGCTATCCGTTCGCCTTTGAGCCGGGCAACCGCAACGAGGGCTTTATGACCGCCTCCCAGGTCAACTATGTGGCCCGGTGCGGAACCTTTGCCGGTTCCGGCTACGCTTATACCGGAGCCTTAAAGGTCCTGAAAGTGATCATGAACTATGAGTATCTCTGGTCCAACCTGCGGGTGAAGGGCGGAGCTTACGGCTGTATGAGCAGCGTGGGCGCTTCCACGGAGGGATATTTCGTCTCCTACCGCGACCCCAACCTGGCAGGTACCAACGCGGTCTACGAAGGGATTCCCGAATATCTGCGCAATTTCTCCATCGAGGAGCGGGATATGACCAAATATGTGATCGGAACCATCAGCGATATCGATGCGCCCATGTCGCCCGCCATCCGCGGAAGCCGCAGCGTTTCCGCCTATCTCTCCCATGTGACGGATGAGATGATCCAGAAGGAGCGGGAAGAAGTTCTGGACGTGACCCAGGAGGACATCCGCGGCCTCGCCGGAATCATCCAGGCTGTCCTGGACACCGGAGCCCTCTGCGTGGTCGGAAACGGGCAGAAGATACGGGAGGACGAGGCATTGTTCAAAAACATCCAAAATCTGTATCATTGAATGTAATGGGCCTCCGCGTCTTTTGCGGAGGGCGATTGCGGAATGTAATGGGCCTCCGCGCGGGGCCAACCCCACAACCTTAGATTTGAGATAGAACGGGCGGCCGCCGCTGTTGGCGCGCCGCCCGTAAAAAAGGAGAGCACTATGGAAGAGAATGCACAGAAGAAATCCGGCTTTGTGACCCTGATCGGCCGTCCCAACGTGGGAAAATCGACCCTGATGAACCATCTGATCGGGCAGAAGATCGCTATCACCTCGGACAAGCCGCAGACCACGCGCAACCGGATTCAGACCGTCTATACGGACGAGCGCGGACAGATCATTTTCCTGGACACGCCGGGAATCCACAAGGCGAAGAATAAGTTAGGAGAGTACATGGTTACCGTGGCCGAGCGCACGCTGACCGAGGTGGATGTGATCCTGTGGCTGGTTGAGCCCAGCACCTTTATCGGAGCCGGGGAACGCCATATCGCGGAGCAGTTAAACAAGGTGAAAACCCCGGTGATCCTGGTGATCAACAAGATCGACACCGTGAAAAAACAGGAGGAAATCCTGACCTTTATCGACGCCTATAAGGACGTCTGCCAGTTTGCGGAGATCGTGCCCCTGTCCGCCTTAAAAGACCGGAACACGGACCTGTTAACCGAGCTGATCTTCAAATATCTTCCCTATGGGCCTCAGTTTTACGACGAGGACACGGTGACGGACCAGCCTATGCGCCAGATCGCGGCGGAGCTGATCCGGGAGAAGGCCCTGCGCCTGCTGGACGACGAGATTCCCCATGGAATCGCGGTGGTGATCGAGCAGATGAAGGAGCGCAAGAACGGCATGATGGACATTGAAGCCAGCATCGTCTGCGAACGGGAGTCCCACAAGGGCATTATCATCGGCAAGGGCGGCAGCATGCTCAAGCGCATCGGCATCGAGGCCCGGAAAGAGATCGAGGACATGATGGAGACCCAGGTGAATTTACAGCTGTGGGTGAAGGTCCGCAAGGAGTGGCGGGACAGTGAACTGTACATGAAGAACTACGGTTATAACGGAAAAGAAATTTAGAAAAAATTGGAATACGATTTGATGAGAAATGCGTCTAAAATCGTCGATTTTGTTGTTTTTACAACAAAAAATGCAAAAATACAACATATGATGGCAGGGAAGGCCGGGACATGGAAAGGGGGTGGAAGGGATGCGCGAGGCGGTTACATTGAACGGCATGGTGCTGCTGTCCGCGCCCTCCGGAGAATTTGACCGGCGTCTGGTGCTGCTGACAACAGGCAGGGGAAAGATCACTGCCTTTGCCCACGGGGCCAGAAGACCGGGCAATCCCCTGATGGCCTGCACCCGGACCTTTGTGTTCGGCAAATTTACGCTCTATGAGGGCCGCACCGCCTACAATCTCCAGTCCGCCCAAGTGGCCAACTATTTTGACGAGCTGTCCTCAGACATGGAGGGCGCCTGCTACGGCTCCTATTTTCTGGAACTGGCGGATTTTTACTCCCAGGAGAACATGGACGCCACGGAACAGCTGAAGCTTCTGTACCAGTCCCTGCGGGCGCTGTTAAAGCCTGCGATCCCCAACCGGCTGGTGCGCCGTATTTTCGAGCTGAAAATGATGGTGATCAACGGGGAGTACACGGAACAACCTCCCAACCCAGTCTCCGATTCCTGCTCTTATGCCTGGGAGTACGTGGTACTGTCTCCGGTGGAGGCGCTGTACCGCTTTGCACTGACGGACGAGGTGCTGAGGGAATTTGAGCGCGTGGTGGAGAGCGGGAGAAGGCGTTTCCTGCGCCATGAATGCCGTTCCCTGGAGATTCTGGAGGTTCTGACTTCGGACTAGATACACCTTAGGACCAAAAGGACCGAAGTTTTACCGGATAAGGCTTGAAATATTCAGAGTCAGACGCTATAATATTCCCATATGTGCCAAAAGGAAGGAACCGAGTATGAAAAAGATAAGCAGGTATCTGCTGCTGGCAGCGGTGGTAATGGCCGTGTTTGCCGCGTCGGGCTGCGCCAGAAGCGACAAGGGCGCGGTATTTGATCCGGATCAGAGCAGTATTTTCGTCAAGAAGGACGGCAGCGTGCTCAGCGCTTCCGTAGAACATAGCGATCAGAACTACTATTCGGAGGAAGAACTGAAGAGCTTTATGGAAGGCAGGCTGTCCGAATTCAACGCAGCCCAGGGAAAAGAGAGCGCCGCATATAATAAAGAAGGCGCAGAAAAACTCCCCGCGGCCATTGTCTCCTGCAAGGTGGAGGGAGCGGACGGAGCCAAGACGGTAAAATCCATCGTGGAGTACAGCTCTCCGGAGATGCTTCTGGCCCTGGCCGGTGAGATCCGGGACGGGGAGATCCAGCTGGCCGCCCTTGCCACAGACAGCGTGGAAAACCGGCTGGCCGCGGGCGATCTGGTGGGAAGCACCTTTGTGGACGCCAAGGGAAACGCTGTGGAGGCGGGTAAGATCACCAGCCAGAGCAAGCTGCGGGTGGTTTCATCCCAGGGACCGGCCCTGATCCAAACCGAGGGAAAGGTGCTGTACATGTCCGATGGCTGCACGCTGGTGGACGAATACACGGTGCAGACGCCGGAGGAAGGCAGCGGTTTCATTATTTTTAAATAATATGAATGGATAGAGAGCGCCGGGGCGTGCGGGACTTTCCACAGTGCGGGAAGAATCAGTTTTGCCGGTGGAGTTGATCCGACGGGCGCGAGGAAAGAGAGAGGACGAAGCAATGGAAAAGACGATGGAAAAGATTGTGGCCCTTGCCAAAAACAGAGGTTTTGTATACCCGGGTTCCGAGATTTACGGCGGCCTTGCCAACACCTGGGATTACGGCAACCTGGGCGTGGAGCTGAAAAACAACGTGAAAAAGGCGTGGTGGCAGAAGTTCGTGATGGAGAGCCCCTACAACGTGGGCGTGGACTGCGCCATCCTGATGAACTCCCAGACCTGGGTTGCCAGCGGCCATCTGGGCGGATTTTCCGATCCGCTGATGGACTGCAAGCAGTGTAAGGAGCGTTTCCGCGCCGACAAGCTGATCGAGGATTACAACGCCGAGCACGGCATCGAGATGGAGGGCTCCATCGACGGCTGGTCTCAGGAGCAGATGAAACAGTACATCGAGGACAATCACATTTGCTGCCCCAGCTGCGGCGCCCATGATTTCACCGATATCCGCCAGTTCAACCTGATGTTCAAGACGTTCCAGGGTGTGACCGAGGACGCCAAGAACACCGTTTACCTGCGCCCCGAGACCGCTCAGGGTATTTTCGTCAACTTCAAGAACGTGCAGAGAACCTCCCGCAAGAAGGTGCCCTTCGGCATCGGCCAGATCGGTAAATCCTTCCGCAACGAGATCACGCCCGGCAACTTTACCTTCCGTACCAGAGAGTTCGAACAGATGGAGCTGGAGTTCTTCTGTAAGCCCGGCACGGACCTGGAGTGGTTTGCCTACTGGAAGCAGTTCTGTATCGACTGGCTGCGCACCCTTGGCATCAAGGAGGACGAGATGCGCGCCAGAGACCATTCCCCGGAGGAGCTGTGCTTCTACAGCAAGGCTACCACGGACCTGGAGTTCCTGTTCCCCTTCGGCTGGGGCGAGCTCTGGGGCATCGCGGACCGCACCGACTACGACCTGACCCAGCACCAGAACGTGTCCGGCCAGGATATGACCTACTTTGACGACGAGAGCAAGGAGAAATACATCCCCTACGTGATCGAACCCTCCCTGGGCGCGGACCGCGTGACGCTGGCCTTCCTGTGCGCTGCATACGACGAGGAGGAGCTGGCCGAGGGCGACGTCCGCACCGTGCTGCGCTTCCATCCGGCCATCGCGCCTGTGAAGATCGGCATCCTGCCCCTTTCCAAGAAGCTGAACGAGGGCGCGGAGAAGGTGTTCGCCGAGCTGTCCAAGTATTATAACTGCGAGTTTGACGACCGCGGAAACATCGGTAAGCGCTACAGAAGACAGGACGAGATCGGCACCCCGTTCTGTATCACCTACGACTTTGATTCCGAGGAAGATCACGCGGTAACCGTTCGCGACCGCGACACCATGGACCAGGTGCGCGTGCCGATTGCAGAGCTGAGAACGTATTTTGCGGATAAGTTTATGTTTTAATATGTGAAACGGGAGACGGTATGGCGAAAGCTGTACCGTTTTTTTGATGCAATGGGGGATTGGAGGCACAAAAAAACCGGCCGCAAAATGCAGCCGGTTTGCGCACTTTTATTGCCTGCGCGCGGCCCTTCCAATCCGCTGTCCCATGCGCACCCGGGTTTCCTCGCCGCGGGCGGAGGCCTGGAGGATGGGCTCGTCCAATTCAACGGCTCCCGGCATGAACAGCAGCACGATGGTGGAGCCGCCGAAGGCGAAATAGCCCTTTTCCTGACCCCGCATCACGTCCAGGCGTGTGTAACCGGTGTGATGATTCACAATTTTCCCCACCATCAGAGCGCCCACTTCCATCATCAGATAGGTGCCGAAATGTTGGGAGCGGACCACCGTGTACTCACGGCAGTTTTCCTTATAGATGGGGAAATGGTCGTTTGCCACGGGATTGACGGTGTGAAGGCGGCCGGGGATCTTCCGGTAATGGGCCCGCAGGCCGCCGTCCGGCCAGGCGTACCGGTGGTAATCGTCCACGCAGAGCCTGAACACCAAAGCCGTGCCCCCGGCGAACCGGCGCGCCAACTTGGGATCGCGCAGCAAATCCTCCAGCCGGTAGGCGGTCTGCTTGATGTGGAATACCCGCCGGGGGCTGATGGAATAAGCGGTGAGCCGGGCGTCACAAGGGCTGGCTAACGTCAGGGGGTCCGGGTCAAAGGGACGGGCTTGGGGCAGCAGCCGGCGGGTGAACAGGTCGTTAAAGGAACGGTAGCGCCCGCCCGCAGGCAGTTCACACTGGGATAAGTCGATGTGGGCGGTACGGATAAAGGATGGTATCAGAATTCGGGATAGGGAGGAATCCATACAATAACCACCGATTTTGGATATCACCGGATGGGTGAACGGGAGGATCAGAGCGCGGCCCAGAGCGTGATTGTAGATGAGCTGCAGCAGTTTGTCCTGGAAGCCGTCACGGGGGCCGGCATTTGTGGAAGCATTATGTTTCATGGCATTGGCTCCTTTGATGTTGATGATGGATGCGCAGAGTAAAAAGGTGGTACATACCGTCGAAAATACGCCCATAGGTTCGGTACAGAACAGGTATCCTTCCCAGCCGCAGGCAGGCTTCCGCCAGAACCACCGCCCCCACAATATCGATCACCACATGCTGTTTGACCGCTAGTGTGGAGATGAATACCAGGATGGCCATGACGCAGGAACAACGGCGGTACCACAGGGGGATAGCGGTATTCCGGCGGATTCCGATGTAACAGAACCAGCTGACCAGGCAGTGAACCGACGGAAACAGGTTCAGCGGCAGGTCCAGTGCGTATAAAATCCGCATGGCATGATTCCAGAAGCCGGGACCGGAGACATCCGGCCGGATGTTGGTGGTCGGAAATGCCAGGAAAAAGATCAGGCATACGATCCGGGAGAGAAAGTCCGCAGTGAAGAACTGGTAACACCTGGTTTTGTCCTGGCGGGCGATGAGGATGTAGTTGACGATCCAGAACAGATAGCAGCCAAGATATACAACCAGAAACTGGGGGATAAAGGGAAGCCGGTTATCCAGGGGGCTGGCGATGTCGTGCCGCGGCAGATCGAGAGCCAGAAGCTGCGCTCCGCCGTACACTGTGAAATTGACTGCCACAGCGAAGATCAGCGGAAGTACCGCATAACCCGGCAGCAGCCTCTTTCGTTTTTGTCCAATCCAATCCGGCATATAGCCACCTCCAAAATAAATACATTATATCATAGGTTTATGATAAATGGTACGTTTCCTCAATTATATTATGCCATTATATTATGCTGTTAAGCGGGCGGTTTGTGATTAGGGGGGCCTTATTATACAAGGTCACCAACCGCCAGGTTGCTGACAAGTGCTACGTTTCCTTATTATACATGGTCACCAACCGCCAGGTTGCTGACAAGTGCTACGTTTCCTTATTATAGCAAATATGTAGGAAGAAACAAGGAAGAAAGGCGGTTTCTTTATAAAATTTAGAATAGTTTTATAAACGCCCATTTACAAATGTGGTATACTTACAAGTACGGGTGAAAGTCTGTCCCGGACTGTCAATTTTGTCCGGTGGGCTGAGATACTATAAAAAAGGAGGCAGGACCTATGAAACTGAAGACCCGTCTGGCGGTTGCATTTTTGACCATCACCATCGTGCCGATCCTGCTGTTTTATGTAGCGGTAGTAGGGCTGAGCAGTTATCAGACCCAGTCCTTTCGCAAAGAATACGGGCTGACGGAGCAGGTGGACCTGTTCTCCGGCAACTCCCTTCAGATCTTTAACCGCCTGACCAAGCGTTACCAGGAGGAGATCCGGCAGACGCTGAAGGACAATCCCGGACTCTACGAGGACGGCGCATATTTAAACAATTTGAACGAGGAGCTGAAAAGCCATTACGCGTATCTGATTGTTCTTAAGGGCGGGGAGGTTTCATTCTGCGGGAGCAATGACATGCAGATGGATCCCGCTTTGTACGACAAGCTGCCCGACTTCGACGCTATGAAAGGCGATTTGGAGGGCGGTATCTATCTGGACGGAGAGAATCAGCACCTGATCAAACAGATGGATTTCACGTTCCCCGACGGTACGCCGGGAAGCGTATTTATTGTGTCAAATGTGGGCGATCTGGTGCCGGAGGTCAAATCCATGATCCGGGAGATGCTCTTCCTTGGAATCGTGATTCTGGTGGTGGCGGGGATTACCCTGACCGTCTGGGTTTACAGGTCTATCTTGAGCCCCCTCAACAAGCTTCAGGAAGCGACCAAGCAGATCAAGGCGGGGAATCTGGATTTTACGCTGGATGTGGATGCGGACGACGAGATCGGCGAGCTGTGCAACGATTTTGAGGAGATGCGCATGCGTCTGAGGGAGAACGCCGAGGAGAAGGTCCAGTACGACAAGGAGAGCAAGGAGCTGATCAGCAATATTTCCCACGACTTAAAAACCCCCATCACGGCCATCAAGGGCTACGTGGAAGGGATACAGGACGGCGTGGCTTCTTCGCCGGAAAGGCTGGACAAATACATCCGCACCATATACAATAAAGCTAATGACATGGATCGTCTGATCGACGAGCTGACGTTTTATTCGAAGATCGATACCAACAAGATTCCCTACACCTTCACCAAGATCAATGTGGCCCAGTATTTCAAGGACTGCATCGAGGAGGTGGGCCTGGATATGGAGGCCCGGGGCATTGAGCTGGGATATTTCAACTATGTGGACGAGGATGTGGTGGTGATTGCCGACGCGGAGCAGATGAAGCGGGTAATCAACAATATTATCAGCAACTCCATTAAATATCTTGACAAGAAAAAGGGTATTATCAATATTCGGATAAAGGATGTGGGCGACTTCATCCAGGTGGAGATCGAGGACAATGGAAAAGGAATTGCGGCCAAGGACCTGCCCAATATATTTGACCGGTTCTACCGCACGGACTCCTCGCGCAATTCTTCTCAGGGCGGCAGCGGCATTGGCCTGTCCATTGTGCGCAAGATAATTGAGGACCATGGAGGCCGGATCTGGGCGACCAGCAAGGAAGGCATCGGCACAGAGATCCATTTTGTGCTAAGAAAATATCAGGAGGTCATAGCAGGATGAGCAAAATACTGATCGTGGAGGACGAGGAGAGCATCGCAGAGCTGGAAAAGGACTATCTGGAGCTTTCCGGCTTTGAGGTGGAAATTGAGAATAACGGTAGTTCAGGCCTGGAGCGGGCGCTGAACGAGGAATTTGATCTGTTTATTCTGGATCTCATGCTCCCCGGCACCGACGGTTTTGAAATCTGTAAAAAGATACGGGAAGTAAAAAATACCCCCATTATCATGGTATCCGCCAAGAAGGAGGACATTGACAAGATCCGCGGTCTGGGCCTGGGCGCGGACGACTACATCACCAAGCCCTTCAGCCCCAGCGAGATGGTTGCCCGGGTGAAGGCCCATATGGCCCGGTACGAGCGGCTGATCGGCAGCGGACAGCCGTCCAATGAGATCGTGGAAATCCGCGGTTTGAAGATCGACAAGACGGCCCGCCGTGTGTGGGTAAACGGTGAGGAAAAGACGTTTACCACCAAGGAATTTGACCTCCTATCCTTCCTGGCCCAGAATCCCAACCATGTATTCACAAAGGAAGAGCTGTTTTCTAAAATCTGGGACATGGAGTCCATCGGCGACATCGCCACGGTGACCGTGCATATTAAAAAGATCCGTGAGAAGATTGAGTTTAACACGGCGAAGCCGCAGTATATTGAGACGATCTGGGGCGTGGGGTACCGGTTTAAGGTATAATATTGACATGATACTCGATTTGGTGTAAAATAATCTTAGCTAGGAAGTTAAGGATGTCCATTTGGACACAAAGCGAAATCCCGTGTATGCCAGTACACGGGATTTCTTTTTGGCTAGCTGTCTTTATGATTTCGGCCTAGCCATTTGCAGATATAGCAGCCAGCTACGCCTGCCATGACCGAGAGAAGGAAGTCAAATTGAATACAGAGTACAAAACCCGTGTATAGGATGTGTGCGCGGGTTTTCTTTTGGAACGGTTTTTCTGGCAGCGTTTGAGCCGGAAGCCGGATCGGCTGCAAACATTGGGAGCAGAGGGGGATAAAGTATTGCTTTTTTTACCCAAAATCTGATAATATAGTTCTGTTGTAAATAATACGCAAAAGGAAAATAATCATGAGAACTGTAAATAATAGCAGACGGCTTCAGATTGCCAACTATGTTAAACAGAAAGGAGAAGCCTCAGTACAGGAATTGAGCGAATATTTTGCAGTATCTCCACTGACGGTTCGCAGGGATTTGACAGCATTGGAGGAACAGAAGCTCATCCAGCGGTACCACGGCGGGGCCAAGGCCCTGGCGCAGTTGGATACGGCGAACGACAACGGCAATTATGAGTTTGATCTCACGCGCGTGCCCCGTGGGGAGGAAAAGAAACGGATCGGGGACAAGGCCTGCGAGTTTCTTAAAAATGACGACATCATTTTTATGAACAGCGGAAGCACGGTGTTGTTTTTTCAGGAGGCGATCCGGGATAAGCATGTCACGGTGGTGACCAACAATGCCAGGGCCCCTTTCTGCAGCAGGCAGCCGGGAGTGGAGATTCTCAGCCTGGGCGGAAATTATATGGAGCGGTCCAAATCCTTTGTGGGCGAGATCACGGTGAATACCATAGGCGGGATCTACAGCAACTGCACGATCCTGGGCGTTAAGGCCCTGGACCCGGAGCGGGGAATGACCACCTGGAATTACCAGGAGTGCGGGGTGAATGCTGCCATGATCGGCCACACCAGAGGCAAGGTGATCCTTCTGGCCGACCACTCAAAGATCGGCAAGGTGTCCAACTATGTGTCCTCCTCTCTGGATAAAATCGACCTGATCATAACGGACAGTGGATGCGACCCGGAAGCCATAGCCGCGTTCCGGGAGAAGGGCGTGGAGGTTATCGTCGTTTAGAGCGGATTTCGGATGTGCGGAAGCCGGATAAAATGCGCCGCCGGAGCGCAGAGGATAGACCGGAACGAAAAGAGGGGCGGGAACTATGGATACAGAAGAAAAAAACGAGTTTGAAAACGAGCTTCTTTCGCGCATCTCACAGATGGAGCGGGGAAATGAGCCTGCGATCAGACGGATGACCGGAACGGATTATGTACTGGTGGGGGCGATTGTCTTGGGATGTCTGGCAGCGGTAGCGGCCGGATATTTTCTGGCATAGCGGGAGGGCCTTAAGCAGGATGAAACGAGTGGAAGAGCAAATTGCCAGGGAGGCGGTGTTCGGAATTTTGCCGGTGCTGCCCGGGGAACGCAGATACGGTTTTTTGGACGCCTTTTTGGTGCTGTCCGGGTATTGCATCGCCACCTGGAGTTACACGCAGGGGGCTTATCTTGCCGGCCTGGTGGGTTTTAAACAACTGCTCATCGGGGCGTTTTTCGGAGCGGTTCTGATGTTGGCGGTGTACCAGCTCCCGGTGATTCTTTCGGTGCGCTACGGAATCGATATCTGGATCTGGCTGCGGAGCGTGTTCGGACTGCGGGGAGTGAAGTGGATATCCGTGCTGATCATCGCCATCAATTTTCCGTGGTACGCGGTCTGCTGCGATCTGTTCGCCTCCTCCATGGAGAATCTGGCGGGAGTGTACGGGCTGGCGCTGCCGCCGGGCAGTCATCTGCTGCTGGAATTGGCCTGTCTGCTGGCCGGAACCTTTATCGCCTGCCGCGGAATCGGGACGATCACCTGGACCACGCGGATTCTGGTGCCTGCCCTTTTGGCCGTGGGGGCGATTGTGATGGTGATTGGTTTTCGCTCTGTTCCGCCGGAGGTGATCTGGAATTATACGCCTGAACCGGGGGCATACGCGGACCGGGCCGTTCCTTACATTATGTCCATTGAGGCGAATTTCGCTTTTGTCATTACGCTGGTGGGCGGGATGGCGGGAGTGCCAAGGCTTGCGAGGACCGAGCGGGGCGGCTATCTGGCCGGCGTTCTGGGACAGGGCCTGTCCGGTTCGTTTTTTGTGGTGGTGGGCGCGGTTATGGCCATCGCGATGCGGCATGTGACCGGAACCATGTCCGAGGATCCAACGCGGATGCTGGCGGTCCTGGCGGGTCCGGCTCTGGCCCTTTGTTCCCTGCTGCTGGTGGCATTCGCCAATATCGGCACCCAGGCGGTCGGATCGTACATATACGGTGTGATGCTCAAATCGTCCTTCCCGGAGACTGACTACCGCAGGCTGATCGGAATTCTGGCCTTTTACGTGGGCGCGCTGTGCGTATGGGGAAAGATCGTGGAGTATTTTGGGGCGTTTCTGACCATCAGCGCCTGTGTGTACGCGCCGTTGGCTGCGCTGTTGTTTGTGGATTTCTTCTTCGTGCGGCAACAGAGGCTGGCTTTTCGCAGCGCTTACGGGCTGAAGGGCCATGAGGCGTATGTGTACACCAGGGGATTTAACCTTGTGGGCCTGGCTGCTCTGGCTGCGGGTACGGCTTTTTCCCTGATGATCTATAATCCGGTAACGGGTGTTATCCACAATCGGCTTTTATTTACGCTGACGCCTACCGGGTGTTCCTTCCTGGCTTCCGGCTGTATTTACTGGCTGCTCTGCAATCTGCCGGGAATCCGGCGCTACGTGCGCCGGGATTTGGCGGAGGTTCCGGACACAAGACCCTTTGACCGCTTTCGGGAACCGCCGCGGCAGAATCTGGCGGCCATGCCGTTTATCTGGCTGTGGTGCTGCCTGGTTACTGCCAGAGCGGGGCTTAAAATACGCAAAAAAGGCATGAAAGGGCTGAAACCGCCGTTTCTGGTGCTGGCGACTCACCACTCGTTTACGGATTTTTATGTGACGCCGCGGGTGCTGTTTCCCCATCGGGCCAACTATGTGTCGGAGCTGGAAGGATTTGAGAACTTTGGAGAGTGGCTGTACCGGCAGTCAGGCTGCCTGGGCACCCGGAAATTTGTGGACGACCTGGCGCTGGTGAAAAATATCTGCCGGGTTCTTGGGCGCGGCGGTATCCTGGTACTGTACCCGGAAGCCCGGTACGCCAACGTGGGGACCAGTTCCAGGCTGCCTTTGGCGGTGGCAAAGCTGGTCAAGCTGTGTAAGGTGCCGGTGGTGACTCTGAACATGAAGGGGAATTATTTACAGTCTCCTATCTGGAATCTGCGGATTCGCCGGGAAGTCAGGCTGGAGGCTGAGGCGGAGCTGGCGTATACGGCGGAGGAAGTGGAACGCGCTCAGGTGGAGGATATTTACCAAACATTATCACGGCTTCTGACTTACGACGAATACGCCTGGCAGCGCGCAACCGGACTGCGGATCACAGATTCCTTCCGGGCGGAGGGCCTTCATTTGCCGCTGTACCAGTGCCGGGCCTGCGGCGCGGTTTACCGGATGGCGTCAAAGGGCAGCGAGTTGTTTTGCGCAGCCTGCGGCGCCAGATGGCGGATGGATGAGTTCGGGACGCTGAGGCGGACCGATCCGGCGTCGCCGGCTGTGAGCGGAAGATGCGCCCCCGGGCCGGAAATCTACATTCCCGACTGGTACGAGTGGCAGCGGGAGAATGTGCGCAGACGGATTGCGGCCGGGCGGTATTTCCTGGAGCTTTGGGTGCGGGTGGAGGCGCTGCCCAACGCGGTGAACTTTATCGACTGCGGCGCGGGACGGCTGGAGCATGGCCCGGAGGGATTTGACCTGACCTTTGTGGACTATGAGGACGGGCGGGAAAAGACGCTGCATGTTTCCTCCGCATCCATGAGTTCCATCCACACGGAGTACGACTACCGGGGAAAAGGCCAGTGCGTTACCTTGTCGGTACCGGACAATACCTATTTCCTGTTCCCGCTGGAGGAGGGTTTTAACGCTACGGAAATACAGTTCGCGGTGGAGGAATTCTTTGAGCGGAGTCATTCCTGACGCGCGATGGATTCGCTGGCGAGAATTTCGATCTCCATATAGGAGAGAACTTTGTTCCGGGCGTGCTCGGAGAGAAAATTATAGTAGTAGACCGCGATATATCCGAACATAGGCGGCTTTTTGTAAAATTCGGAGGAAGGCAGCATCATATCCTGGGAGGATCGGGTGGCTACCTCGATCTCCATGTAGGCGAAAATGGTGGCTTTTGCGCTGTCCGGCAGCAGGTTGAAGTAATTGACCAGCTGCTGGGGGTCTAAGGCCGCCAGCATCCCCTTTCTGAGGGAGACATTTTTTTCCAGATTCTGCTGGTGGCTTGCGTAATAGGCGCTCTCCACAAATGCATCTAAGGACAGCTGGTAGTAGTTGCACAGGTCGATAATCACCTTGGCCGGAATTTCCATCAGCCCCTTCTCATATCTGCCGATGGTGCTCTTGGTCTTTTGGACCACAGCGCCCAGTTCCTCCTGGCTTAAATCATTATATTCCCGTACCATTTTTATTTTTTTCCCTAATTCTATCATATGATCTCCAATCAAGCCCCGATCCGAAGGGGATTCTGTGAAAGTTGCTTCAAAAAAGTTGCGTATACGCAATAAAAACGTAGAAAATCCATTGACAAATTGCGTATACGCAACTATAATGAAGAAAAAGAAATATTTTGACTATAATATACCACAAAAGTTGCGAATACGAAACAAGAAATAGTAGTTTATACAAAAATTTAGCGGAAAGGCAGGTGAGCTGGACTTTAAGCGGGGAAAATTTTAGAATAGCAAAACAGACAAACAGAGATTGGAGGGGTAATAATGAAACAAAAGGTAAAGGAAGGCGGAAAAAGAGGGATTTCCATCAATATGCTGGTATTCATTCTGGGGATTTTGGTCTGTGCCAGCCTGTTGACGTATATCATTCCGGCTGGGCAGTTTGATGTGAATCCCGAGACAAAAGCACTGATTCCAGGTACATACCACGCGGTGGAGCAGACGCCGGTCAACCTGTGGAACGCGTTGCGCAACATATTTACCGGCATGACCAACTCAGCTAAAGTAATGAGCATCGTGATCTTCATGGGAGGTGCCCTGAAGGTGATCATCAGCACCGGAGCGGTGGAGGAATTTCTCAACTGGGCGATCTACAAGCTGCAGAAGAAGGGGATCGCGGTGATCGTGCCGCTGATGGTGATTCTATTCTCCGTCCTCTCCGCCTACGGGGGAAATGATTCGTTTTTCGCCTTCACCGTGATCGGAGTGGCGGTGGCGGCCAAAATGGGGCTGGATCCCATTGCGGGAATGGCCATGACTTATTTTGCCACCAGCGTGGGCTTTGCTGGGGCGTTAAAGGGCAGAACGCTGGTGGCGCAGGGGATCGCAGAGGTGCCGCTCTACTCGGGGGCTGGCTGGAGGACCGTGTGGCTGTTTGTGATCACCGGTCTGGCGGTCGCCTACGCGTTGTGGTACTGTTTCCGGGTCAAGAAGAGTCCGGCCAGAAGCTTTATGGACAATACGGACTGGATGGTGGGGGGACCTCAGGGGGACATCAAAAAGGAGCTGTTTAACCCCATGTCCCTGCTGGTGATTGTGATCACCGCCGGTTCCTTCATCCTCAACGCGGTTATGGGCGTGCTGAAGGGCTGGACCTATCCGGAACAGGTGGCGGTGCTGCTGGTCGCATCCACGGTGTGCGGGCTTCTGTACCGGAAATCGCCCACTGAGATCGCGGAATCCTTTGCCAAGGGCTGCCAGTCCATGGGGTTTGTGGCCTTTATCATCGGTCTGGGCGGGGCCATTGCGCTGACCATGACCCAGGGAAATATTCTCCACACCATGGTCAACGCGGTGGCGGCGCCGCTCATGCACGTGAACAAGGGCTTCGGCACCGTGGCTATGTTCTGGTTTAACTGGCTGTTCAATTTCTTTATTATTTCCGGTTCCGGTCAGGCTGCGGTGGTGATGCCGGTGCTCAATCCCATCGCCGATGCGCTGAATATCCACCGGCAGGTGGCGGTTTCCGCTTTTGTCTACGGCGACGCCTACACCAACATGCTGTTCCCAACCAGCGCATCGCTTTTGGGCGCGCTGGCGATCGCAGGCGTTCCGTTAAAGAACTGGGTTAAATTTGTATTTCCGTTTTTGGTGATCCTGTCCGTCCTGACGTCGGTGTTTCTGTATTATCTGACTGCCGTGGGCTGGACCGGAATGTAGGAGGAAAAAGTATATGAATATAGAAGAGATCGTCAGACGAAGCGGGGAAATACTGGATTATGCGGTGGAGATGCGCCGTCATTTTCACCGGCACCCGGAACCCACGTCCAGAGAATTTGAGACCATCCGTTTTCTCTGCGGCCAGCTGGACCGGATGGGAATCTCCTATGTCAATATTCCGGATGGAGGAATCCTGGCCGAGATTTCCGGCAAAAGCCCGGAAAACGGTGAAACGTCGCCTCACGTGCTTCTGCGGGCGGACTGCGATGCTCTGACCATGGAGGAGAGCCCGGAAAATGGACGCGGACCGCGCTGTTGCCTCAGCGCCAACAGCGGAGTGGCTCACATGTGCGGCCACGACGGACATATGGCCATGCTTTTGGGGGCTGCGAAGCTGCTGTCGGAGATGGTGCCCGGAAACGTGGACGGCACGGTATACCTGCTGTTCGAGCGCGGGGAGGAGGGCGGAAACTGCATTTATTACGTGATGAAATACATTCAGGCCCGGAAGATCCGCATCGACAGCTGCTACGCCATCCATGTGGATCCGGACCTGCCGTCCGGAACGTTCTGGATCAGGGAAGGGGCAAGCCATGCGGGTAACGTCAATTTTGAGATCGGACTTACCGGGAAAGGCGGGCACGGCTCCAGGCCGGATCTGTCCAACAGTCCCATCGACTGTTTCGTGTCCATTATGAACCAGCTGAAGGACGTGCGGATGAAGTACATTTCTCCAACCGACCTGCTGACCGTGAACATCGGCTCCGTACAGTGCGGACAGAAGCGGAACATTGTGCCGGAGTACCTGGAATTCAAGGGCACTGCGCGGTTCTACAGCCAGGAGGCGGGAGGGATTTTTAAGGAGAAGCTGGACGCCATTGTCAAGTCCAACGCCGTCTTATACGGCTGCAGGCCGGAATACAAGGTATTTTCCGGCCCCAGCCTGCCGTTGATCAACAACAAGGAGGCGGCGGCCATCGCGGCGGAGGCGGTGACGGAGCTGTTTGGACCCGGATGTCTCACGGAAGGAAAGCTGGGGCTGGGGTCGGAGAGCTTTTCCACCCTGGCGGCCTATTATCCCAGCGTCATGGCCAGGCTGGGGGTGAGAAACGAAGATTTGGGAGCCACGGCGGATCTCCACAACCCTCATTTTGACCTGGACGAGGAGGCGCTGAAATATGGGATCGCCTCCCACGCGGCCTACGCCATTAGCTATCTGGAACGCCGCCCCCATATTCCGTTTGAGCCCTTTGAGGGCACGGCGGACGACCTGTTAAAATTGATGAACCGTCCGGTTCCGAAGCGGTATGACGAGTCATGACGTTTGGTCCGGCAGGGGAGGCCTGCGGCATTACATGCGCCGCAGGCCTCTTTTTCGGATGAGTGTTAAAAAAATGTAAGTATTTACAAAGAGATTGGCCGGACAGCCCGGGGTCAGGGGAGCTTATTTTTATGCGAGAGTCCAAAGAGTCAGAGAGTTGAATACTATAAAATCGCATATGCGAACAGATAACGGATATGTGAAAAAGACAGAAAATGAAAGTGCTTACAAGCTTTTTTACTGCAAAATTAATACAATTTTTCTAGTATTTCGCAGAAAAACCCTTTACTCATCCTGCTTTTGTGATATAATGGACGAGGTGGACGGACAGGCAGATACATTAGCTCCGTCCGATTTTAAGATAGGCAAAAACAGACGTAGAAAGCCAATCTACAAGAAACATGAGGAGGAATTAACTTATGGCAAAATGGGTTTATAAGTTCCACGAAGGCAGTGCGGCAATGAGAAACCTGCTTGGCGGCAAGGGCTGCAACCTGGCTGAGATGACCAACCTGGGAATGCCCATCCCCCAGGGATTTACCGTTACAACTGAGGCTTGTACCGAGTATTACAACTGCGGCAAGCAGATTTCCCAGGAAATCCAGGATCAGATTTTTGAGGCGATTACCTGGTTAGAGGGAATCAACGGCAAGAAGTTCGGCGATACCGAGGATCCGCTTCTGGTATCCGTTCGTTCCGGCGCCCGCGCTTCCATGCCCGGCATGATGGACACGATCCTGAACCTGGGCTTAAACGACGTTGCGGTTGAAGGCTTTGCCAAGAAGACCGGCAACCCCAGATTCGCATACGACTCCTACCGCAGATTCATCCAGATGTACTCCGACGTTGTTATGGAGGTTCCGAAGTCCTACTTCGAGAAGATCATCGACGAGATGAAGGAAGCCAAGGGCGTACATTTTGATACCGAGCTGACCGCTGACGATCTGAAGGATCTGGCCAACCGTTTCAAAGCTGTTTACAAAGATGCGATGAACGGCGAGGAGTTCCCGCAGGATCCCAAGGATCAGCTGATGGGCGCTGTGAAGGCCGTGTTCCGTTCCTGGGACAACCCCCGCGCCATCGTATACCGCCGCATGAACGACATCCCCGGCGACTGGGGCACTGCCGTTAACGTACAGACCATGGTATTCGGCAACAAGGGCGAGACCTCCGGTACCGGCGTTGCGTTCACACGTAACCCCTCCACCGGTGAGAAGGGCATCTACGGCGAGTACCTGATCAACGCACAGGGCGAGGACGTGGTTGCCGGTGTGCGTACACCTCAGCCGATCTCCAAGCTGGCGGAAGACCTTCCGGAGTGCTACGAGGAGTTCATGAATCTGGCTATGAAGCTGGAGAACCATTTCCGCGACATGCAGGATATGGAGTTCACCATCGAGGAAGGCAAGTTGTACTTCTTACAGACACGTAACGGCAAGAGAACCGCTCCCGCAGCGATTCAGATTGCCTGCGATTTAGTAGATGAAGGCATGATTACTCCCGAGGAGGCTGTTTGCAGAATCGAGGCTAAGTCCTTGGATCAGCTGCTGCATCCCACCTTCGTTCCCGAAGCTCTGAAGGCCGGAGAAGTAATCGGTTCCGCACTTCCCGCATCCCCGGGCGCTGCCGCCGGTAAGGTTTACTTCACCGCGGACGAGGCCAAGGACGCCGGCAAGGGCGGAAGAGGCGAGAGAGTGATTCTGGTTCGTCTGGAGACCTCTCCGGAAGACATCGAGGGTATGCACGCTGCTCAGGGTATCCTGACCGTTCGCGGCGGCATGACCAGCCACGCAGCAGTAGTTGCGCGCGGCATGGGCACCTGCTGCGTATCCGGCTGCGGCGAGATCAAGATTGACGAGGAAGCGAAAGTCTTCGAGCTGGGCGGATACACCTTCCACGAGGGCGACTACATTTCCTTAGACGGCTCCACCGGTAAGATTTACAAGGGCGACATCGCCACTCAGGAAGCGACTGTGAGCGGAAACTTCGAGAGAATCATGGAGTGGGCCGACCAGTTCAGAACCCTGCGCGTTCGCACCAACGCCGACACACCGGCCGACACCGCAAACGCTGTTAAGCTGGGCGCAGAGGGCATTGGCCTTTGCCGTACCGAGCATATGTTCTTTGACGCGGAGAGAATTCCGAAGATCCGCAAGATGATCCTTTCCGATACCGTTGAGCAGAGAGAGGAAGCGTTAAACGAGCTGATCCCGTTCCAGAAGGGCGACTTCAAGGCTATGTACAAGGCTCTGGAGGGCAGACCCATGACCGTCCGCTACCTGGATCCGCCGCTGCATGAGTTCGTTCCCACCGATCCGGAGGACATCAAGGCTCTGGCTGAGGACATGGGCATGACCGTTGAGGCGGTTAAGGCGAAATGCGACGATCTGCACGAGTTCAACCCCATGATGGGCCACCGCGGTTGCCGTCTGGCTGTTACCTATCCGGAGATCGCCAGAATGCAGACCAGAGCGGTTATGGAAGCTGCGATTGAAGTGAAGGAAGAGTGCGGTTACGACATCATTCCCGAGATCATGATTCCGCTTGTAGGCGAGAAGAAAGAGCTGAAATTCGTGAAGGATATCGTGGTTGAGACCGCTGAGAAGGTGAAAGCTGAGAAGAATTCCGACATCCAGTACCACATCGGTACCATGATCGAGATTCCGAGAGCTGCTCTGACCGCCGACAAGATCGCGGAAGAGGCAGAGTTCTTCTCCTTCGGAACCAACGACCTGACCCAGATGACCTTCGGCTTCTCCCGTGACGACGCCGGCAAGTTCTTAGATTCCTACTACAAAGCTAAGATCTATGAGTCCGATCCCTTCGCAAGACTGGATCAGGAGGGCGTAGGCCAGCTGGTGAAGATGGCCGTCGAGAAGGGCCGCGCCGCGAGAGCGGATCTGAAGTGCGGTATCTGCGGCGAGCACGGCGGAGATCCGTCTTCCGTAGAGTTCTGCCACAAGGTTGGACTGAACTACGTGAGCTGCTCACCGTTCCGCGTGCCGATCGCAAGACTGGCTGCAGCGCAGGCTGCGTTGAACAATAAGTAATAATCGTTTGTTCGGTAAAAACCATACTTGATTTTGCAAGTAGTGTTTGATATAATGCTAGTAGGCAAAAGAGAGAAGTTCCAGATGTATGCACAAAGCGAAAACCCCAGGAGTACCAGTCCTGGGGTTTTCATTAGGCTAATTGTCGCGATTAACTCCTATCTAGCCATTTGCAAATGAAGTAGGCAACGACACTTGCTGTGATAGAGAGAATAAAAGAGAAAAGTTCCATTATGAAAGGATTGCTCTGCCAAGGTCACGGCGGCCCGGGCGGCACGGAACAATCAGCAAGTTTGGAAAATATTGACGAATATATAAGCGAACCCCAGAGCTGCGGCTCTGAGGTTTTTTTGTATACAATGGGCTGCGGGCGCAGGATTAATTGAACGCTGCCCGAGTCAACCAACCTGAAACGCCTTGCGGAAATAGTCGATGATCAGCATGGCCGGGTGGGAAATGGTGCTGTTTTTCTGGGTGACGATGGCGTAGGGGCGGAAGGCCTTGGCGGAGATACGGTAGTAGTTGGGACTGTTTTCGGTGGTGGGCGCTTTTACCAGGACTTCCGGCACAAAGCCCACCCCCAGCCCCGTGCCCACCAGGGTGTCCACGGTGTCCCAATTCAGGGTTTCGCAGATGGTGCGCGGGGTGAAACCGGCCTCCTCGCAGAGCTGATGGCTCATCTCCGAGAATTTTTGGATGGATTTCAGGGAGACGAAGGGCTCGTTGCGCACAAGGCGCAGGTCGATGTAGGAGATACCGGAGGACGGTGTGATCAGGGCGTTGACCGGGTGATTTCTGGGCACGGCCAGGAAGATTTCTTCCTGGTGGATTACTTCGTAGTCCAACAGCGGGTTCTTGGGATATAGGGGAAGGGCGCAGAAATCCAGCTCCCCGGCCGCCAGCTTCTCCTCCAGATACACGGAATGTTCCTCGATGATGTTGAACTGGAGCCAGGGATAACGCTCCAGCACATGGGGGATGATCTTGGGCAGGTAGTATTTGCTGTAGAAGGGGGAGATGCCAAAGTGGACGATCTCCTGGTTGGAGTTGGCCAGGGACGTGATCCGGCGCATCATCTGTTCATAGAGCTGGAGAATGACCTGCCCTTCCTGGAAAAAGATCTCGCCCGCCTGGGTCAGCTCAAAGTTCCGGTTCCCGTGCACGAACAGAGGGGTATTGAGCTCGGATTCGATTTTCTTCATATACTGGCTTAAGGCCGGCTGGCTGACGAACAGCTTGTCGGCTGCTTTGCTGATGCTTTTTTCCTGTGCAATGGTGACGAAATAGTTGATGGAGTTAAGCTGCATGGATATCTCTCCTTAAAATATAATTTTTGCTTATATTAATATTGTATAATCTGATTTGACTGCGGTCAATCATTAAGTTAAAATTATATTATCTATCAATCATGTATTTATACATACGAGGAGGAAGGTATCATGCGAAAAACGTTAAAGAGAGGCGCGGCGTTCTGTTTGGCAGCAATGATGGCACTGACAGCCTGTGGCGCAAAGTCCGGCAATTCGGGGGAAACGGGCGGACAGGCGGCGGAGACGAAGGCGCAGGCGGAGGAAAAAACGGAGGTGCGGCACCTGACGCTGGCGGCGGTGGCCTCCAGCTCGGGGCTGTTCCCCTACTGTGTGTCCATCGGAAAAGTTCTCTCCACTTTACCGGAACTGGATATTACGGTTTCGGAGTCGGGCGGGAATGTGGATAATACCCAGCAGCTGCGGGCGGGGGAGATTTCCATAGCCAACAGCATTTCCAACACGGACTATGAGAGTTATACGGGGACCGGCAGCACCTTTAAGGAACCGTTTAAGGATTTCAGAATTCTCTGGTATTATGAGAGCTCGCCCATTCAGATCTGTGTGGCAAAGGACACGGGGATTGCGTCCCTGGAGGACCTGGAGGGCCAGACCTTCAATCCCGGCGGAACCGGGACCGCGGCCAGCGTGGTGACTCATGAGGCCCTTGACGTGCTGGGGATAAAACCGGAATATTTTGAGGCCGCCCAGGCGGACGCGGCGGACGCATATTCCAACCGCCAGATCGTAGGCGCGGTGAAAACAGGTCCGTTCCCGGACAGCTATGTGATGCAGCTGAATACCAACCGTCCCATCCGGATGATCAACATCCCGGACGAGCAGTTGAATACAATTCTGGAAGCCATTCCCAGCGTGAAAAGCGCGGTGATCCCGGCGGGCGTTTACGATGGCGTGGACTATGAGGTACAGACCTTATCCACTTATCAGGGCCTGCAGGTGGATATGTCGTTTTCACAGGATCTGGTCTACCGTATGTGGAAAGCCATGTGGGAGGAGGAAGCGGATACCTGGAAAAACGCTTATCAGATCGGCGCTGACAACAACATTCCGGAACTGACTCTGAAGGCTGCTTCCACCCCGCTTCACGCCGGGACCGTGCAGTATCTGACGGAGCTCGGATACGAGGTGCCGCAGGAACTGATTCCGGAGGAGTATGTGCCGGTAAATCCGTAAGATGTGAGGAGAGGTTATGCGAAAGCTAACGGGGTTTTGGGATTATGTGGTGAAGGCGCTCTCCGTGTGCCTGATTTTGTTCCAGCTGTACACCACGGGGGTCCGGCTGTTTTCGGATATGATCCAGAGGAGTATCCATCTGGCTTTTGTGCTGACCCTGGTGTTTATATTGAAGCCCGCCAGAAAGGGACATGACCTGGATCATGTCCCCTGGTACGACGTGATATTTGCGGCCGTGTCCTGCGCCGGCTGTCTCTATGTGGTGAGCATCTACAAGACGGTGGTGTATAATCCGCTGCAATGGTTATCCGCAGTGGATAAGGTGTTTGCGGTGCTGTTGGTGATCCTGGTGCTGGAGGCCAGCCGCAGGTCGGTGGGATGGACCTTTCCGGTGCTGGGAATCGCATTTTTGATCTATGCGTTCTGGGGAGAGGCGTTTCCGGGAATGTGGGCGCACCAGAATTTTTCCTTCAACAAGGTGTTCCAGTCCTTTTATCACGGCACAACGGGAATCTGGGGGACTATGCTTGGGTTGTCCGCCACAATGCTTGCCATGTTCGGAATTTTCGGGGCGATATTGTCCGGTACCGGCGGGGCGGAGACGTTTATCAAGATCGGCCAGCGCGTGGCCGGGCGGGCCACCGGCGGCTCCGGCAAGATTTCGGTGATCGCCAGCAGTTTATTCGGTATGATTTCCGGCAGCGCCATCGGAAATGTGGTCGCCACCGGCGTATTTACAATTCCTTCCATGCAGCGGGCCGGGTACTCGAAAGAGTGGTCCGCCGCCATCGAGGCCATTTCCTCCACGGGCGGACAGATACTGCCGCCGATTATGGGGGCCGCGGCCTTTATCATGGCGCAGCTGATTGGGGTCAATTATCTGACGATTGCCAAGGCGGCGCTGGTGCCTGCGGTACTATATTATCTGAGCTGCTTTTTGTCGATCCATCTGGTGTCAAAGCGGGATCAGATTTGCGGCGAGCCGGATAAACCGACGATCCGGGTGGGAGAGTACCTGGTAATTCTGATTCCATTGGGAATCTTTATGTTCTATCTGCTGCGCGGCTACACGGTGATGATGGGCGCGTTCTGGGCGACCATCGGCGCGGTGGTTACCTACGCGGTGTGGTTCCTTGTGTCGGAAAAGAGCGTGGGGAAATGCGCGGGCGCTATGGGCAGAGTCTGCTTTACCACGGCGATTAAAGGGACGAACAGTATTGTGGAGATGTGCGGAATCCTGGCGGGTTCCCAGATCACCATTTCCCTGGTGTCTCTGACCGGATTCGGGGTCAAGCTCTCGGACCTGATCGTCTCCCTGGGGGAGGGAAACCTGTTCCTCTGCCTGATCTGTTCCATGCTGGTCTGTATCGTGCTTGGAATGGGACTTCCCACCACGGCGGCTTATGTTCTGGGGGCTTCCGTGCTGGCTCCGGCGTTGATTGCGCTGGGCATAAGTCCTCTTCCGGCCCACTTGTTTGTGATGTACTATGCCTGCCTTTCGGCCATCACGCCGCCGGTGTGCGTGGCGGTGTTTATGGCCTCGGGGCTGGCGAAAGCGGCCTGGGTGAGGGTGGCGCTGATCTCATGCATGGTGTCGCTTCCGGCGTTTGTGGTGCCGTTTACATTTATTTACAATCCGGCGCTGATGCTGGACGGAAGCGCCTTCCAGGTGGTTTTCGGGATCGCGACGGCTCTGGCGGGCGTGTGCCTGATCGATATGTGCGTGACCGGGTATTGGAAGAGGCCTGTCGCGCTGCCCATGCGTCTGCTGCTTCTGGCCTGTGGGATTTTGCTGCTGATACCGGATGTGTGGATCAGTCTGGTGGGGCTGGCTGCCGGGAGCGTGTCGTTTTTTGCGGTCCAGAGAGGCGGAGGAGACGGTGTAACTATAAAATAATCGAGCGGGTGATCAGATGAAACATTCTTTTTTTGAAAACAGGGGGATGTGGCTGAAGGGAAATATCCATAGCCATACCACGGTTTCCGACGGCGTGTGTGAACCGGACAGGCAGATTCGGGATTATCGGGACCGGGGCTATGATTTTCTGGCGGTCACGGACCACAATATTATGGATTCCTTTCAGCAGGAATTGGAAGGGATTTGCCTGATTCCCGGGTGGGAACGGGATATCACTTACTCGAAAACCAAATGCGTTCACCTGGTGGGGCTTTCCGGCCGCCCGGCTGGGGAGCAGAAAGCTTTTTCCATGGAGCGGCCCGACCCCTCGGAGGTGACGGTCCAGCAGCTGACGGACAGTATGCGGGCGGACGGCCAGTTCGTGGTTCTGGCGCACCCGGTATTTTCCAGGATGGAGCCCGCGGAGATCAGCAATTTGACGGGATATCAGGCCATTGAGGTGTTCAACATGGGCTGCGAGCGCATCTGTCATGCCGGGCGGGCGGATGTGTACTGGGATATGCTTCTGAGGGCGGGGCGGCGGGTGCTCGGCATCGCCTGCGACGATACCCACGGGAAAACGCAGAAGAGCGACCGCTTCGGCGGGTGGATTTCGGTCAACGCACGGGAGAAAAGCGGGCCGGCCATCATGGAAGCCGTGGGGGACGGGAATTTCTATTCGACCATGGGACCGGAGATTTACGACTGGGGGATTGAGGACGGAGCGGTCTACGTGTGCTGCTCGCCGGTGAAGGAGATCCATTTTGTGACGTATCCGCCCCGCGGGGCGGCCCGCTACGCGGGTGAAAACATGATGACCGGGGACCGGTATGAGTTGAAGGGATCGGAGGCGTATGTGAGGGTCGAGTGCGTGGACGCCTTCGGAAATACGGCCTGGACCAATCCGGCGTTTGCGGAGGGGCTGGGGGGGAGAGGGGACGAATAAGAGGTATGCTATTCCTTCGCATACCTCCACAACGTCGTCCTGCTGATCCCCAGTTTCTTGGCCACAGCAGTTTGATTCCCCTTCATTCGGACCAGTTCGCGGTTGATGATGTCGCGGTTGATCTCGTAGAGCGTTCGGTTGAGATCGATGGCGTCTTCTCCGCAATCGGAGCCGTAGATATTTTTCTCCTCGGACAGGAGCCAGCTGGTATGTAATTGGCTGATATAGGAGGTGTCCGTCATACCCACCAGCTCGTCCAGCACCCGTTTCAGCTGGGTGTAATTGCAGGGCCAGTCGTAATTTTGGAGCAGCTCCAGGGCCGCGGGTTCAAATCCCAGGATCTGTTTTCCGAGCTCCGTGTTCTTTTTGGCCATGTAGAGACTTGCGAGCATGGAAAACTCGGTCATGCGCTCCCGGAGGGAGGGCAGGCGGATTTTGGAACAGGAGAATTGGTTGATGAACCGCAGAATCCGCTCCGGCAGCTTTCTGTTTTTCTCCAAAACGCAGGTGAGGATTACGCGGTTGCGCTGGGGAAGGCTCTGCTCTAAAAGGACAAATTCCAACTGGCGGTATTTGTTCTCAGCAAGGCGGTCCAGATTTTTGAAGTAATAGGTCTGGTTGTTCTCGCCAAAGGGCGAGCCTGAGCTGTTGATCAGGAAGGCCCAGCTCTTGTCGTTGATCAGTTCACAGTCGATCATGATGAAGGAATTGTTTCGGAGCGGGCTGTGGATATAGAGATAGCGGGCGATCTGATCTTTTCCGCAGCCCTCCTCGCCGGTTATGACCACCGGCTGGGAGGTCTTTGCCAGCGCGTTGATCTGCCCTTCCATCATTCCCAGGGCGCCGGAGGCCGCGTAAAAGCTGTTGTAATAGTCGCTCTCCGCCTGATTTCGGTTGAAGAAGAAAATGCCCTGCCGGCCGGCGCCCACCGGAATTTTGGCTTCCCGGATCCGAAACAGCGCGTAGCGGTGTTCGTCCAGCTCCACCCATTTTCCGCTGATCTCGAAGAGGGTGTTTTTGACGGTCTGCACCCGCTCGATCCCTTCCGGCGGCATTGTGGCTAATTCCGGCAGGTGGACAGGGGCCTCGTCGCCGTGTCCTGCGTTCCAGCTGGAAAAAAAGAGGGATCCGTTGCTGTCATAGAGGAGCAGGGATTCCGGTTCCCCTGTCAGGATCGTTTCATACAATGTCTTGCGCTCCCTCATATAGGCGTAACCGTAGCTCATCTCCACGGCCTGGTCAAAGGCCGCTTCCACGCTCTCGTCCCCGGAAAGCACGAGGATGCTGGCGAGTCCCATCTTTTTTGCATAATTTTCCCCCACCGTGCCGCAGATGACCATGGAAATGCCTCTCTGCTTTAAATCTTTTATGGCCTCTTTCGCATCTTCCTCGTGATAAATGGTGATAATTTCCATATCCTTCTGCAGCAGGTCGCAGAGAATCCGCGCTCCTTTGGTGATTCCCGGAAATCCCAGCACTGCGTAGCGGTAGGGATAGTTTTCCGCCAGCTTGATGGTCCGCAGAATGTCGTAGGCTGAGAAGTCCACGGAAATCACCGGGATATGCACTTCTTCTTTGATCAGACGCGCGGTGGCGCCTCTGGAAATGATCACGTCGTAGTTTTCATTCTGATGGAATTTGGCGATGTCAACGCCCTCTTTCATATTTCCCAGATAAATGTCCACAGACAAATCCGGTCTGTTTTTGGCGATTTTGACCATCGCCGCCCGAAGCGCCTCATAGGGCGCAATTCCCAAGATTCGGATGGTTTTCTCCATACTGTATTCCCCCCATAAAATGTGTTTGCATGCCGGAAGACGGCACGCCGGACAGCCTCTGAGCTAAAAATACCGGGCGGCGGCCGCCGGCAAGGGTCTGTGCCGGAAAGAGCCTGCGCCAGGAACATTTTCCATTTAACACAACTATCAACATTTGAAACAAGTGTAACATATTGGAACGAAAATATCTATATTTTTTGTAAAATGTTTCAAAATTTAACGAGTTAGAAGTTGAATGAATTATAAAAATTCGGTAAAATTTCTGTGAAAAGTTTCAAATGTTAAGGAGGGAGTATGAAACGATTTGATTTACCCTACGGGAGAGGAACGATTTCCCTTTCGCTTCCTGAGCGCCGGGTGAAGGCGGTCCTGGAATCGCATCTTCACACCTACCGCCCCGATTTGGGGGAAGAGGAATTGGTGAATGCGGCGCTGGAAAGTCCGGAAGGTTCTCCTCGGCTGAGCCAGTTGGCGAAGGGCAAACACAATGTGGTGATGATCGCCAGCGACCATACCCGCCCGGTTCCCAGCAGGCACATTATCCCGGCCATGCTCCGGGAGATACGGGAGGGCAACCCTGAGGCGGATATCACGATTCTGATCGCCACCGGCTGTCACCGGGCGCCTACCAGGGAGGAGCTGATCCAGAAGTTCGGCGAGGAGATTGCGGGGCGGGAGAAGATCGTGATTCACAGCTGCGAGGATTCGGAGGATTTCGTTTCCCTGGGAACCCTGCCGTCGGGCGGGGAGCTGATTTTAAACCGCATGGCCGTGGAGGCGGATCTGCTGTGCGCGGAGGGCTTCATTGAGCCGCACTTTTTTGCGGGCTTCTCAGGCGGGCGCAAGAGCGTGCTGCCGGGGGTGGCGGCCAGGAAAACGGTGCTGGCGAACCACTGCTCCGCATTTATCGACAGCCCGTACGCGCGGACCGGAATCATTGAGGGCAACCCCATTCACCGGGATATGATTTACGCGGCCAAAAAGGCTGGTCTGGCGTTTATCGTGAACGTGGTGATTAACCAGAAAAAGGAAATTATTCACGCGGTGGCCGGGGACTGCGATCTGGCCCACAAAAAGGGCGTGAGCTTTCTTAACGACTGGTGCCGTACGCCTGCGGTGCCTGCGGATATCGTTGTCTCCACCAACGGCGGCTATCCGCTGGACCAGAACATTTACCAGGCGGTGAAGGGCATGACGGCCGCGGAGGCCACGGTCAACGAGGGGGGCGTCATTATCATGGCCGCGAAGTCGGAGGACGGCCACGGTGGACAGGTGTTTTACGAGACTTTCCGGGACGAGCCGGACGTGGACCGCATGATGGAGCGTTTTCTCGCCACCCCGGCGGAGGGAACCATACCGGACCAATGGCAGTCCCAGATTTTTGCCAGGGTGCTGAAGCGGGCCAGAGTCATTTACGTGTCCTCCGCCCCGCCGGAAATGGTGAGGGCGCTGCATATGATACCGGCAGACTCCATGGAGGAAGCGCTTCGGATGGCGGACCGGCTGCTTGGAAGGCCGGATGGAAGCGTCACGGTGATACCGGACGGCGTGTCCGTGATGGTGACCGCGCCGGAGAACGGGAACGCGGAAATATAACATTTTAGCAACGGTTCAGGGCGGCTTATCTTCTTGAACGAAAAAGACGGCCAAGAAGCATCGGATGTCCATCCGATGTGGAAATTGGCACAAAAAGCAGCTTACAGGCAAGCTTGACGCTGCTTCCTGCACCAATTTCCCCGCCGTCCCGAACTGTTACATATTTTACAGAAAGAAAAGGTAGGTATTTCAGATGAAACTGAATCGGAAGTTTTATGCAAAATTTCTCCTGGTCTCGATCATTGTCTGCCTGATTTCCATTTTTGGAACGGCTCTGATCGATACGAATTTTGGCAGCGTGATCACCAAGGACATCAAGATTGTAGACAGCCTGGGGCATGATATCGGCCTCACCATTTACCAGCCAAAGACAGCCACGCCGGAGAATCCGGCTCCCTGCGTCATTACCCTGCACGGAAGCTACAACGGGCGCGAGAGCCAGAATTTCATCTCCCTGGAGCTGGCCAAGAGAGGGTTCGTGGCCATTACCATGGACTGCGACGGCCATGGGGACGCATCCAACTGGAAGGAAAATCCCATGGACGCATTTTTCCTGGTGACGGCCAATCCGGGCAGCAGCTTCGAGGATATCACCACGGCTCCCACCTCCGGCATGGCCGATGTGGTGGAGTTTGTATACAACAATCTGGCGATCGTGGATAAGAGCCAGATCGGCATCCAGGGCCATTCCCTGGGCGGCAAGACGGCGGACGCCTGCTATGCTTATTACAAAATTCAGGAATATCTGGGAAAACCCAACAAGATCGCGGCCGTTTTCCTGATGGGCAACCAGCAGCTGGCGGTGAACGGAAGCTGGCTTCCATATCTGAATTATGATCCGGACGACGTTCTGGAGAGCGGAGACGAGATCCATCTGCCCTACGACGTTCACTACGGCGTCAGCGCGGGTGCGTTTGACGAGAACAACTACACCACGGAGGCGGGCGGCCCCTGGACCTTCCCGAGCTCCAACAACGCCCGCGTGTTCATCAACGAGCTGGACAACTACAATCTGGCCGAGACGGAATCCGTAGAGGTGGGAAAGATTTACAAGGGAACGGTAAACGGTTCTGAGCAGGAGTACATCCGCGCGCTCTACCAGCCCAAGGAAATCCACATGGTGAACCCCTATTCACCGGCTTCCACCAGGAATTCCCTGGATTTCTTCCAGAACGCTTTCACGGCTCCGAACCCCATCGCTGCAAGCAGCATGACGGGACAGTATTCCATGATTCTCTCGGTGCTGGGTATGATCGGTTTCTTCTGCGCGGTGTTCTCCTCCTGCTGCCTGATGCTGACCTCCAATTACTTCAGCAGCCTGCTGGTGAAGTCCCCGGACGACGTGTATATGCCCCAGGCTCCGCAGACCGCGTTTACCAAGTTCCTGTACTGGGGCTTTATGGCGGTGGGCGCGTTTATCCCGATTACTTATATGATGAAGCTTGCCATGTGGATCGGCGGGCACAAGGGCGAGACCTTTGCGGCCAGAAGCCTGTTCGGAACCAGAATCTGGCCTCAGGGCCTGCTGCTGGAGCAGTCGCTGTGGTCCGCTACCGCGGGACTTTTGACGGTCGGTATTTTCTTCCTCCGTTATTATCTTTCCAACGGGCCTAAGCTCATGCCGCCGTCCCAGTGGAACATGAAGATTGACAAGAAGAATATCTGGAAAACCATTCTCCTTGCGGTTTGCTCCGTGGGAGTGGGTTACGCCATCGTGGGCTTCGGACACTTCTTCTTTGGCCTTGAATTCCGGCTTGGGAACTTTGTAATCCGCTGGCCCGCCAAGGAACCGTTCCTGATTTCCTTCCGGTTCATGATCCTTTACGGCCTGTTCTTCTTCAGCAACGCGTTCACCCAGAATATCGGGCGTATGGTCAAGGGGAGAAAGGAATGGCTCAACACCCTTTTGATGTGCGTTGCAAACAGCATCGGCCTGTTCTGCCTGTGGATTTACCAGTATTACACCTTCTCCCAGGTGGGCAAGGTTCCGTTAAACAGCGCCCGCGTGATGCAGACCTGGAGCCTGTTCATCGTGCAGACCGTGTGTACCATTATTGCCAGAAGGCTGTATCTGAAGACCGGTAAGATTTACCTGGGGGCGTTGATCAATACGATTATGTTCGCAATGATCGCCTGCTGCCATACCATGACGCTGAATGTGACCAACTGGTGGTTCTGATGTTGAGTGGCCCCGCGCCCCGGGGAGCCGGGGCGTGGGGCCGCCGCCAGGATGGACGCTTTTTGGGGTGGGAGGTTTGACTTCGTCCGGCTCTTTGATGTAGTCCTCTCGCAGATAGTCGGTGGAAACGCCGAAGCACTCGCTCAGGATCACGATTTTTCGACTTCGGGAAATGCGATGCCGTTCTACCATCCAAGGGCTTCCATTTTGTCGGCTTCTGGGACCCCAAAGCATCCTTTGAACTATTAGGCCGAATAATACTTACCGGGAATTGGGGAAAGTTGAACGGGCATCTGCTTTTTCGGCTGGGCCTCCAGCAGGAACGGCACGATCCCATCCTCCGGTAAACGGTTTCCGGGAAGAATGGTCTGCTTGTCAAATTTATAGGTTACGCACCAGGCATCCGCACCAGCGGCCAGGGACGCGCCCAACGGGAAGCAGAACTCGCTTTGATCGTCCCGAAGGATGTCAATGAACTCACGGCAGTCATCGGGAACGGTGTCGTTCATCTTCGTTTTACTGACAGCCTCCGCCGTGGCCGTCAGCCACTCCACATCATAAATATGAGCGCTGTCCAGGGCGAACACAAAAACTGCGGGAAGGTACTCTTCTGTACCGGGGAGCCATAGAGCACTGTTGGCCTGTATCACCGCACCGTAAATCAATGGGGCGTTGGCGAATTTCCCACGCCATTTGTCTTTGCCAAATAAAGGCGCTTTTCCGGCCACGTCCCGGAAAAAGCCGCTTTCCGTACTGCGGGGCGTGGAGCGGTAAGGCGTGAGCCTGTTTAAATCCGTGGGAACGGCGGTGGCTTTGCGCTGTTCAGCAAAGGCGGCCCCGTCAGCCTCCTCCTGTGCAGCAATCTCCGCCTGCTTGCCACGGACAGAGGACATATCGTAGCCCTTTTTCTCCATCTCGGCAATTTCTTCCTCTGTCATAGCAGCTTCCCAGCCGCCTGCCTCTTTTAACGGGTCAAATCCAAACAATCCCATAAATGTAACACTCCTTTTTTATAATTGTAAACCGGATCAATACGCCTAAACCAATCGCGCAAAACGGTGGGCTTCTTACATCAACAACCACATCGCCACAGCGCATAAAATGATTATTACGCCTGAAATGCCAGTGTTGACCCGGGCGCCGTTTTCTCCAAAATGCCGGTAAATAAACGCATTCCACCCAAACAGGTTATGTCCGTTGGGATCCCAGGTCCATTTCCAATTAAAAATGCCGCCCAGCAGGAACAGCGCCCCCACCGCAATGAGAAAGAGCTGCCAGTTTGCTTGCAGGAATGGCATGATCCATTCCATAAATCTTGTGTATAAATCGCTCATGGCGTTCCCCTCTCTATCTGGCGCATATGAAACTCAACTCGATAAACGGGAAGCTGGCAATTTACCAGTCCCGTTCCCGAATGGCCTCCTCCGTACCAATAGGAATGCCAAACCACTCCAAAATGTAGCCGACAGTTTCCCCAATACAGTCACGGGTCACTGTTTCAATCTCGCTGTCGTTCTCGTCAAATTCATTCTGTAAGTCATTGATGGCGCAAACTACCTCATCCAATCGCTTATAGTTCCTATCAAATGCTTTCATCTTTGTTCTTTCTTCAACTTCCGATTTGTGCCGCTCTGGCCGTTTCCTTTCAAAGGCCCCCGCGCCTCAGGCCAAGGGCACTCTTTCCATTGTCCCTCGTTATCTTCCGGTTTTCCGGTAAGCAAGTCAATGGCGGCAACCGTCAGGTAACCCAGATAGCGTTCCACCGCGCTGGCACCGCAAAGCAACTTCCACATTAGGCTGCCGGACAAGTAAGAGCTTGCAGATTGACTCCGGCTATGCAGACGTTCAGCCATCCCGGCCTAAATATCGAATGGTATCCAATAATTCACTGCGGCCGTTGATCCCCCGGGAACACCGCATTAAGGAAAGAATCTGCTGTTCCATAACCGGGGGCTGCAGTTCCGCGTCCATGCCGTTCAAATCGTGGCGATTTAGGCGGGAAATACGATCGCCAGAACGGCCAGTACGGCTCCAATCTGTCCCCAGGGCATGAAATCATTCCCCTTATTTCTTCTGGAACTGCTTCAGGAAGAAATCGGTGAACGCCTTTACTTCTTCATCTTGGGAAACATAGACATAGAGTTTCTCATCCTCCAGCCATTCACAGACACTGATACCGATATAGCCCTTCCTGTCCGGGTAAATAATAAATTCGTCCGTGGGGAACTTGTTCTGATAGGCCTTCAAAATGTCGTTCCGCCGATAGAAAGTGGCGTCACCGCAGCCCGACAGATCGGGAACAGTGGGAATTACGACAATGGTCTGACTGGCTTCGTTCCAGCCTACGATTAAATTGCCGATCTTGGTTTTGCTGCCGTGGACGATACCGTAATTGAAGCGGCTAACGTTTTCCGTGAAGCCATAAAGGATTTTGTAGTCGTCGCCGTTTTCTACCACTTGATTGAACAGAGCACGCATTTTTTTACGGTTGGCATCACTTTTTGCCATATCTACCTGAGGCCCCTTAAACAGATTTCCAAACAGTCCCATGCTAAATTTCCTCCCATGCTAATATTTTGAAATGGTTTTATGCCTTTTAATCAAAGACATAAAGATACTTCACACCAATACCCGCTAACGGTTCTGCCACTTCTGGCCAGTGTGACCACAAGCATTCTTAATTACGATTGCAATGGTAATAGTATTTAAAAAAGATTATACCTGAACACCTGGAAAAAAGCAAGTCCCCGTGCATAGAAAAACGGCGCATCGTTTGGACGATGCGCCGCGTGCTGTTATTCGTCTGTGTCGGCCAGGGAGGCCAGATAACGGGAAAGGGCGGTTGCCTGGGCCTTAGCCGTCCGCTCCAATTCCTCCGGGAAGAAGAACGGGAGCGACCGGGCCGCCGAGTTGTAGATCAGGATGACGGAGAGGATCAGGTTGCCCAACTCCTTAGGGGTGCATTTATCCTGGGGGATCTGCCAGAGAGCCAGCACCTGTTCATAAAACCGCGCCTGTCCCTGTTGGTAAGTTTCAAACTCCTCCGGGCTTAAGTGCTTATAGACCCACATCTCCTCCTCTTGAGTCATCACAAAGAAATGGTGCTGGCGGCTATGTGTGACCATATCCAAAAAATAATGGATAATTTCTTCCAAGCTCATATCCTGGTTTTCCACGCTTTGCTGTACTTCCCGGAGCAAAAGCGTGATCTCGTAGTTGATGATGTGGATCACCAGCTCGGCCAGGGAGGTATAGTAGTTTCCGTAAAAAAACGGCTTGGAGATGCCAACAGCCTGGAGGATGTCCTGGAGAGTGGTGCCTTTCAGCCCCCGCTGGGACAGCATTTCCAGTCCCACCGCCAGCAAATCCCGCCCCACTTGCTCCCGTTCTTCCTTGGAATAACCCTTTTTTGACATAACCTCACCGCCTTTTTGTTGAGATACCAACAGTTTACCACAGCGGTGGGAAAATGTCATGCATTCTTGGAGAAAGGCTTTGAAACAGGTTGCGCATTGGAACTAAAATGGAGTGGAACATGTAGTTCCGTTTTAGTTTCTGACACCTGCATCCCGTGCTGCCCCGGCAGGACAATGAAGTTTGAGCGCGGAAACGGGCGCTTGGACGGAAGCTGTTTTGCAGGGGATTATAGTAATGGCAACTACCAATATCACGATCCGCATGGATGAAGAATTAAAAAGCATATTCCAGCTTTTCGGATTGACGGAAGGAAGTTAAAAAGGAAATATAGGATTGTGCCTTCAACAAAGTTCAAGAAGGATTTGAAACTAGTTATGACCGTGCGTTAAGCGGCAATTTTGCCGGATGCAGGGAGTGTCATAGCACTCCGGCACATGCATGCGGGAAGCGCCAAGTCATTGATTCCAATATTCGTCAATCTACACAAAAAAACTTCTCAATATTATTGAAAATAACAATAGACTACCAACCTAAAATCGTTTATTATAAATGTAACGTTTCAAGTTGCGGTAAATAACGAAACAAGGCGGAATTTTTATGGAAAAGCAGCGGTATAATCTCAAGGATGTGGCAAAATTGGCGGGCGTCAGCCTGGGGACGGCTTCCAAGGTGATCAATAACCAGTATGTGCGCCCCGAGGCGCGGCTGAAGGTGGAGGAAGCCATGCAGGAGCTGGACTACACGCCCAATGCCATTGCCAGGAGTCTGAAGGCCAATTCCACCAAGACCATTGGGATTATGATTCCCGACATTTCCAGCCCCGTGGTGGGTAAGGTGCTGCGCGGCATCGAGAAGATCAGCCGGGACTCCGGCTACAGCATTCTGTTGTACAACACCACCAGAAACACCCGTCTGGAGGAGGACGCCATCCAGGCTTTCATGCGAAGCCAGGTGGACGGGATCATTTACCTGGGCAATACGGTGGGGGACGAGATCGCCGAGGGGTTAAAGCGCACCCACGTGCCGGTGGTATTTGCCATGACCCAGTACCCGGACAAGTATTTCTCCAGCGTCACCATCGACAACGAGGAGGCGGCTTATCACGCCGTCACTTACCTGTGCGGCAAGGGCCACAGGCGCATCTGCCTGCTGGCCGGAGAGGCGGACGACCCCAACTCCGGCATCCCCAGAACGGAAGGATACTGCCGGGCCCTGGGGGAACAGGGGATTTCGGTAGACCCGACCCTGATCGTCTGCGGCGGGTACCGGTTGGAGCGGGGCTATGAGGATATGAAGCGGCTGCTGGGAGAGCGCCGGGATTTCACCGCCGTGTTTGCGGTGTCGGACGACGTGGCCATCGGCGCCATGCGGGCCGTCCAGGAGGCGGGGCTTGGGGTGCCGGAGGATCTCTCCATCGTAGGATTTGACGGCATCGAGATGGCAGAGTACACCTTTCCGGGGTTGACCACCGTGTCTCAGCCCTTCGAGAAGATCGGGGAGGAGGCGTCCAGGCTGCTGGTCAGCCGGATGAAGGATGGGAAACGGGGCGGGAATCTGGTGCTGCCCTTTGCGCTGCAGGAGCGCGAATCCGTTCTGGGGCTGGCAGAGGAAACTCTGCCGTAGAACCCGGAAGCGGAGGGATTTTTTAGTCAAAAAATGAAACGTTTCAAGTTTGAAACGAAGGATAAAATACACAACAAAAAGGAGGAACGTATGGTCACAGCTGTAGAAACACACTATCACACAATCGCGTCGGGCCACGCTTACAGCACGGTTTTAGAAGGCGTGATGTATGCGAAGAAGTATGGGATGAAGGGGCTGGCGGTCACGGATCACGGACCTGCGATGCCGGGGGCTCCCCACATCTGGCATTTTGGCAACCAGTCGGCAATCGGGAAGGAAGTAGACGGAATCCGTATCTTCCGGGGAGCGGAAGCCAACATCATGGACTATGACGGCGGGCTGGACATCACAGAGGAGTTTTTAAAAAAGCTGGACTGGGTGATCGCCTCCTACCATGTGGGTTGCTGCCCGCCCTCCTCGGTGGAGGATCATACCCGGGGATATTTGAAGGTCCTGGAGAATCCTTATGTGGACGCCCTGGGGCACAGCGGAAACGACGACTATGTGTACGACTACGAGACCGTGGTCCGGGAGGTGAAACGCCTGGGCAAGGTGATGGAGATCAACAACCACTCGCCCATCGGCCGCCCCGGCTCCGGGGAACGCTGCCCTGTGATCGCCAGGCTGTGCGCCAGGTACGAGGTGCCGGTGGTGATCTCCACGGACGCCCACTTTGCGGCGAAGATCGGACAGGCGGACTGGGCGTTTGAGATGCTGGAATCCGTGGGTTATCCCAAAGAGCTGATCCTGAACCGGGATCTGGAGACCTTTGAGCGCTATCTGGCCGGGCGGCCCAGAATGCAGAAGTAAAGACAGCGTACGGCGGCAAACTATTTTTCACCCCCAGCCCTGGAAAAGACGGGCAAAACCTGAATCGGTTGTTTTAATTAGTAACTGTTCAGTAGGTCCGCGTACTTGCTGCGCTGACCGTACGAAAATCTGAGCTTGCAGGCAAAAATCCCATCGACGGAGTCGATTTTAAATGGATTTTTGCTCGTATCGGTGAAGGTACTGAACAGAAACTTAAATTTTATCATATGAAGGAGAACGTATCATGAAAAAGAGAATGACAAAGGTTGCGGCGATTGCAATGGCGGCGGCTCTGGCGGCGGGAACGCTGGCCGGCTGCGGAGGCTCCGGGAGTTCCGGCGGCGGACAGAGCGCCGGGGCGCCTGCGGGCGGCAGCGGCGACAGCGGGAAAGCGGCCCAGGCCGTGACCCTCAACTTTGCGATTCCCCTGGCCGAGGAGGAGTGGCAGGTGTTCCGCGAAGACATTCTGGCTCCCTTTGAGGCGGAGACCGGGATCAAGGTCAACGGCATCCAGATGGAGAACAAGGACATGGAGAGCAAGCTGGAAGCTCTGGCCCAGGCGGGCAAGCATGAGATCGACGTGTTTGCGCCCAGCACCGTGTACCTGCCGGGAATTCTGGGCAAGGACCTGGCCGAGGATCTGACCGGACAGGTGACCATTCCCGAAGCCATCCCGGGCAACCTTTACGAGGAGTTGATGTTCGACGGCAAGGTGACCGTGGTACCCATCCGCCCCAACGTGCAGACCAACTACTACAACGAGAACAAGCTGAACGAGTACGGCCTGACTCCGCCCAAGAACTGGGACGAGCTGCTGGACTTCGCCAAGACCCTGCACGAGAAGGAGGGCGTTGGACGGGTTGCCATCCAGGCCGCTTCCGGCTCCGCGCTGACCATCACCTGCCTTGAATTCATCCGTTCCGCAGGCGGCGATCCCCTGGTGCTCAACGACGCAGGCTCCGTGGAGGCGTTCACCTTCCTGCAGCAGCTGTGGCCCTACCTCTCCCCGGAATCCAAGCGGGCCGACTTTAACGGCGTAAACGAGCTTCTGGCCACGGAATCCATCTACTACGGCTCCAACTGGCCTTTCTGCGCCACCACGGTGGTAAAGGACGGCGGCAAGACGGAGGTCAAGTCCTATGTGGGCTTTGAGGGCCCCAAGGGCATTTCCAAGGTGACCACCACCACGGTTGTGGGCATTGCGAAGGGAACCGAGCACAAGGAGGAAGCGCTTAAGTTTGTGGAATACCTGATGTCCGAGAAGGTCCAGAACGTGCTGTTCACCAAGATCGGCTGGGCACCGGCCAGAAACGACGCCTTAGGCGAGGTGGAGGAGTGGCAGAAGCCCTACATTGAGGACGTGATGACCGCCCTGGATTTCGCCCAGTCCAGACCCATCGTGCCCTACTGGTCTGATGTGGACAAGGCTATCAACGACGCGTTTACTGAGATCGTGATCAACGGAGAGAGCGACGTCCAGGGCATTCTGGACAAGTACCACAACACCATCGAGGAAGCGAAGCAGGCCAAGGGCGAATAACTCTAAGAGGAGGATACCATGGAAAAGACAGTTGGAAAGAACGGGACGTCCCTGTGGCTTAAAAAGCACGGGTTGAACACCGTACTGGTGGCTCCGTTAATGATCTTTGTGTTTAGCTTTACCATTGTGCCCATTTTCCAGACGATCCTCCTCAGCTTCAAGGATCAGATTACCTCCGAGTGGACGCTGCGCAATTACGCCTACGTCTTTGGCCGCAGCTTTTTCTCGGAGGCGGTAATCAACACCCTGTTTGTGTCGGCCATCGGGCTTTTGATTCAAATGGTGATCGGTTATCTGCTGGCCTCAATGCTGAGGAAGAATTTTGTGGGAAAAGGCCTGGCCAGGACTTTAGTTATGCTGCCCATGGGGATTCCCACCATGGTGTCCGGCGTGGCCATGCTGTATTTATTCGGGATGTCCGGCTATCTGAACGAGATTTTATACCGGTTGAACGTGACGCCCATCCCCATCGACTGGACGGCCAACCGCCTTCGCAGCCTGTTTGTGGTGGCGGTGGCGGACTCCTGGAAGGTCATGCCCATGGTGGTGATGCTGTTTTTATCCGGTCTGGAATCCATTCCGCTGGAGCTGTACGAGGCGGCGGATGTGGACGGCGCGGGCAAGTTCGACTGCTTCCGCTACATTACTATTCCCCAGTTAAAGGCCACGGTGACCATGACGGTGCTGACCAGGCTGGTGGACCTGCTGCGAATCTTCGAGCTGCCCAAGGTCCTTTTAGGAGGGACCACCCCGTTTTTGGCTACCATGTCCTACGAGGAGTATTCATATGGAAACAACGCATACTCGGCGGTGGCTTCCACGGTGCTTTTGGCGTTGATCCTGGTCATTGTCATGGCCTATATGTTTGCCTTTGAGAGAGAGAAGAAGGGGGGCGGCAGAAGATGAAGAAAACGTGCGGCAAAGCGGCCTTTTATGCTGCGATCATTGTGATCTGCCTGATTATGGTGACGCCGGTGTATTTGCTGGCCAAGGTATCCTTCAGCGTGAAGAGCGAGATTTTAACCCAGCATCCCACGCTGCTGATTCATCAGTTCACATGGGAACACTGGCTGAACGTGTTCCGCTCGGGGAATCTCTGGGCGCCCTTAAAAAAGAGCCTGATCGTGTCCTGTCTGACTACCGTGGGCTCCCTGGTTATCGTGGTTCCGGCCGCCTATGTGGTGTCCCGGATGTCGAAGAAAAAGCGCTACGCCTTTGTGCTCGGCCTGTTTTTCACACGGATGATTCCCAGCGTGGCCATCGCCCTGCCTATCTCCGTGACATTTTTGAAAATGAACCTGATCGACACGTCCCTGGGCCTGGTGCTGGCCAATATGATCACCCAAATTCCCTTTATGGCCTGGATTCTGGTGTCCACCTTTGCCGAGGTGCCGGTGGCCCTGGACGAAGCGGCCTGGATCGACGGCGCTTCCAGGCTGCAGGCCATTGTCAAGGTGATCCTGCCGGTGTCCATGCAGGGCATTGCGGTGAGCGCCATGTATGTGTGGCTGAACGCCTGGAATGAATTTACATACGCCATGTATTTGTCCAACAACTCCAAGACCCTGCCGCTGCAGATTTATTACTACGTGTCCAGGGGAAATGTGTTTGAGCGGGCGGCGTATTCCACCATTCTGGCGATTCCGGTGATTCTTGTCACATTTGTGCTTCAGCGGTACTTGAAACCGGACTATTTGGGAGGATCTGTAAAGGGATGACGACGAAAACAACTGGAACCATCAAAGGATTTATATTCGACCTGGACGGCGTGATCGTATTCACGGACAAGCTCCATTACCAGGCGTGGAAGCGGATGGCGGATCGCCTGGGAATCTCTTTTGACGAGACGGTCAACGACCGCCTGAGAGGGGTGAGCCGGGAGGAGTCCCTGGACATTATCCTGGAAAATTACCACGGCCTGGCGCTGGGCGCTGAGGAGAAGCGGCGTCTGGCGGAGGAAAAGAACTCCTATTACCGGGAGCTGCTGGAGGAACTGACCCCGGACGCGGTGGAGGAGAAGGTGAAGGACACGCTGGTAAAGCTGCGGGAGCAGGGATTCAAGCTGGCCATCGGCTCCTCCAGCAAGAACGCGGGGCTGATACTGGAGCGGACCGGGATCGCAGGGCTGTTTGACGCGGTGTCGGACGGCAACAACATTCAGCGTTCCAAGCCGGACCCGGAGGTGTTTTTGAAGGCCGCTGCGTTTTTGGGCCTTGAACCCGGGGACTGCGCCGTGATTGAGGACGCAGAGGCGGGTATCCGGGCGGCGAAGGCCGGAGGCATGTTCGCCGTCGCGGTTCACAGCGCGGCGGGCTGTCCGCTGGCGGATGAGAGCCTGAAGACCTTTGAGGAGCTCTTAAATATTGGGTAAGCGTAAGGAGATAGAAATGGACAAATATACACTGTGCACAGAGGATTTCTCCCTGGACAACCAGGAGCTGCTTCTGGGAGAGACTCTGTTTCACAATGCAAACGGCTACCTGGGCGTCAGGGGATGCTTTGAGGAGGGATATCCCCAGGGCTTTTCCCAGGTCCGGGGCACCTATATCAACGGGTTCTACGATTTTGCGTACATGGGTCAGGCGGAGAAGCTCCACGGCCTGGTGGAGGAGAAGCAGACGATCTTAAACGTGGCGGACACCCAGACCATCACCCTGAAGCTGGACGGGGAAAATTTCAGCATGTTTGAGGGAAAGGTGATAAAAAGCCGCCGGGTTCTGGACATGCGAAAGGGGATCACCCTGCGGGAAATCTGGTGGGAAAGCCCTGAGGGCAGGCAGGTACGCATAAAAATCACCCGAATGGCCTCCTTTGTGGACACCTCCCTGTTTTTGGTCCGGTATGAGCTGGAACCGCTGAATTTCGACGGAACCGCAGAGCTGGTGTCGGTCCACAAGGGGGATGTGAAGAACTTTTTCGACCCCAACGATCCCAGGGTGGCCGGGGAGGAGATTCAGCACATTCTGATTGGGGAGACCTGGGAGGAGGCGGGGGCGTCCTACATCCTGTCCCACACCTCCAAATCCGGCGGCACCGTGTGCAGCGCGGTGAAAAACGCGGTGGAGGAACCGGAGCAGGTGGAGGAGCACAGCCTCAGCCTGGAAACGGGCCTGGTCCGCGAGACCTTCCGGGTGAAGCTGGTCCGCACAAAATGCTTCCGCCTGCTGAAATACACGGTGCTGTGCGATTCCTGCCACTTTACGGACCCGGCGGGGCAGGCGAAGGAAAAGCTGGAAGCCCTGACCGCACAGCCTGCCCGGGCGCTGTACGAGGACCAGGAACGTTACCTGGACAGGTTCTGGGACACCTGCGAGATCGACGTGTACGGGGATGGGGAATTAAACCGGGCCCTGACCTACAACGTCTACCAACTGCTCCAGTCCGTGACCAAGGACCGCTACGGCAACATCGCGGCCAAGGGTCTCAGCGGCGAGGGGTACGAGGGCCACTATTTCTGGGACACGGAAATGTACATTCTCCCCTTTTTCACCCTGACCAACCGGGAGATCGCAAAGAACCTTATCGGCTATCGTTACCAGATTCTGGAAAATGCCAAGGAGAACGCCAGACAGATGGGACATAAGCAGGGGGCGCTGTACCCTTGGCGGACCATCATGGGAAGCGAGTGCTCGGGGTATTTCCCCTCCGGAACGGCCGCCTACCACATCAGCGGGGACGTGGCCTACTCGGTGGTCGCTTACTATCTGGCCTCCGGCGATCTGGAGTTTATGGAGCAGTGCGGGGCGGAGATTGTGGCGGAGACGGCCAGGCTGTGGATGGACCTGGGGTGCTGGTATCAGGGGAAATTCCACATCAACGAGGTTACCGGGCCGGACGAATACACCTGCATGGTGAACAACAATTATTACACCAATGCGCTGGCTAAATACAACCTGATCTGGGCGGCAAGGCTGTACCGCAGGCTAAAGGAGGCGGGGAAGGCAGACGGGCTTGTGGAGCGGACCGGGCTCACGGACGGGGAGGCGGAGGCCTTTGTAAGGACCGCAAAGGCGGTGTTCCTGCCCTACGACGAGGAGCTGGGGATCAATCCCCAGGACGATTCCTTCCTCCAGAAAAAGCTCTGGGACGTATCATCCATCCCGGAGGAGGAAAAACCGCTCCTGCTGCACCACCATCCCCTGGAGCTGTACCGGTATCAGGTGTGCAAGCAGGCGGACACGGTGCTGGCCCACTTCATCCTGGAGGAGGAGCAGGACCTGGAGACCATCCGCAAATCCTACGCCTACTACGAAAAGGTGACCACCCACGACAGCTCCCTGTCCTCCTGTATCTTCAGCATCATGGCGGCGCGGCTGGGTATGGTGGAGAAGGCCTACGGGTATTTCGGGGATTCGGCTAAAATGGACCTGTACAACACCCACAAAAATACCAAGGACGGCATCCACACCGCCAACATGGGCGGCAGCTACATGGGCATTGTGTACGGCTTCGGTGGCCTTCGGATCAGGGAACAGGGCCTGTCCCTGAGGCCCTGCCTTCCAAAACAGTGGGAAGGGTACCATTTCCGCTTCCTCTACGAGGACAGCGTGATCGAGGTGAAGGCCGGCCGGGAAACCTGCGCGGTGACGCTGCTGCGGGGGACGGAAAAGGAGATTACAATTTATGACCGGCCGTATGTGCTGCGGGATCGGGTTGAGATTCCCATGGAGTAAGGGCGGCGGGGATATTATATTAGGTTATACCTGAAAAAGGCAGTTGATGATTAAAACATCAGCTGCTTTTTTGTATTTTTCGCCAGGCATTTCGCCGGGATATCACCCCTTGGCAGCGGCAGAATATGCAATCGTTAAAAATTAATTCCCCCTCTGCTAAAACGTCATATTTAAGACGTTTTTGTGATTGTAAATTGTTTGAAAATATTATATAATTTTATTAATATTTCAAACATGGAGGAGGCTAGGGGGATGATGTATACATTTTTTGGGCCCAATCTATAAAAATGGAGTGGTATCCCTCGAGATGATAGGATGGAAATAACTTAAAGAATATGAAACGGCAGTTTGTTAGGATAGTGATAACGAATCCGATGAAGGGTGTCAGGCTGATAAAAAAATACGAGGAGGCTAAGCGATGTTGAACATGAAGAAAGGCGGACGGGGGAACCGCAAGCGGAACATGATTCCAGGATTTTTGCTGGTATTTTTGTTTGTATTTACCATGAGCTTCAGTGCCATGGCTGCACAGGAGGACAAAATATTCTTGGTTGGCGGTCTTGACGGCGACGGTGAGGTCATTTCCATGGTAACTGCATTTGTGGTGAATGACGGCAGCGAGGATTATGTAATGACCGATGCCTCTATTTTTAATGATAAGGCGGTGCTTTATGCTCTGGCTGATACCGCGGGAAACGCCTATATAGTTGAAGATGCGCAGATCGCGTTTCCGGATTACAACGTGGTTCTTTTTACCTTTCAGAGTGAACGCCCGGAGGCCTCAAAAATTTTGCAGCTGACAGGCGCGGTAAAAAACCAGATGGTGGAGCTGGTATATGTGAACCAGAATGACTCCGTGGATATCTGCGAGGTAAGGTTATTAGAGGCCGAACAGGGCGTACCGGATATAATCACGGTGATGTCGGGCGAGACCGACGGGGATGCTCCGAATCCGATGAGCTATCCGGGAGGATTTTTCGATGCAAATGGCGGCTTGGTAGGTCTGTACACTTCCACAGGCGATATTGTCAGCTTCAATACGGATGTAAACGCCTTCTACGGCCAGTCCTCCGGAGACGGAAATGAGACGGAGGGCTCGCGGGAAACCCAGCCTGCCCGGGAAACGCAGCCCGCACGGGAGACACAGCCTGCACGGGAAAAAGAGACCAGCGGGACTAAGAGCCCGGGAAGAGAGCGAACGGGGAGCGGGGGCAGCGGAGAAGAAAAGACCACGGCTTACAAAGTGGGATACATATTTGGAGCCGTTTTTTCCGTGGTGGCCGTGATCGGAATCATTTACCTCGTATTCCGCAAAAAGTTTAAGGGAAAACAGCAGCCTGTGCAACAGTACCAGGCGACACCGCCGCCCGCGCCCAGACCGCAGCAGCCCACACCGCCACAGCCTATAACGCCGCAGCCGCCTTCCGGCTTTGCGGATTACACGCCCACGGCTCCTTATACCACCCCATCTCCAGCCGCGCCCCCGAGGCCACAGGCCATGGGAGGCAGCCTTATGGGCATCGGCGGGGTGATGAGCGGCAGAACCTATCCCATTGCAAGCCAGGAGACCGTTATCGGCCGCGACGTTTCCTGCGGTATCCGCTTCCCGGCGGACACCAAGGGCATCAGCAGAAACCACTGCAAGGTTTTCCGAAACGGCGGAACTGGGCAGTTCATGCTGATGGACTGCAATTCCACCTACGGCACGTATCTGAAGGGCTACGGAAAGCTGCAGCCCCAGAAGCCGGTAGCGCTGAAGAACGGGGACGCCTTCTACCTGGGGTCCGATCAGAACGGATTTACGATCAAATATTAATATAACAATCTAACTATCAAGGAGGAAACAGTAATGAACATGAAAACCTGTCCGAAAGGCCACTTCTATGACGGAGACACCAATGCAACCTGCCCGGTATGCGCGGCGGAGCAGGGAAGAACAGCGGGTATGATGGATGATTACGGGGCGACGGAACCCGTTGGAGGAGGTAGTTCTGGCGGTTTTTCCGGCGTAGGCGAGACGGAGCCTGTTGGGGGAGGCTTCTCCGGCGGTTTTTCCAACGTGGGAGCCACAGAACCCGTGGGGGGAGGCTTCTCCGGCGGCTTTTCCGGCGTGGGAGCCACGGAGCCTATGACCGGCACCAAGGCCCCCACCCGGGGATTTAACGGCAGCGGGGAGACCATGCACCTGTTTGATGACAAAATCCCGGGAGTGGATAATTACAATGACGAGACCATGGCGGTGAACCCGGGCATGGTGGCCGGTTTTACCCCGGTGGTGGGCTGGCTGGTATGCACCGAGGGCCCGGACCGGGGCCATGATTACCGTATCCGCACCGGCTACAACCATATCGGGCGCGCGGAGCATATGGATATCTGCATCCGGGGCGACAAGCAGATCAGCCGGGAAAAGCATGCGCTGATCGCCTACGACGATACGGAGAAGGTATTTTTCTTCGGCCCCTCGGACGGCAGAAACATTGTCCGTGTGAACGGGAAAATGGCCATGGTGCCCACGGAGCTTCACGCTTACGATATTCTGACGGTGGGCAGCTCCAAGCTGATTTTTGTGCCATTGTGCGGGGAGCAGTTCGACTGGAACAACTGATCAACACTTAAGAGGTGACGGAGCATGGATCTGCAATATTTGTGTACCAACTGTCTGACCGGCACGGTGAGAAACGGAACCTGTACCTATTGCCATAAAAGCGTCAATGAGGCGTCAAAGCAGCCGGCCAACGCCCTGCCGGTCCGCTATATGCTGGGTTCCCAGTATTATCTGGGAAAGGTGATCGGCAACGGCGGTTTTGGTATCACCTATCTGGCATGGGACTGTATTGAGCAGCGCCGGGTGATCGTCAAGGAACTGTATCCCCGGCAGGATGTCCAGAGGGATCCGGCCAGCAAAATGGTGGTTCCGTTAAAGGGGCAGGAGGATTACTTCCGGAAGCTGAAGCACAGGTTCAAGGAGGAGGCCCAGATACTCTATAGCTTCCGCCACGAGCCGTCGGTGATGAACGTTTACCGGCTCATGGAGGACAACAACACAGTTTATTATTCCATGGAGTACCTCTCGGGTTTTGATCTGAAAACCTATATGGAACAACAGGGAAAGCTGGGCTGGCCTCAGCTTTCCGGCTATATCCGGAAGATTCTCTATACCCTTCATATCCTGCACGGTCAGAACCTGATCCACAGGGATATCAGCCCGGACAATATTTTCCTGACCAGCGTGACGGATGCGAAGCTTATCGACTTCGGGTCCGTGCGCAATTACAACAGCGGGCAGGGGCTTACCACCATATTGAAGCAGGTTTATGCGCCGGTGGAGCAGTATTTTACAAACGGGGACCAGGGGCCCTGGACGGACATATATGCGCTCAGCGTGACCATGTACCACGCGCTCAGCGGCAGCCGTCCTCCCCGGGCCACGGATCGCGCGGTGAGGGACGGGGCGATCCAGATCGGACGGCTCTGCCCGGAGCTTCCGGAGCATGTGGCCCGGGCCATCACCAGGGGGATGGAAGTCCGGGCGGAGAACCGCTTCCAGAGCGTGGAGGAGATGGCGGAGGCGCTGTTTCCGGGTGAGAAACTATTTGTCTCGGAGAAACAGTACGTTACAGGGCGGCACCGGGAGGAGGAAAAACCGGACGAAGGCGCCCCGGCAGGAAATGAACCGGGGACTCATTCCTGTACCATCCGGTGTACGGCGGGGGTATTTTCAGGGCGCAGGATCGGCATTTCACCGGGGGACAGCGTGTCCTTCGGACGGGACCGGCAGTGCAGCGTTAACTATCCCGTAGACAGTCCGGGGATCAGCCGCAGACAGTTCTGCCTGTGGTGCGACCAGTATGGAAATCTGTTTATACAGGATGAAAATTCGACCTATGGCACCCTGGTATCGGGGTACCGCATCGAACCGGGAAAGTGGTATAAGCTTGAACGGGGAAACACCATCGGCTTTGCAGGGGAAAATTATTACGTGGAGTGAGAGGGAGCAGCTTATGAAAAAAATAACAGCATTAATTCTCGGCTTGATCATGGTGTGCAATGTGGGACAGATGTGCGCCTTTGCCGAGACAAACCAGGCGTTTGTAGAGCGGGCGTATCAGGCGCAGGAAGGGCAGATGGACGTGATCTGCGCCATCCCGGGACAGGAGGGGAACGGGGAGAATTTCCAGGCGATGCTCGGGGAGCAGAGCCTGCCGGTTCTCTCAGTGTCCACGGCAGAGCAGAGCGGGCTTCCCAAAACCATCTACTGCCTGGTGGATGTCTCCGGCTCCATGAAGGGGAGAATGGAGCAGGTGAAGGAGACGCTTACCGCCATCAGCGGCGGGCTGAATGAGAACGACAACCTTGTGATCGGTAAAATGGGGAATCAGATAACGGATTCCGCCTTTCTTTCCGGTCAGGAAGAGATAAAAGCGCAGATTGACAGTCTACAGTATACCGGTGAGGATACGGATCTTTACAGCGGACTGATTCATGGGCTGAAATTCCTCCAGCAGGAGCCGGAGGTTAAGACTCTGAGGGCACTGGTGGTTCTGTCGGACGGCTGCGACGACCAGGGAGCCGGTTCCACCTGGAAGGAAGCCTACGACGCGGTGGAAAAAGCGGATATTCCGGTTTATACGGTGGCGGTGATTCTCTCGGAGAAGGACTACGAGCAGGCCAAGGAGTTAGGGAGCTTTGCCAGAAATTCCGCGGGGGGACTGCATTTCCCGAAATCCGACGACAACAGCTCTAAACCTCTTGCCATGACGGGGCAGGAAATGGGGAAGGAGATCCTTAAGACATTGGGTGATACCTTTGTGGTGTCCCTTGATCTGACCGGAGTACAGAAGGCGGAGAAGGATGCCTATATCCTGTCCGTCTCCTTCCGGAGCGGAACCGGAACCGTGTACGAGGATACCAAGGAGATACTGGCTAAAAACATACAGCTGGCAGCAGTGGAAACAGAGCCGGAAACTCTGCCGGAGACTCAGGCGACGGAGCCGGTACCCGAGCCGGAGCCAGCTCCAAAGAAGAGCAATCTTCCCTGGATCATCGGGGGTGCGGCGGTTGTTCTTGCGGCGGTCATAGCCGTGATTTTGGCTGTAAGTTCCAAAAAGAAGAAGGCTCTGGCGGAACAGAAGCGCCTGGAAGAGGAGCGGCTCCGCCAGGAGGAAAAACGTCTGGAGGCAGAGCGTCTGGAGGCGGTGCGCCAGGAGGAAGAACAGAAACGCCTGGAGCAGGAGCAGCTGGAAAGAGCAAGGCAGGAGAAGGCCCTTGCGGAGCAGAAGGCCTATGAGGAGGCGCTGCGGCGGGAGAAGGAGGCTTACGCCGCCCTTCCAAAGCTGAACATCCGCCTGTCCGCCATCGGGATTACGGATAAGAGCACTACCCTGGAGCTGGCCAGGGGCTATGAGACGACGGTAGGCAGAAACGCCAAGGCCAGGTTTGTGCTGGATTCTAAGGATACCCGGCTGTCCGGCGTCCACTTCACCATGCTGTGGGACGGGAGGGGCGTCTATGTGTGGGACAGCCAGTCCAAGAACGGCACATCCGTCAACGGAGTGGTGGTAAACCATCTGGGAAAGGTCGCCGTCAGGCCGGGAGACAGCCTGCGGGCGGGCAGTTATGAATATCGTTTATACTGGGAGGATTGACAGATGAATCAGAGATTGAAGAAATGCATATTGTGCGCCGGTGCTGCTGCGCTTCTGGCCGCGTCCCCCGCTATGGCGGCGGTGAATGTGCCGGCGGCCACACCTGCCAATTCGCAGATGGAAACGCCGGATCCGGGTAAGGAAGAGCAGACCACTCCGGGGAATATTCTTGAAATTCTGGAGGAAGAGGGAAACAAAGCAGGGAAAATCCAGACCGGGGAACAGCTGCCGGAAGACGGCGGCGGGGACTGGTTTTCAAAGGAGAATCTTCTCAAAATCGCCCCCTTTGTCCTGGGCGGCCTTGCAGTGATCCTTGCGGGAATTGCAATCTGGCGTATTTTGGCAAAAAAGAACAAAAATGAGCTTGAGGAGAATTCGGACATGGACAACAGCGTTGTGACAGAGACCATGACGGAGACAGCTCCTGCCAGAGAAGCGCCCAAGGTTCTGCCGGTTCAGGATACCGTCCCCAGCCGCCGTCCCCAGCGTCCGCAGGTTTCAGCCTCCACAGTGCTTCCGGATGCAGAGCGGGGCACTCTGGGTATGGTGCACAACGTGGGTCGAAGGAAGAACCAGCAGGATACCCTCGGCACCACCATGACCAGGATGGGGCTTCTGGCCGTTGTGTCCGACGGCATGGGCGGCCTCTCCGACGGGGAGAAGGTGAGCCAGAAAGCCGTTATGGGTATGTTCCAGGCAGCGGGCCATGTGTCGCCCACGCCCTATGAAAACCCGCTGTATGAGATGCTCAGCGAGGCCAATGAGCAGGTTCTTGCCATGTTGGGTCCGGATCAGATCTACAAGAGCGGCGCTACGCTGCTGGCGGTACTGGCGGACAAGGGGAAATTCCACTGGGCCGCTGTGGGAGACAGCCGGATCTACCTCTACTGCAGCCATCACCTGCTCCAGATCAATCGCGAGCATATCTACCGCCAGCAGCTTATCGGCGAGGCCGTCAATAAAAATATCAGCTTTGCCAGGGCAGGAGCGGATCCCCAGCGGGACCGGTTGATCAGCTTCCTGGGCATGGGAGAGTTAAAGTACATTGACGGAAGCCTGCGCCCGGTGGAGGTAAGGCAGGGAGATAAGGTATTGCTGATGTCAGATGGTATTTTCAATACGATTTCAGAGGCTGAGATCATGAACATACTGGAGAGCACGAAAAATGCCGCAGAGGCCGCTTCTCTTATGGAAAAACGGGTGTTGGAGGCCAGCAATCCCAATCAGGATAATTTCACCTGTATTATTCTGGACTTTTAATGAGCGTTTACGAGGAGTGACGGTATGAGAAGGATAAAATATGGGATATGGTGCCTGCTGATTGTTATTTCCTTAATGGCGGGAGGGATTACGGCCTATGCTGAGGGCGAGGGAAAGGCTGCCGCCGCCCGGGAGGGCGTGGTGAGAATCCTGGTTGACTGGCCAGACGGATACTCTACCGGCACGGGATTTGGCGTAGGAGAACCGGGAGCGGATGCCGATACCTTCGTCACCAACTGGCATGTGGTTACCAGCAGCGGTCAATACGACTACCGTGAAGGCAAAGTATATATTCTGCTGGATGATGAGACCTGGTTTAAATATGGGTGGATTCCGTTAGCGCCAGGCGAGCAGATGGTGGAAGGCGGGGATTATGGACAGGACGGCCAGGGAAATGTGTATAAAAAACTGATCATTGATGTCCATCTGGGCGCCGCCGTAGAATGCGAGGTGCTGTATGCGGAAAATGAATATCCGGATGTTGCAGTTATCCGCACAGCGGAACCGGTCAAAAATGTGAAGACGCTGCCTCTGCGAAAGGTGAGCGAGGGAAATGTAGGGGAAGATGTGCTGGCGATCGGATATCCGGGCTCAGCCGATAGTGGAAGTCTGACCTATACGGAGGATGGTGCAGAGACAGAAAAGATCAAGGCTTCGGTGACAGCGGTTTCCGTGTCGGGCGGGGTAGTATCACGATGTATTCCATTAGAAATATTTGGAAATACAGACTGCATTGTCCATGGCGCGCATATTAATCATGGAAATTCCGGGGGCCCCCTGGTGTTAAAGAAGGATGGAAGCGTGATCGGTATCAATACATATGGATACGGTGAGCAGAGCATGGAATACAGCGTTTCGATCTACATTGATTATGCCATCGGGATTCTGGATCAGCTGGGGCTTCCCTACACCATGGCAAAGGACGGAGGACAGGGACTTTCCGGGCAGCTTGTGATCATTCTGGCGGGAGTGGGAATCCTGGCGGTTCTGGCAGTGGTGCTGGTGGTTGTAAGGAAGAAACAGAAGGGAAAGGCCGCGGTGTCTGCCGGTTCGCCCGCCGCAGTCCCGGCCTTCCAGCCTGCGCCCGGCCCCTCAGGCGGAGACGCCATGTACGGAGCGCCCTCCCAGTTGCGCCTGCAGGGGCTGACGGGAGTCTTTGCGGGCCGCCGGTTCCAGCTGAAGCCGGAAACCCGCATGGGCCGGGATCCCCAGAGGTGCGACTTCGTCTATCCCGCGGGTACAAAGGGGATCAGCGGACTGCACTGTATCATCAGTCAGGGACCGGCGGGGCTGACCGTCACGGACGTGGGATCCACCTGGGGAACCACGGTCAATGGGACAAAGCTGGTTCCCAATCAGCCCTGTCCCCTGAACATTGGAGACCGAATCTGTCTGGGTTCCGTTGAAGAGGAGTTTCAGATAACCGGGAAGGGCGGAGCGGTCTGAGGGGGAGGAATGGAAAATGAGCGACAACAAAACATTTTTTAAAAAGGCGAAGGGGGGAAAACTGGGCTTCTCTGATATTTTCAGCGACGTGTTCCGGCGCCACACCAAGGAGGAAAACGCCAGGCTGTTCCTGGCGGGAACCCCTTTAACCACCCCCGATGCGGCCTCCATGCTCTCGAAATGGCTGAAGCCCTATCTGTTTGCCAGGATTTTTCTGGTGGGAATTGTGCTGATCATCGCCGGGATTGCCATGAACCTTGATCTGATGGTTCCGTTTGTTTTTGTGGCGGGCAGTTTTCTGATGCCTGTGGTAGGGATGATTTTTTTCTGGGAAATGAACATTCCACGGAATATATCCTTTACCACAGTTCTTCTGATGTTTATGGTAGGCGGGATGCTGTCACTGGTATTTACGACTATTTTGGGAATGTTTTATCTTACGGACAGCGCGGTCGCCTTATATGTAAGTGTTGGAATCGGGGAAGAAGTGGCAAAGCTTCTGGCGGCGGCAGTCTGGCTGAGGAAAAAGGACACAAAGTATGTGCTGAGCGGAATGCTGGTGGGAGCAGCCGTTGGAGCCGGTTTTTCCGCGCTGGAGAGCGCAGGTTATAACATTGTAAGGAGCGGCGGATGGAACTTTTCTCAGATGCTTCTGAGAGCAATGTATGCCATAGGGGGCCATGTATCCTGGGCCGCCATCACGGCAGGCGCGTTGGTCTGGGTCAAAAAGGACGAAGAGCTCTCGGCAAAGCATCTGCGGAACCCGGTTTTTCTGGGAGCTCTTGCGTTCTCTGCGGGAACCCACGCCTTATGGGATCTCTATCCGGGTTCTGCGCTGTCGCCGCTTCTGTTTGTGTTTAATATCCTGATTGTCTGGGTCGCCTACATGATTATGAAAAGGGGCGTCAACCAGGTGGTGGAGATTTCCCTGAGGGCAAATGAGGACCGGCTGACCTTTGCCATGGACCACGACTTTTTGGAACCGCTCTCCGGCGTAGCACAGGCGCGGCCAAGGCCGTCCCGGCCCATATCCGGCGGGGAGATGCCGGGGGTGGCAGTCCGGCATGGCGGAGGTATGCCGGGAGTGGCCGTCCAGTCCGGAGGGATCCGGCTCCAGTGCGTAAAAGGCGCTTTTTCCGGCCGCCGCTTTGCCCTGACGGGGCGGGTACGGATTGGACGGGACCCGGCCAGGAACGATCTGGTATTTCCCTCCGGGACTGCCGGGGTCAGCGGGGTGCACTGCGAACTTCTCCTTCAGGGAGGGCAGATCGGCATCCGGGACCTGGGCTCCAGCTACGGAACTTTTGTCAACGGGAACCGTTTGAAGCCCAACCAGCTTTGTGAGCTAAGGCCCGGGGATCGTGTGAACATCGGATCCGCGCACGAGGAATTTCAGATTACGCTGAAAGGCGGAAGTATTTAGCAGATAGGAGCAATGTATGATCAAGACAGAATATGCCGTTCTGACGAACGCAGGCGGACGCGGGATAAACGAGGACACAGTCCTGGCAATTCCATCTTCTCTGGGGCTGGTGGTTACGGTGGCCGACGGATTGGGGGGACACGGGGGAGGAAGCACAGCCTCCCGGGCGGCGGCGGCGGCCGTCTCAGACTGCTTTGGCAGAGGGCTTTGCAGAACCGGGGAGGGGATTGTCTCAGCCGTTTACATGGCAAACCAGGCGGTTCTGGACGGTCAGACCGAGGCCTGCGCCATGAAAACCACCCTGGTCAGCCTGTTTGTGGAGGGAGATCAGGCAGTCTGGGCCCATGTGGGGGATTCCAGGCTGTACCATTTCCGGGACGGAAGGCTGGTGGAGAGGACACTGGACCACAGCGTCCCCCAGCTGGCGGTTTTGATGGGGATGATCACGGAGGATCAGATCCGTTTTCATGAGGACCGCAACCGGGTCTTAAGAGCGCTCGGAAGCGACAGCTTTGAACCGGACATTTCAGAGCCGGTTTCTCTTGCGGATGGTTTTCACGCTTTTTTACTGTGTACGGACGGTTTTTGGGAATATGTACTGGAACAGGAGATGGAGGAAACGCTGGCGGATTCCCCCGATCCCAGGCAGTGGATTTTGAAAATGGAGGCACTTTTGCAGGAAAGGGCGCCCGGGGATCAGGATAACTATACGGCGGCGTGTGTTTTTTCGATAGGGGAGAAGTAAAAGATGGAGATGTACCGGTGTGTGAACTGCATGCAGGAGGTGGCAAAGGGAGAGCGGTTTTGCAGTCATTGCGGCTTTGACATGGAACGTTACGTTCAGCCGCCGAATGTGCTCAGGAAGGATACCATTCTGTGTGGAAGGTATCTGATCGGAAGGGTCATGGGGCACGGCGGTTTTGGCGTCACCTATGTGGGGTACGATCTGAAGCTGGAGGTTAAGGTGGCGGTGAAAGAGTATTTCCCCTCCGGCCTCGGGAGCAGAAGCAACGCTCAGTCCAACCGGATTCAGTGGGGGTTTTCCAACACGGAATATCAAAACTGGCTGGAGGGAGTGGAGCAGTTTTTAAGCGAAGCCAGGAAAATGGCAAAGCTGGATGAGGTGCCCGGGATTGTGCGGGTGCGGGATTCCTTTCAGGAGAATCAGACCGCGTATATTATCATGGACTTTGCGGAAGGGATTCCGCTGAAACAGTATCTGAACCAGTACGGCTGCCTGGATTACCGCGCCTGCACCGCGCTGCTTCTGCCTTTGATGGACAGTTTGGAAGCCATGCACGCCAAAGGGCTGATCCACAGGGATATCAGCCCGGATAATGTGATGGTGCAGACCACAGATGCACAGATGAAGGCAAAGCTGCTGGACTTCGGCGCCGCGCGGGACATTGGCAGAAGGCGGTCCGGGAAGTCGGAGAGTATTGTGAAGGACGGCTACAGCGCTCCGGAGCAATACATGGAGGACGGAGAAATCGGAACCTGGACCGACGTGTACGCCATGGCTGCCGTTATCTACAGCTGCCTGACCGGAAAACGGATTCCCGCGGCCCCGGAGCGTATGATGAAACCGGCCCCTCTGGATATGGAGGGGATCAGGAATAAGAAGGTAAGGGGGATCTTGGAACAGGCTCTGTGTATCCGGGCGGAGGAGCGTATCCGCACCATGAAGCAGTTCAGAGCTGCCCTGGCCGGAGCCGTTCCCGGGAGGAACCGGCTGGCAAAAGGACTTTTGGCCGCTGCCGCCGCCTTTGCAATCTGTGCGGCGGGGGTTGGAGTTTACGCCGTGAAACCGTGGCTGCCCTCCGTAGAGCGGTTGGGCACCGGCAATGCAAATCTGCTATGTAACGCTGGGTTTGCCCAGAAGATCGGCGAGCATATGTATTACATCGACGGAGACTGGAACCTGCATGTGAGTCCCTACGATCGGGTGGACGACCGGCTGATTGTGGATTCAGAGGCCGCATATATTAATCTGAGTTCGGATAAGGTTTATTTCCTGCACGACAACGCGGAGAATCCCGAAGAGCCGGATTCCATTATGGAGATGGACTTTGACGGGACCAATGTGAGGACGGTTTGCAGCGCAGGTTATTATAACGATCTGCAATATGTCCGCTATTCCGACGGGAAAGAAATGCTCTACTATCTGAAGGGGGAAAACGAGGGGGACGGACTGAGCTATACCCTTTGCCGGTATGATTTAAAGACGGGAAAGGAAGAAGAGCTGCTGAAGGAAAAAGCAGTCTGGTACAACCTGGACGGAAAATACATTTATTACACCGTGCTGTATCCGGAAGGGCAAGGGAACGCAATCGCTCTAAAACGGGCCTATCTGGACGGCAAAAACAGTAAAGTGCTCAACGATAAGGACTTTATGGTGGTGGGGTTTATTGAGGAAGGTAAAATTTATATGGTGTCATTCACAAAGGAACAGCTTGTGGTCTGTGATCTGGACGGGCGGCTTGTGGAGAGTCCGATGAAAGAATATGCCGAACAGATGAACGGGGACAGCTTGTCCTACGGCAATGGTTGGATCTACTACAGTCCGGAGGACAGCGGTGAAATCCACAGGATCAGGACGGACGGCACCGGTGATTCCGTTATTTACAGCGGTGACCGGGTGGTTAATATGAGCTATGCAGACGTCAACTGGCTGTGGTTTATGACACAAAAGACCGGGGGGCTGTTGCAGACATATTTGTTGTACTGCGACGGAAGCAATTTGATCCAGCTGGAGGACCAGTGACAGGGATTGCGTGAATGAGAGAAGCATAAAAGAGCTTGGAGGAATCGGTATGCAGATGAGACGTTGTATGAAATGTATGGAAGAGCTGCTGGAGGGCGACCGCTTTTGCCCTGTCTGCGGCTATGATCAGGACAGCGGCAGCCAGCCCTCCAACGCCCTGAAACAAAATACCGTTCTCCACAGCCGCTATCTGATCGGAAATGTCATCGGCCGGGGTGGATTCGGCATCACTTACGTGAGCTGGGATATGACACTGGAAATGAAGGTGGCGGTGAAGGAGTATTTTCCCACTGGAACCGCCGCACGTTCCAACAGCTATTCCAATGAGATCCAGTGGGATTTTACAGACGAGGGAAAGATAGGCTGGTCGGATGGAATACAGCGATTTCTGAAAGAAGCCAGGAAGATGGCGAAGCTGGACTCCGTATCGTCCATTGTCCGCGTCCGGGACGCTTTTGACGAGAACCAGACCGCTTATATTGTGATGGACTTTGTGGAGGGGGTTACGCTGAAAAATTACCTCCTGAGCCACGGCGTGCTGAGGTATGGGGAATGTATGAGGCTTTTGTCCCCGATTCTGGACAGTCTGGCGATGATTCATGACCGCGGATTTATCCATCGGGATATTTCCCCGGACAATATTATGCTCCAGCCGGACGGCACGGCCAGGCTTCTGGATATGGGCGCGGCGGTGGATGTGAGAGCCAATAAAGGCCACGCCTCCATGGCGGTGATCAAACGGAATTTCAGCGCGCCGGAACAGTATATGGAAACGGAAATTCTGGGAAGCTGGACGGATGTGTACGCCATGGCAGCTACGATGTATTACTGCATGACCGGGAAGGTGGTTCCCGAGGCGATGGAACGGGAGCTTAAAAAGACACCCCTTTGCTTCGATCCGAATCTCTATATCCCGGTCCATGTGATCGGGGCGTTATGCGACGGGCTGAAGATGCAGGCAGATGGCCGTATCCAGGATATGCAGGAGCTTAAGCGGAGGCTGACCGCGCAGGAGGCAGATGCCTCTGAAGATACGGCGGGGGATGAGGCAATAAAAGAAACTCCGGTCCAGGATCAGATTCCCAAAACCGAGCGGGTGGATCAGGCGGAGGAGAGCGGACGGTACTCAATAAAGGAAGATACCGGGCGCAGCAAACGTCTGAAGCAGGGAATGAAAATTGCGCTGGTTGCAGTGGGTTTAATGTCCACAATGTGCGTTCTGACGATGATGTTCTTTTTATTCCGCGACTCTGTAAGTTCGGCTTCTTCCGATGGGAAGGAGTCTGCAAAAATGGAGTCAGCCGGTTGGAAAACGCAGGCAACAACGGAAAGCAGGGCGACAGAGGCGACAGAACCCTCGCTTGAAATCGATTATGATTTTTGCTATGAAACGGACGAGATTAAGAGCGGTATTATCCTTACCGAGTATTTAGGCGAGGAGAGTTCTATCAAACTGCCGTCGGAGATGGTCGGACTGCCAGTGACGGAGCTGGGAGAATATCTTTTTAATGGAAACAGTACGCTGGAGAAAGTGATTTTACCGGAACATCTTGAGTATATTTCGTACTGGACGTTCAAAGACTGTGTCAATTTAAAGCAGGTGGAGATACCGGATAGCCTTAGAGTAATATATGATGGCGCGTTCGAAGGATGTACCAGCCTGCAATACTTAGAGCTGCCGGAAGGCTTATGGAAGATATCGTTGTCCGCATTCCAAAACACGGGTCTGAAAAGTCTTACTATACCGTCCACCGTGGAAGTGCTTGAGGGGAGCAGCGGCATTTTATCGATTGAGAATCTAACATTTGCGGAGGGTAATTCGACCTATAAGATGGTGGACGGAGTGATTTACAATATCAACGGCGGATTGACGGATTTTCCTGAATCCCGGGGTGGAGAGTTTACCGTTCCGGCAGAAGTCAACGTCATTGAATCCTTTGCATTCAATAACACTTCGCTGACAACGCTTATGATTCCGGGGAATGTGAAAGTAATTGAGATGTATGGGGCTACTGGATCTCATAGTTTAGAGACCGTGGTGATGGAAGATGGAGTGGAGGCATTGGGAGACAGTTGTTTTTCCGGTTGTGACAATCTGAGGGAGGTCGTTATTCCACAAAGCGTAATGATGATTGGCGGCTATGCCTTTAGCCGATGCGATAGCCTGAAATCCGTCACCATAAGCCGGGATTGCCAAGTGACAGAAAGCACCTTTGATCCAAGTGTGGAAATACAGTATTACGACTAATCGAATCGGAGGACGACACAGATGAAACGATGCACGAAATGTATGGAGGAACTGAAGCCGGGCGATCAATTCTGCCCTCACTGCGGTTACGAACCGGACAGCGACATTCAGCCGCCCAACGCCCTGAAGCGGGACACCCTGCTTCGCGACCGCTATTACATCGGAAATGTGATCGGCCAGGGCGGCTTTGGCATTACATATGTGGGATGGGATTTGACGTTGGAGATGAAGGTGGCCATAAAAGAGTATTTTCCTTCTGGCTCCGCCACGCGCACCAACAGCCTGTCCAACCAGATCCAGTGGGATTTCACGGGAAACGGGAAGGCGAACTGGTCGGAGGGAATGGAGCGTTTCCTGAAGGAAGCGCGGAAAATGGCGAAGCTGGACTCCGTCCCGGCCATCGTGCGCGTCCGGGATGCCTTCGCTGAGAACCAGACCGCCTACATTGTCATGGACTTTGTGGAGGGGGATACGCTGAAAACGTATCTTCTGGGCCATGGCGTGCTGAGATATGAGGAGTGCATGACCTTGTTGTCCCCCATTCTGGACAGTCTGGCGGTAATCCATGACCGTGGATTTATCCACCGTGATATTTCGCCGGACAATATCATGTTGCAACCGGACGGAACCGCCCGGCTTTTGGACATGGGGGCGGCGGTGGATGTGGAGGCCAATGACGGCCACGCTTCCATGGCGGTGGTGAAGAAGAATTTCAGCGCGCCGGAGCAGTACATGGAATCGGAGAGCCTGGGTAGCTGGACGGATGTGTACGCCATGGCGGCCACGATTTACTACAGTATCACCGGGAAGGCGGTTCCGGAGGCGTTGGAGCGGGAATTTAAGAAAACGCCTCTTTATTTCGATCCGGCCTTCAATATTCCGGCCCATGTGATCGGCGCGCTGCGGGACGGGCTGGAGCTGCATGCGGAGAACCGCATCCGGGATATGCGGGAGCTTAAGCGGAGGCTGACCGCACCGGTGGAGGACACCGTCCCCACGATGCCGTTTCAGGCGGGGCCAATCCCCACTCCGGTCGTGGAGGAAACGCAGAGTACCGGGCAGCCGGAACGGAAAGTGGAAAGCGGGCAGGATCTGAAGGAAAAGCAGCCCCCTCGTCCCGGACGACTGAAGCGGACGCTGAAAATTGTGCTGATCACCATCGGCGCGCTGTTCGCCATGTCGGTTCTGACGGTTTTCTACTATGCGTTTCAGGGTATCGGGGACGCTGCATCCGCCAGCGTGCAGACAAGTGCCACCACCCAGGCTGAAACCACAGAGGAAGCCGTTGCCGCACAGACCACAGAGGCGGCTGACACTGCCAATCACATGGGGGAGCAGATGGAAAGTGCCGTGCAGACCACGGCTGCGGAGGAACGTGCCGATCTCTCCCGCTTCTATAAGGTTGAGCCGTCGGAGCTGACCTACAAGCCGACTGAGGATGGAAGCGGCATGATTCTCATCAGTTATATGGTGGAAGAGGAGAAACCCTATATCAAGCTACCGGATGAGATTGACGGATTGCCGGTGGTGGAGCTGGGAGAGTTCCTTTTTAAAGAAAATAAGACGCTGGAAGAAGTGATTCTGCCGGAGCATCTCGAAATCATAGGCACTCAGGCCTTTGGCTTTTGTTCCGGTATAAAGCAGATTCAGCTGCCTGAGGGATTGAAAAAAATAGGCGAATTTGCGTTCTGGGAGACGTCGATCCAGGAATTGACCATACCATCTTCGGTTGACGATTTAGACAGAACGAATTTGAGGAAGATGCAGGTTAAAATCGCAGAGGGAAATTCCAAATATGAGGTAGTGGACGGCGTTCTATACACGGATGGCAATAAGCTGGTGGCGTTCCCAGAAGATCGGGAAGGAACGTTTATCATTCCCTCGAATATCGAGATCATCGGCGAACAGGCCTTTCGGGATACGTCTCTTAAGTCAATTACAATTCCCGGGACGGTTCGGGTTGTGGAGGAGCACGCGTTCTTGGGCGGACATTCACTGGAGGAGATTGTGATTGAGGAGGGCGTGGAGGAGCTGAATCAATATGCCTTCCGCGATTGTACAGCGCTCCGTAAAATCACAATTCCCGGAAGTGTGAAGGAACTTGGAGCAGGGGCGTTCCTGGAGTGTACCGGTCTGGAGGATGTTTTAATCGAAGATGGTACGGGGAAGCTGGGAGACAACTGTTTTCAGGGCTGTACGTCGCTCAGCCATATCCTGATCCCGAGTAGTGTGAAGGTAATCGGGGAATTCGCTTTTTATGACTGCGGCAGCCTGGAAGTCGTGGGTGTAAGCGGAGATTGTCAGATTGATCCGACGGCCTTTTCAGCGGAGGTGCAGATCATCCGTTTAAGTTAATCTGGAGGAGTCGTTATGCAGGTGAGAAGATGTACCAAATGCATGGGGGAATTAAAGGAAGGCGTTCAGCTCTGCCCCTATTGCAGCTATGAGCAGGACAGTACCGTCCAGCCCGGTATTGCCTTAAAGCGGAATACCATTCTCCACGGCCGTTATTTGATCGGAAATGTGATCGGCCAGGGGGGATTCGGCATTACATATGTGGGCTGGGATCTGACATTGGAGATGAAGGTGGCGGTGAAGGAATATTTCCCATCCGGTTCCGCTACGCGCACCAACAGCATTTCCAATGAAATTGAATGGGATTCGATCAATGGAGAATCGGAGAACCGGCCGGATGGGATGGAACGGTTTTTAAAAGAAGCCCGTAAAATGGCCAGGTTGGACGAAGTGCCGTCCATCGTGCGGGTCCGGGACGCCTTTGGCGAGAACCAGACCGCGTATATTGTGATGGACTTTGTGGAGGGAGTCACCCTGAAAAAGTATCTCCTGAGCCACGGGGTGCTGGGCTATGAGGAGTGCATGAGCCTTCTATCGCCGGTTCTGGACAGTCTGGCGGTGATCCATGACCGGGGATTCATTCACCGGGATATTTCCCCGGACAACATCATGCTGAGGCCGGACGGCTCGGCTAGGCTTCTGGACATGGGGGCGGCGGTGGATGTGAATGCCAGTGGCGGCCACGCCTCTATGGCGGTGGTGAAACGGAATTTCAGCGCGCCGGAGCAGTACATGGAGTCGGAGACGCTGGGGAGCTGGACGGACGTGTACGCCATGGGTGCTACGATTTATTACTGTATGACTGGGAAAGTGGTACCGGAGGCGCTGGAGCGGGAATTTAAGAAAGCGCCCCTGTATTTTGATCCGGGCCTGAACATCCCGTTACATGTAATCCGGGCGCTGAACGCCGCGCTGGAGCTGCGTGTGGAGAACCGGATCCGGGATATGCGGGAGTTTAAGCGAAGTTTGACGGATGTTGGGGATGGAAGGGACGATGGGGATGTGGGAGAGCCGGAATTGCAGAAAATGCCGGAGCCGGGACCGCAGCCTGGCTTTCAGCAGATCCCGCCTACCGCACCTTTTATGGGAAATGGCGACGAGATGAAAACGACTCCCTATACAGGGGAGCCGGTGGAGCAGCAAAACGCTTCGGCAGAGGAGACATTTTCCGGGAAAAAAGAGCCGGTGCGGGTGGAAATGAAACAGCCGATATTGAAAAAGGGATGGAGGACAGCGCTGATAATAATCGGAGCGTTGTTCGTAGTGGGGATTCCGGCGGTCAAGTTTTACCAGGCTCAATCGGCCCAACATGCTGAGTATGTAAAGCGGTCGCAAGTCTTTCAAAAATTGTGGGAGACGGCGGACAGCTTTGAGGCGGACGACCAGTTGAACGCCTCATTGGAAAGCTGCAACAGCGCATTGACCGCTATGGATTTTGGAAAGGTAACGGTTGATGAGGTGCTGGTAGCCAAGGATGCAGCCGGCGACAAAATGGGGTATGTGATTGTCTCTCATTCAGATGACAGTTTTACCGGGATCGTAAAAATTGCCGTGGGATTGAAGGAAAACGGCACGGTGAACGGTATAGAGTTTTTAGAGATCAATGATACTCCTAATTTGGGATTAAAGGCGGTAGAGCCGGACTTTAAGGATCAGTACGCAGGCCAATCGGGGTTTCCCCTGTCCGTAGTGAAATATGAGCGGCCAGGTGACAACGAGATCAAAGCGGTTTCGGGAGCGACAATTACATCTGAGGCAGTGACAAATGCGGTGAACGCCGCAATGTTTTTTGGACAGAATTATGTAGCCATATCCGGTCCTGTGGGATATGAGGGATGTGGTGCTGTCGGAGTTAGCCTATGAAAAAACAGAGAGCGGGAAGGGAATTATTCTTACTGAATATTTTGGGGAAGGGAAATCTCGTAATAAGCTGCCGGAGGAAATAGACGGTTTGCCGGTAGTGATGTTGGGCGAAGAGATTTTTATGAATCATGAGGCTCTGAAGGAAATAATATTGCCGGAGAATTTACAGTATAAAGAAGCCCGCAAAATGGCCAGGCTTCTGTACATGGGTGCTACGATTTATTACTGTATGACTGGGAAAGTGGTACCGGAGGCGCTGGAGCTGCGTGCGGAGAACCGGATCCGGGATATGCGGGCTGATTTTCAGGAACTTCCGCCGACTGCTCCGTTTATGGGGAGTGGAGATGAAATGAAAACGGCTCATTATAGAGGCGAAGAGGAGCGGAATGAAAAAACAGATTTAGATGTGACAGAGCACGCGGGGAGAGTGAGGAGAAAAAGACAGAGACAGCGGCTGATAAAACTGTTGGGAAGGTAAAAACTGCAAGCAAAAAGAAATTTGTGTTTTTGGGTGTAACGAGTTGTCTTGCCAAAGAAACTGCAGAGTATTGGCAAGAATACATTTAGTGGCTGCACGAATTTAAAAGAAATAGAGCTTCGGAAGGTTGTAATTGAGGATGGAGTGAAAAAATTGGAGTACCGCAGTTTTTAAGATTGTGAATTACTTAGCGAAATCATAATCCCTGAAAGTGTATGTTATATTGGTGGAAGGGCATTTGAGGGATGCAAGAATCTGAAAACAGTTACTGTAAGTAAAGATTGCGAGATTGACGCATCAGCTTTTGTGGATACAGATGTTAAGATCAACTATTACGATTAATTTTAAGGAGTCGTTATGCAGGTGAGAAGATGTACCAAATGCATGGAGGAATTAAAGGAAGGCGTCCGGCTCTGCCCCCATTGCGGCTACGAGCAGGACAGCACCGCCCAGCCCTCCAACGCCTTAAACCGCAACACCATCCTTCACGGCCGATACTACATCGGAAACGTGATCGGTCAGGGGGGATTTGGTATTACATATGTGGGGCTGGACCTGGTGCTGGATATGAAGGTGGCGGTGAAGGAGTATTTTCCCACCGGCTCTGTTTCCCGTATCAATAGCTATTCCAATGAGATTCAGTGGGACTTTACTGGCAGCGGCAGGGAATCCTGGTCGGATGGCATCGACCGTTTCCTGAGAGAAGCCAGGAAAATGGCGAAGCTGGATTCCGTGCCGGCCATCGTGCGGGTCCGGGACGCTTTTCCTGAGAACCAGACCGCCTATATTGTCATGGACTTTGTGGAAGGAGATACGTTGAAAAACTATCTCCTGGGCCATGGCGTGCTGCGCTGTGAGGAGTGTATGGCCCTTTTATCCCCCATCCTGGACAGCCTGGTGGTGATCCATGACCGGGGGTTCATCCATCGGGATATTTCCCCGGACAACATCATGCTCCAGCCGGACGGCACCGCCCGGCTTTTGGACATGGGGGCGGCGGTGGATGTAAAGAACAGTAAAGGCCGGGCCTCCATGCTTGTGATCAAGCGGAATTTCAGTGCGCCGGAGCAGTACATGGAGTCGGAGACTCTGGGGAGCTGGACGGACGTGTACGCTATGGGGGCCACCATTTACTACTGCCTGACGGGTAAGGTGGTGCCCGAGGCGCTGGAGAGGGGAGTCAGGAACACGCCCCTTTATTATGACCCGGACCTGAACATTCCGCGGCATGTGACCATTGCCTTAAATGACGCTCTGAAGCTCCAGGCAGGGTGCCGGATCAGGGATATGCGGGAGTTCAAAAGGAGACTGAGCGGGCCGGAGGAGCCTGCCGGCCAGAAGGATGATGGCGCGGAGGTGGAAATAGCCCCGGAACAGGATCAGATTCACAGAACAGGGCGTCGGGGGAAGAGAAACGCGCTTATAGCTGTGGGAGCGTTGTGCGTGCTGTGTGTCCTGGCGGTCCTGTTTTACGCGTTCCGGGATTCGGGAAGCGCCGCTGGTTCCGAGGTGGAGAGCACGGCGGTGGCGGAAGCCGGGCAGACAAACGTTCCGGCCGGACAGAGGGCTGACGACGGGGGAGCCCCGGAAGAGAAAACGGTTGAAGAGCCAACCGCCGCCCAGAACGAACAGGAGACGGCAGGGGCATCAAAGTATGTGGATGTGGATGAGGCAGAGCTGATTTATCAGGAGACGAAAGAAGGAAATGGAATCATGCTGAGGGAGTATATTGGAAAGGATTCCTATATCAGGCTGCCGGATGAAGTTGAGGGACTGCCGGTATTAGAGCTGGGAGTGTTCTTTTTTAGCCAACATGAAACGCTGGAAGGTGTTGTGCTGCCGGAGAAAGTTGAGTATTTGGGGTGGTTTACGCTTGCCAAATGTACAAATCTCAAAGAGGTTGAACTGCCTAAGGACCTGGAAACGATCGGTGAAAACTCCTTTTCCGAATGCCCCGGCCTGAGACGGATCGAATTGCCGGAAGGCTTAAAAAGCATCCAGGATCAGGTGTTTGAAGGCTCTGGCCTTGAGGAGATTACAATTCCTTCCAGCGTCGAATTCCTCGGCGTGGGGTCTGCTATTTTACAGATTCCGCAAGTGAAAATTGCAGAAGGCAATCAGAGATTTAAAATGAGGGATGGCCTGATTTACAAAGATGGGAATGAGCTGGCGGCAGTTCCGCAGTGGATAGAAGGAAAATTTGTGATATCCCCGGAAATAAACGCCATTGGCGGGAACGCTTTTTACAGAACTTCTCTGACTGAGGTTGAAATACCTGGTTCTGTCCGCGTTGTTAAACCGAAGGCATTTTCAGAGGGACACAGACTTGAGACGGTTAAACTCGGGGAGGGAGTGGAGGAGCTGGGATATCACTGCTTTGCAGGCTGCGAATCACTCCGTGAGATCATGATTCCCAGAAGTGTAAGAACCATCGATTTTAATGCATTTAAGGGTTGTGTCAATTTAAAAACCGTCACCGTCAGCAAAGATTGTCAGATTGACGAGGATGCGTTTGACCCGGGCGTGGAAATTAACTATTACGATTGATCGGGGGTATGATCATGCAGATGACCAGATGTACCAGGTGTATGGAAGAGCTGGAGGAGGGCGCCCGGATATGCCCACACTGCGGTTACGAGCAGGACGACGGCAGTCAGCCGCCCAACGCCCTGAAACGCAATACCATCCTCCACGGCAGGTATTACATTGGAAATGTGATCGGCCGGGGCGGTTTTGGAATCACCTATGTAGGATTTGACCTGGTTCTGGAGGCCAGGGTGGCCGTGAAGGAGTATTTTCCTTCAGATATGGCTTCCCGCACCAACAGCTACTCCAGCCGGATTCAGTGGAATTTTACAGAAAACGGTGAGAAAAGCTGGGCGGAAGGAATCGAGCGCTTTCTGAAGGAAGCGCAAAAGATGGCAAAGCTGGATTCTGTGCCGTCGATTGTGCGCGTCCGGGATGCGTTCAGTGATAACCAGACCGCTTACATTGTCATGGATTTTGTGGAGGGGATTACTCTGAAACAGCATGTCCAGGAGTACGGCGCGCTGGGATATGAGGAATGTATGAACCTTCTCACGCCCATTCTGGACAGCCTGGCGGTGATTCATAGCTATGGGTTGATCCACCGTGATATTTCACCGGATAACATCATGCTCCAGACGGACGGACAGGCAAGACTTCTGGATATGGGGGCGGCAGTGGATGTGAGGTCTGGCGGCGGGCGCGCCTCCATGGCGGTGGCCAAGCAGTATTTCAGCGCGCCGGAGCAGTACATGGAGTCTGAGGCCCTGGGAAGCTGGACGGATGTGTATGCCATGGCAGCCACCATTTACTATTGCATGACAGGGAAAACGGTTCCGGAGGCACTGGAACGGGGAATCAGAAAAACGCCGGTTTCATTTGACCTGGGTCTGAATATTCCGGCTCATGTGCAGAAGGCGTTGATTCATGCCCTGGAAATGAATGCCGGCGACCGGATTCGCGATATGCAGGAATTAAAGAAGGAGCTGGAATCAACTGGGAAGAATAGGGCGGCTGCAGGCGATTCGAAAAAGAGGCTGAAAATCGTTCTGATAACCGCAGGGATATTATCATTCCTGCTGGTTCCGGCGTTAATGTTCCGCTCCACCCACAGCGCTGGCGTGCCAGTCACGACCGTTGCGGATCAGACGGACGAGGCGTCTGATCCGCTACCGGAAACCACTGAACAGGAAACAGTTGCCATATCGCAATATGACGAGGTAAAGGCCTCCGAGCTGTTGTACAAAAGGACGGAGGATGAACGTGGGATTGTTCTGACCTATTATGAGGCGGACGAAGAGGAGCCGTATATTAAACTTCCGGATGAGATCGACGGGTTGCCGGTACTTGAACTGGCGGAGAAACTATTCGAGGAAAACAGAACACTGGAAGGGGTGATACTGCCGGATCATCTGGAAATAATTGGAGATTACGCCTTTTATCTCTGTACAAATTTAAAGTATCTGGAGCTGCCGGAAGGCCTGAGGAAAATTGGAAGTTTTGCATTCAGGGCATCAGGCCTAAAAGAACTGCGCATCCCGTCTGCGGTGAACGAAATGGACGGTACAATTCTATATGGCATGGAGATAAAAATTGCAGAGAAAAATGATGCTTATAGAATGGTGGATGGAATTATTTATTCGGCCAACGGCCTCGGACTGATTGCATTTCCCAGTACCATAGAAGGCAGGTATGAAATATCATCAGAGGTTAAATCCATCGGCAAGTATGCATTTTATAATACATCCCTGGCAGACATCACGATTCCAGGGAGTGTTCTGAAGGTTGGGGAGCATGCGTTTGATCATGGGGAGAAACTTGAAAAAGTGGTGATAGAGGAGGGAACGTATCTTTTAAATCATTATGCTTTTTTAGGATGTAAATCGCTCAGCGACGTCACGATTCCAAAAAGTGTTATGGTGATTGGCAAGATGGTATTTACAGGCTGTGATAACCTGGAATCGGTTACAATCAATAAAAAATGCGCTTTGTATCCTCTATGGTCTCTGCCAGGAATCGATGTGAAACGTTATGATTAATTCGGAGGACCAGATATGCAGTTGACGAGATGTACGAAATGCATGGGGAAAATGGAAGAGGGGGAAAGGATCTGCCCGAACTGCGGCTATGAGAAGAACAGCGGCAGCCAGCCGCCAAATGCTCTGAGGCGAGGCACCATTCTCCGAAGCCGTTATTACATCGGAAATGTGATCGGTCAGGGAGGGTTTGGCATTACATATGTGGGATGGGACCTGACGCTGGAGATGAAGGTGGCGGTCAAGGAGTATTTCCCTTCCGGTTCCGCCTCGCGCACCAATCTCTATTCCAATGAGATCCAGTGGGAGTTCACCGACAGCGGCGAGGCGGGGTGGTCGGAGGGATTGGAACGCTTTTTGAAGGAAGCAAGGAAGATGGCGAAGCTGGATTCTATCCCCGCGGTTGTGCGGGTGTGGGATGCGTTTGGTGAAAACCGGACGGCCTATATCGTAATGGACTTTGTGGAGGGGATCACGCTGAAAAAGTATCTTCAAACCCACGGCGTACTGGGGTATGAGGAATGTTTGAACCTTTTGTTGCCCATACTGGACAGTTTGGCAGTGATACATGACCGCGGATTGATCCATCGGGACATTTCACCGGACAATATCATGATTCAGCCGGACGGCTCCGCCAGACTGCTGGACATGGGCGCAGCGGTGGACGTGAGGGCCAATGACGGGCTTGCTTCCATGGCGGTCGTGAAACGGAATTTCAGCGCTCCGGAACAGTACATGGACTCTGAACGGTTAGGAAGCTGGACGGATGTGTACGCCATGGCGGCGACCATGAACTACTGCATTACCGGCAGAGTGGTTCCCGAAGCCATGGAGCGGGAACTTAAAAAAACGTCCCTTTATTATGATCCGGGCCTGAATCTTCCGCTGCATTTCAAGGATGCGCTGAACAGCGCCCTTGCATTGAAAGCGGAAGAGCGTATCCGTGACATGGGAACGTTAAAAGAGCGGCTCACTGATTCGAATGGGAGTGTGGGAAAACAGGGCCGGGATTTGAATGGGAGAAGGAAAATTACACTGATAGCGGTGGGGGCGCTGTTTGCAGTGTGCGCCCTGACGATCCTTTTTTGCACGACCCGCGTTTCAGAACGCGCTGAAAATGCCGTTGCGGAGGCGACGGACGGGACAGTGGCAGAGATGTCTGTCCATCCGGCTGAGCCGGAGTATCTGGACGTGAGCTTGTCCGATCTGTCCTATGAAAAAACAGAAGGTGAAAAGGGCGTGATCCTGACACGATATATGGGGGAGGGGAATGCCTATATAAAGCTTCCGGATGAGATAGACGGACAGCCCGTGATTGAGTTGGGATCGGGGATTTTCCGTGAGAATGAGACTCTGGAGGGGATTATACTTCCATCGGGGCTGGAGACAATAAAAGGAAGTGCGTTTCAGCTCTGCGTGAACCTTAGAGAGATGGAACTTCCGGAAGGCTTGAGGGATATTGATGGCAGCGCATTTGCCGGCGTTGGACTTGAGGAAATGACCATACCTTCCACCGTGGAGACAATCAGAAAAGGCGCTTATATTTTCAAGGTTCCCAGGGTGAAAATTGCGGAGGGAAATAAGACATACACAATGGTGGACAACATGATCTGCAAAGACAACAGCGAGCTGACAGCATTTCCGCCCAGCCGGAAGGGGGAATTTGTGATTCCGCCGGAAATCAGCGTGATCGGCGACTATGCATGCTTCAACACATCTCTGACAGCGGTCACAATTCCGGGGAGTGTGAGGACGGTTGGAGCGAATGCTTTTTCCGGGGGGACCGGGCTGCAAAAAGTTGTGATCGAGAATGGTGTGCATGAGGTAAAGGGCTGGAGCTTTTCCGACTGCCGTTCCCTCAGCGAGGTCATCATACCAGAGAGTGTAAAAATTATTGGTTACTGGGCATTTGACGGGTGCGACAGTTTGGAATCCGTCACTGTAAGCCGGGACTGCAAGATGGAAAATGGGGCGTTTGGCGAAGATGTGGAGATACATTATTACGACTAACGGAGCCTGACAATGGTTTTCCGGTTGACATTTTCCCACCATCTGGTTACAATACAACAGACAACGAATTTCCCCCGGAAAAGGAGCCCTAACCTATGGAACGCCACATCAATCTCAACGAAATCTCCGACGGCAAATTATACAACCTAAACGACATGGTCCGGGCGGACTGCGGGGACTGTAAAGGGTGCTTTGCCTGCTGCACGGGCATGGGCAGGTCCATTGTGCTGGACCCCCTGGATTTCTATAACCTGACGGCAAATCTGCATTGCAGGTTTGAAGAGCTTGTCTCCGGTCCTCTGGAGCTTAACGTGGTGGACGGAATCATTCTGCCCAATCTGAAAATGAGCGGGCCGGGGGAGCGCTGCGCCTTTCTGAACCAGGAGGGGCGCTGTTCGATTCATCCCTTCCGACCGGGCTTCTGCCGGATTTTCCCGCTGGGGCGGCTGTACGAGAACCGTTCATTTTCCTATTTTCTTCAGGTCCACGAGTGCCGGAAGGAGAATCGCTCCAAGGTCAAGGTGCGCAAGTGGATTGACACGCCGGATGTGGGAACGCATGAGACGTATATCGCGGATTGGCACTATTTTCTGAAGGATTCCCAGGAAATGCTCAAGGCCTCCGGGGACGAGAGCCTGGCCCGGCAGTTCAATTTGTATTTGTTAAATTGCTTTTTTGTGACGCCGTACCGCGCGCAGGAGGATTTTTATCCCCAGTTTTACGCCCGGCTGGCGGAAGCGAAACAACAGATGCTCTGAGCGCGGCGGATGGTCCGCGATTAACATAAAAAATAAAATGCAGGTGGGCGGAAACGGCGTCTGCCTGCATTTTATTGAATGTAATGGGCCGCCGGCGCAGCCTGTGGGCGATTGCTGAATGTAATGGGCTGTAATCGGCTATTTTTGACGCGGGTTGAGAAAAGAACGATTGTAAATCGATGAGCACTTCGGTATAATGAAATTAACGGATCAGGAGAGAAGTCCGCGGAGGTGTCCGCGGGAGGAATGAACAGGAGGATTATGAAAAAGATTTTCAATCGATTGGCAGTGCTGGCGGCTGTGTCGCTGTTGGGGGCGGTTTCGGGATGTTCCGGCCAAAAACAGCTGCTGGATCCGTCTGCCCCCACGGTTGTCACGCTCTGGCACGCCTACAACGCTTACGCCAAGGTGGAGTTTGATAAATGCATCGAAACGTTTAACGATACGGTGGGAAAAGAGAAGGGCATTATTGTGGACGCCTACGGTTACGGGGCCAGCGACGAGCTGGATGAAGCCCTGTACGGGTCGGCGAACCAGGTGATCGGCTCGGACCCGCTGCCAAATTTGTTCACCGCGTACCCCGACAGCGCTTACCGCCTGGATCAGATCGCGCCGCTGATGGATTTGAGAAACTATTTCAGCGAGGAGGAACTGGCGAAATACCGGCCGGAATTTTTGCAGGACGGCATCTGGGAGGAGGACGGGGCCCGGAAAATGCTGCCCATCGCCAAGTCCACGGAGCTTTTATTTGTAAATGAGACGGAGTATTCCCGGTTTGCCCGTGCCACAGGGGCGGACCGGGCGGAGCTTTCCACCTGGGAAGGGCTGGCAAAAACTGCGGAGGCCTACGATCAGTGGTCGGGCGGAAAGCCGTTCCTTGGTATGAACTCGTACAACGATTTTGCCCTGTTGTCCGCGGTACAGCTGGGGCGGGAGCCCTACCGGACGGAAAATGGCAGGGTAGTGTTCGATTACCCCCAGGAGGCGGCGAAACGGGTGTGGGATGTTTACTATGTCCCCCATCTGATGGGCTGGTACCGGAGCGAGACCTTCAACCAGGACGGCATCAAAAGCGGAAATCTGGTGGCCTACATCGGTTCGTCTGCGGGCGCGGGGTATTTTCCCGAGGACGTGATTGTGAGCGGAGCGGAGAGCTATCCCATCGAGTGTACCGTGCGTACATACCCGACCTTTGAGGGCAGGGAGGAGTTGATGACCCAGCGGGGCGCCAATCTCTGCGGGTTCGCCTCGGATGAGGCCCATGAGTTTGCGGCCGCGGAATTTATGAAATGGTTTACCGACCCGGAGCAGAACGCCGCGTTTGCGGTGTCCACGGGGTATATTCCGGTGGAGCGGGAGGCGTTTTCCTCCCTTCCGGAGCTGTTAAAGTATGTCCGCCCGGAGGACAACAACCTGGCGGTGGAGAAGAGTGTGGCCGCGGCATTTGAGGCCATGGAGAGTAAGGAATTTTATGTCAAGCGGAGTTTTGAGAATTCGTACAGCGCCAATCAGCTGTTTGGCGATTCGCTCTCCCAAAAGGTGAACCTGGATCTGGAGGAGCTGCGCCTTCGGGTGGAGAGCGGCGAGAAGGAAGAAGCTGTTTTGGCGGATTTCCTGGGCGAGGAGAATTTCCGCAGCTGGTATGCCGGGCTGACGGCCAAAATGTCCGAGGTCCTGGCCGGGGAGGAACATGAAGAGTAAATCCATTGCGCAGAAGCTGGCTCTGGCGTTTATTGTTTCCGCCGTCCTGCAGAGCATCGTCATGTGGGCTGTGCTGGTGACGGGAGGCGTGATCCGGCATTCAAAAGAAAATTCATATGCCATTTTCGCGGAAAAGGTCAGCGGGCAGGCAGATAATCTGGAAAACCAAATGACCTCGGTCTGGACAAATTTTGAGCACTATACCGTGCAGATCCGCCAGTATTTTACCGATGAGGCCATTAAAGGCGGGGACGCCGCCGGGAGCGTGGATGAGCTTTTGGAGGGCATCGCTCCGGTGGTCCTCGACTCCATGTACTACACCAAGACCACGGGTGCATTTTTGATTTTAAACGAGGTGGAGCCGGGGACCAACAATCACGCGGCCCTGTATTTCAGGAATGCCAATCCCAACCGCACGGACATGAGGAACGCCAGCACCTATATGCTGTACGGTCCCTGGAACGTGGCGCAGGGGCTCCGGCTGGTGACGGACGCCAACTGGGGTTACCGGCTGGACCTGGACGCAATCGACAGCGATTTTTATGAAAAGCCCTTCGGCAATGTGGGTCTTACGGAGGATACCAAGCTGTTGGGATATTGGAGCAAGCCCTTTCGACCCGCGCCCGGCGGGGAGGAAGTGATCACCTATTCCGTGCCGCTGGACGACAAAAAAGGCAATCCCATCGGCGTGTTCGGGGTGGAGATATCCATTCACCATCTCTATAAAAATCTTCCGGCTTCCCAGGGATCGGGCCCCGAGTCCTACGGCTATATCATCGGCACCAGGGACGGGGAGGACAGTCCGTTGCGGGTGTCCGTGCTGAACGGGGCGTTGCAGAAGAGCGTGTTTTCGGAGGGAGACCCCCTGGAGCTGGACCTGGTGGATGAGGAGAACGGCATTTGCCGCCTGAAGGGTACCGGGGAACAGAAGGAGCTGTACGCCGGCGTCAATGAAATGGGAATGTACTACAATAATACGCCGTTTTCAGGAGAGAAATGGTATCTCATCGGCCTGATCGACGGCTCCGAGCTGCTTAAGTCTCCGCAGCAGATCAGCGCGATTCTGGTGATTTCCTTTTTAGTCTCCCTGTTTCTGGGGACTGTGCTGGCCCTGGTGATCAGCCGGTGGTTTACCAAATATTCACGTCTAATGGAGCTTTCGGAGGTTCCGGTGGGCGTCTTTGAGATGAGCCGGCACAACAACCGGGTGCTGATGACCATGCAGGTCCCGCGGCTTTTGCGGCTGAGCCGGGAGCAGGAGCGCAGATTCGCCCGGGACCGGGACGCGTTTTGCGATTACCTGCACAGACTGTACGAACAGTCGGAAAATGAGGAGGGAACGCTGCTGCTCGACGGCTGCGGCCAGGAGTCCTGGATCCGGATCAGCCGGAAAGAGCGAAACGGGGTTACGGTCGGGGTGATCGAGGACGTGACGGAGGAGACGCGCCAGAAGAAGATGTTGGAGGTGGAGCGGGACTGCGACGGTATGACCGGAGTCAAGAACCGTATGGCCTTTGAGCGGGAGACCGCGGCTTTCAATGAGGAGCTGGAGGCCGGGAAATCTCTGTGTATGGTGATGTGCGATTTAAACGGCTTAAAGCAGGCCAACGACCGGTTCGGCCACAATACGGGCGACGAGTACATCCGCTATGCTGCGGCGGCCATCCGCAAGGTGTTTGCGCGGGGGGAGATATACCGCATCGGCGGCGACGAGTTTGTGGTGCTGCTGGTTGACCGCCTGCCGGATGAGGTCCGGGTGGAGGTGGCGGCGCTGAAGCGGGAGATGAAGCATTTCGGCCATTATGCGGGGTTCAAGCCGGGAATCTCAGTGGGATATGCGTTTTACGACGCGGAGACGGACCGGAGCCTGAGCGATGTGCTGGACCGTGCGGATCAGGTCATGTATAAGGATAAATATCACAAGGAGCAGTAGACGGCCGCGCCGGGAGACAGAACCCTCTGTTTCCCGGCGCTTTTTGCAATGTGTTTCGGGGAATCGTGACAAATGTCACCGGCGCTTGTTACGCATGGCCTCTGCCCCTGGGGACGAAAATGCCGTATAATGAAAACAGAAAGAGACAACGGACAAGAGGCGAAACAGGAGGATGGGTATGACGATTGTGATTCTGCTTTTATTATATTTGGCGCTGCCATTTGCAGAGCTGGCCGCGATCATCGTGCTGGCCGTGCTGAACGGGCAGAAAAAGAGAAGGATTGACGAGCTGAACCGGGAGCTGGCCGCGATACGGGCCGAGGCGGTGTGGCGGCCGGAGAATGCACCCGTATCGTCCGAAGCAGAAAGCGGTTTTGCGGTCCCACGGGATTCCGGGGATTGGCTGAATTCGCCGTCCGCGCCGGATTTTGCGCAGGGATTCCCCCTGCCGGCCGCGGAGGAGACTCTGTCCGCTCCGGCTTCCTGCGGAGCCGTCACATATGGACCGGCGCAGGATTGGGTGGAAACGGAAAGGGCCGCTCAGGCGCCTACTCAACCCGACACGCCTCCCGCACCGGCTCCGATCCGGCCGGATACTCCCCCCGCCATCCGGCAGGGGACGGTGGCGCTGGTAGTGGGCGTGGTGTTTGTGATCCTGGCGGGCCTGATTTTTGCAACCACGGCGTGGCGGATCTTGCCGGACCTGTTCAAGGTGGTTCTGGTAATGGCGTTTTCAGGGATCTTTTTCGGGGCCAGCGCCATCGCGGACCATCGCCTGCACATCCGTGCAACCTCGAAGGCGTTCTACATACTGGGCAGCATCTTCCTGTTTGTGGCGGTTCTGGCAGTGGGATTCTTCCGGCTTTTTGGCCCGGAGTTTTCGCTCACCGGCCGTCACCGGTACCTGCTGCTTCTGGCTGGCACGGTGTTCACGGAGTTGGCGCTGTTTGCGGGGCTTAGAAAATTTACGGAAACCGTCTACGCGGGCTGCTGTTTGTCCGGTCTCACCGTGGCGGCCGCGCTTTTGACCGCCTCCTTCCACCCCGGCCGTCTGGGGTTCGCCCTGGGTTTGGCCTGCTACGGCCTGCTTGTGACGGGGGCCGCGCAATTCCTCATGCGCAGGAAAACAGAATCGGCATTGCCCGGCATCCTGCGCATATTCCCCATGTTTGCAACCATCAATCTGTGGGGAATCAGCGCCCTGGTGCTGATCGTGTTGGGCACGGGGGTTACCACCGCGGCGGCGGCCTTCCTGATGGCAGGCGTTCACCTCTTCCTGGGTCTGGGCCTCGGCCGAAACGGCGGGGACTCCGGGGAAATGTGTCAGGCATATCTTGCAATGTTTTCCGTACAGCTTCTGGCGGGCCTGTGGCGGCTTGTTGCGCCGGAGACTGCGGCGGCTGGGCTTTACACCGTGGCGGCCGGTTTGGTGATCCTGGCCCTGCTGGAGCGCGGACCGGTGAACAGCGCCGCCCGGGAAGCGCTGCGGCTTATGGGCGGAGTGGCGGGTCTGCTGCTGTTTTGCGGGATACTGCTGGCCGGAATCGCGGACGGCGGTCTGACGGCCCACGGCTTCATCTGTATGGGCCTGCTGACCCTGGACATCACGCTGGAAGCCCTGAAGTTCCGCAATGAGGCATTGAACGGCCTGCACAGCCTGATGACGGCTGCGTTTCTGAACTACCGGGTCTTTTACCTGCCGCTGAGTTTAAACCGGCATCTGCTCATCGCGGCCCTGGTATTCTCCGGGCTGTATCTGCTCGGGCGGCGGATCAAATATCCGCTGGCAAGCCCGGCCGGGGAGCTTTTGTTTACCGTTCTGGCCTTTGGGGACGCCGCGCTGCTCTTTACCCGGGCTGTGATGGGGGCCGGCAGCGGCAGCCGATATCTCCTGGGCGGCGGGGCGGCATCAATGGATCAA
>OBXQ01000081.1_pt1 | contig 80576 bp, 69 predicted proteins | sample 1476641 | NCBI WGS metagenome assembly OBXQ01 (sample SAMEA2580174, study PRJEB22360) | human gut metagenome | biome: human gut; feature: human-associated habitat; material: faeces | place: Denmark | collected 2008/2010
TTAACTGAAAATTATGGAAAAGGATATTCGGTTGACAATTTGAAATTAATGAGAAGATTTTATTCAATTTACTGTGAAGACACAATTGGGGAAACAGTGTTTCCCCAATTCAAAAATCTTCCTACTACTACAAATGGAAGAAGGTTTTATTTAAGTTGGTCACACTATTTAAAATTAATGAGAATATCAAATGTTGATGAAAGGCATTTTTATGAAATAGAGACAATTAAGAATGACTGGAGTCTCTCTGAATTGAAACGGCAATATAATTCATCATTATATGAAAGACTTGCATTAAGTAAAAACAAAGAAGAAGTTATTGATTTATCTAGAAATGGACAACTGATAGAAAAACCATCTGATGCAATTAAAGATCCATATGTATTAGAATTTCTTGGTCTTCAAGAGTTACCTGTGTATTCGGAGTCAGAATTAGAAAATAAAATTATTGATCATTTACAGCAGTTCCTACTTGAATTAGGTAAGGGATTTGCATTTGTGGGAAGACAAGTGCGTTTGACGTTTGATGAGGAGCATTTTAAAGTTGATTTAGTGTTTTTTAATAGAATTTTACGCTGTTTTGTATTAATTGATTTAAAAATTGGCGAATTAAAGCATCAAGATATTGGACAAATGCAAATGTACGTTAACTATTATGATCGTAAAATTAAACTGGAAGATGAAAATAAAACAATAGGTATCATCCTTTGTAAGGATACAAAACAATCTATTGTTGAAATGACTTTACCTGAAAATAATAATACAATTTTCGCTAGTAAATATGAAACAGTGTTACCTAGCAAAGAGGCTTTGCAAAAATTATTAAATGAAGAATAGACAAATTCCAGATTATGTAACTGATAAATTAGAATTTTAGGAGATGAAAATATGATAACGGGATATTATTGCACTAATATTTTTTCTGAGCAAGCAAAAGAACTTATAGCTTTTTATAAAGAGGTATTAGGAATACCTTTTATCAAGACAGATGTTGATGAATCGAATGGGGTTTATCTTGGCTTTATAGAAAACGCACCCACTCTTTGTATATGGGATTGTAAAGTATTCGACGCACAACCGACAGGACATCAATCATTTGTTTTTCAAACAGATAATCTCGATTTAACGATGGAATGTTTGAAGAAAAAAGAGGTTGTCCTGTCCGAAGCTATTAGATATGATTGGGGTACTTATGAGGTTCGCTTAAACGATATTGACGGAAACGAGATAGTGATAGTTGAGCTAACTAAATAACTAAATTAGAATTTGGAGGTTCTATGCTCATGTAAATAACAAGATAATCTACATATAACAATTTTGGAGCAGGGCTTTACTTCCTGCTTCTTTTATATCTATTGACATCGTTAGAAAAAACAAATATAATAGTAATATTACTAATAGTAATATGGGGGAGACGTATGGATAATATTATACTTGGTATTTTACTGTTGAGCAGCAGAACAATTTATCAGTTGCGTGAAAGGATAGATAAAGGGCTTAATATGATGTATAGCAGCAGTATGGGAAGTATACAGGCTGCCATAAAGAAATTGCTTAATTATGGATATATTCAGTATGAAGAAACCGTTGAGAATGGAAAATATAAAAAAATTTATTCCATAACGGAGAGTGGGAAACAGAAATTTATTGAGTGGGTATCCTCTCCGATGGAAATGCAGAGTAGTAAAAATCCTGAATTGGCTAAATTGTATTTTATGGGTTTTTCAAGAAAAGAAAAGCGGAAATTAGGGTTACAGGAGTATATATCAAAGTTAAAAGAACAGTATAATGTGTTGAATGCCATTTGCAAAGAAGCAGAAAATGTCAAAGTTCCTGATGAACACAAGGAAATTCTTTATTATCAGCTTACCGCAGCCCGATATGGCAGAGACTTTATGAAATTTAATATTGAGTGGTATCAGAAACTGCTTGATGAAATGAGGAACGAATGATTATGAAACCAATAAAGTTAGTTAACTCACCGATTACATATTTTGTTAGCCGAGTGGAGCAAGCTGAATGGATACTGTTTATCCACGCTGCTTTTGCCAATCATACTATGTTCAGGGAACAATTTGAGTATTTTCAGAATAATTACAATATTCTGGCGATTGACATCATTGGTCACGGACAATCAACTGATACAAAAAAAGGTGATACGATAGATAAAATGTCAGAGTGGATATTTGATATTTTAAAGGTAGAAAATATTGAAAAAATGCATATTGTCGGCGTTTCATTAGGTGCAGTTTTAGCACAGGATTTTGCTAATCGTTATCCATACGCAGTAAGCTCACTTGCTTGTTTTGGTGGATATGACATCAATAATTTTGATAGTAAAATGCAGAGGGAAAATGGTGTGAAACAGCTGCTAATGATGTTGAAAGCCCTTTTTTCGGTCAAATGGTTTGCAAAAGAAAATAAGAAAATTTCTGCCTATACTTTACAGGCGCAAGATAAGTTTTTTGATATGAACATACTTTTTCCAAAAAAGTCATTTATGTTTCTGGCAACACTCAACAGTATGGTAAACAAGTATAAGACGGAAAAACGAAATTATCCCTTATTGATTGGATGTGGAAGTTCTGATATTCCAATGGAGTTAGAAGCCATAAAAAAATGGAAAAGCAGCGAACCCGATTGTACGGTAGTTATTTTTGAAAATGCCGGACATTGTGTAAATATGGATGTACCGCAGGAGTTTAATAAAGCAATGGAGAAATTTTGGGGAAGTGCAAATCAATAAGACTAACAGTGCGTAATACTGGATGGGTGTGTTAAATGAGTTGAAAAGCAGAAGGAGTAAAGGAAGCTTCCTTATTCTGTGCAGTTGGTCTTACAGGGGTTCAGACAAGGCATAGGAGCAGTCTATGCAAAGACACGCATACAGCGCTGTAATATCCATCAAATCCGCAACTGTACACGCTTCGTAAGCTATAAGCATATCAAGGGATTTATGCCAGAGGCGGGAAGAGCCAGACAGTTTTTCCAAATGATGACAGTTTGAGAAAGATGCTTTATCCGGCAATACAGAATCTAAGCAGTAAGTGGACACAGAGATGTAGAAACTGGGATCTTATTCAGAATCAACTTTCCATTATGAACGCAGCAGATGCGTAACGTGCAAAGATAAAAACAAAAAAAATCAGTATATCCCTTTGTGAACTGAGTATACTGATAATGCATAAATTGATGATAATTAGACATGATTCGTCATTTACATATCTAATTCTGTCGATTATTACTTACACATGATTCTTCACATTCCCGCCTTGGATTTCTCTAGTGCTTCCATTATCTTATAAAAGATTACAAGTATCATGTGTTACAAATAAAATAGGGTCATTTCCATTCATTACATGGTGACTATTATGGCTGCTATGTTCATTGCATCATAAGAAGGAGCTTCCATATGCGCTCCTTCTTTGTGATTCTGACTTATTTCTTTACTTATAAACATGGGGAATTCCCTGTGACACCGCCACCCACTAATCCAAGTGTTAAGTTATCTAATAGAAGTCCGCCTGGAAACCCTATCATCAATCTCCATGCTAATGTAACATTATGTTTTTTTATTTCCCTTATTTCACCTCCATAATTTTCATTTATCTTAATCTCAGTTACTTCACAAAACTGTGATTTATATGTCAATGAAAACTACATCGCTTATAGCGCCTCGTCAGTTCCAGATGAATCAGATTGCGTTGCTTGTATGGCAAGGAAATGTGCTTTTGTTGTACTCAGTTCCTTGTGTAGCTGAACGGCCATATACGCAGTTACAATAGCAGACAGCACATCAGCAATCGGTTGAGCGTATAAAATACCATTTAACCCCCATAGCATCGGGAGAATCAGAATAACGGGAACAAAGCAGATGCCCTGCCTGCAAGCACCAAGAATACACCCCTCTTTTGCTTTTCCCATCACAAGGAATAGGAATGAATATACGGTATAGAAGCCAAATAGTATAAAAGAAACACCACTTGCCCGCAATACGATGGAACCGACTCGAATCATTTCCATATCACTTTTTGTAAATAGGGACATAATATCCGTAGAGAAAACAGCAGCCGCTAAACCAAAAATCACGCAAAATGTAGTTGACCAGAGGATTGAAGTTTTAATTGCTTCCTGCAGGCGGTCAAATTTTTTTGCCCCATAGCTGAATCCTGCGATTGGTTGAAAACCTTTCAGGAATCCGAATACGATCAGACTTCCCATCGACATAATTTTTGTAAGCGGCCCCATCGCGGCAAGCACAGAACCTCCATACTCTTTTGCAGCATTGTTAATCATGCTAATGGAAAGGCTTGTTAATAGCTGAAATACCATCGTTGGAATCCCTATTTTCAAAATTTCGGACATGATTTCTTTGGAAAAACAGCACTCCTTGATACGGAAAGTAAACACGCTCTTTTTTCGGAAGATATAGAACAGATAGATCAAAGCTGAAACAATTTGTGAAATGGCGGTGGCAATGGCTGCACCTGCAACACCAAAGTTAAGTATATAGATGAAAATGGGGTCTAATACCACATTCAATATGGCACCGGCCATTAACGCACACATAGCAGTTTTGGCGGCTCCTTCGCTTGATACGATGTTGTTCATGGTGACGTTAAACACGTTGAAGAACGAAAATGTGATATAAATGCTCGTGTAGGTAACGGCATAGGGCATGACGCTTTCAATTGCCCCTGTTTGTCTCAATATTGGTTCCAGAAAGATGACAGAGCAGAGAATGACGATTCCTCCAATCAGAACACTGCTATAAAGGGCAGTGCTGGCTACTTTATTTGCGGTATCTTTGTCCCCGCGCCCCAGTAATCTTGAAAGATAAGCAGCAGCACCATTTCCAAAGAGCAGGCCTAAGCCTACAACGATTTGCCCAAGGGGAAAGGCTACCGTGACCGCTCCCATTTGGTCGGTTCCCAGCCCACCGACAAAATAGGTGTCTACCAGATTGTACAGAGCATTGATTAGCATACCGATCATAGTTGGCAGCCCCAGCGCCAGAAGTGCTTTTGGTATTGGCGCACTTCCCAGCAGTTCCATTTTTTTGTTTGGTTGATTCATAGGTTAAATCTCCTTTCAACTAATAATAGATATAATTTACAGTACTATAAATTATATCTATTGCATTGCGGAGGATATAGTACTATAATTTATAGTATATGTCAAGCAGTGAAAGGAGAAAACAAATGGCGACGATAGATTTGATTGTGCTGGGTATGCTGAAAAAAGAACCCCTAAGCGCATATGATATTCAAAAACTGGTTGAGTATCGTAACATATCCCGATGGGTAAAAATAAGCACTCCCTCTATATACAAAAAAGTAATTCAGTTAGAAGAAAAGGGATACATTACCAGCGTTACTGTAAAAGAGGGAAAAATGCCGGAGAAAGCAGTATATTCTTTGACAGAAGCCGGTGAAAAAGAATTTGAAAGCCTAATGCTGGGTATTTCCACCCAGCCGGTTAATATTTTTTTGGACTTTAATGCAGTCATTGTAAATTTGCATAGTCTTTCGCCAGACAAACAACAGCAGTGCTTAACCGATATTGAAAATAATGTGAAAGCCTTAAAAAGGTATCTGGAAAACAATATCAGTCTGAAAGAAAATGCACCAGAAATTCCCGAAACGGGAATCGCCGTTTTGCAGCAGCAGTTTATCTTAGCTCAGGCAATCGAAACATGGATTTCTTCTCTGAAAAGGTAGGTAGTTACTGTTTGCGAATTATGTAATGTATGTACAGTGCATGTTATATCATTTCTGACATATTCTCCGAGAATAGAAGTCTAAGGGTGGCGTAACATGAAAAGGCAAAAAATATTCCAGCCCTGTGCCCTGCGGAGAAGATATAAAGTGGTACGAAATGCTAAAAGAGCAGAATGCATGAAATAGTATCTGATAGGCAGATATGCGCACCGGTATGAAAAAGAACCCGAAGCTTATGAAGCAAACCTCAAAATTTGGATATCCAAATGATAAGGGTTCATCTCAAGCTCAACGGGTTCTTTTTCTTGTTAGTGCATCCATACAGATCAATGGTTGTCTTTCGCATAACTGCACGCTCCGGAATTCGAAACATCAGGTAGGCAGCGACTGCATGGCATACCATACAAAGCACCTCCTGCAGCATCAGAAAAGTGACCGGCGTATTCCATGCGTCATGGGTGAGTAGTGCATTGCCTGTAGTCCATGTGTCAATGGCAGAACAGTGGAAAGCCATTGCGGGGGAGTGGCAGCAGATGAATGGATATATTGGCACCACATAGGAAAAACAGCAGGGTGATAAATAAATTATATACAAAATTGATATCCGGCAGGATAATGCCAAAGGAAATCAGAGAATCCAGCAATAGGAAAAAATGCGAACATTCGCATTTTCTTATGGAATAAGCCCGTGCATTCACACATTCTTTATGAATTAGAATTGCTTGCGGCTATTTATGAATCTAATGAATATTGTAGGAATCAATGGTCAACTGTATCAGGATTCATGATATGAGGGTCAATGGAATTATGTGGCTCATGCATGGTATGCAGCCTTTGTGTGGCAGGCCCCTTAATAATCTCCCCGGTATAGGAAAATCGTGATCCATGACATGGGCAGTCCCACGTTTTTTCATCTGCATTAAAGCGCAGCGTACAGCCAAGATGCGGGCAGAGGATGTCAACGATATACAGCTCATCGTTCTCATCCCGATACACGCCATAGCGGTGATCGTCCAGCTCCATAATGGTACCTTCTCCGATATGCGGATAGTCTGTGGTGCTTTTTTGCAGCTTGCTTTTCAGAAAGGCGCCGACAACATTCAGATTCTCTTTGACAAACTGCAGCGAAAAAATGCTGGAAAGACGCTGTGGAGAGAACATCATACGATAGGGGGAGCCGCGATGCAGTGCGTAGGAGCATAACAGCTTGCCTGCGATGCAGCTTGTGGTGTTGCCCCATTTGTTATAGCCGCTGGCAAACAATACGCGATCCTCATGCTTATCCAGCTTACCGATCAGAGGCAGCTGATCAAAGGTCATATAATCCTGTGAGCTCCATGCGGCACTGATTTCCTGCACGATGAAATCCTCACGCAATGTATTTTCAAATTCCTGCAGATTCATGGCCTTATCCTGTCCGCTTTTATAGGTGTTGCCGGCATACAGCAGAGTATCCCCGCATGTGTTGTAGGACTGTACACGTTCGTCTATGGACAGCATCATATCCTTTGGAAGTACATTCTTTACATGGGCACTGATGACGCTTTCCTGATCACAATACATACGCGTAAAGTAAAAGTGGCCCTGATCGATAAACGGAAACTGCGTCGCAAAGATTACAATATCCGCATGTATGCATGTACCGTTGACCATCAGACGATAGCCGTGCTCTTCCTCCTGCATGTCTGTGACAGGGGAATGCTCATAGATATCAATACCGCCCTCCTTTGCGATTTCGGCGAGCGCACAGCCGTAGGCATAGGGATCAAAGCGTGCCTGATACTGCATGCGCAGACCTGCCTCCATGGGAAACGGTGCGTCTGTTTTTTCTATATAGGTGCAGGGGATATGCAGATCCAGATAGGCCTGATATTCCTCCTGCAGCCTGGCTACCTGCACGGCATCACGGGTAAACAGCATAGAATCACAACGTTCAAAGCTGCATCCTATATGGTGCTCCTGAATAATTGCTTCTATGGAATTCAACGCTTCCTCATTTGCTTCATAATACTGCCGGGCAAGGATACGGTCATAATGCTCAATCAGATTTGCATACAGCAGGCCGTGCTGCATGGTCAGCTTTCCGGTATTTCTTCCGCTGGCACCAAAGCATAGAGAATCCGCTTCAAGGAGAATGGCATCCTCCTCTGCCTGTGCGAGATAATAGGCTGTTGTTATACCGGTAAGACCGCCGCCGATAATGGCGATATGGACATCCGTCTCCTTTTGTAAAGTCGGATAGTTCGTCGTTTTTATGTTTCGTTTCATCCAGAATGATTCTGTCATGTTCTTCACCTCTTCTACAGACTACCCAGAAACCGGCATTTCTTTCTCATAAAAAGAAAGACCTGCAGAAAACTTTGTCGAACGTTGGGTCTATCACTCCACAAGCATCATATACTTGAAGGAGGAGGAACAACATGATTACCATTCAAAATATAAAAGTAAATGTTACACGCGCAGGGAATAACGAGTCTGCCGTGGTACTGTTGCACGGATGGGGACAGAATCAATACATGATGAAGTTTCTGCAGGACCATCTCTGCGACACCTTTACGGTTATCAATCTGGATCTGCCGGGGTTTGGAGAGAGTGAGGAGCCGCCGCGTGTCTGGAGTGTAGACGATTACGTGGATTTTCTGCAGGAGCTTCTGGACCATCTGCAGATTACTCATGTGAGCTTTATCGCTCATTCCTTCGGAGCACGCATTGCACTGCGCTATGCATACCGCTTTCCGGTGGAGAAAATGGTTCTGACCGGTGCTGCCGGCATTCAGGCAAAGCGCGGGCTGGGCTATCATATCCGCGTGAAAACATATAAGCTGCTGAAAAAACTGCATGCTGCCCCTGCCATGGGAAGCAGTGATTATCAGAGTGCTTCAGCAATCATGAAGGGGGTTCTCGTTGCCAGTGTTGAGGATGATCTTTCGGGAATACTGAAGGATATATCCACGGAGACGCTGTTGGTCTGGGGAGAAAAGGATACGGCTACACCGCTGTGGATGGGTCGTGTCATGGAGGAGGAACTGCCAAATGCCGCCCTGGTTGTTCTGCCGAAGGAGGATCATTTTGCCTACTTCCACCTCAGTATACAGTTCTGCCGCATCGTGGATGCCTTTTTAAGACCATGATGCTGTTCTGTTTTCTGGCGGCGTATCTTTTTTTTCTTTATGTTCCTTTGAAGCAGTCTATGCATATGTTCCAGCAGAACCGTTACAACAAAGGGCGGTATCGGACATGGCTGGTGTCCTATATCCGCTTATCCTGGAAGCTGATTGTGAAAATACTGCTGACGCTGATGCTGAGCTACAGCCTTCTTTTGCTGCAGCCGACTTCCATGCAGGAGGTTCTGCTGCTGATGCTGGTTGCTATCTTTGCCTACATCAGCTGTAAAATGGAGGAGGAGCGCACCTATCGAAAGCCGCTGGTGAAAACAGCGCGAATTCACCGCCTTGCGATCCTGCTGTATACGCTATACGGCATTTTGCTGTGCCTGCTGCATTGTTTCCTGTCTGCCGCAGCGCTCATTCTTGTGACACCGTTTCTTTTTCTGTCCGCATGGCTTATGGTGCTGCCTGCCGCATGGATTTCAGAGCCGCTGGAAATGGCGATTCGCAATCATTATGCAGCGGATGCCGCAAAGCTGTTAAGAAGCAACAGCGCGCTGTCCATTGTCGGCATCACCGGAAGCTATGGGAAAACGAGTGTGAAAACCATTCTGAATGAGCTCTTGTCAGATGTTTACTATACCCTGATGACGCCCGGCTCCTATAATAATCATATGGGAATCACTCTCACCATACGCAATAAGCTGGAACGGCTGCATGAGGTGTTTTTATGTGAAATGGGAGCGGATCATGTGAAGGAAATTCATGATCTGATGCAGTTTGTAAAGCCGCAGTATGGTGTTGTGACCTCTGTCGGCGCACAGCATCTGGCAACGTTTGGCTCCATGGAAAATATACTCCATGAGAAAATGCAGATGATAGAATGTCTTCCTGCCGACGGTATCGGCTTCGTGAATCGGGACAATGCCTATATTCGTACCTACAGTATTCAAAACACCTGCCGAATCGTATGGTTCGGGATGAGCGAGGATGCGGATTATCGCTGCTGTGATATCCGTTACAGTGAGGAAGGCACGTCGTTTACGGTGATACAGGAGGGACAGTCTCACCGGTTTCACACAAAGCTTTTAGGAAAACACAATGTCGTGAACATCACCTGTGCCATCGCAGTTGCGCACACACTTGGTGTTTCCTGGGAAATAATGGCGTTAGCTGTCGAAAAGCTGCCCTATGTCGAGCATCGGCTGCAGGTACGGAAAAGCTTTTGCACCCTGCTGGATGACGCCTATAATTCCAATCCGGAAGGAGCGCGCTGTGCACTGGAGGTTTTAAAGCAGATGAAGCATCAGCGGTTTATCATCACACCCGGTTTTCTGGAGCTGGGAGAACAGCAGGAGGAAGAACAGTATAAGCTGGGTGAGGAGATTGCGGATAGTGTGGATACGGCGGTATTGGTAGGTGCTGTCCAGACGAAAAGCATCGCCGCAGGATTGGCGGACAGCGGATTTCCAAAAGAAAGGGTCCATGTTTGCGACAGCTTTCAGGAGGCACTGGCAATCGTACAAAAGCAGGCACAGCTGCAGGACTGCGTGCTGCTGGAAAACGATTTGCCGGATGCATTCAACCACTAGCAGCCCTACTCACATGAACACGTTTTAGGCATTCGCATACACTGATAATGTGTAAGGAAAGGAAGAATGCTATGAAACTTAAAATTGCCGTGGCATTTGGCGGCAGAAGTGTAGAACATGAAATCAGTGTCCTGTCGGCTCAGCAGGTAATGGCTGCTCTGGATGAGGAGCGCTATGAAATACTGCCGTTGTATATTGCCAAGGATGGCAGAATGTTTTGTGAGGAGGAATTACGGGAGCTGGAAACCTTTCAGCATATTGAAGAATTCATAGCGGATCATACCAGTGTAGCTCTGATTCGAAGAGATGCGCATACCTATTTGATTCCATCGCGTCGTAAATTATTTGCCAGGGATAAGGAGGTTGATCTGGTGTTCCCGGTTCTGCATGGAACCAACGGGGAAGACGGCACCTTTCAGGGATATCTGAAAACGATCGGAATACCCTATGTCGGCTGCAGTGTTCTGGCTGGGGCAATCGGGCAGGATAAGGTGATTATGAAGCAGGTATTGCAGGATAGCGGACTTTCGGTTGTACCGTGGTTTTTCTGGACATTGCATCAGCCGATGGAGCAGTCCTTTTTCAAAAAAGCACAGCGTCTTGGTTATCCGCTCATCATTAAGCCTGCGAATCTGGGCAGCAGTATCGGCATCGCCGTTGCCCACAATGATGTGGAGCTGCATAAAAGCATGATCGAGGCCTTTCAGTATGATCACAAGGTTGTGATTGAAAAGGTGATCGAACCGCTGCGGGAGATCAACGCCTCGGTATTGGGGGATGAGGACGGCTGTCGCTGCAGTACGCTGGAAGAAGTTGTCAAGCAGGATGAAATTCTGTCCTATGACAACAAGTACAGCGGCCAGGGAAAATCCAAGGGAATGCTCAGTACCAGCCGCAAGCTGCCGGCAGAGCTTAGTGATGAGCAGGCTGAGGAGGTTCGCACGATGGCTATGGATGCCTTCCGTGCGCTGAATGCGGCAGGGGTCGTGCGGATTGATTTTCTGATGCATGCAGACAGCTCAGCTCTGTATGTGAATGAAATCAATACGATTCCAGGCTCCCTGTCCTTCTATTTGTGGGAAAAGGAAGGTCTTTCCTTTCCTGCCCTGCTGGATGAGCTGATCTCGCTAGCACTTCAGCGGGTACGCAGGGAACAGAAGATGATTTTCAGCTATGACACAAATATTCTGCGGGATTATAAGGGCAGAGGAAAACTGATGAAGTAGAAAAATGCGGACAGTGCTTCGCATCTTTTCTATTGCAGGAAGACAGAACGATGGAAGAAGGAGGAACGGTAAAGGACGCTGATGTATACTTTGAAGCATAAACAGAAAGAAATTTCGCTGCGGGATAAACATAGGCAGTCACAAGATGTTGCATCCGCTTTTCATACAGGAACGATTCAGCGGGGAAAGGATTTTTTTCATAACAGCATGAACTTCACCGTTGTATTTACTGCAGAATACATACGGTACGGTTCACAGGGGATAGCGTTCAATCAGACAGCGCAAGGACTGCACTTGCAGGTGTGGAAAATCGGCTTTTTGTTTCATGAGAATCATGCGTAAGAAGAATTTGATATTTCATAATCAGTCCGGTATAAAAAAGAAGATGACGAGCATAAAGCATTGTCATCTTCGTATCATTCATTCATTTTCAGCTTTTCCGTTGCATATTCGTTCTTTACAGAGAAACAAGAAACACCTCATATGCAATCAAGGACTCCCTGCTTTCTTATTTGAATTTTGAAAGGATGTATGAATTTCAGCTTTCCGGCATAAGGGGGAGCGTACAGCTGCTTGGCATAAACACTGTAAACAGGGCTTCCTACGGTTTCTATCGTGCTATATCAAAGCATGAGCGGCTATGTGATGTCATTTGCGATGACCTTGCCACGATCACTGCTTTTGCGATAGGCATTCGGTGTCATCCCGCATGCTTTTTTAAAGACCTGTGAGAAATAAGACTGGGAGGAAAAGCCGCAGGAGTCGGAAATCTGTGCTATGGAATAATTTGTGGTTTCCAGCAGCTCCTTTGCCTGCTGTACACGCAGTCGGATGAGATAATTGATGGGGGAGACGCCCTTGTACTGCTTAAAGGCATGTACCAGATAAAATTTATTCATATAGGTTTTTTCACTTAACAGTTCCAGCGTGATATCCTCCTGATAATGATTGTTGATATACTGCTCCACAAAATGACATTCCTTGGTTATTTTCTGAGACGGCGCTACAATCAGGTTCGCCTTTGTCCTGCGTACCATGTTAATGATCAGCACCTCCAGCAGATTCTGACATACCGCCTCGTAATCATCATCCTGCTGCGCCATTTCCTGCACCAGTGTTTTCAGATAAAACAGAATCTCATGCTTGAATTCATAATAGTTGTGGACACTGTAGTCCTCATATTCCATATGGTTGGTAAAGCTGGTAAACTGCAGACCTTCAATACCGAGAACGATATATTCCAAAGGGGATTCATCCCTGCTCATTTCCGTATGCGGGACATTGGGATTGACAATGATCAAATCATCCGCCTTTACATCGAAAACATCATCATTTACAAGAAAGCTTCCCTTGCCGCTGGATACATAAAATAATTCCGTACAGTGATGGGCATGCGGCGTGCTGTGCCAGTCACCCTCATAACGACTTGTTGAAATATAGAGAAGGTGGAAGCTCATCTTATCCAGCTTGCGATTCTTCAACTGATATCTTTGTATACTCATCATATCACATCCTTATATCTGCTTTTATTATAATAGACACCGCTGTCGTTGACAAGAATTATATTTATTGGCAAAAAGTAAAAGTAGCCAATATCTCTAAAAAATGAAATACAATGCTTGTGTTTATCGAATAAATAAGAAATACCGGATTCGCTTTTTTAGATATCTTGCCTGTTTTTTTGCAGATCGACGTGTCCGGACGGTTTGACAAGCGCTTCATAAGCCCATAAAATGAAGATAAAGATGATCAGGAGGAGTTTGACATGAATACGAAAAAGGGGCGCGTAACTGTGCCGAGTGATGTTGATGTAATTGAGGAAACCTTAAACATCATAGAACGATGGGGGGCGGATGCGATCCGGGACTGTGACGGCACCAGCATGCCCGAGCAGCTGCGTGAGCTGGATGTGAAGCAGTATGCGACCTATTATACGACGAGAAAGGATAATGCATGGGCAAGTGCAAATCCGCAGGAGATACAGCAGATGTATCTGATGAGCGATATGGTGACGGCAAGTGCACAGACCCTGACCATACCGTTGATGAAGCATTATTATAAGGAACAGCTGAAGGTCAATACACTGGATGATATAAAGCGGTGGTGGGAGGTGATCGACCGTACGAGCGGTGATGTGGTTGCAGAGGACAAGTGGGAATATGACGCGGAAAAGGAAGCGGTTGTCGTGTTGGAATGTGTGCCGTTTCATGCGTATACAGTAAGCTTTCTGGCATTTGTGATCTGGGATCCGGTGCATATGTACAATGCCCTGACCAATGAATGGAAGCATGAGGAGCATCAGATGACCTATGATGTACGGCAGCCAAAGACCCAGGCATATGTTCTGGATAAGCTGCGCCGCTGGATTGCTGAGCATCCGGAGGTGGATGTTATTCGCTTTACGACATTCTTTCATCAGTTTACGCTCATGTTCGATGAGCGGGCGCGTGAGAAATTTGTAGACTGGTTCGGTTACAGTGCCAGTGTGTCCCCCTATATTCTTGAACAGTTCGAGCAGGAGGTCGGATACCGGTTTCGTCCGGAGTATATCATCAATCAGGGATATCATAATTCCACCTTCTGTGTTCCTACGAAGGAATATCGTGATTTCATGGACTTCCAGATGCGTGAGGTTGCGAAGCTGGTGAAGAAATTTGTGGATATTACACATGAAGCCGGTAAGGAAGCGATGATGTTTCTGGGAGACCACTGGATTGGGACAGAGCCGTTTGGTCCTTACTTTCAGGAGCTTGGACTGGATGCCGTGGTAGGCTCTGTCGGGGATGGACGTACCTTGCGTCTGATTTCCGATATCAGAGGAGTGAAGTATACCGAGGGACGGTTTCTGCCGTATTTCTTCCCCGATGTATTTTATGAGGGCGGTGACCCTGTTCAGGAGGCGAAGGTAAACTGGGTGAGCGCAAGGCGTGCAATCCTTCGCTCACCACTGGACCGTATCGGATATGGCGGGTATTTGAAGCTAGCATTGAAATTTCCGGATTTTGTTGATTATATTGAAGAGGTATGCAATGAATTTCGTGAGCTGTACGAGCATGTACACTCTGCACAGCCGATGTGCATGCCGTTTAAGGTAACGATTCTAAACAGCTGGGGAGCACTTCGGGGCTGGGGAGCGGAAATGGTCGCTCATGCGCTGTGGTATAAGCAGATTTATTCCTATTCCGGTGTTCTGGAGGCTCTGAGCGGTATGCCGTTTGATGTGCAGTTTATCAGCTTTGACGATATACTGGAAAATCCGAAGGTACTGGATGATGCCGGTGTGATTATCAATGCAGGGGATGCCTATACAGCCTTCAGCGGCGGAGATTACTGGAAGGACGCACGCATTGTGAGCGCCCTACGCAAATTTGTATACGAGGGGGGCGGCTTTATCGGCGTCGGAGAACCGAGCGCAGCACAAAAGGAAGGTCATTTCTTCCAGCTGTATGATGTGCTGGGCGTGGATAAGGAAATTGGCTTTTCCCTGTCACAGGATAAATATAACTGGGAGGAACAGCCGCATTTCCTGAAGGAGGAGCTACCTGAAGCTTTACAGCTTGGAGAAGAAATACGCAATATCTATGCATTGCCGGATACGACGGTTTTGATCAATGAACATCAGAATATCCGTTTTGCGGCCAATACGTATGGGAAAGGGAAAAGTGTCTATCTGAGCGGTCTGCCATTCAGCTTTGAAAATGCACGTCTGCTGTATCGCTGCCTGTTCTATGCGGCAGGAAAAGAAACCGAAATGAAAAAATGGTACAGCGAAAACTGCAATGTGGAGGTCAATGTTTATCCGAATACAAACAGCTACTGTGTGGTGAACAATACGTATGAGGTGCAGGATACGCGGATTTATACGGACCATGATGTCTTTGATATCCGTTTACAGGCAAATGAAATTCGCTGGTTTTCCATCAGCGGGGAAGAATAAGAATTGTGCGGCATGAATGCCGCATTTTTCCATGCGGTAAATGGACGTAGGAGTGTACAGCGTATGAGATAGAATTTTCATGGTTTCAGTCCTTTCAGGCAGTATTATGAACTCATATCGTGGTTTTCGATACTGTAAAACAGCATTAAGAAATCAGCATATCCAAGTCTTTCAGGTTTGAGATTGAAAACACAGGGATTGGACAATCAGTAAGTAATTGCTTCATGTTCTTTTATACTGTCCTGCAGGGGATTCACAAGAGAAATGTGGTAGCCGATTTCAAGATATAAACGGCCTGCACAATTCTTACATAGAACAAATGTTACACTGCTTTTCCATATTAAAAAATAATTTTTGCTTTTCTGCAACCATTTTCTTTCTTCAGAGGTATTAAGGGTGAACAGAGAAAAAGAGGCAGTTCAAATAGAACTGACGGAGTGTTTTGCGGTATTTGCCGGAATGGACTCATTCTCTGATGATATCGCATTGCGTATTCGGGTACGAAAACGATGGAGATAAACGAAGCTGCTGTATTCGAAAGAAAAGCAATGGGTTCAGGACAGTATGAGGGAGGGTTTCATATGCTGAAGCTGTCAAAATGGAAGAAATGAAAAGGAGAGCTGTATGAAAATCAGAAATTACGGATTGGTGCTGCTGGCATGCGGCATGCTGTTTGCCGGCGGTTGTTCAAAAGAGAAAGCGAAGAAAAAAGCAGAAGACTTGAAGCTTGAAAATCTCACGATCGTACTGCATGATGAGAATATCACCATTTACCAGCCGCTGGGGGATCTTCTGGATACCTGGGAGCTGGATCAGGCGCCGGAGCATATCGAAGCGCTGGGACATGATATGGTATTTTTAACATATAAGGATAATGACCGGGAATCGATGATTCTCCGTGTCTTCAATCCGAAGGATGAAGAAATCAGTGTGAACGATGCGCTAATTCAGCATGTAGTCTTTTCAGACAGAAATACAGAAAATGTGAAGGAATACAAGCTTCCTCACAATTTTAAAATCGGAAGTACTACTGAGCAGGATGTAATCAAAGCACTGGGAACGCCTTATGAGTATAGGATTTCCAACGATGACAGCAATATGGATTATGTCACAGGTACCTCGTATGAAACCTCTGAGCTGGCAGAGTTTTCATTTGAAAAAGGAAAACTGAGCAAGGTTGCATTGTCAGGAAGTGAAAAACGCAAGGAAAAGAAAGAGAATATCAGCTTTGATACGGCTAAGGCAGTTGGGTATTCTGTATATGATATCCCCCTTGCGAAGGGAAGTGCTGCGGATGAATTTGCGAAGGGAAGCATACAGTTCGATGGTGTGAGCATAAACAAAACGACACCTGCGAAGGCACTTATAGAAAAAGGGTGGAAATCCAAATATCTGGATGAATATAATAAAAAAGAGACTACCATCAGTGCAGAAAAAAGTGATATGCGTATTGATTTGCGAGTGGATGGAACGATTTCTTCCACAGATCAGCTGACCGAAAAGCATGTGATTCAGGAAATATTTGCAGCGGATGAGTCTCTGGAAGCTTTGACATTCGCATCTGGTGTTAACGGTACATCAACACTTCAGGATGTGTATCAGATACTGGGAAAACCGATGAGTGTGCGGTATAGCAAAAACGGTGTTCGCGTTCGGTATAGGACAGAAAGCAATACTGCCGTTTCCATGTCCTTTAAGACCTCCGGAGCAATGGAATACTGCAGTGTGAAATTTGATTCCGAATGGGAATAGACGGTGTGACAGATAAAGGATTGAGCCGGGTGCTCTTTTCTTTTGCATTGTTTGTTGAGAAGTAACCTTTGACCTCGCATAAGTAGAAGCTTATCCTTTATGCTTGATACGTGTTGTCCGGAAAAATATGCAACGGTTTTTTCATACGGCGAAAGCCTGTGAAGGAAACGATTCGTATTCTGTTTTTTTGAATACTTTCTATGTGTCCGACAAGTATGCTCAACAGTACCAATTCATTTGTTTAAACATTTAATAAGTGCTTCAGATATGAAAAAGGAACATCTGAATGACCGTGTGGAGAACTCTGTCCGCTGGACTGTCATACGCTCAAAAAAAGGATTCTCGGCTGAGAATCCTCCTTTGTTAAGCCTCCATGGAATCAATGATGCTGTCAACCAGATTATCCATTTCAGATTTATTATTATCATTCAGGGCACTGATCATGGATACTTCAGAATTCAGAATACTCATCTGCTTCATCTGATTATCCAGGAAGTCCTTCATGAGGGAACCGGATTTCGGTGCCCAGGACCCGTTTTCAATGATTCCCACCGTACGCTTCTGCATATTGAGTGCCTTCATATGCATGAGGAAATCATGCATAACAGGATAGATTCCCAGGTTATAGGTTACCGAAGCCAGTACGATATGGCTGTATTTAAACGTATCACTGATCAGGTAGGATACATGGGTATTGGAAACATCATGCACCACAACATTTTTGACACCCTTTTCCACCAGCTTGGCAGCCAGTACCTGCGCGGCGGATTCCGTATTTCCATACATGGAGGCATAGGCAATCAGGACACCGGTTTCCTCCGGCTCATAACGGCTCCATTTGTCATATTTATCCAGCAGATAACCGAAATCATTTCTCCATACCGGTCCATGCAGCGGACAGATGACCTTGATATCAATGGTTCCCGCCTTTTTCAGCAGTGCCTGTACGTGCGGTCCGTATTTTCCTACGATATTGGTATAGTAACGGCGGGCATCATCCAGCCAGTCGCGGTCAAAATCAACCTCATCGTTAAACAGCTTGCCATCCAGTGCGCCAAAGCTTCCAAAGGCATCAGCGGAAAACAGAACGCCGTTTGTTACATCAAAGCTGACCATTGCTTCCGGCCAGTGCACCATCGGAGCCTCTACAAAGGTGATGGTGTGCTTACCGAAGCATCTGGTATCGCCTTCCTTGACCTCCTCTGTGCGCCCGTCAACGTTAAAGCCGAACTGATGCATCAGCAGGAAGCTTTTTTCGGTTGATATGATTTTCACCTTTGGATAGCGAAGAAGAATTTCCTCAATGCTGGCACCGTGATCAGGCTCCATATGATTGATTACCAGATAATCCAGGTCACGCCCGTTCAGAACATGCTCTACATTTTCCAGAAACTGACGGCAGGCATCCCAGTCCACCGTATCAAACAATACCGTTTTCTTATCCAGCAGCAAATAGGAATTATAGGATACGCCATTCGGAATCGGGTGAATATTTTCAAACAGGGCAAGACGGTGATCATTTCCTCCCACCCAGTACAGATCGTCAACTACTTTTCTTACACAGTACATACTACATCCTCCTTCTCTTTATTTAATCCAATGTCTCGATGAACTGATCCTTTGCTTCTCCGCATTCCGGACAGATCCATTCCTCAGGCAGCTTTTCAAACGGCGTACCCGGAGCAATATCATTTTCCGGATCTCCCAGCATCTGATCATATTCATAGCCGCAGCCATTGCAGACATGACGCATATAGGAAGGAGCTTCCTTTTTGATAAACGGACGTTTCATTTTCTTCATTGGCGGAGCCGGTTTCTTTTCTCCGGTATCCAGAGCCTTGCTTAACAGCGGCAGTATTTCCATAACATCACCGACAATCCCGTAGTCGGCATTTTTAAAGATCGGAGCATTGGCATTCGTATTGATGGCAACGATGGTGGTGGCATCCTTGATTCCCTTCAAATGCTGTCCCGCACCGGAGATACCGCATGCGATATACAGATTGCCGGTAAATTTCTGACCGGACATACCGACATAGCGGTTGATCGGTACATATTTCAGAGTTTCTGCGACTGGACGGGAGCTTCCGATTGCGGCCCCTGCACTTCTTGCCAGATCCTCAATCAGCTTCATGTTCTTCTTTTCGCCGATACCCTTGCCGGCTGATACCACACGCTCCGCATTCATAATCGGGGTATCCATCGGGATACCGACCGTGAAATCATAGCCATCCTTCTGTAAGGCTTCCACCAGGGCATTGACACGTTCCTGTGCATCGCCTTCCTTGAATATCTGTTTCTTACGTTCTCCTGTGATTGCACCTTTTTTCTTACGGACACCGCCGTCCTTTGGCGCTTTTCCTATGATATGAGAGGCAATAACGACCCTCTGAATTTCATTGGTTCCTTCATAGATGGTTGTGATTTTTGCATCACGATACGCACGTTCCACTTCCATACCCTTCAGATAACCGCTTCCGCCGAAGATCTGTAAGGCATCGTTGCAGATTTCCAGCGCAACATCACTTGCATACTGCTTCGCCATTGCGGATTCCATGCCATATGGTTCGTGGTGTTCCTTCAGCTCCGCAGAGGAGTAAATCAGCATTCTTGCACAACGCAGCTTGGTTGCCATATCGGCAAGCTTGAAGCTGATGACCTGCTGCTGTGCAATCGGTTTGCCGAACTGCACACGCTCCTTTGCGTATTCCAGCGCATTCTCATACGCACCCTGTGCGATTCCCAGTGCCTGTGCGGCGATACCGATACGACCGCCATCCAGTGTGGCCATTGCAATCTTAAAGCCCTGACCAAGCTTACCAAGCAGGTTTTCCTTAGGTACCTTTACATCATTGAAAATCAGCTCTGCTGTTGAGGATGAACGGATGCCCATCTTGTCGTAATGATCACCGAAGGTAAAGCCGTCCCAGCCCTTCTCTACGATAAATGCGGAGATTCCTCTGGTTCCCATTTCCGGATTTGTGGATGCAAAGACGACATACGTATCTGCCTTATCAGCATTTGTAATAAAGATCTTGCCACCGTTCAGAATGTAGTAATCACCCTCCAGAACAGCCGTTGTTTCGGTACCTGCCGCATCACTTCCGGCATTTACCTCCGTTAATCCAAATGCGCCGATTTTTTCACCGCTTGCCAGCGGTACCAGATATTTCTGCTTCTGTTCCTCGGTACCAAACGCAAAAATAGGGTAGCTTCCCAGTGAGACATGTGCGGACAGAATAACACCTGTACCACCGTCTACACGGGATAATTCTTCTACAGCAATGGCATAGCTGATTACATCCAGACCGGCCCCTCCATATTCCTTTGGATAGGGAATACCCATCAGACCCATCTTTCCAAACTTCGCAATCGCCTCACTCGGGAACTCATTTTCCTTATCGAGCATAAAGGCAATCGGTTTGATTTCGGTTTCCGCAAATTCCCGAACTGTCTTGCGGATTTCCTCCTGCTGCTGTGTCGTTGTAAATAGCATAGTTTACGTCCTCCTCACTTATCTCTATGATATTCCTTCTGCTTTCATGATTTTTCTTAATATGAGAATCATTTTAAGAATGTAAATCACTTTACACTCTGATAATATCATAGCGCTTACAATAAGTCTAAAGATATGCTCACAGAATTTTCCTTTTTTGGATTCGTTTTAAGAAGTACCTGAAAAACGGCGCCAGCGCTTTTGGAATTTCCTGAATTAGGTCCCACAGGTGTAAGATAAGCAGATGCTGGTGCGCAGATGATTTGTAACGTTCTGCGTAAGAGAATACGGCTTCATTTTCAAACAGGTATACCGGCTGTACACTCATTCAGCCTTTGAATTTCCTTCACCTATACGATTTATGGTTTCGCATATACATACAGGTATGAAAGAATGTGTGTTCGTCCCTTCCTACCTCTTTCTGCAAATTACAAATCGATAAGATTCTCTTTTAACATGCTGACTTTTACTTCTCAGCCTGCGGACTTATGGTCTGCCGTATGCTATACTGTACTTAGCGGAAAACAATTGGAAGGAGGAGCTGTATGTCGGAAAAGAAAAAGGCGGAGGAAGGGTTTCTGTATAATGCGAATTACAACGCAGCACTGCTGGATGAGCGTGCCTGGTGTAAGGATCAGTGTCATTTGTGCAATCAGCTGCGTCCAAGCGATACGGAAAAGCGCTATCAGATTTATCACAGCTTATTCAAGCAGATGGGAAAGCATGTATCCATAGAACCACCATTCTGGTGTGATTATGGCTATAATATCAGCATCGGAAATGAATTTTTTATGAACCATAACGGTGTCATACTCGACGGAGCAGAGGTAACCTTTGGTGATTATGTCTATATCGCACCAAACTGCGGCTTTTATACGGCAGGGCATCCGTTGGATGTGGAACAGCGTAAGCAGGGGCTGGAGTATGCCTTTCCCATTCATGTGAAAAGCAATGTATGGATCGGAGCAGGCGTTCAGGTGCTGGCGGGCGTTACCATTGGGGAAGGCTCGGTGATTGGGGCAGGCAGTGTTGTGAACAGAGACATTCCTGATCATGTTCTTGCGGCAGGTGTTCCCTGCAGGGTGATTCGCCGCATTACAGACGAGGATCGAAAGAAGTACCGTATTCAAATGGAGGAGGAAAGTTGATGGGAAGCAGGTGAAACCTGTAAACGGCGCCCCTGTATAGGCAGTAAAGGTCTTTTTGGATACGCCGTAAGCGATCGCCTAGTCGTCTGTGAGGCTGTATTTGCAGTCTGATGGCGATAGGGAATACGGAAGAAAACGGATATGCATATGACTGATAAGCTATGCGAAAGCTGTCCGTGAAAAAGAAATGTCGAGGAGAGTCTTCCTTTTTAAAGAAGTTATTTGCATGTCCTCACTTGCGGCGGTATGGCTATGATATAATAAGGATAAGCAGGAGGTATGAAACCATGTTTTATGAACAAGTAGAAGAATCAGTGCAATATATTCGTAAGCACGTGAAAACAGAGCCACTTATTGGCATCATTTTAGGAAGCGGACTGGGCTCGCTGGTGGAGATGATGGAGGATAAAGAGGTGCTCTCCTATCAGGATATTCCACATTTTCCGCAATCCAGAGTGGCAGGTCATGCGGGAAATCTGGTCTTTGGCAGAATTGGAAATCAGCGTCTGATCGTTATGCAGGGGAGGTTTCATTATTATGAAGGCTTTTCAATGAAGGAGGTCACCTATCCGATTTATGTGATGAAGCTGCTCGGTGTTCGGGATTTGATCGTGACCAATGCCTGTGGCGGTATCAATCCGGATTTTACACCGGGGGATTTGATGATCATTGATGATTTTATCAATTCGCTGGATGTAAATCCTTTGATTGGAGATAATGATGAGCGCTTTGGACCACGTTTTCCGGATATGTCAGAGCCTTATTCCATCCAGCTGCGTGAAAAGGCAGAACAGGTGGCGGATCAGTTGGCAATTCCTTACCGCCATGGTGTATACACCCTTTTTCAGGGACCGTATTATGAAACAGCAGCGGAAATCCGTATGTATGCCAGAGCAGGCAGTGATGCCATTGGAATGTCCACTGTGCCGGAGACTATAGCGGCAAATTATCTCGGTATCCGTGTGTTGGGAATTGCATGTATCACCAACATGGCAACCGGTATTGCGAAGGAAAAGCATTCACATGAAGAGGTTGTGAAAATGGCAAATAAGAGCAGTGCCCGGCTTTGTACATGGATGGAAGCACTGTTAAAGGAGTGGTAAGAAGGAGGGGGATGCTTCATGGAACAGAATTCGCTGTTTCAAAATGATGTACAGAAGGATCCTCTTGCCGCCCGACTGCGTCCGGCATCGCTGCAGGATTACGTAGGGCAGAAGCATCTGCTTGGAAAAGGGAAGATACTGTATAACCTGATAGAAAAGGATATGGTTTCCTCCATGATCTTCTGGGGACCGCCGGGTGTTGGAAAAACGACGCTTGCCAGAATCATCGCCAGGCAGACACAGGCACATTTTATCAATTTCAGTGCCGTCACAAGCGGAATCCGTGAAATTAAGGCCGTGATGAAGGAAGCGGAGGACGCGCGTCTGTATGGCAGAAAGACGATTGTATTTGTTGATGAAATACATCGTTTCAATAAAGCCCAGCAGGATGCCTTTTTGCCGTATGTGGAAAAGGGCAGTATTATTTTGATTGGCGCAACAACGGAAAATCCGTCGTTTGAAGTCAATGCCGCGCTTCTTTCCCGCTGCAAGGTGTTTGTGCTGAAGGCACTGGAGGTTTCGGATCTGGTGGAGCTGCTAAAGCATGCTCTGCAGGATGAACGCGGCTTTGGCTCACAGCATGTTCTCATCACAGAGGAGCAGCTGCGTATGCTTGCCATGTTTGCCAACGGAGATGCCAGAACAGCACTGAATACGCTGGAGATGGTCGTTTTAAACGGAGAAAGCTCAGAAGCGGGAACCGTCATCACAAAAGAGGTGCTGGAGCAATGTACCTCCCAGAAGTCGCTGCTGTATGACAGACAGGGAGAGGAGCACTACAATCTGATCAGTGCCCTGCATAAATCCATGCGCAACTCTGACGTGGATGCAGCTATTTACTGGCTTGCGAGAATGCTGGAGGCGGGGGAGGACCCGTTGTACGTGGCAAGGCGTCTGGTTCGTTTTGCGAGTGAGGATATCGGGATGGCGGACAGCCGTGCCTTGGAAATCTGCGTTGCGGCTTATCAGGCATGCCATTTTCTCGGTATGCCGGAGTGTAATGTACATTTGACACATGCGGTTACCTATCTTTCTCTTTCTCCGAAATCCAATGCCCTGTATATGGCATACGGCGCAGCGAAGGAGGATGCTGTGCATATGCTGAGTGAACCGGTTCCCCTGCAAATACGAAATGCACCGACATCCCTCATGAAGGACCTGCATTATGGAGAAGGCTATCAGTATGCTCATGATACGCAGGAAAAGCTGACAAACATGGAATGTATGCCGGAATCCCTGAAGGGAAGGGAATACTATCACCCAACGATACAGGGAAGTGAAGCAAGGGTAAGCAAGCGATTGCAGGATATCAAGGAATGGAAACGGAAGCATCAAAATAAATAGAGAGCCGGTGTTTTAAGAAGACTTTCCTGCGAGTGATGAAACGCTGGGATATTGGCAGAACACGGATAGGCGCAGATTTCAGGATGCAGGCATTTGGCAGCACTTGTGCATGATCAATGCCTCTTTCCGTAAGGAAGGAAGGCCGCATAAGAAAGCCATGAAAGCATCCGGGCGGCTGTACGCAGACAGTCTGTATGATACAGATGCTCATGGAGCTGCGTTTGCGTATTTCCTGAATTAGGCAGCTAGAAAAAAAGGTAATCCAGCCTTGATACAACAGGTTCGGATTGCCTTTTATATGTTTTCATCAGCGGTAAAGGTGCCATGCATACCGCCGTTTTCTGTTTCTTATTTTACAGTTTTTATGACATACTTATCGAACAGCTCACGATTTCGCTCATCGGCACCGTCCATATTGCTGGAGGCGAACACCGGAGCCTCCATGCCATGCTCCTTCAGCAGCTCGACAAATCTTCCCATCACACACTGTGCAAGGAAGCATCCGGTCAGGGTACTGACAGGTCCCATACTGGTTGCATCATCGATTGGTGTTGTCGCATCCCCATACGGAGCATGATTGTCCAGAATCACATCCGCTAGCTCAAACAGACGCAGTCCGCTTTCATGACGGGAAGCGATGGTTTTGCTATGCGATAAGGAGGTGATCACGATAATACGGGCACCCTTTTCCCTTGCTCTCATCGTGTATTCAATCACCAGTGGATTTCTTCCGGAATTACTGGTGACAAGCAGAACATCTCCCGCTTCTATCGTGTAAATTGCATCCAGTACATCCGCATAGGAAGCTGTACGCTCCAGTGTGGTACTCTTTGTCGGGTGGGTTGCCAGCGTCATTTCGATTTCATTGATCGGATAAACCTTTGCATACCCTCCGGCTCTGGCATAGATATCCTGCCCGATCATATGCGAGTGCCCGCTGCCGAAGGTGTAAATGGTATGATGTTCCTTCTCCGCTTCAAACAATAGACGTGCTGCCCGTTCCAGCGGCTCCCGCTCCTGTTTCATTACCGCGAATCGCTGTTCCACTTCTTTGAAATACGTATCAATAAATGCCATAATCAATCCTCACTTTCTTCTGATTTCAGTATACCATGATTATATGTAAAATCTATAATTGGATATAAAGTTATAACATTTTATACAAAATACGTAATTTAACCATTGTTTTCTCACAAAACACTTTTAATTATTCTATTCTGCTAAAATAGGAAAATATTTCCATTATAATAATTACAAAAACTGGAGTGGACGGAATGAAAAAAGTAACGGAAATCAATTTAAGAGTGGGAGATGCTATACGGAAAGGGCTTCAACGAAAGGGAATGACGCAAAAGGAGCTTGCTGCACTGGTTGGTTCCACGCAGCGCTCGATTTCTTCATATATCAATGGGAATGCACAGCCCCCGCTTGATATTCTGTCTTTGATTTGCCGCATACTGGAAATCAATATGAATCAGATTCTGCAAATACCGGATTTCAATTTTCCCGGACGTATGCTGCATGATCCGATGGAGCTGGAATTCATGAAGATTTTTGATCAGGTGCCGGAGGAACGGCGGATGACCTTTACAAAGCTGATGAAAAGTATACTCAGCTTTCATCTGGAATAGGAAGTAAAATTGCAACTGTTACATAACATGGAAAATAAGACGATTCTTTTGGTAAATGACAAATACAGAAAGATGGAAAATTTTTATTTTTATGATAAAATGCCGTATTTATCGGTGTTTTTTTATATTTTGCGCAGAATTCGTATGGAAGAAAACTTTTTCATTTTATATACTATAGAAGTAAAAGGGAGAGAGAGGAGGAATATGGAAGAAAAACATACCTGTGTACTGAATCATGATGAGTATGAGCTGCTGAACTTTTATCGACAGCTCAGTGAAGAGCGCAAGCAGAAATTTTTTGATCTTGTGCAGACACTGGATATGCTGTTGAACCAGCAGGAGGATACGACTGCGGTCGCAGAGTAAATCACAGGTGTTGAAGTCATGGTTCTGAGAGCGCAATCCTTTTCATAAGAGAATGAGAAGGATGTGTGTTTGTTATACCGTGCACTGCTATCCTTACGGCGCAGGATACAGCACGGTGCATCAGCTGTAAAACAAATCCTGCAGGATCCATCCTGGTGTTGCAGCGGCTGAGCATGCATACTGTTTTGAAACCGGATGAGGACCGCAGGGTCCTTTTCTGTTTCTAGGCACCGACTGGCTTTCAGGGCACTGGATGAAAAAGCTGTCCGCCATAACTGACCGTGGTGTGGGGATCATTCCATTTCTGATGCTGAAGCGTTCCACGCAGGGTCCTATGTGATTTGTCGATGTTGATACAGCTGTTTCTTACATAATTATTTCATGAAAATATTTCAGAAAATGATTGACTTTTTCATCCCTGGATTGTACTATAGTAATATATGAAATGCGCTGACGGGAAATAGTATGGATATGGACATGACAGAGAGTCTTCGGCTGGTGGAAGAAGATATGCGAAGTATGCGGAACACATCCCCGAGCAGCAGAGGTGAAATTCAGTAGCTTCTGCCGGAATCCTGCATCCGTTACCGTGCTAGAGTATGCTGGTACTCGAAGAGATTGATATCGTGAGGTATCAATAAAATAAGGTGGAATCACGTAAGGTAACTTTCGTCCTTTGGATGGAAGCTTTTTTTGTATAAGCGTATAAGGGAGGATATGAAGCTATGAAAAGATTTGCTATACCGGAAGGAACTCGGGATCTGATTCTGGGGGAATGTACTGCGAAGAAACGATTGCAGGGTGCAATCGAACAGGTGTTTGACAGCTATGGCTATAAGGAAATCGTAACACCGAGCATTGAATTTTATCAGACCTATCAGACCGGCTTTGAACAGGTTCAGGAGGAAGCGATGTACAAGTTTTTTGACCATAACGGAAGCATCCTGACACTGCGCATGGATATGACGGTACCGATCGCCCGTGTTGCGGCAACCAAGTTCAAGGATCAAAAGCCGCCGCTTCGTTTTCGCTACTGTGCCAACGTATACAAGGTCAAGGAGTCCTTTGCCGGAAAGCGCAATGAGGTGACAGATTGCGGGATTGAGCTGCTGGGGCTGAACGAAAAGCAGAGTGATCTGGAAATTCTGGTGTGTGCACTGGAGGTTATGGAGTGTATGCAGCAGCAGGCGTATACGCTGGAAATCGGCAATGTGAATTTCTTTCACACAGCAGTAAAGCTTCTGGGGCTTTCTGCGGAAGAAACAGAGCTTCTGGCGGATTTGATCGATCGCAAGAGTCTGAGCGAACTGAAGGAATATCTGCATACCCTGCCACTGAAGGATGAGGACAGAGAATTCTTCCTGCAGCTGCCGTGGCTGTGTGGAGATGCAGGGATGCTCAAGGAGGCATTGAACTGCTGCTTCGATGACAGACTGCGCAGTATTGTGGAAAGTCTTCAGGAATTGTATGCACAACTAAAGGCGCTCGGCTATGAAAACCGCATTACCTTTGATTTGGGAAAGCTGCCGCATCTGAACTATTACAGTGGCATTCTTTTTGAAGGCTTTGTACCGGGAATCGGTACCAGTGTGCTGAGTGGCGGACGCTATGATTCTCTGTTGGAGAAATTCGGAGAGCCGTTGCCGGCAATCGGCTTCTCTGTAAAGCTGGATGCCGTGCTGCCGGTTCTGGATTTAAAGCAGAAGGAGGCAACCCTCACGCTGTGCTATCCGTATGCGCGAAAGGTGGAGGCACTGCGCAAGGCAAAGGAATTAAGAAAAACTGCACGGGTGGAGCTGCTGTGCGGGGAATATGATGATATTATCGTGAAAGGGGAGAAGGACGCATGAGTATATCCATAGCATTAACGAAGGGGCGTCTGGAAAAGGCCACCGTGAAGCTGCTGGAGGAGCGCGGGTATGGCATTGAATCATTAAAGGATAAGGGAAGGGCGCTGGTGTTTCAGGATTCCAAAAAGGATATTCGCTACTTCCTTGTGAAATCCAATGACTGCATCACCTATGTACAGCACGGCGTTGCGGATATTGGTGTTGTGGGAAAGGATACGCTTTTGGAGGGTGGCAAGGATTATTATGAAATGCTGGATTTAGGCATTGGAAAATGTAAATTCATCGTTGCCGGTCTGCGGGAACACAATCTGTTTGATAAGGTGGGACATGTGAAAATAGGAACGAAATATCCCAATATCGCAAAGCAGTATTTCCTGGAAAAGGGCATGGATGTGGAGTGTATCAAAATAGACGGCTCTGTGGAGCTGGCGCCGATTCTGGGCTTGTGCGATGGAATCGTGGATATCATGGAAACGGGGACGACGCTGAAGGAAAACGGTCTGGTTGTCTTTGACACCGTCTGCGATATCAGCGCAAGAGTGATTGTGAACAAAGCGAGCTTTAAGCTGAAAAGAGCGGAGATCCTAGCAATCTTAGAGGATATGAAGAAAGGACTGGAAGCATGCTGAAACGAATGCGAGCATCGGATACAGGGAAACTGCAGACGTATCTGGAAAGCAGAACAGAGGAGATTGACAGTGATATCATTGTCAGGGTCAGTGCCATCCTGCAGGATGTGAAAACACGCAGGGATGATGCTGTCAGGGAATATACACAGCAGTTTGACGGAATTTTATTGGACAGTATGTGTGTGGAGCCTTCCGATATAGAAGCGGCGGCTGCCAAGGCGGATCCCTTCTTTGTGGAAAGTATGAAGAAGGCGAAAGCAAATATCGAGTATTATCACAATGCACAGAAGCAAAACGGTTATCTTTTGCAGAAGGAGCTCGGCATCTATCTGGGACAGCGTGTACTTCCACTGGACAGCGTAGGTATTTATGTGCCGGGAGGCAGAGCACAGTATCCAAGCAGTGTGCTGATGAATGCAATTCCTGCCCGTATCGCAGGTGTAAAGCGTATTGTCATGATTACGCCTCCGGCGAAGGATGGCAGTCTGCATCCCAATATTGCGGCGGCAGCACAGATTGCCGGTGTGGATGAAATTTATAAGGTTGGCGGTGCTCAGGGGATTGCGGCGTTAGCCTATGGCACCCAAAGCATTGCGCCTGTGGATAAAATTGTCGGACCGGGAAATGTATACGTTGCGGCAGCGAAGAAGCTTGTCTTCGGGAAAGTGGATATTGACATGATTGCCGGACCGAGTGAAATTCTGGTGATTGCGGATGCGGATGCTCCTGCGAAAAGCGTTGCGGCGGATCTGCTGTCACAGGCAGAGCATGATCCGATGGCGAGTGCCATTCTGGTGACAACCAGTGAACAGCTTGTGGATGCTGTGGAGCTGGAGCTGCGCAAGCAGAGTGCTCTTCTGCCGAAACAGGAAATTGTGGAACAGTCGCTGCAGGCCTATGGAACAGCCATTTTATGTGAGAGCATGGAGGAATGTCTGGATGTATCCAATGCGGTTGCGCCGGAGCATCTGGAGCTGATGGTGAAGCAGCCGATGGACTATCTGGGAAAGGTACGCCATGCGGGCAGTGTGTTCCTTGGCTATCACACCTGTGAAAGTGTCGGAGATTATTTCGGCGGCTGCAATCACGTACTGCCGACAAGCGGGACAGCGCGTTTCTCCAGTGCACTTGGAGTGGACAGCTTTATCAAAAAAAGCAGCTATCTGCACTATAGCGAAGAGGCTTTACAGACCTATGGCGACCATATTATAGAAATGGCGGAGCAGGAAGAGCTGCAGGCTCATGCCAATGCTGTGAAAGTGAGGCTGAAATCATGAAAAATATCGAAAGCTATGCGGCGCGGACAAACGGTACCGTCATGCTGAATGCAAACGAGTGCTATAAAAATATCAGTGGGGAAATCGTAAAGGAGCTGCAGGAGGCAATCGCGGAGCTGGAGTTTAACCGCTATCCGGATGAATCCAGCAGGGAGCTGATACAGGCATATGCGAATGTGAAAAAATTAGATGCCGGGTATCTGATCGCCGGGAATGGCAGCGATGAAATGCTGGGGCTCATGATTGGCTATTTCCTGGGAAAAGGTAAGAAATTACTGACCCTGTCTCCGGACTTCTCCATGTATGATTATTATGCATCCATGCATGAGAGTGAGGTTGTGAAATTTCCATGTGAGCAGGATGGTTCCTTCAGCATTGCGGATTTTATAGAATTTGGGCGGGAGCATCATGTGGATATGGTGCTGTTCTCCAATCCGAATAATCCAACCGGGCATTTTGTAAGCAATGCCCAGCTGTGTAAAATCGCGGAGGCCTTTCCTCGTATTCCGGTGATTATAGATGAGGCATATGGGGAGTTCGCAAAGGAAAGCATGCTGGCATATCTGGATACCTACCATAACCTGTATGTGACCAGAACCCTATCTAAGGCGTATGGGTTTGCCGGTGCGCGACTGGGCTTTCTAATCAGCTGTCCATCCAATATTGCGAAATTGAAACCGGTGCTGGTACCTTATAATATCAGCTCTTTAACACAAAGGGCCGGTGTGATCGTATTGCGTCATGCGGCGGAATATGAGCTGCTGGTGGAGGAAATACAGCTGGAGCGGGATATGCTGTATCACAAGCTGAAGCAGTTAAAAAACGTTACCTTCTATCCGAGTCAGGCGAATTATCTGTATGGAAGAAGCAGCTATAAGCAGGAGCTGTTGAAGGCGATGGAAAAGGAAGGCATTGTTATTCGCAACTACGAAGGAAAGGACAGCTTCCGCATTACGGTTGGTTCCCCTGCGGAAAATGCCATTGTATTATCCGTATTACAGGAATTTGACAGAAAGGCGGTTGCGGTATGAAACAAGAAACGAAGGAAACAGGCTTTGCGCCAAGAATGGCAGGCCTGAGCCGGGATACCAAAGAAACAAGCATCAGCTGCACGATGCATCTGGATGGTACGGGAGTCAGTGAGATTCACACAGGCATCGGCTTCTTCGATCACATGCTGACGCTGTTTTCCTTCCATTCCGGTATCGACCTTACGCTGCATGCAAACGGCGATTTACAGGTGTGTGATCATCACACGGTAGAGGATTGCGGTATCGCGATGGGAGCCTGCCTGAAGGAAGCCCTGCAGGATAAAAGAGGAATCGAACGCTATGGCATTATGCTGCTGCCGATGGATGAAACACTGGCACAGGTTGTACTGGATATCAGCGGACGCAGCTTTCTGGTGTATAACTGTGAGCTGAAGCGGGATACGATCGGTACGTTTTCCTGTGAAATGGTGGAGGAGTTTCTTCGTGCCTTTGCCTTTCAGGCAGGCATCACACTGCATGTGAATGTAGTGTATGGAACCAATGATCATCACAAGGTGGAGGCGATTTTCAAAGCGCTGGGCCGTGCCTTAAAAACGGCAATCCGTGTGAGTGGCGATACGCTGCCGAGTACAAAGGGGAAGCTGTAATATGATTGCGATACTTGATTATGGAATGGGAAATCTGCACAGTGTGGAAAATGCCTTACAGCATATCGGCTGTACCTGCTGTGTGACGGATAAAAAGGAAGACCTACAGCGTGCGGATCAGCTGATTCTGCCGGGTGTGGGAGCGTTTGCGGACTGTATGAAGCATCTGCAGGAGCGTGATTTGATTACGGCTTTAAAGGAAGAGGTTCAGGGAAAGAAAAAACCGCTGCTTGGTATCTGTCTGGGCATGCAGGCGCTGTTTGAAGACAGCGAGGAAAACGGCTATACCAAGGGACTCGGCTTTTTGAAGGGCAACATCGTGAAAATGAGTGATGCTGCGGAAAGCAGGGTACGCATTCCGCATATCGGCTGGAATCTGCTGGAACAGTGTCAGAAATCCAGTGTATTTGAGCGGCTGAGCGAGCGTCCGTTCGTCTATTATGTACATTCCTATTATGCACAGAATTATGCACAGGAGGATCTGCTGGCAGACAGCGGCTATGGCGGTATGCGGATTCCCGGGCTTGTACGCAGAGACAATGTGGCTGGTGCCCAGTTTCATCCTGAAAAAAGCGGAGAAGACGGACTGCAGATTCTGCGGTGGTTTAAGGAGGAGTTTGTATGATCATTTTACCTGCAATTGATATACTGGATCAGCAGCCAGTGCGGCTGTATCAGGGAGATTATGAACAAAAGGAATGTGTTGGTGACAGTATCGGGGATATCGCCAAAGCATTTGAACAGCAGGGGGCCCGGTATGTGCATATGGTTGATCTCAACGGGGCGAAGGAAGGAAAGAAAATCAACCAGGACATCATCGTGAAAACTGCACAGAGCCTGCAGATTCCGGTTGAGGTTGGCGGCGGCATCCGCAGTATGGAGGACGTTCGATTTTATCTGGAGCATGGCATTGCGCGTGTTATTCTGGGAACGGCAGCCATAGAGAATCCGGAGTTTTTGCGGGAAGCACTCGCACAATATAAAGAGAAAATCGCCGTCGGCATCGATTGCAAGAACGGCATGGTTTGCGGTCATGGCTGGCTGCAGGAAAGTGAGCTGCAGTATATCGACTTTGCAATTCAGATGGAGGCCATGGGGGTAAAGACGATTATTGTGACCGATATCTCCAGGGACGGCACCATGACAGGACCGAATACAGGGATGCTGGCGGAGTTAAAGAAAACGGTTTCGATCGATATTATAGCTTCTGGGGGTATTCGTGACATCACGCATATCGAGGCATTGAAACAGCTGGATATTTACGGTGCAATCACAGGAAAGGCGATGTATGCCGAAACATTGTCCCTGTCCCAGGCCATCGCACTGTGCGGGGAAGCCTGATGCACACGAAGCGAATCATCCCGTGTCTGGATGTAAAGGACGGCAAGGTCGTCAAGGGAATCAATTTTGTCGGATTGAAGGAGGTCGGTGATCCGGTCGATCTGGCAAGAGCCTATTATGAGCAGGGGGCGGACGAGCTGGTATTTCTGGATATCACAGCGACGCATGAACAGCGGGATACCATGGTTCAGGTTGTCGAGCGCGTAGCCAGAGAAATCTTCATTCCGTTTACCGTAGGTGGCGGCATCCGCAGTGTGGAGGATATACGAAACATGCTGCTGGCAGGAGCTGACAAGGTTTCGCTGAACTCTGCAGCTGTCCGCAATAAGGAGCTGATCCGTGAGGGAGCATCGATGTTTGGCAATCAGTGCATTGTGCTTGCCGTGGATGGAAAGCGCCGCGAGGATGGCAGCGGCTGGAATGTATATGTTGCCGGCGGCCGTGAGGATACCGGTCTGGACCTGCAGGAATGGGTACAGGAGGGCGTTCGTCTGGGGGCAGGGGAAATTCTGCTGACCAGTATGGATGCGGATGGAACCAAGCAGGGCTTTGATATCGAGCTGTGCAAGGCGGTGCATGAGCTGGTGGATGTTCCAGTGATCGCCTCGGGCGGCTGTGGGACGCTGGAGCATTTCGCACAGGTGTTCGAAGAGGATGCCAGTGATGCGGCTCTGGCGGCAAGTATGTTCCACTACAAGGAGGTAACGATACCCGAGGTGAAGGAATATTTAAAAGAGAAAGGAATTGCGGTGCGTCTATGATACGGGTGAATTTTGATAAAGGAAACGGACTTGTTCCGGTCATTGTCCAGGATGTGCAGACCGGAGCTGTCCTCATGCTGGCGTATATGAATGAAGAAAGTCTGCGCATGACGATGGATACCGGGCGTGCAACCTATTACAGCCGCAGCCGTCAGGAATTATGGATCAAAGGAGAAACAAGCGGTCATTACCAGTATGTGAAGGATATCCGCATCGATTGTGATGAGGATACGATTCTTCTTCTGGTGGAGCAGGTGGGAGCAGCCTGCCATACCGGACATACCAGCTGTTTTTACCGGAATATGGAGGGAGAAGAGATATGAAGGAACTGGATGCATTATATGAAACCATAAAGGATCGCAAGGAAAACAAAGAGGAAGGAAGCTATACCACCTATTTGTTTGAAAAGGGTCTGGAGAAAATTCTGAAAAAGGTAGGAGAGGAATGTACAGAGGTCGTGATTGCCTCTTTGACACAGACAAAGGAGGATCAGATCAATGAAATAGGAGATCTGCTGTATCATCTTACTGTACTGATGGTGGAGAAGGGAATTTCCATGGACGATGTCAATGCGGAGCTAAAGCGCCGTGCACAGAAAACGCATAACCTGAAGGCGGAGCGAAAGCCGATCGAACATTTGTAAGCCGAGCAGTCGGCTTTTCTTTTCCTTTGGTTCTTATTCACAGAAAGCTGTTATATATGGTATGGTGCAGGGACAATATATGTCTCATAGCGGATGTGAAAGAACGGATGCCAAAAATGATGAACGGTATTAAGGAAGTTCTTCTGGTATACTATGTACGAGGTGATTCATATGAGGACTAATCAGGAGATTATACAATCTGTACTGCGCTATATCGAGGAGCATTTGAATGAACCGCTGACGCTGGATACGGTTGCTGCTTATACGGGCTATTCCCCCTACCATCTGCATAAAATGTTTACGGCAATATGCGGGCTGCCGCTGCATGCCTATGTGCGGCGCAGACAGGTATCCAAAGGGGCATTGCTTCTTGTACAAAGCGATTTACGTATTGCGGAAATCGCCTCCGCCTGCGGTTATCTCTCCCAGCGGGCATTTCATAAGGCTTTTTTGCAGCTGTATCGCACAACACCGGACGCCTTTCGGAAAAAGAAGAATGCCTATGTGCTGCAGGAGCCGTTGCAGCTTCATCAGCAGCCGGATATCAACCATATGCATATGGATATGGAAGTACAGCACTGGACAGAGATACAGCTGGAGGGCTATGGTGCAGATACCAGACACGGCTTTCATGTGATTGGTAAATGTCATCGCAAATGCAACCGGTATCTGAAAGCAAATCCGCAAAAGGATTCGGTAGTGTATGGTATCCATGATTATACAGATGCCGATATGGATGCCGGTCAGCCCTGCTTTCAATATTTTGCAGGTATAGCAGTTGAGCGGGTGCACAGACAGAAGCTGACGCATAGAATCCTGCCGACAGGAGCCTATCTTGTGTTTTCCTTTTGCGCAGATCCAAAGACCTCTATGGAGCCGTTTGCACAGGATATTTATCAGAACTGGCTGCCCAAAAGTGCATACCGGCTTCGAGCGGACTGCTGTATGGATATTGTGAAATATAAAGAGGAAAATGCACAGGGGATAGCCGGAATTGAATATTGTATTCCGATAATGAAATAAATAAAGAGAAATGAAAACGCTGTCTAGACACTGCTGTCACAGAGCGTTTTTTTTATACCTTCAGCTGTAAATAAGCGGGATAACATCGTGTTATGTAGATATAAATATTTATAATTTCATTTTTTGGAAAAGGTATCGTATACTGACATAGCTGCCTTGCATGTCATGCTGTAAGGCGCATATTCAGAAATTGAGAAAAGGAGAATCGTATGATTTTTATAAAAGAAAAGGGGAAGGGACTGCTGGTATGCTTTGGTATAGCGGTGGTTGCTCTTCTGCTGGGACAATGGATTCCCATTATCGGAGGGCCGGTATTTGCCATCCTCATCGGGATGCTGCTGGCTTTTCGCATAAAGGAAGTGAAAAGTCTACAGGCCGGCATCACCTTCACATCAAAGAAAATTTTACAGTATGCAGTCATTTTACTGGGGTTTGGCTTAAATCTGTCCGTTATTGCTAAAACAGGACAGCAGTCGCTCCCAATCATTCTGGCAACCATCACGACATCCCTCGTCATTGCTTACGGTTTGAAGCGTCGACTTCATATGCCGGCAAATATCTCCACTTTGGTGGGAGTCGGCTCATCCATCTGCGGAGGCTCCGCGATTGCAGCGACTGCCCCGGTCATTGCGGCGGATGACGAAGAGGTGGCACAGGCCATTTCTGTGATATTTCTATTTAATATTCTGGCAGCCGTTCTGTTTCCATGGCTGGGAACACTGCTGCATTTTCATGGCAGTGAGGGCTTCGGCGTGTTTGCGGGCACCGCTGTGAACGACACCTCCTCCGTAACAGCAACCGCAGCAACCTGGGACAGCATGTTTCATTTAGGCTCTGCCACACTGGATAAGGCGGTTACTGTCAAGCTGACGCGTACCCTTGCCATTATACCGATTACGCTGTTTCTGGGTGTTCAAAGAATGCGAAAAGAGGAGCAGGAGGAGAAAAGGGAGGGGAAAAAGCTTGCATGGAAACAGATCTTTCCGGTATTTATTCTTTACTTCCTTATGGCCTCCGTCATAACGACCGTCTCTACGAATGTATTGCATATATCCCCGGATATCTTCCTGCCCTTAAAGGAGCTGAGCAAGTTCTTTATCATTATGGCGATGGGGGCAGTCGGTCTGCATACCGATATTGTAAAGCTGGTAAAAAACGGTGGTAGGCCTATCTTTATGGGGTTCTGCTGCTGGGTCGGTATCACGCTGATATCCCTGCTCATGCAGAGGCTGCTGGGCATCTGGTGAGGAATTACAATAGCGTAAACAGCTTTTCTCATGTGCCTTTACGGACAGGCTTGTACATTTGAAAAGGCATGAAATTCATGTTCTTGCGGATAATTATGGAAAAATATGATATGATAAGAACAGCTATATGAGGAGGCCGTTGTATGAATTTGAAAATTGAAAACTGGAAGCTTTTGATTCTTTCCATTTTTTATATGATATTTTCCATTTTATCCTATACGATTGAAAAGGAGAAATTCTTGAATTTCTTCCAGATTGCAGGGATTGTGATCATTTTGGTAGGCTTGTTTCAGATTCTTGTATATTTCTTTAAAAAAGAATATATGAAGCCGAATGAATTCAGCTTTTCCTTTGGGGTATTATACTGCATAGCAGGACTGATCGTTGCCACTAAGCCATATCTGATTGTAGATAATTATCCTATCGTTATTTCCGCTCTGGTGGTTTTGGATGCGACACTGCGTCTGCAGTATTCCATGAATCTGTTTCGCCTGGAGGATGCACAATGGAAGATTCATCTGGCTCTTGCCGTAGTCCCGCTGCTTATGGGAATGGTGCTGATACTGGTATCCTTCGAGGAAAAGACACTGCATAATCTATTCAGCTTTCTGCTGATTCTGGATGCCATTGCGAATTTCTATACAATTTTGTATTATCGCGGTGTTGCCAGACGCTATGGCCGTCACAGTGAACAGATTCTGGATATTTCCAATCAGGAAGCCACTGCACATGAAGTGATCGACGGAAAAGATAATATGGTATGATAAAAAGCGGTGGAAGCATCGCTTTTTTCAATTCGGACAAAGGAAAGCAGAGATTGACGAAAGAGGGCTGCTTCCGCTGTATGATTGCCGAAGCGTATTAGGGTACGGAGGTACCTGCGGATATGCATGTCCTGACGATACCGGAGGTTACCTGTGTAAAGTTCATGGTGCACTGCAGGCCGTAAATACAAAGCTTTTCTCAGCATGGCTGCAGGAAAATCAGGGATATGATATCGCGGCGAACATGTACATTGTGTGGTATACACCGGATGAGGATGAGGTTATGCTGATAATGGAAGTGAGGTATGGATTCCTGTGAAAAGGTTGACTGAGAAGGGATAGGAGACTGATTCTATCTGTATATCGTATGAAATAAAAGAAGCCTGCAGGGTACATCCTGCAGGTCGTTTTTATGGATGAAAGAAATGTAATGGGAGAAGTAAGGAGTACGAAAAAAATCAGCGCTTTACAGGCTCTCCCTGAATTACATAAAGGCAGCGTATTTTTCAATCGGTTATAAACGCAAATAATCCAGTCTAAGCAGGGCTTTTCCATTTGGCAGGGGGTATATCATGCGTTTCGACAGAGAATACTCAATAGACAGCATACTGTGCGTGAGCTCCACTTTCTGCAGCTGTTCATGGATGGTGTTTCATACGGCAAAGGAATGCAGATACAGGGAGTCGGATACAAAGCCTTCATCCGTATCCTGCATATGTGCTTCATATGTCTGTAGTTCGATATCGGTCCATGGATTGTTCATAGGTTATCTCCTCGTTTTGTATATTGTAACGTACATGGTGCGGAAATACAAAAAAAACAGAACGTGATGTTCTGTTAGTGAAACATATCCTTTTTCTTGAAGATAAGAGTTGCGATGATACAGCACACAGCTGCAATGACTGTCGGGAACCACCATTCCGGATAAGGCAATCCGCTGACATTCATGCCATAGAAACTGAAAATGATATTCGGGATTGCCATGACGATGGTAATTACCGTCAAAATTTTCATCACGATGTTCAGATTGTTGGAAATGACGGAAGCAAAGGCATCCATTGTTCCGGAAAGGATGTTGGAGTAAATGTTACACATCTCTATCGCCTGATGAATCTCAATCAGTACATCCTCCAGAATATCCTGATCCTCTTCATACAGCTTGATCAGCTTTCCGCGCATGATTTTGTTTAAGGTAACCTCATCGGTTTTCAGTGAGGTGCTGAAATAGACCAGAGACTTTTCCAGACCCAGCATCTGAATCAGCTCCTTGTTTTTCATAGACTGGTGTAGCCTCTGTTCGGTACGGGAGGAAATCCGATCGATTTGGCGCAGATAAATCAGGAAACGCTGAGATATACGAAGCAGCAGCAACAATAGAAAACGGGTTTTCATATCGGTATTCATACCCTTGATTCTACCGTTTGCCATATCCTCGATGCTTAGATTCTCATACAGGGAAATCGTAATCACATAGCCCTTCATGATAACAACACCCAGTGGCAGCGTGGTATACAGCAGGGTATTTTCATCCAGATTGTCATCTTCCTCTGCACTCGGGTAATCGACAATCACCAGGGTCTGGTTTTCATCATCGTCATAATCGATATGGGAGCTTTCCTCTTCATCCAGTGAAGATTTGATAAACTCCGGCAGCACGCCGATTTTATTTGTCAGGAAATCAATATCTTCCTGTGTAGGCGCAACAGCGCTGATCCAGCAGCCTGGTTCCGGCTGTTCCAGTTTTTTTGTGACAGTTCCATATGTCTTGTAAAATTCCAACATAAAAAAGACCTCCTTCTTACAGGAGGGATGTAGATACGCCTCCTGTATTTTGATTTATACAACTTCGATATGGACTTTCGGGCTCAGGAGACATACAAACACCTTCTTTCTCAACTTAGCTATTATAACATAAAAATAGAATTGTGGGAGTGTGTGCGGGAAGGAAAAATCAGAAATTTGGCAGAAATATGGTACAATAGGGATAAATGAGGAGATGAATGGGATATGAAGGTTCGATTTTATGATTCTGTACAGGATGTAAAGCTGAGGTTTGCCGTGATTGCTGTGTGGTGCAGGAGTGGATGGCTGTTTGTACGCCACAGGGAACGTGATACATGGGAGCTGCCCGGGGGACATCGGGAAGCGGGGGAAAGCATTGATGCCTGTGCCCAAAGAGAGCTGCTTGAGGAAACGGGAATCGCAGATGCCCGTATGAAGCGTATCTGTGTGTATTCGGTTGAAGGCAAAACACGGGTGAATGAAACAGGTGAGGAAAGCTTCGGCATGCTGTATCAGGCAGAGGCTTCCTCCTTCAAAGAGCTGCCGCAGAGTGAAATTGCGGAGGTAAGGTGCATGACTGCGCTCCCAGAGGCCTTGACATATCCGGCAATTCAGCCGCTCCTTTTTCATATGGCTATAAAAAGCTGTCTTCGATATGAGCTTTTTGACGGCTGTAATCCCGATGACTCGCGTGCAGTATTAAAGCAGCTTCCGGAATGGTTTGGTCTACCGGATGCTTTGGAGGAATATGTACAGAAAAGCAGGGAGATGAAAACCGTCGGCTGTTATTTCAAGAATTACATGGTTGGCTTTCTGTCACTAAAAAAGACCAGTCCAAAGGCGATGGAGGTTTATGTTATGGGTATTCTTCCGCAGCTGCATCGTATGGGAATCGGTACGAGACTGATGCGGATGGCAGAACAGGAGGTAGAAAAAGCGGCAATGCAGTATCTGCAGGTGAAAACATTATCTCCTAAGGTGCAGGATCCCGATTATTTGAAAACCTACGCCTTTTATGAAAGAATGGGGTTCTGTCCGCTGGAGGTGCTGCCATTGTGGGATGAATGGAATCCGTGTCAGCTCATGGTGAAGTACATTGCGATGAAGCAGCAGCCTGCTTTGTGTAAGCCTTGAACTGCTACAGTAATTTGATTGGTAGTTGTACAGACACGCATTAAGGTAGTATATAAAAAGAATAGCGTATCATCCCTTCGTATGCATATCTATGTAATAAAAAAAATAGACGAAACAAGAAATCGCCTATTTTTTGCAGCTTTGCGCAGGTACAAGCTTTTTTAATCCGTAATATGTTAATAATAAATCGATGCCTTCACTTCCTCTACCTTTTTCCTTCCCTCCAGCTTTTCAATGATGGCGAAGGCAAAATCAATCACAGCGGCTGCACTTCTTCCGGTGATGATTGTTCCATCAATTACCGCATACTGATCCACATACGTTCCGCCGAAATCCTCATTCATACTTGTAAAACAGGTGTATTTTCTACCCTTGAGATAACCCTGTTTTCCTAGAATGGTCGGTGCTGCGCAGATTGCACTCACCAGCTTTCCCTGATCCATAAAATCCTTTAAAATGGAAAGCACACGTTCATCGGCTTCCAGCTTCTGATAATGCGGACCGCCCGGCAGAAACAGCATATCATAGTCTGCCGTATTCACATCCTTAACATCTGCCAGATTGCTGATGGTAATATCAAAGCGTCCGGTTGCTGCTGTATGATCAATCGCATAGACATCAATCCTGATACCTGCTCTTCGAAGCAGTGCAATCGTACCGACAGCCTCCAGCTCTTCAAATCCATCCGTTACTATACACATAACATTCATAATGCAAGACCTCCTTAACGACACCATTATATCACCTTTTTCCTGCTCACTTCCCTGTATTTCATTCTTTTTATAGAGGTATAAGAATATAGTATAACAGGAGTGTGAGGTTATGGATAAACTGATGCTGATGAATGATCAACTCAATGCGGTTGTATGGGGGAAGTACATGATCTTTTTTTTATTGTTTACGGGCTTCTGGCTCATGCTGCGTACCAGATTCCTTCCCTTTACCCATGCACGGCTGATTCTGCGTAAAACATTGGGCTCACTGGGAAAAGGTGATAAGGGGGATGGGGTTACTCCCTTTCAGGCTGTAGCGACCGCACTGGCTGGAACACTGGGAGTCGGCAGTGTGGTGGGCGTTACCACGGCTTTGACGATGGGAGGGCCGGGTGCACTGCTGTGGATGTGCGTCAGTGCCATCTTTGGCATGATGACCAAATATGCAGAGGTTGTGCTTGCCATCCATTATCGTACGAGGGAACGGGATGGCACCTTTATCGGCGGACCGATGACAACACTGGAGAACGGCTGCCATATGGGCTTTCTCGGTATTTTGTTTGCCGTGCTTTGTATTTTTGCATCCTTTGGTATCGGGAATGTCACACCGGCAAATACGATTGCACATACGATCACATCTTATATTTCCATACCTTCCTGGAGCATAGGTCTCATCATGGCGCTTTTTATTGCCTGGATCATATTCGGAAAGGGAAATCTTATCATGCGGTTTAATGAAATTACGATTCCTGTGATTTCCGTGCTTTATATTGCCGCGTGTCTGTATCTGATTGTATTGCATGCCGATGCGCTGCCGCAGGCACTGCGACTTGTATGGTATGATGCTATGCGTCCCATGGCCGGGGTTGGCGGTATCGGCGGCTTTGTCATCAGCCGGGCCATGCATTTCGGTATTTCCAGAGGCGTATTTTCCAATGAAGCGGGGATGGGAAGCTCACCGATCTCCCATGCCTGCGTTTCTCATGCCAATGCAATCGAGCAGGGGTTCTGGGGAATCTTTGAGGTGTTCTTCGATACGATTGTCGTCTGTACGATTACCGGTCTGATGATTTTGACCAGTGGACTGCTCGACAGCGGGATGGAGGGGGTGGCATTAACGGTTGCCTGCTTTACCTCCGGCTTCGGTCACCTCGGCGGTATCATATTTTCCTTTTCCATTGTTGCCTTTGCGATTCCCTCCATTCTCGGCTGGTATTATTATGCGCGGGAGTGTTTACGGTATCTGTTTAAGGGAAAACTGATGCTGTATATCTATCAGGGGGTTTTTCTGGTACTGCTGGTTTTCGGAGCACAGCTGCAGCTGACATTCGTATGGGATGTTGCGGATACGCTGAACGGACTCATGGCGATACCCAACCTGATTTCTCTGGTAATTTTATGCCGAGTTGTGGTAAAATTAACGAAAGAGTATTTGGAAGAACATGGGAGTGATTAGATGAAGGTTGTAATTGCCTGTGATTCTTACAAGGGCTGTATGACTTCAAGAGAGGTTGCCGAACGTATTGAACTGGGGATTCGACAGGTGGATGATGCTGTTATCACAACATCCTATGTCATTGGTGACGGCGGGGAAGGGACAGTGGAGGCATTTCATGAAACCTGTCACGGAAGGAAACAGCCGGTAAGTACCACGGATGCTTATGGAAAGAAAATCATAAGTGAGTACACGATCATTGAGAATGGTGAAACAGCAGTGATCGAGGTAGCAAATATCATAGGATTAAATATGCATGAGCGGGATAAGCGGGCACCGTTTTTCGGCAGCAGCTACGGTGTAGGTACCGTTATGCTGGATGCGGCTGCACAGGGCTGCAGGAAAATTATCATCGGCTTGGGCGGAAGTGCAACCAATGACGGCGGAATGGGTCTTCTGCAGGCACTGGGGTGCCGGTTTTATGACAGCTGCCATAAATATCTTTCACCGCAGGCGATGAATCTGGAAAAGGTTCGCTATATTGATTTCAATCGGCTGAACAAGCTGGAGGGTATTGAACTGATTGCGGCCTGTGATGTGAAAAATCATCTGCTGGGAGAAAACGGGGCAACCTATGTATTCGGAAAACAGAAGGGTTTTTTCCCGAATCAGATTCGTAAAATCGATCTGGGAATGGAAAATTTCCGCAATCAGGTGCGGCGGTATCTGCATGTGGATATTGATTCCTTTGACGGCGGAGGAGCGGCAGGGGGCATCGGTGCTGTTTTAATCGGTATCCTGCATGCGAACATGATTTCCGGCATTGAACTGCTGCTATCCTTCAGTGACATGGAGGAGCAGGTGAAGGATTGTGATCTTGTGATTACAGGAGAAGGGCAAAGTGACCGTCAGACGATGTTTGGAAAGGTTCCGGTGGGAATCCTGAAGGTTGCCAACCGCCATCATAAGCCATGTATCTGTATCAGCGGTGCCTTGGGAATCGGATATCAGGAGCTTTATGATCTTGGATTTATCGGAATATACAGTATAGCGGATCGGGCTATGACGTTTCAGCAGGCTTTGGATAATGCTCCGGATAAGCTGACAGCCACCACCTATGGGGTAATGAAAACGGTTATGTATTACATGAATCGCATCAACGGGAACAGAGGATGATCTGTTCTTTTTTTTCACGGTCATATAGTTCTGCGGTTTTGTAAAACAATGGAGTGTTCTTTCGTTTTTGAACCGGTATAGAATAAAGCATAAGCGAACAGGCTGTGAATCTGGCGGTTGTGCGTCTGTAATACATTGTGTCCGTTCGGCTTGCAGTCTTATGATTTTAAAAAGATTTTATTTTTCTATTTACAAAATGCGGATTCTCACATATAATACATATGAACAGATGTTCATATGTTAAAGGAAATGAGGAAATCAAATGATAAAGGAAGCTATGGAATGTGAAGTAACAGAGGTGCATACGGATACCGTTGCAAGATTAAAGGATACTCTGCTGAGTCAGGAACAGTTTCAGAATCTGGGTACCCTGTTTAAGATGTTTTCGGATCCGACAAGACTGAAAATACTGAGTGCGCTGTTTCAGGAAGAACTATGTGTATGTGATTTGTCGGAGCTGCTGGAAATGACACACTCCGCAGTTTCCCATCAGCTGAGCGTTCTTCGGCAGAATCGCCTGATAAAGTACCGCAGAAGCGGGAAAAATATTTACTATTCTCTGGATGATGAACATATTCAGCTCATATTTGATGCAGGTTTATCCCATATTATGGAGGGATGATATGCTGTCGAAAAGGTTTTGTTTCAGGAAGGCACAGCCTATGACCTCTGGAATTCTGTATCCTTGCAGGGTAGTGTCGCAGTTTCGCAGGCCAACCGGCTTTGGCGGACGCTGTGCAACGCGAGTAATGAATATTATGAATCGCGCACAGTATAACCGGGTTTTAAAGGAACTGCCGCTGCAGGGACGTATTCTGGATATCGGCTTTGGAAACGGAAACATGCTGAAGCGAGTGTTGAAAAAGGGCTGCCGCAGTGTTTATGGGACGGAAATCAGTGAAAGCTGTATGACTGCGGTGGAATGGAAGCTGCTGCCAAGCCTGCAGCAGGGATATCTGAAGCTTGCTATGGGCAGTGCCGAATCCTTGCCATTTGCAGATGCCTGCATGGATACGGTATACAGCGTGAACACGATTTATTTCTGGGAATCACTGGACAAGGGGCTGTGTGAGATAGCACGTATACTCAAGCCGCAGGGTACGCTGCTTTTGGCCTTCTATGATAAGCGTTTTATGTCACGTCTTCCCCTACGTGAATACGGCTTTCAGCTATACGATCCAAAGGATGTGAAAGCGGCATTGAAGCATAACGGATATACGTCTATTGAGGTTTATGAAGTGAAAAAGGAAAAATCCTATTGTATTCGGGCAAAACGCGGGAATGTTTAGGAACGTGGAGCATAAAGCTTTTGTACAATTTTATACAGAAGAGGCAATAACACAAGTAATTATAAGGTAAGGAGGCAGCATATGGAACGCATATATATACTGGATGAGCTTGATTGCGCTAACTGTGCAATGAAGATTGAAAAGCATGTAGGAAAAATCAAGGGTGTGAAGGAATGCTCGGTGGATTTTGTTAGTAAACGGATGTTTGTGGATATGGAGCATGAGGGGATTGAAGCTGTGCTCGAAGAAACGGTGCAGGCGATTGAACCGGATGTAATCCTGCGGCGTAAGGATGATAAAAAGGCAGCTTCTGGCGGGAAGCAGGAGGCAAGCGGGAAAGCTGGACATCCCGAGGCAGAGGAACACCATCCTGCACAGGAAGACTGTACCTGCAAAAAAGCGCATCATCACGACCATGCAAACAGTGCCTGCGCACACACGGATGGACATGATCACCACGAAGCTTGCAATGGGCCGCATGCACATGAAAACGATGGGAAGGAGCATGACGGACACCATCATCATGAAGGCTGTGGCTGTGGGCATGACCATGCTCATGAAGCACATGAGGATCGTGAAATTCAGGGAGCACTCAAGCTGTATGTGAAAAATCTCGATTGTGCCAACTGTGCAAATAAAATCGAAGCATATGTCCGCAAGATGGACAATATAAGGGACGCCAGCATGAACTTTTCACACGGTGTTCTGTTTGTTGAGCTGCAGGATGCAAGCCGCAGCGAGGAAACCATCAAAGCGGTTATGGCGGTTATACCTACCCTGGAGGACGGTGTGACTGTTGAGCTGGAGAAATCTACAGAAGAGGAAAAGCCTTCCCGAATGTTTTCCTTCCAGGAAAATGCACGGCTGTATCTGGGAATCCTGCTGTTTGCGGCAGCTGTTGTATTGGAAGCACAGTCCTGGTCTGTCTGGCTGTTTCTGGCTGCTTATGTGATGGCAGGAGGTAAGGTGGTCTATATTGCATTGCGCAATATACTGAAGGGGGAGGTTTTTGATGAAAACTTCCTGATGAGTGTTGCGACCATCGGGGCACTGGCCATCGGCTCCTATGAGGAAGCGGTTGCTGTTATGATTTTTTACGAAATCGGGGAGATGTTTCAGTCCTATGCAGTGAATCGTTCCAGAAAATCGATTTCCTCGCTGATGAATATCCGTGCAGACTATGCCAATCTGTGGAAGGATGGAAAAGAGATTAGGGTTTCACCGGAGGCGGTTGGCCTTCATGATCTGATTGTGATCAAGCCGGGTGAGCGGGTACCGCTGGATGGTGTAATCGTTGAAGGAACGAGCTCTCTTGATACCTCGGCTCTGACAGGAGAATCTCTTCCAAGAGATGTCGGTGTGCAGGATGAGGTACTTGCAGGCGTCGTCAATCTAAGCGGTGTGCTGAAGGTGGAGGTCAGCAAGGAGTATGGGGAATCTACCGTATCCCGTATTCTGGAGCTGGTGGAGAATGCGAGCAGTAAAAAAGCACCGATGGAAAAATTCATCACACGCTTTGCAAAGGTGTATACGCCAACGGTTGTCTTTCTGGCAATCGCACTGCTTGTGCTGCCGATGCTGTTTATACCGGATGCCGTCTTCGCCGACTGGCTGTATCGGGCATTGACCTTCCTTGTTGTGTCCTGTCCATGCGCACTGGTTATCAGTGTTCCTCTGGGCATGTTTGCCGGAATCGGGGCAGCAAGCAAATCCGGCATACTGATTAAGGGCGGCAATTATCTGGAGGCATTGAAGGATATTGATACGGTTGTGTTTGATAAAACCGGAACTCTGACAAAGGGCGTATTTACAGTAACACAGATACATGCCATACAGCGCAGTGCGGATGAGCTGCTGGAAATGGCAGCCTATGCGGAAAATTATTCTACTCACCCGATTGCACTTTCCATTCGCAAGGCATATGCAAAGACGATCGATGCGGAAAGACTGAGTCGGTATGAAGAGGTTGCCGGGAACGGGATTCATGTACAGCTGGATCAGCATGAGCTGCTGGTGGGAAATTACAAGCTGATGCAGGCTAACGGTATCACCTATGAAGAAAATGATGCATTAGGAACAATCGTGCATATCGCCGTTGACGGCACATATGAGGGCTATATTGTTATTGATGATGAAATCAAGGAAACCAGTAAGGAAGCCATTACTTCTTTGAAAAGCAGCGGAGTTAAGAAATGTGTTATGCTGAGTGGTGACCGCTATAAAGTGGGAGAGCATGTTGCGTCCGTCCTTGGATTGGATGAGGTTCACATGCAGCTGCTTCCTGCAGATAAGGTGGAGAAGGTCGAAGAGCTGCTGCAGCAGGAGAGTGAGCATGGCAAGCTGGCCTTTGTCGGTGATGGCATCAACGATGCGCCGGTACTTGCAAGAGCTGATATCGGTGTTGCGATGGGAGGCATTGGAAGTGATGCCGCAATCGAAGCTGCGGATGTCGTCTTGATGAAGGATGATCCTTCCGCATTGAGCACTGCAATCCGCATCGCAGGAAAAACCATGCAGATTTTATGGCAGAACATTGTATTCTCTCTGGGAATCAAGGTTGTAATCCTGATCTTAACAGCCTTTGGCATGGCAAATATGTGGATGGGTGTGTTTGCGGATGTCGGTGTGACACTGATCGCCATTCTGAATTCCATGCGCGCTTTAAAGATACGATAATCTAACTGTTTGTATTGCATAGAAGGAGAAGCTTTTGGAAACAGAAGCCTCTTTTCTTTTGCTTTGTTTCACAGATGCTTTTTTTTGACAGAAAGAAAAGTGATGATCCATACATATGACAGTAAAGGGGAAGACGCAGCGTTTTAATGTGTCTGATTGCTGTTGAATAATGTAAGGGAAATGGGTATAATAGGGAATATTCCGAAAGGATGAGGTGATATCATGAAAAAATTTATACTGTCTGTTTTCTGTTGTATGCTTCTGCTTACCGGCTGCAGTAATAAGGTGCAGGAAAAGGGGAAGGTGCAACAGATTGGAATCGAGGATGCTTTTTCCAAAATGGATAAAAAAGAAACGTTTCTGCTTATGATTACAAGAGATAAATGCTATTATTGCCAGCTGATGCACAAGATGCTGGAGGATACGATTGAGGATCATCCGACGACCATCTATAATGTAAAAATGGATGATTCCACGACCGAGAAACTGTATGCGGATAATGACCTGTTGAAAACCAGACTGGAAAAGCCCGGGACAACACCGCATGTTTATTATATTAAGGATGGGGTGGTCAAGGATGACATCACCGGCTTTGATGAAGAAAATCCGCTGGAGTTCTGGGATTGGGTAAAGAAGCATAATATCGAGAATCTGAAATAGAAACAGAAGGATGGAAAAACGTATCTTTCTTGCTTTTGAATATCGTTGCATCCTGGGATAGAAGGGAATCAATTTCATCGTTTAGAAACAATGAGGTTGATTCCTTTTTGTCTCAGTCATTACGGCTTGCCTATTTTCAGGTAGGAAGCAGACAGGGGGTATTCTCTTAGGTTATGTGTCCTGCACAGATTTTATGACAGGAGAATGACATAAAATGAAAAAACTTATGAAAATCTTTTAAAAGGATTGATAATTTTTTTCATAACCGCTATAATAGTAAAGTGAGTAAGAAAGCTTTTCATGGAAGTTGAAGAAAGTGATGTGTTGATATGAAAACGTGGCAGGAGGTTTATGCAAACGCAAAAGCTCTGTGCGCAAAATGCAGATGCTGTCCGGTATGCAATGGATTGGCATGTCGAGGCGAAACACCCGGTCCCGGAGGAAAGGGCAGCGGGAGTGCATTTGTAAGAAATGCTGAAATGCTGAAAAAGGTATTCATTACCATGGATACAATCAGTAACAATACGGAAATCGATACGACTTCCGAATTTTTTGGCCATAAGGTATCATTACCGGTGTATGCTGCACCAATCAGCGGTATCCTGCAGAATTATGGTGCAGAGCTGGATGATATGAGCTATACCAGAGCGCTGGTGGATGGCTGCCGCCGTGCGGGAACACTGGCATTTACCGGAGACGGTATGCATGATGAAATGTTCAAAGGCCCGATGTCTGTAGTCGCACAGCATGAAGGCTTCGGTGTGCCGACGATTAAGCCGTGGAGCAGGGAGCATATGGCCTGGCGGATCGAACTGGCGAAAGAAGGACATGCGCTGGCAATTGCCAGTGATATTGATGCCAGCGGTCTGACAAATCTGAGAACAAGCATTACACCAGTCGGATTTAAAAATGTTGAGGAGCTAAAGGAAATTACGCGAATCTGTGGAGATGTTCCTTTTATTCTGAAGGGGATACTCAGCGTGAAGGGAGCCCGCAAGGCACTGGAGGCAGGAGCATCCGGTATTATTGTAAGTAACCATGGCGGCCGTGTTCTGGACGACTGTCTGTCCGGTATCGAAGTGCTGGAGGACATCGTGAAGGTGGTAGACGGACGTATGAAGGTATTTGTGGACGGCGCGTTCCGTACGGGAAATGACGTTTTCAAAGCACTTGCACTGGGGGCTGACGGCGTATTGATTGGCCGGCCGGTTTCCCAGGCGGTTATTGGAGATGGCAGCGACGGCCTTGTGACCTATTTGGAAAAAATCAGACTGGAGTTAAAAGAAGCGATGGCAATGGCTGGTTGTAAGACGATTCAGGATATAACCAGAGATTGCGTCAGCGTAACATTCTAAAGGAGGAGATCATTATGAATTCTTTTGAGAACAATGCATTTTTCTGGCAGAAGCTGGATACTTTGTTTTTATCAAGCAAGCTCGTAATCGACAGACCCAGAAATACCTGTCATTACAAATACAGCAACCTGGTATATCCTGTGGATTACGGGTATCTGAATGATACCACAGGCTCTGATCAGGCACCGATTGATGTGTTCAGAGGCAGTGAGAAAAGCAATCTCGTACAATCCGTTGTAATCAGCGCAGATATATTGAAAAAAGACTGCGAGGTCAAGCTGCTGGTTGGCTGTACGGAGGAAGACGAAAATGATATTCTGGAATTTCTGAATCAGACAGAATTTCAGAAGGCTGTATTGATTCGTCGCGGAAATGAAGTTCCGGAATGGGCACAGAACGATTAGGCTGAAGTAATTCAGCTTTTTTTCATATTTATGGACAGAAACAAAGCTGTTTCGTGATACAAGGCATATGTAGAACGGATAGGTGCTATCCCCTGTATGTGGAAGGAGCTTCCTGCCGTTTCCCGGTATTTTATGCAGGATCTGTTGTTTTTTTGATTCTTACCATGCATGAAACCTTCTTTTTTTCCATACAGTAGAAAAGGAGGTCTTTTGCATGAAAAAATTATTGATTATAGGATTGCTGCTGTGCCTGATGAGCGGATGCCAAAAAAATACGGGTACCTTTGCACAGGGGGATAAAAATCTTTCCAGCGTATTTGCGGATATCAATGAACAGATTGCGGACGGAGCCTTTTCTATTCCATTGTTAAAGGACACTGCGCTGAGTGAGCGGGAGGTGGAAACCCTCTATCAGCTGGATATGACGAAAATAGAAAGCTGTATGGTGAGAACCGCTGCTGTGCAGGCACAGCTTGGAGAAATCGCCTTGTTTAAGGTGAAGAAGGAGAATGAGGGAGAAGTGAAAAAGGCCATTGCGAGCCGTAAGGAAGATTTGAAAAAGCAATGGGGCGCCTATGTTCCGGAGGCGGCAGATTTGCTGTATCAGGCAAAAGAGGGCAGAATCGGACAGTATTATTACTTTGTTCTTGGTTCAGATAGTGAAAAGGTGGTAAACTATATGCAGAAGATGGATGCATAATGCATGTATTTATGGTATAGTAGAGCAGTTAATGAAGCAAGGCAGGTGAAGGTATGAAGTGGATCATGGATCTGTATCGGGAATTTACGTCGTTTGAGGGAAGTCTTTTTAAATACTCCCTATCCTTTTCTTTGCTGCTGGCACTTGCCCCCAGTCTGCTGCTGATTGCGATGCTGTTTCGCTTTGCATATCTGCCGATGGATATCATTATGAAGTTTCTGATCAGCTTTATGCCGGATATGAGTATGGATGGACTGGATCAGGTATTTCAGTTCTTCGCAAATCAGAACTACAACATCACCTCCTTTATTGTGACGATGTGCGTGTCCTTTTATCTGGCAAGCAGAAGCATTTTCTCCTTTCTGCTGATCAGTGCCTCCCATGAGAGTGTAGAGGTTCCCAAGTGGTCGATTCGCATTAAGTCCGTGGTGCTGTTTGTATCCCTTGTTCTGCTTCTGGTCTTATCCATATTCATAGCAACAAGGCTGAATGAGTTTCTGCCGATTGTGTCCGCAGTTATCATGCTGCTGTTGTTCACCATGATGTATCGGGCATTGAGCTTTCGGAAGCGGAACTGGTCATTCGGTATCATCGGAGCGATGTTCTCAACCATCTGCATCCTGGGGCTGGCTGCCTTATTTGTAACAATTGTCAGTCATTTTACATCCTATAAGGATGTTTACGGCCCTCTTGCATCTCTGGTCACCCTGCTGCTGGCCATCTATCTGATATCCTGCATCATTTATCTGGGGTTTTGTCTGAATCTGATTTGTGAGGAGGAGTATGGCAGAGAGGAAGCACTGCCGTTAAAAAATGAGAAGTTTTTTATTCTGTGCAGTGAGCTGACGAAGAGAATACGCAGCCGTTTTTAAAGAAGGAAGAGGAAGAATTATATGAAAGTAACTATAAAGAAAACAGGGATCAACGGGGAAGGAATCGGGTATATCGACCGCATGCCGGTATTTGTACCGCAGGCACTGATCGGTGAGGAAGTGGAAATCCGCATTGTGGATAAACAGAAGCGCTATGCGACAGCGGAGCTGCTGCGGGTGGTTAAAAGCAGTAAGAACCGTATCCGTCCGAAATGTTTTATTCAGAATACCTGCGGTGCCTGTCCACTGATGATTGCCCGTTATCCGGTACAGCTGGAATACAAGCAGGATCTGTTGAAGCAGTCTCTGATAAAATATGCGCAAATCGATCCCAGAAAGGTTGCCCGTGTAAAGGCTAGTGAGGATGTATTCGGTTACCGGAATCAATTTAAGCTGCCCTGTGCCATGGAGGAAGGACGTCTGGTCAGCGGCTTGTTTATGCCGAATTCCAATTATTTTATCGATGTAAAAAAATGCTGGATACATGAGGATGGCCTGGAACGGGTCCGTATGGATATCATGCATGTGTTGAATACACACGGCTGTGTGTCCTATAATCCGCATGATAAAAAAGGTATCCGCAATCTGGTGGTTCGCGGCTTTGACAATCGCTATCAGTGTACAATTGTTACGGGCAATGATGAGCTTGATGAACGCCTGATTTCTGATCTGATGCGGATAAAGGGGCTTACGAGTCTGTGGCAGAGTATACATACAATTAAAAAGACACCGGAGGTGTTCGGTAATAAAATGATGCATCTGGCAGGGGAAACGAGTCTTGCGATGGAGCTGGACGGCTTAAAGCTTCAAATTTCACCGCGCTCATTCTTTCAGCTGAACAGCAAACAGGCAGTGCAGCTGTATCGGACGATTGCATCCATGGTGAAGGAGGACAATGAGCTGATCGTGGAGGCCTACAGTGGTATCGGTGCAATTTCCTTATATCTGAAGGATAAGGCAAAGGAAATCATCGGAATCGAAAGCATTAAGGATGCGGTAGTGAATGCCAATCAAAATGCAGCGCTGAATGGCTGTGAGCATGTTTCCTTTCTGTGTGACGATGCGGCAAACAAGCTGACCTATCTGTCGAAGAAGCGCAGTATTGATGTACTGGTTGTGGATCCGCCAAGAAGCGGTCTGGATGACGCCATGCTGGATTGCATTCTGCGAAGTAAAATTAAAAATATCATTTATGTTTCCTGTAATCCGGCAACGCTTGGAAAGAATCTGGCTGTGCTGAGCTCACGTTATAATGTAGACAAGATTCAGCCAATCGATATCTTTCCTCATACTCCACACGTTGAGACGGTAGCATTATTGTCCAAACTTGATGTCGATAAACATATAGATGTTGAAGTTACGCTTGATGAGCTTGATTTGACAAGTGCTGAGAGTAAAGCGACTTATGCACAAATCAAGGAATATATATTGGAAAAGTTTGATTTAAAGGTTTCGACACTCTATATTGCACAGATTAAAAAGAAATGTGGAATTGTACTGAGGGAGCATTATAATAAATCAAAAAAGGAAAAACAGGTTATTCCACAATGCACACCGGAAAAAGAAGAAGCTATCATGGATGCTTTAAGGCATTTTAAAATGATTTAGTAGAAATGGAGGGTATTTATGAGATGGATATTAAAAATATTTTTGTTTCCAATTAGCTTGTTGTTAAGTATCCTCACTACATTTCTGACATTTTTACTGGCTATAGGAACAACAATACTGTATTTGCTAATGCTTATGTGTGTCATTGTTGGAGCTGTATCATTGTTTCAAAAGGATTTTTCAACAGGCATAGAAGCATTGATATTAGGATTCCTGTTAAGCCCATACGGAATACCGATGGTTGGAGCAGCAGTTATAGCTTTTTTACAAGGTATCAATGAAGCAACAAAATCAGTTTAAATAAAAAGTCTGATAATTAGAAAACGTGGAGGTGATTTTTTGAGAGTATACAAAAATAAAGAAGAACTCAAAACTGAAATAAATAAAGCATTTGAGAAGTATATTTCAGAATTTGATAATATTCCAGAAACCTTAAAAGATAAGAGAGTTGATGAAGTTGATAGAACTCCAGCTGAAAATCTTGCTTACCAAGTTGGTTGGACAACCTTAGTTCTTAAATGGGAAGAAGGTGAAAAAAAGGGATCTCATGTTAAGACACCATCTGATGAATTTAAATGGAACCAACTTGGCGAATTATATCAGTGGTTCACAGATACCTATGCTCATTTATCCCTGCAAGAGTTGAAAGTCAAATTACATGACAATGTTAATTCTATTTATGGAATGATTGATTCGTTAAGTGAGGAAGAATTATTTAAACCACATATGAGACAATGGGCTGATGAAGCGACTAAAACAGCAGTATGGGAAGTATATAAGTTTATTCATGTGAATACTGTTGCACCTTTTGGAACTTTCAGAACCAAAATCAGAAAATGGAAGAAGATAGTATTATAAATTACTTTTTTTGTAAAATTAAAAATTTCATAAAAATGTTTAGCAAAGGCGATAGAGAAAAAACTATCGTCTTTTTCTTTGCAAATTTTTAAGGAGGGAGGTGATCCTGTATGGACTTTGACTATTTCTATAACAGAGAAGCGGAAAGATTTAATTTCTTAAAAGTTCCGGAGATATTGGTTGATGGAGAAGAATTTAAGGGATTATCTGCCGAAGCAATTATCATTTATTCCATGCTTTTGAAACGAACAGGAATGTCCTTTAAGAATAACTGGATAGACAAGGAAGGTAGAGTATTTATCTATTTCACAGTCGAGGAAATTATGAAAAGAAGAAATATTTCAAAGCCTACTGCCATAAAAACATTAGATGAGTTAGATAGCAAAAAAGGGATAGGACTGATTGAAAGAGTAAGGCTTGGACTTGGTAAGCCGAATGTCATATATGTTAAAGACTTTATGAGCATATTAGTGGTAAAAGAAAATGACTTGCAGAAGTTAACATCTTTTACTTCAGAAGTAAAAGATGTTGACCTCAGAAGTAAAGAAAATGAACGTCAAGAGGTTAAGAATGTTGACCGTAACTATATAGAGAATAATAAGAGTAAGTATAGTAAGAGAAAATATAGTTTTGGTGAAAACGGACTTGGAACATTTCAAAATGTCTTTTTAAAGGATGAAGATATAGGCGAATTACAAATTAAAATGGCAGGAGAGCTTGATAACTACATTGAGAGATTATCAACCTATCTTCAAAGTACCGGAAAGACATATAAAGACCATAAAGCAACAATCCTTTCTTGGTTTTATAAAGATCAGGGAAGTAAGAAAAAATCCAATATCCCTACATGGGAGGAATATAACAAAGGAGTACATCTATGAATAAGGAATTAGAAAAAGTGATGATAGGAGATGTAGAGTATTATTACGATCTTGAAAAAGAGTATATCAAAGATGGACACGCTTATTGCAAAGTGTGTCATGAAAGAAAAGATGGGAAAGCATTAGAGTTTTTCGGAAAGCAGATGAAATTTAAGACTGCTTGTAAATGTGATAGAGATAGAGAAGCAAAAGAAAAAGAAAGACAAGAGCAGCTTGAAATCGAGAGATTAAAAAATAATTGCTTCACATCCATTATTCAGTGGGCATATACCTTTGAAAACTATCAGGGAAAAGAAAATCAAAGTCTTATCATCGCAAAGAATTTTGTAAAAGACTATGAGTTGATGAGAAAAGAAAATATCGGACTCCTGTTCTATGGTTCGGTGGGTAGCGGCAAGACCTATCTTGCCTGCTCAATTGCCAATGCACTGATTGAACAGTATCAGATAAGCGTTAAGATTAGAAACTTTTCACAGATAATCAACGAACTTCAAAAAGGCGGATTTGACCTTGATAAAAACGCATATATCGAATCCCTTGTAAATACTTCAGTTCTCATCTTAGATGATTTAGGAATTGAAAGAGATACAAGCTATGCAAAAGAGCAGGTATATAACATCGTCAATAACAGGTATTTAAAACATAAACCGACAATCTTTACTACAAATCTTTCATACAGCCAAATTGAAAACTGTACGGAGAGTGTGGAATACCAAAGAATTTACTCAAGAATTATCGAGATGTGTATTCCTGTTATGGTAATCGGGGAGGATTTTAGAAAGGTTATTCAAAAAGACAAATTGAATCGAAATAAAAACAGACTGCTGAATGGAGGTGAAAGAACTTGATAAATGAAGAAATAGCAAGAAAAACGCTGAACATGGAAGTGAAAGCTGCTAAAGTAACGGGAAAACTGCTTCTTAATTTGCTGAAGAAATTGATGAAAGAGGCTGAAAAAATCGGAGGACTTGAAAAACTCATTAATACAAGCGGAAATGAAGTAAAGCTAAAAGATATGGTGAAAAAAGGACAGCTTGAAGAAATTCCGGTTGAGGAGGCGGAGCTTAAGGAACTGAAAAAAGAACTGAACAGATATGGTGTTAAGTTCTCAGTGATGAAAGATAAAGAAAGTGAAAAACACTCCGTATTCTTTCAGGCAAAAGATATGAAAGTTATGGACAAAGCCTTTAAACACGCCCTCTCAGAATCGGAAAAGAAAACGGAAAGGAAAGAATCTATCCACAAGAATATTGAGAAGTTCAAGGAGATGGCAAAGAATTCTGTTTCTAAAGACAAAGTCAAGAATAAACAAAAGGAGCAAAGCCTATGATAGACAAGATACTAAAGGACATAAAAGGCTTATTTAAGGTGCAAGATAAGACAAAGTTTCTAAAGCAGAACATTCCCTATCTTGCATTTTTCTATGTTGGAAATATCTTTTCTCACCATGTAAGAGCATATACTGGTGGAGATATGATAGACAAAATCTTTCAAGGAATATTAGAGCTTAATACCATGAGCTTTATTCCGAGTATTCATCCAACTGATATTTTAATGGGCGTAGGGATAGCAGCTTTAATCAAAATTATCGTCTATACCAAAGGCAAAAATGCGAAAAAGTTTAGACAGGGGAAAGAGTATGGATCAGCAAGATGGGGGAATAAAAAAGATATAGAGCCATATATGGACGAAAAGTTTCAAAACAACATTCTACTCACTCAGACTGAACGATTGACAATGAATGGTAGACCATCAAATCCGAAGTATGCTCGAAATAAAAATGTTTTGGTTATAGGTGGTTCGGGTTCCGGTAAGACAAGATTTTATGTGAAACCGAATCTAATGCAAATGCACAGTAGCTATTGTGTAACAGATCCAAAAGGAACGATAGTCCTTGAGTGTGGTAAGATGCTTGAAGATAATGGATATGAGATAAAAATCTTAAATACCATCAACTTCAAAAAAAGCATGAAGTACAATCCATTTGCTTATCTTAGAAGTGAAAAAGACATACTGAAATTAGTACAGACAATCATTGCAAATACCAAGGGAGAAGGTGAAAAGGCAGGAGAAGATTTTTGGGTGAAAGCTGAAAAACTATATTACACAGCACTTATAGGCTACATCTTCTATGAAGCTCCAAGAGAAGAAAAGAACTTTGCAACGCTTCTTGATATGATAGATGCTTCAGAAGTTCGAGAAGATGATGAAGCCTACATGAATCCGATAGATAGACTCTTTGAAGCACTTGAAAAGAAAGAACCTACACACTTTGCGGTTAAGCAATATAAAAAGTACAAATTGGCTGCGGGAAAAACAGCAAAATCTATCCTTATAAGCTGCGGTGCAAGGCTTGCTCCATTCGATATTCAAGAGCTGCGGGACTTGATGAAAGAAGATGAACTTGAGATTGATACACTTGGAGATAGAAAGACAGCACTCTTTGTAATTATCTCTGATACGGATGATACTTTTAACTTTGTAGTGTCAATTATGTACTCGCAGCTATTTAACCTTCTTTGCGATAAGGCAGATGATGTATATGGTGGTAGACTTCCAATTCATGTTAGGTGTCTACTTGATGAATTTGCGAATATCGGCTTAATTCCAAAATTTGAAAAACTAATAGCGACAATCCGTTCCAGAGAAATATCAGCAAGTATAATTCTTCAAGCGCAATCTCAACTAAAGGCAATCTACAAAGATAATGCTGACACAATCGTGGGGAATTGTGATAGTACCTTGTTTCTTGGCGGAAAGGAAAAAACTACATTAAAGGAACTTTCCGAAATACTGGGAAAAGAAACCATAGACCTTTACAACACATCGGAAACAAGGAGTAATCAAAAGAGTTTTGGACTTAATTACCAAAAGACAGGTAAGGAGCTTATGAGTCAAGATGAGATAACCGTAATGGATGGTGGCAAGTGTATCTTTCAGCTTAGAGGTGTAAGACCTTTTCTATCGGATAAATTCGATATTACAAAGCATAAAAACTATAAGCTACTTGAGGATTATGATAAGAAAAATTTGTTTGATATAGAAAGTTATATGAAGCGAAAAGGGAAAGCAAAACTAAATAGAGAAACAGTTATTACAAGAGTGCAGTAAGTCTAAAGAACATAGATTTGCCGCTTTTTTTATTACTCAAAGTCAGGAGGTAAGATGATAAGAATACGAAGCCCCACTAAGAAAAAAGTAAATAGTATGAACATTAGCGATTGGAAAAGAAAAAACTCCGGTCGCTTTTTTATTGAAAAGAAAAGGAGAAATTTTTAATGAAGCAAGAAATGATTAACATCAATGCCAACTTAGTTGCAGAACCAACTTTTTCAAGTTTTGACAAAGAGGGAGAAACTGTTGAGGTTGCAAACTTCACGCTTGTAAAAAAGTATGGGAAAGGTAAGGAGTATATCAACTGTGCAGCCTATGGAGAAAAAGCGGAGAAAGTAAAAGCCTTTGAAAAAGGCGATTTAATCCATATTTTCGGTTACTTTAAGAAGCGTGAAAAAGACGGAAAGACTTACAAAAACTTTGTTGTGAAGTCATATAACAAGATTGAAACGAAAGAAAAAAACGAGGAGGAATAAACAATGGAATTTTTTACACAGGCAGTAAATGTATTAAAGATTTTAGTTATGGCAGTAGGTGCAGGACTTGGAGCATGGGGCGTTATTAACCTGATGGAAGGTTATGGTAATGATAATCCGGGTGCAAAGTCTCAGGGCATTAAGCAGTTAATGGCAGGAGGAGGTATCGTCCTTATTGGATTAAAGCTGATTCCACTTCTTGCAAATGTACTCAAGTAAGAAGAAAAGGAGAAGGTAAATGTTTGGGATATTCGACAAGATAGAGGAGTTTTTCAAAGACATTCTACTGGGCGGTATCCAAGCGAATCTTGAGTCCATGTTTCTTGACATCAACGATAAAGTTGGTGCCATTGCAACAGATGTAGGAAAGACCCCGATGGGGTGGAACGGACAGGTTTTCAGCTTTATAAAAAGCATTAACGATTCCGTTGTCATCCCCATAGCGGGGCTAATCATAACGGCAGTCCTTTGTATCGAGCTTATCAATATAGTTATGCAAAAGAACAATATGCACGATACGGATACCTTTGAATTTTTCAAATACATCATAAAGATGTGGATTGCCGTATGGTTAGTGTCTCATGCTTTTGAGTTTTCTATGGCGGTCTTTGATGTGGCACAGCACATGGTAAATAAAGCGGCAGGGGTCATCAATACCTCTGCCGTTATCTCAGGAGATCAGATAGTAAAAATGGTAGATGGCTTAAAAGATAAAGGTCTTGGAGAGCTTGTCATGATACTCTTTGAAACCTCGCTCATAAAGATAGCTATACAGGGAATCTCTATTGTGATTATGTTGGTGGTTTACGGAAGAATGTTTGAGATTTATGTTTACTCATCCGTTTCAGCTATTCCATTTGCCACAATGGGAAATAAAGAGTGGGGGCAGATTGGAATAAACTATATCAAAGGCTTATTTGCCATAGGATTACAAGGACTCTTTTTAATGGTTTGTCTTGGAATATACACAGTATTAGTTAAGACAATACAGATAACAGATATACACACAAGTACCTTTACGATACTTGGATATGCGGTTTTGCTAGGGTTAATGATGTTAAAGAGCGGAACACTGGCCAAAAGCATATTAAATGCACACTAAAAGAAAGGAAAGTTAATATGAATAAAAGAAAAACAGTATTTATAGTAATAATCGGAGCCGGTATTATGGCGGTGATGGATAGAATCAGGCTTCACAGTAAGGTAGAGGACTTGGAAGAAAGAATAAAAGACATCGGTCGCTGCCATAATGATTTTTGCTTAATGCAGGAAAGATATAACAGAAGTACAGATGAACAGATTGCAAGTATTCAGGAAGAAATCGGCTCCGTATATGAGCATATAGAAGAACTTTCAAAGGTAAAAGAAGATGGGAGGTAAATTATGGCATATGTACCTATCCCAAAAGACTTAAAGAAGGTAAAAACAAAGGTAGCATTTAACCTGACGAAAAGACAGCTTATCGGTTTTACGATTGCAGGACTTATTGGAATACCAATCTATTTATTTATGCGAAAGGTCGTTCCAAATGATATAGCAGTCATCTTTCTCATTGTGTCCACTCTCCCTATATTTTTCATCACTCTTTTTGAAAAGGACGGACTTAGCTTTGAGAAATATTTTAAGTATATTTACTTTCATAAGTTTTATCAGCCACAGAAAAGAGTGAGAAAGGAGGTTTACCTTGAAAGGCAAAAGAAAGATTCAGCAACTAAAGTTAGAGCAAAACAAAAAGAATTTAAGAAGTCAAAAACAGGACTTAAAGCAAAATAAGAGAAAGTCTAAAAAAGATAAGGGCGGACTACTCGATCTTGTCTTTAGAAAAGAGCCGAAAAGATACACCGTCGAAGATACCATTCCATATCTTAGACTTTTAAAAAGCGGGATATGTCAGATTGATGAGAAGCATTTTAATAAGAGTATCGCCTTTGAGGACATAAACTATCAGCTTGCATTAGAAGAAGATAGGGATTTGATTTTTAATCAGTTTGCAAACTTTATCAATTCCTTTGATCCAAGTATCAGCATAGAGTTTTCATATATCAATCAGCTTGGCAGAAATGAAGAAATGAAGACGGCAATTCAAATGCCTGATAAAAAGGACGGGTTTGACGATATACGCCTTGAGTTTCGAGAAATGCTGAAAAGTCAGATTGTAAAAGGAAATAACGGACTGAAAAAATCAAAGTATGTAATCTTTACGGTTGAAGCCGACAATTTGGAGCAGGCTACTTCAAAATTGGAAAGACTGGAGATAGATATATTATCGAGTCTTAAAAGTATGGGAGTAAGAGCAGAAAGCCTTAACGGAGAGGAAAGGCTAAAGATACTTCATGATGTTTTAAATCCCAATAAGACCTTTGAATTTTCATATAAGGACTTGAAGAAAAAGGAAAGTACAAAGACATATATCGCTCCTGATGAATTTAACTTTACACCATCAAGGTATTTTAAGTTTGGAAAGTTTATCGGAGCAGCAAGCCATTTTCAAATTCTTGCAAGTGAGCTTTCAGATCGTATGCTTGCCGAGTTTTTGGATATTGACGATAACATCAATATCTCTTTTCACATCAAGGCGATTGAGCAGTCAGAAGCCATCAAGATGGTAAAAAGAAAAAATACCGATATTGACAAGATGAAGATTGAGGAAAACAAAAAAGCGGTAAGATCGGGATATGATATGGACATTCTTCCAAGTGATTTAATTACCTATGGAGAAGATGTAAAGAGCCTTTTAAAAGACTTGCAGACAAGAGATGAAAGAATGTTTGTTGTAACCATTATCTTTATGAACTTTGCAAGGACAATTCAAAAGCTGGACAATACCATTTCTCGAATCAGTTCCATTGCCAATAAACATAATTGCAAGCTAAAAAGACTTGACCACTCACAGGAGCAGGGCTTAATCAGTGTACTTCCTCTTGGGGTAAATAAGATTGAAATTGACAGAGGACTAACCTCATCCTCTACAGCGGTTTTTATGCCTTTTACCACAGAGGAGCTTTTTATCAATTCAAGTAATAGCTTGTACTACGGATTAAATGCCCTAAGTCATAACTTGATTATGGCAGATAGAAAGAAACTGAAAAATCCCAACGGTCTAATCCTCGGAACTCCGGGAAGTGGTAAATCCTTTAGTGCAAAAAGAGAAATGGCAAATGCCATTCTTACAACCGATGATGATGTGATTATTTGCGATCCGGAAGGCGAGTACGGGAACCTTGTGCGTCAGTTTAAGGGAGAAGTCATAAAGGTCAGTAGTAAGTCAAAAGACTATCTCAATCCCCTTGACATCAATATGAACTATGGCGATGGGGACGCACCACTGAAAGATAAAGCGAACTTTATTATGTCTATGCTTGAGCTTGTTGTAGGTGGTAGCGGTCTTACAGCAGAAGAAAAGTCGGTTATAGACAGATGCCTTCCTAAGATTTATGAAAAGTATTTCGAAAATCCGGAGCCTTGTAATATGCCTATTCTTCAAAATCTGTACGATATGCTAAAAAATCAGGAAGAAAAAGTCGGCAAAAAACTGGCAACGGAAATGGAGATTTATGTAACAGGCTCTCTTAATGTATTTAACCACCAGTCCAATGTGGACTTAAATAAGCAGCTACTTTGTTTTGATATTAAGGAGCTTGGAAGTCAGCTTAAAAAAATCGGAATGCTTGTTATTCAGGATCAGGTGTGGAACAAGGTATCGCAAAACAGAGGAAATAAGGCTACAAGGTACTATATTGACGAGTTTCACTTGCTTTTAAAAGATGAGCAGACAGCTTCCTATTCCGTAGAGATTTGGAAAAGATTTCGTAAGTGGGGAGGAATCCCGACAGGCATTACACAGAATGTCAAAGACCTACTGATGAGTAAGGAGATAGAAAATATCTTTGACAATACAGACTTTGTTTTAATGCTCAATCAGGCTTCAGGCGATAGAGAAATTTTAGCAAGGAAACTTAAAATATCACAGCCACAGCTAAAATATGTAACCAATTCCAATGCAGGAGAAGGCCTTTTGTTTTTTGGAAATACAATTGTTCCTTTCTTTGATAAGTTTCCGAAAGATACTATTCTTTATCAGAAGATGACAACCAAGCCTGAAGAAGTGAGGTAGCCTTATGGGAAAGAAACTGAAAAAGGACTTTAAGGAAAGGCAAAGGGCAAGGATTGAAAAGGAAAGGCTGCAAAGTAATAGCAGCATAGAGCCTGAAGAAAGTAAACTAAAGCATAATGATGATTACAGAGGAAAAATTGTCCATGATAAAGACCGATTTCAAGATAAGGTACATGAGAAAACAAGCAAAATGTCCTCTGACAGTGAACCAATTGGAGGAAATTCTAAAAAAAATGAAAGGTATAGAAGTTCTGAAACAGGAAGTGTAAGTCAGGAAGAAATCGGAAAAGCTTATTATGGTACTGAAGTTAAGGATGGAACAACCTATGATCCTTTAGGAAAAGACCTTGATAATGACGGAATCATAGACAGATATGACAATGACTTTAGGGATAGCGACTATTTTGAGTCAACCTATGATGTCGAGGATAATTTTCATCATAAAGCAGAAGATACAAAAGATTTATCAAAAAGCCAAAAGGTTCAAAAGAAAAATTACAAGAGAAAAAATTATTCCGATAAGCTCTATACCAGAAAAAAGGACAATGAAGCCAAAGAGGAAAAGGTAGACAATAAAAAAAGCGGAAAAGAAGCTATCCTTGATAGAGAAAAGAAAAATAGGCTTTCTAAAGAACAGGAAACAATTTTTAAGAATAAGGCTTCTAAAGTATCTGCTTTATCAGGCTTGGCAAAAGGAAGTGAAACCGTAAGAGATTACTTATCTCATGGAAGCGATGAAAATCAAGGTGTAGAGGCAGGAGAAAAGACAGCCGATACAAGCTCAAAGCTCATTCATGGCATTAAGAACTACTCGGATAAGAAAAGAACAAAGAAAGGATATGACCTTACAAATAAGGACTATAAAATCAGAAAGCGAAAATCTAAATTAGAGTTTCGAGATGCCAAAGAGGAACTGAAAAAGACAAAGGAGTATCAAAAAGCAAATAACTTTAAGCGATTTCAAAAGCGAAAGCAGATGAAAGATTCCATTAAAAGGCAGAATAAGTCAAGGCTTAGAAATCGCATTAAGGAAGGGCTTATCGGCAGTCTTAAAAGTTCAAAGGAAGTTATATTAAGAAAAGCGAAGGGACTTATGATTATTTTCATAGGTCTTATTATTTTGGGAACTTTCTTTATTAACTTTGCAGGGACAGGAATGACAGGCTTTATGAACTCTACAAGTACAGTTCTTACAACAAGTTATTTATCAAAGCCTAATGTACTGAGTGAAATCAATGAGAATTTTTCGGGGATGGAAAAGGAGCTGCAAAACGAGGTTGATAATGTCAAAGAAAATTATCCCGGATATGACGAGTACATCCTAAATAACACAGAGTACATCGGTCATAATGTCCATGAGCTTTTATCCTACATTACATCAAGGTGTGGAGAAGTAAAAAATGTATCAGAAGTAAGCTTTGTATTAGATGAGCTTTTTAAGTCCATGTATGACCTTGAGTATAAGGAAGAAATTGAAATCAGATATAGGACAGTTACAGAAACATATACCGATGAAGATGGAAACGAATATACAGAAAGCCATGAAGAACCTTACGAGTACAAAAAACTCATTGTAACACTTCATAAAAGGGAAATGGACAGTATCATAAGGGAAGTCTTTGCAAACTATCCTGATAACTTGAAACACTATGAAGCCTTATTCCTTGCTCAAGGTAATATGGGAGAAGCTTTTGGCAATAGAGACCTTATTGCTTCAAATGGAGGTATCGGAGGTGGAAAAGAGTATGAGGCTTCTACGGAAGTTCAAAAGAAGATTGTAAAAGCTGCATACATTACGCCATCTCCGGGTGCAGGCTGGTGTGCTATGTGGGTATCGCAAGTCTATCAAAATGCAGGACTTGGATATATCGGAGGAAATGCCTGTGATATGTACCGAAATTATACCTTTACATCAGATAAATCAAAACTCAAAGTAGGAATGCTTGTTGCAGTTGAAAGCAGTAGTAGCGGAAGTACAGCCGGACTTACCTATGGTCATGTAGGAATTTATATAGGTGATGGCAAGGTGATAGATAATATCGGACGAATCAGGGTAACCACCTTGGATGATTGGATAGCAACTTTCTGTAAGCACCATCCCGTAGGTTATGGCTTTCCGCCAAATGTAAACAGATAAGGAGGATGCAATTTGAAAAAAGAACTGACAGCAGTAAAAAACAGAATAAAGAAATTAAAAGATAAAAAGGCTCTGATTGATGAAGAATTGGAGCCTTTGTTCATTCGTGAAGAAGAACTTGAAAACGAAGAAATTATTGCCATTTGCAGAAAGAACAACATTACAATCAGTGATTTAATGGCAAAAGTAAACAGAGAAAAAGCAGAAACAAAAAAGGAGAACGGAAATGAAAAAAATGAAGAATAAAAAGGCTTTGGGAGTAGCTCTTGGAGCAATGCTTTTGATTGTGGGAGTAGTAATCTCTTTATTTGCAGGTAGTAAGATTGTATTTGCACAGGGAAGTTTGCTTCCGACACTTGTAAATCCGATAGAAGTTGTTGCTCAAACGGAAGTAGAAGTTAATGTTAAGTATATTTTTGAAGATGAAAAAGTCTTTAAGGAAGAAAAGATAAAGGCAGAGAAAGGACAGCTTCTTGACAGTGGAGATCTTCCAATGCTGCCTGATGATATGAAATTTATAGATGATTTTCTATTTTATGAAGTTAAGGCTGATGGGAAAGATGAAATTATCCGTAAAGTAGAAAAAATTGATGTTAAGGATAAGGAAACGCAAACAGAAAATGAAAGCTCAAAATCTGAGCAAGGCTCTCAATCAAATTCTTCAAAGACAGAAAATAAGGGGACTCAAACAGAGCTTAGTAAAGATGATATTTCTAAAATGGAAAAGGAGTCTAAAGAACTTAAAGAAAAACTTGATAAGCTAAATCAGGAGATTAAGGATAAGGAAAAACTAAGTGATAAGCAAAAGGACAAAATCAAAGACCTTGAGGAAAAGATAGATAAGCTGAAGGAAAAACTTGAAAAGGGCAAAGACGATAAGGACTTATCAGCAGATATGAAAAAGGAGATAGAGAAGCTAACTGATAAGATTAAGGAACTTGAGAAAAAGGCTAATGAGGTCAGTAAAGCTCCTGTTACACATAATCCTACTGTAACACCGACTAGCCCTATCTCCGGAATTAAACAAGGAACAGGAAATGTATCACCACAAACATCTATAAATAGCAGTGGTAAAGGTTCTGCCACGCAGGAAAGTAAAGGGACAAATACAAAAGATACAAATAGCAATGAATCAAAGGAGAAAGAAAGGCAAGTTCGTTATCCAAACAAGCTGACACCGAAGCAGCCTGACAATAACGGTAGTCAGGATTCTTCTCTGGATGGTTCAAGCAAGAATGTAAATACCAATAAAGGAGTTGCTTCAGCCCCATCAAAGGCAAGAGGAGCAGTTACGGAAAATAAGGATAATGTAAACAATGATTATCCAATTCATCATAATGACAGCAAAGACAATAAAGAAACGGATAAATATTCAGCGGACGCAAGACAGTTTGTTACCTTTACTACTAAAAACGGTAAGACTTTTCATCTAATCATTAACCATGACGAGGATAGCGAGAATGTCATGCTTCTAACTGAAGTATCTGAGGATGATCTTTTAAATATGGTAGAAAAGAAAGCTCCGGAGAAAGAGATCGTTAAAGAAGAACCACAAAAAGAAGAACCTAAACCAGTTAAAAAAGAAGAAAGCAGCAATACAGGAACTTACTTGATTCTCATTCTTGTAGTATTGGGAGCATTAGGTGCGGGATATTATTTTAAGGTCATTAAGAAAAAAGAAGATAAGGAGCTTGAAGGCTTTGAGGAGGAAGATGATGATTTCTTTTCATCAGCAGAAGAAACCGAAAATGAAGTTGATGAATCAGAAACAGAAGATAATGAGGTAGAGTAAATTTGCACCTAAAACTGTACAATAGGGGGGTGCAAAACACAGGGCGAGAGAGTAAAATCTTTCGCCCTCTTATATTGAAAAACAGGAGGACGAATATATATGAAACTTGTAATTGCTGAAAAACCAAGTGTTGCAATCTCCATTGCAAAAGTAATTGGAGCAACAAAAAAGAAAGATGGATACTATGAGGGAAACGGATATAAGGTAAGCTGGTGTGTTGGACACTTAATTCAGATGGCAAATCCTGATAGCTATGATGAAAAGTACGCAAAGTGGAATATGGCGGATTTACCGATTATCCCAAGAGAATATAAGTATGAGATCGCAAAGTCCACAAAGAAACAATTTACAATTCTTAAAAAGCTGATGAACGATAAGGACATAGACATAGTGATAAATGCTTGCGATGCAGGGCGTGAGGGAGAGGCAATCTTCAGGCTTGTCTATAATCAGGCAAATTGTAAAAAGAAGATGAAACGCCTTTGGATTTCCTCCATGGAAGATAGTGCAATTAAAGATGGCTTTGATAACCTGAAAGATGGAAGTTGTTACGATAATCTCTTTGAATCATCACAAGCAAGGGCGATTGCGGATTGGCTTGTGGGAATGAATTTGAGTAGGCTGTATTCTTGTCTTTACAAGCAAAATTACAGTGTGGGCAGAGTCCAAACACCGACTCTTGCCATGATTGTAAAAAGAGATGATGAGATAGCAAATTTCAAGAAAGAAAAATATTTTACAGTAGAGCTTAATTTAGACGGTTTTTCTCTTTCTACCGATAGAATTTACGATAAGATAGTTGCGGAGCAATTACTTAATTTGGTAGGAAACACCATTGAAATTACTGATGTCATTCAAAAGGAAAAGATAACAAAACCTGAGCTGCCATTTGACCTTACAACGCTTCAAAGAGAGTGCAATAAATATTTCGGGTATAGTGCAAAGCAGACCTTAGATTATGCACAAAGTTTATACGAGAAAAAACTAATTACCTATCCTCGAACAGACAGTAGATGCTTAACGGAAGATATGATTACAGGTACAATCAACAACATTATTGGAAAGTATGATTTTGATACAGGGCGTATTAAGACGGTATTTAATTCTAAAAAGGTTACAGACCATCATGCGATGATACCTACAGCAAGCAGTATGAATGAGGACTTAGCTTCTCTTCCTGAAAGTGAATTGAAGGTATATGAACTGGTCTTAAATAAGCTACATGCAAGTGTAGGCTATCCTTTAATTGAGAATACAACAAAGATTGTGGCTGAATTTGACGGATTTGAATTTACAAGTAGCGGCAAGGTGATTGTAGATGAGGGCTTTACCAAATACCTAAACGAATATGCAAAAAAGAAAAATGAAGATACAGTGCTTCCTGATGTAAAGATTGGTGATAGTCTTGATATTAAAGATAAAGAGATAAAAGAAAAATACACATCACCGGCTAAACATTTTACAGAAGATCTTCTCCTAAAGGCTATGGAGCTTGCAGGAAATGATGCACTTGATAAAAATATTGAAGTAGAAAGAAAAGGACTTGGAACACCTGCAACAAGAGCGGGGATTATTGAAAATCTAATCTTTAAAGGCTTTGTAAAAAGAGATAAGAAAAATCTTGTAGCAACACATAAAGGAATCAGCCTTGTAACGATTGTAGCAGATACCTTTAAATCGGCAGAAACGACAGCAAAGTGGGAAATGGAATTATCGGATATTGCTCAAGGCAAATCGTCTAAGAAAGAATTTTTAGATGCGATTGAAAATGAGATAAAAGAGGCTGTTTTGACATATCACAAGTAAGACAGCACTAATTTCAGAGTAGAAAAAATCCTCTAAAAATGCTATAATTTCTTGTAGGAAAAGTAGGGCGAAAGGAATTAAGCATGAAAGATATATTTATGGATACTGCAAAAGTTATGTCCAAGGGGCAAGTTACCATTCCAAAGAGGATACGAGATCTTTTGAATTTAGAAAATGGGGACTATGTAACTTTTATTGTAGATGAGTGGAGAATACAAATTGTTAATTCAAAGACTTTCATTGAGGATAATATACAAAGTAGGAAACAAATTATAAATGTCAGATATCTATAGGAGGAACTTATGGATAAAGAAAAGACTTCTTTGCAAAATATAAACGCAGAAAAAACAGCAATCCGTTTGAAGAGATTGTTACGATTGTAGAAAATGCAAAAGATCGTGCATATAGAAAAGTTAATGAAGAACTGATCTTAATGTATCAAGAGGTAGGGAAATACATTAGTAAAAAAACTGAGGAAGCATCTTATGGCTCCGGATTTGTTGATAATGTGGCAGAATTTTTTTCGACAAACTATCCTGAGCTGAAGGGATTTAATCGTAGAGGACTTTACAGAATGAAGTAATTCTACGAGTTATATAAAGATGATGAAAAAGTGTCACCACTGGTGACACAATTGAGTTGGACTAATCACTTGAAAATAATGTCAGCTTCTAAAAGCCAAGAAGAGAGAAGGTTTTATATTGAATTGGCAGTAAAAGAAAGATATTCAAAGCGTGAGTTGGAAAGGCAGATGGATAGCGGTTACTATGAACGCTTTATGCTTTCAAATGGCAATATGTTGCCGGCAATTCAAAAAGCAAAACAAGAAACACATAATTTGTTTTTAGATAAATATGTTTTAGAGTTCCTTGATGCACCAAAGGGTGGTAATGAAAGAGGTTTTCAAAAATCAATACTTGAGAACTTGAAGAACTTTGTTTTAGAAATTGGAAAAGATTTTTCCTTTATAGGGAATGAGTATAGGGTACAGGTTGGAAACCATGACTATTACATCGACCTGTTATTTTATCATAGAGGATTGTCATGCTTAGTTGTATTTGAACTCAAGCTTGGAGAATTCAAGCCTGAATATATAGGAAAGATGAATCTCTATTTGGAAGCATTGGATAGAGAAGTTAAGAAACAAACGGAAAATCTAAGTGTTGGAGTTATTCTTTGTGCATCAAAAGATGATGAGGTTGTAGAATTTGCACTTAGCAGAAGTCTTTCACCAACAATGGTATCGGAATACACCTTAAAACTGATAGATAAAAATTTATTGCAGAAAAAGCTGAAAGAGTATACTGAAATTGCAGAGGAAAAAGTAGAAGCAAATGAGGAATGAAAAAGGAATATTATAGGAGAGGCTTTAATTTGCAGCCAATTAAGATGTCGAAAGGAGTAAAAGGATGAGTGTTGAAAGCATACTAAATGGTGTAGAAGATACCCTGTATATCCCGCTTGTAGGAAGAATATATGCAACAAAAAAGTTCCCTGAATTTTTCTATGATGAAAAGGCTTTATCCTTAGAGTCACATATACCGACAGACAGCATAGACAAAAACAGCAACGAATATTTTTATATGGCGAGTGTTTGTAGACAACAGACAATAGATGAAAAGATAATAAGTTTTCTTAAAGATAATCCTGATGGAAATGTAGTGTTTTTAGGTGCAGGCTTAGAAACTGCTTATCATCGTATAGGAAATAAAACTGCCAACTTTTATCAAGTAGATTTGCCGAGTGTTATCGAAATTAGAAAAAGAGTGCTTGGAAATGGCAATAACGAAAATCTTATTTCAGGGGATATGTTCAAACTTGATTGGATTAAAGAAATAGATACAACACTTCCTACACTAATTTCTGCTTCAGGTGTTTATCAATATTTTAATAAATCCAAAGTTATAGAGATGATTAAAAGTATGAAAGATCAAATTCCAAATGGAGAATTGGTCTTTGATGCTACAAATTCTAAAGGGTTAAAGCTTGCTAACAAATATGTGAAGAAAACGGGAAATACAAATGCACAAATGCATTTTAGTGTAGATAGCCCAAAAGAATTTGCAAAGTCTACGAACACCATTTTTTTAGAAGTAGATGGGTTTTTCCAAAAGGCATTAAAGGATTGTTATGGATTAAAGCCGGTTACAAAGATATATATGTACTTTGCGGATAGGTGGAACAGAACACTGGTTGTACATTTAAGATTTAACTGATAGAATTCTATATATTTAACAGGAACATATTAAACTTAATTTAAATAGAAGTAAGTTGCAATACATAGAATTTAGAGGTGATTAGAGTAAAATCTAACCACCTTTTTTATTTTGTAAAAAAGAAGGAGGTAAACATGCGAATAAATGATTTTCATAACATTTTGGAGCTTGTAAAACAAGATGTTTTGCAGAGTGAAGTAGAGTATCTGAAACTTCTAAAAGTTGTCGGAAACAATCAGAGGTATGATTTTAGAAGCCAGCTTAGTATTTATGATAAAAATCCTGAAGCGATAGCTTGTGCCAAGTTTGACTACTGGAGAGAACGCTTCGGAAGAACCGTCATGCGAGGTGAAAAGGGCACCCCTATTTTAGAGGATTATGGAACATACAAAAAGGTGAACTATATCTTTGATATAAGTCAGACTGTTTCAAAGAACAGAGATGTTAATGAGGTAAATCTTTGGAGATTTGATAAAGAGGCTCATACAGATGTATTAAAAGAAATGATAAAAGCTGATGGCTATGAAGAAAGCGAAAGCACCTTAGAAAATATCTTTTCTTTAAGCAGGCTTTACGGTGATGAAAAAATAGAAAGCCTGATGAATGAGCTTAGAATATCTGATGAGGATAGAATTTCCTTTACTAAATTTGTAAGGGATTCGATAAGCTATGCAGTAGCTTCAAGATTTAAGTTAGACTATCCTATGGATAAAGAGCTTTTAAAGGAAAACTTTGCAATGCTTGACAGCATTTCTCTTATGAGCCTTGGAGAAACGGTATCGGATATTAGCGGAACAGTCATTGATGCAACCATTCAAAAAAGCAAAGATTTAGAGCTTCAAAAAGAAGTTTTAAGAGGTAAAGAAGCAGGATATAATAAAATAAAAGAAGAATTAGAGGAGGTAGAAGAAAATGTACTTCGACGAGATGGTCAGGAAAGAATTAGTGAAACCGAGCGAATTTTCCGAAATGAAGAGTACGGACGAGATAATAGAGAAAATCAAAGAGAATACACTGAATCAGTTAGAGGAAGAGACGGACTTTATGAGGGAATATCCGAATCCAGTGTACGCAGTGATGAGGCTGGATTATCTTTCCAACAGCGAGGAGCAGAGCCACTTCGAGATGTTAGTGGATCTATACAAGGAGAAAAAACTGACCAAGCACTTGATGGATACTCAGAAACAGGCGATAGAATTTATGAGAGCAGAGAAGCCGAAACTGATGATAGCTTGGAAGATAGAGGACGAGAGCCATCCGCAGTACAAAGCGATGATTTCAGCCCTCAAAGAAATGACAATCAAGGAAGTAGTGGAAATCTAAAAGAAAATACGAATAAAGAGATAAGAGAAGCTGACAAGGCTTCTTTTTCTTTGCCTGAAAACAGCTCAGGACAAATTACACTTACAATACCTCTTACTCAAAATGAAATTGACAGTATTCTTGTAAACGGAGGAAACCATGATGGTGGCAGACTTCCTATCGTTGCTGAATTTTCTAAAGGAAAAACATTAGAAGAATTAGGAGAATACCTTAAAGATACATTCAAAGGCGGAAACGGTTTATCTCTTAATGAAATAGAAGTATCTTCCTGGTATTCGGATAAAGGCATTCATTTAGCCTACGGTACTTCTGCAAGAGAAGATATGACGCAAATTTTAAGCTGGAGTGATGCTGCAAGAAGAATAAATGAGCTTTTGGAAAGCGGAGAGTTTGCTACAAATGTAGAGCTTTTAGAAGCACAGGACTATGAAAGAGATAGAGTTTCAGAATCGCTATGGTATCTATATCACGATTTAAGCGAAGAAGGGAAAGCACATGGTTATTTTGACTTTATAGAAAAGGGCGGAGGCTTTCCGAAAGAAACAAGGCAGTTATCGGAAGCTCTTAAAAATCCTGACTTTCTAAAAAATGTTATTTCCGAATACAATCGCTTTTTGAAAGGTTATAAAGAAAACAAAGATGTACTAAGGTTTCATTATCACAAGGTAGATAGCCTTTATCAGAAATTGCAGGAGCTTGAACTTCCAAGAAAGGAATATACTTCTAACCTTACCGAACTTCCAAAGGTGCAGGGCTTTATCACAGAAGATGAAATTCTTTTTACGATTTCAAGAGGAAGCGGAGTTGCTCAAGGAAAAGAGAGAATTACAAAATATTTTAAAGAAAACCACACACTTCATGAAAAAGCGAATTTCCTAAAAGATGAATATGGAATCGGCGGAGGATCTCATGCTGTATCAGGCGAAAGAGGAAGCGGAGAATGGCACGATGCAAAGGGACTGAAATTACAGAAGAATCATTGTAACGATGTTTTTCTTACGTGGTCAAATGTAGCAAAGCATATAGATGAGCTGCTTTCTAAAAATCTTTATCTTGAAGAAAATAAAATTGAAAGCAAGGTAGAGATAGAAGAACAAAAAGAGTCGAGTTATTATTCTAAAGATGATCCATATAATCTAATGACTGATGAAATGCTTGAGCGAATGCCTGAGCTCTATGCACAAGAGGATGTAGCTTTAGCAGATAAACAGGTTCATGCAGCATACATCATTCCATTTAGAAGTAACTGGACTTGGTATATGACGGAATATGACAGGGAAAGTAACGATGCTTTTGGACTTGTCTTAGGAGTTGAACCGGAATGGGGATATTTTAATCTTGAGGAGTTAAAGGAATTAAATGCCCAGAGGCTTGTTTTAGAGGATTTCCCAAAGAGTTTTAGAGAGCTTAAAGACAGCGAACTTAAAAAGCAGATGGATGAGCAGGAGCTTTATCATGTCTTTAACGGAGAACTTAGCTTTGAGGAGAATAATACAGAACTTGAAGTATCTGAAAAATTAGAAGAAATCATACAGATAGAACCTGTTCAAGCTACCTTATTTGATTATCTAAAGAAAAACGAAGAAGTAGAGCTTAATGAAAAAGAGGACAGCCTTTCAGATGAGTTTGCAGTTAAAGAAGGCGATACTGTCTATTTAAATCATGAGGAGTACAAGGTAAGAAAACTTTCTAAAAATCAAATCACAGGAAGAAATGACTTATGGCTTGATCCTGCAAGGCAAGGGAATCATCAAATACCGATTGTAGCCTTTACGGATAATGAGGATTTATTAAGACAAGTAAGTCTTGAAAGACCTGAATTTATCATCGGTGATGAAGTCAGATATAAGGAAAAGGAATATACCATCACAAGATTTGATGATATGGGAAATAACCTAAAGACTGTAACGGTTAAGGATAATACCGAATATCTTGGCGGTATGATTACAGGCTCCGATGTAATTCCTTATCGTAAGGAAAGTGAGCTTGATAGAATCTTTGAAAATCTGACTTATGTGAATCCCGAAAAGACTTCTGAGGAAGTAGAGATAAAGAAAAATCAGGCTCACAATTTCAAGATTACAGAAGAAACACTACCTGCAAAGTTATCTCCAAGCGAGAGGTTAAATAATAACCTTGAAGCAATCTCTATGCTTAATAGGGTGGAAAGCGGAGAACGAGAGCTTGATATTACCGCTCAGGAAGTTTTAGCAAAATATGTAGGCTGGGGTGGACTTTCCGATGTCTTTGATGAAAGTAAGGATGGGCAGTGGAAAGAGGCAAGAGCATTCTTAAAAGAAAATCTATCTTCATCAGAATATGAAGCTGCAAGAGAATCAACCTTAACGAGTTTTTACACACCGAAAACAGTCATCGACGGAATATATAAGACACTTTCAGGTATGGGATTTAAACAGGGAAATATCCTTGAACCATCGATGGGTATTGGAAACTTTATCGGTAATGTTCCTGATGAAATGAGTAAGTCAAAATTTTATGGTATAGAGCTTGATTCAGTAAGCGGTCGCATTGGAAAACTGCTATATCCGGAAAGTGAAGTACAGGTAAAGGGACTGGAAGAAACTGGATTTTCCAATAACTTCTTTGATGTTGCAATAGGAAATGTTCCCTTTGGAGAGTACAAGGTAAATGACAGAGAATATAACCGAAATAACTTTCTTATCCATGATTATTTCTTTGCCAAGTCCATTGATAAGGTTCGTAACGGGGGTGTTATTGCCTTTATTACATCTTCAGGAACAATGGATAAAAAAGACGAAAGTGTAAGAAGGTATCTTGCAGCAAGAGCCGAGTTTTTAGGAGCAATCAGACTTCCGAACGACACCTTTAAGGGTGTTGCCGGCACAGAAGTAACTTCGGATATTATCTTCCTAAAGAAAAGAGATAGCGTATTAGAGCGATATGAAGATTGGATACACCTTGCGGAAGATGAAAACGGGCTTGTATATAACAAATACTTTGTCGATCATCCTGAGCAGGTGCTTGGTTCTATGTGTGAAGTAAGCGGAAGATTTGGGAAAACTCTAACTTGTGAACCGATAGCTTTTTTAGGGCAAGAGATAAATATGGCTTCATTAAAGGATCGTATAGAGATTGCAGGAGAAAGAATTTCAAAAGATGCCAAGTATGAAGAAATAGAGTTACTGGATGATGAAATAACCTCTATTCCTGCAACCGATGATGTAAAAAACTTCTCTTATACCCTGATTGATGATGAAGTCTATTACAGAGAAAACTCGCTTTTTATAAAAAAAGAAGTAAACGATAAAACCAAAGAAAAAATCAAGGATTACCTTGAGCTGAATGCTGCCTTAAAAGATGTGATTTACAAGCAGAAGGAAGATTTTAGTGAGGAAGAAATCAAGGATTCACAGGAAAAACTAAATGAAGCATATGACATTTTTTCAAAGAAGCATGGCTTTGTCAATAATTTAAGCAATACCAGAGCCTTGAAAGAGGATAGTAACTTCCCACTTGTTTCCTCCATAGAAGTCCTTGATGAAGAAGAAAATTTCAAGGCAAAGGGAGATATTTTCTCCAAAAGAACCATTACAAAAGCCAAAGTCATAGACCATGTGGATACCTCTTTAGAAGCCCTTGTTTTATCGGTATCCGAAAAAGGATATGTGGACTTTGACTATATGGAAAGTCTTACAGAAAAAGACAGACCGACTTTGATTGAGGAGCTTCGAGGGGAAATCTACTTAAATATCAGAGAAGAACAAAACTTTTACAGACCACTTTCCTTTAACTTGGAGGATGGTGATTTACCTTTTGCCTGTGCAAATGGTAGCAATTCATATAAATATGGCTATGTAACAAAAGATGAATACCTAAGTGGGAATATTAGGGACAAGATTGCCATTGTAGATAGCTATCTATCAAAACTAAGGCAAACGGAAAGAGAGCTTCCTCATCTTGGCTTTGCCGAGAATGGAAAAGAAAAAGAGCTGATAAGCTATGAAATGAACCGTTTGGAATATCAAAAAGCGGAGCTTACAAAAGTTCTTCCAAAAGAATTAGAAGCAAGTGAAATCAATGTGCGTCTTGGTGCAACTTGGATACCGATTAAAGATATTGAGAAATTCATCTTTGAAACATTAAAAACTCCGGGATATGCAAGATGGGATATTAAGGTTAAATTTTCAAACCTTACAAGCGAATGGAATGTAGAAGGAAAAAGCAGGGACAGAGGAAATGACCTTGCTGAAATGACTTTTGGTACATCAAGGGCAAATGCCTATAAGCTGATTGAAGATGCCTTAAACCTTAAAGAAACGAAGGTATTTGACCAGATTGTAAATCCGGACGGCTCTAAAACTTCTGTCTTAAATAAAAAAGAAACCATGCTTGCAGGACAAAAACAGGAACTATTAAAAGAAGAATTTAAGAACTGGATATTTAACGATCAAGAACGAAGAAACCGTCTTGTAAAACTCTATAACGAGCGTTTTAACTCCATCCGCAACAGAGAATATGATGGAAGCAATCTTTCTTTTGAGGGGATGAATACGGAGATTGATTTAAGACCTCATCAAAGAAATGCCATAGCAAGAAGCCTTTATGGAGGAAATACCTTGCTTGCTCATGTAGTAGGCAGTGGAAAGACCTTTGAAATGGTAGCTTCCGCAATGGAAAGTAAAAGACTTGGAATGTGTAGTAAGTCCTTATTTGTTGTACCAAATCACTTAACAGGGCAAATCGGTCGTGAGTTTATGCAGCTATATCCGTCGGCCAACATTATGGTGGCTGATAAGAAAGACTTTGAGCCGAAAAACAGAAAGAGATTTATCGGCAAGATTGCAACAGGGGAATACGATGCGGTTGTTATCGGACATACGCAGTTTGAGAAAATCCCTATGAGTAAGGAATATCAGGAAAAGCATATCCAAAATCAGATTAATGAAATCGTAAACTATGTAGAAGAATACAAGCATGATAGAAACCAGAACTTTACGGTAAAACAGCTTGAAAAAACAAAGAAAAAACTGGAAACAAGGCTTGAGAAATTAAATGATGATTTTAAGAAAGACGATGTGATTACCTTTGAGGAATTAGGAGTTGATAAGCTCTTTGTTGACGAGGCACATGGCTTTAAGAACCTTTATCTCTATACCAAAATGAGAAATGTCGCAGGTATCGGGCAGTCAGAAGCCTTTAAGTCCTCCGATATGTTCATGAAATGCCGTTACATGGATGAAATGACAGGAGGGAAAGGTATCGTATTTGCCACAGGAACGCCTGTAAGTAACTCTATGACAGAGCTTTATACCATGCAGCGTTACCTTCAGTATGAGAGCCTAAAGAAGAATAATTTGGAGCATTTTGATTCTTGGGCTTCCACTTTCGGAGAAACACAAAGCTCCTTTGAATTATCACCTGAAGGTACAGGATATAGGGTAAAGACAAGATTTTCAAAGTTCTATAACTTGCCTGAACTAATGAGTATGTTCAAGGAAGTAGCAGATATTCAGACTGCGGATATGCTTAATCTTCCTACACCTGAAGCTAACTATGAGGTTATTAAAACAGAGCCTTCTGAAGAACAAAAGGAAATCCTAAAGAGCCTTTCTGAAAGAGCAGACGATGTAAGAAATAGGGTGGTTGAGCCGGATGAAGATAATATGCTGAAGATTACCAATGATGGTAAGAAACTTGCCTTAGATCAGCGTTTAATTAATCCATTTCTTCCTGATAATCCCGATAGTAAGGTAAATGTATGCGTGAAAAATGTATTTGCTATTTGGGATAAGACGAAAGAGAGTAAGTCAACACAGCTTCTGTTTTCCGATATGTCAACTCCAAAAGGAGATGGAGAATTTAATATCTATGATGACATTAGAGAAAAACTTGTAGCAATGGGAATACCGAAAGAAGAAATCGCCTTTATCCATGAAGCCAATACTGATAAGCAAAAGGACGAACTCTTTGCAAAGGTAAGAAAAGGTGAGATTCGTATCCTTATGGGTTCGACTCAGAAAATGGGAGCCGGCACAAATGTGCAAAATAAACTAATTGCTTTGCATGACCTCGATGTGCCTTGGCGTCCTGCTGACCTTGAACAGCGTGCAGGTAGAATTGTAAGACAGGGGAACGAAAATGAGAAAGTAAATATTTATCGTTATGTTACAGAGAATACCTTTGATGCCTACCTTTGGCAGACGATCGAAAATAAGCAGAAGTTTATTTCTCAGATTATGACCAGTAAAACTCCAGTTAGAGTTGCAGAAGATGTGGACGAAAGCTCACTTAACTATGCAGAGATTAAAGCTCTTGCCACAGGAGATCCAAAGATTAAGGAAAAGATGGATTTGGACAATGAGGTTACGAAACTTAAAATGCTTGAAGCGAACTACAAGTCCAATCGTTACAGATTAGAGGATAAGGTGGCGAAAAATTATCCTGAAGAAATCGCAAGAACGGAAAAACTAATAGAAGCTATTAAGAAAGATATAGCAAGTGTAGAGCCTAAAGCGGAAGGTGAGGAAAAGTTTACTTCCATTACCATTGCGGGAGAAAAGATTACCGACAAGAAATTAGCCGGAGAAAGACTGCTTGAAGCTATTTCCAAAGTGAAAATCAATGAAAGCAAGGTTATAGGCAAGTATAGAAATATGGATTTAGAGGTAAGCTATAACTTTTTTACCAATGAGCATAACTTTAGCTTAAATGGTGCTGCAAAGCATTCAGGGGAACTTGGAACAAGTGCAGAGGGCAACATTACAAGACTGGACAACGCTCTTGAGAAAATGCCTGAGAAATTAAACAGACTTGAAGAAAAACTTATCAGCACAAAGGAACAACTTCAAAATGCCAAAGAAGAATTAAAAAAGCCTTTTGAAAAAGCTGATGAGTTAAAGATGAAAGTGCTTCGCTTGGCAGAACTGAATAAGCTCCTTGATATGGGAGAAGTGGAAGAAAAGAGAAACGATAATCCTCTTGTAGAAGATGTAAAAAGGGCAATCATTGATTTTTGTAACAGGGAATATGAAGAAAATCATAGCTATGATGAATTTAATACCTTGTATCCTGATTTAAAACATATCGGTATCGCTTATACCAATACACCGGATGAAAGACATGGTATTCAGTATGAGCTTGATTTAGAGGAAAAAATATGGACACAGTACATTGATGATACGCTTATCAAAACAGAGAGCTTTGATTATGAAAACAATGGAGAGAATGAAGCTCTAAGGAATATGAAAAATGAAATAGAAATGTCCTCTTTTAGCGATTTAGTTTATGTTGATTCCGAAGATTTAAGAGCAGCAACGGGACTTGATATTGATGATGAAGGAAACTTTTACGATCCACTCTCTAAAGACCTTGATAGTGACGGCATTCCTGATAGATATGACAATAACTTTAAGGACAGTGATTATTTTGAGTCCACTTATGATGTGGAGAATAATTTTCATAGCAAAGAAGAAACCGCACAAAAATCAGAGGATAAGCCATCTATTATAGGTCAGATAAGAGCTTATCAGGAAGAAAATAAAACAGAAGAAAAACAAAAAACAAAAGAACAGGAATTTTTAAGATAAGGGGAGGGCAACCTCCCTTTTGTTATGAAAGGAGATAAAGACATGAATTACAAAACAATGAGAAATCAGATTGAAGATATGGTAAGTGATAACCACAAGGACTTTATTAAGGCGATTATAAGCATGGAAAAAGGCATCAATGATGAAAGTGCTTTGGACAAGCTATATGACGCTCATATGGACAATGACAGCCTTAATTTACTGCATGAGGAATTTGACTATATGATTGAGGATTTAAGGGAACAGGGGCAGATAAAAGACCTGCCTTATGTTAAGGAAGAAAAGGATAATCTTATCAATATTGTCGGAAATATTGTTGGAGAGGTCGATGTAGTAGAAAGGGAAAACAAGAATGGAGAAGTCTTTAAGGTGGCGAATTTCTCCGTAGTATCCAAAGATAATGAAGGAAACAAGGTATATCATAATTGCTCAGCTTATGGAGAAAAAAGTGATATTCCAAAGGACTTTAAGCAGGGAGATTTTGTTAAGCTCTTTGGACAAATCAGAATTTCCGTTGATGATAACGGTAAGGAGCATAGCAATATCAGGATACTTTCTTCAAAGCTGTTAAAGGCAAAGGAACAGATGAAAGGACAGGAAGAAAAGAAAGAATCTGTACTTGGAGCTATCAAAAAATATCAGGCTGAAGATAAGGAAAAGCCGAAAGAAAAGAAAGAAGCTGCAGAAAAAGAAGCTGAGAGATAAATTTACGGTCGGTGTGGTCTTAGGACTGCACCGGCTCTTTTTTTATACAAATGTCGTATGTTTGCGTAAAAAGAAGTTTGTAGTGAAAAAAGTGAACAAATATGATATAATGATAAAAACGAAACTAGATGTATAGGAGGACAATTGTGTCAAAAATAAGTTATAAAAAGCTATTTAAAAAAATGA
>OBXQ01000085.1_pt1 | contig 78851 bp, 88 predicted proteins | sample 1476641 | NCBI WGS metagenome assembly OBXQ01 (sample SAMEA2580174, study PRJEB22360) | human gut metagenome | biome: human gut; feature: human-associated habitat; material: faeces | place: Denmark | collected 2008/2010
GGCGGCCAAACCGGCGGCGGCGGCGGCCCCCCGGCCCGCCGCGCCGCCTGCTTCTCCGCTTGTTTTTTCGGCTGTTCGGCTGCGGCTTTCCGCTTTTGAATTTTCTCCTTGACCTTGGAAATGTTCTCCTTGGTCGTTTGAACCCCCTTGCGGCCCTGTTTATCAAACTGGTGGACCGCTTCATGGGCGACGTTATCCACCCCAGCGGAAAAGCGGTCGGACGCATACTCACCAGGAGAACCTTCCTCGGCATACATCCCATGCTCGGCTTTATCCTTAGTACGGATATATGCCTCCTTCATCCGTTCCGAGGCAACCGCCGCTTTATCAATCGCTTTAATGCCTTTTTTCTCAGAAAGTCTTGTTTTAATGCCCTTGCCCATGGGCTTCACCTCCTTCCCTGGGCGGGGCCGCCCTTATTCCTCCAGCAACTTGGCCACAACCACCATCCGCCCGTTGGTCCGGGAATACTCGCAGGTGGAAAGGGTAATGAGCTTGTCGCCGTATTCCGCACTCACGCCCGTGTCATAGAGCGCCAGTTCCTTGCACTTGGCGATAAACTCGTCAAAATCTTCTTCCTGCTCGGCCCGGACGAAGTGGTAATACTTGAACCCTTCCTCCGAATAGGCCACCGTCTTAAAGGCGGCGATCACCTCATAGTCGCCAAAGCTGTCCAGGGTATCAAAGCGGATGGTCTTGTGCTCCTGGTAGAAATCCTCACTTTCATACTTGCACAGATCGGAGAACATACTGCCGTTGTTCATGTGATGGCCGTACAGCACCAGATTGTCGGAAATGCCGATGTCGCAGTTTTCCTGCATATAAGGCACCCCATAGCTGCTGTACGACTTATCAAAAGCGTGCTTCAGATAGAAATTGGGGTTATCCTTGGTCTGCATGACGGGGTAATCAATCCGGGTGCCGGGAATGGAAATCCAGCCCACCAGGTCGCTGTTCTGGGCGTACACATCCGCATATTTCTCAAAGGCCGTGAGTTCTTCCGGCTCCTGGGCGGGGTCATCGGCCAGTTCCAGCGTGGGCAGCTCCACATCTTCCTTGACCAGCCCGGCCACCTCGTCAAAGGCTTCGGCGCTTTGCTTCTGGTCCAGGTATTCCCGGCAGAGCATAGCCCCGGAGAAAAGGAAAAGGGCGGCACAAAAGGCCGCCCCCGCGATCATCAGTCTGCTTTTCACTTTGTCACTCATATTTTCACCCTCCTGTACTTATCGTGCCTGTTCTTTACTGGCCGCTTGGCGGCGCTGCCCGGCCTGGGCCGATTTCAGCCCCTGCAGCTCGGTTTTCACCGATGAGCGTCCTCCATTGATTCGCTCCACCGTGAGCGCCGTGTCACGATCCATCTCAGAAAATGCCTTGCCGCAGTACAGCACAAAGCTCCGCAGCTTGGCAAGCACACCCTTATCCGCAGATAATTCCTTGCTTTCCTGGGGTTCCTTTCCCGCAAGGGCAAGTCCGGCGTTTTTGATGTGGCCGCCCGCCTGGTGCAATTCTTCCCGCATGGCGTCCAGCCTCACGGCGAGCTGCCCCATGCTTTTTTCTGCATGGGCAAAGCCACGTCCCATCCGGGAAAGAACCGAGGGGATACGCAGGGCCTGGGCAGCATGGCACAGGGCGGAGCGCCCTTTCTCCCGGAAAGTCTGCACCATCTGCTTTGCAGATGAAATGAGGTTTTCTTTTGCCGTGGAAACCATCACTTTGGTCTGGCGGACTTTACCTTCCACAGTGTCAACAAGCTGGGAGCACCGGGCGCGGATTCCTTTGTCGTGGAGCTTGCCCACCTCCAGGCGCATTTCCTTCATTTCGTCCATCATCTGGGACAGCTTTTCTTCCATACCGTCGATATAGCCCACCAGGGCCTGCACTTCTTCCTTTTGCTTTTGAAGCCCGTTCTGCTCCAAAACGGAAATCAGGTCTATGATCTGCGGATGGTCCCGCAGCGCAAGAGCTGGTTCAGCCATTGTTCATTCCTCCATTCTCAAAAGTATCATCGCGCCGGTTCCACCTGCTTTTTCGCAGGGGGCAGCTCCCGGCAGTATTCCGGGTAACGGATTTTCACGCCCTCCATAAAGTAAGGCGCAAACTCGCAGCAGAACAAATCCTCCGGGGAATAGGCGTTACTGTGCTCCGGGTCGGTGTAGCCGTTCCAGAGATTAAAAGCAAGGCGGCACACCCGGACGGTGCCGCTGGTCTGCCAGCCGCCGTGCATACCATCCGGTTCAATGCAATCCTGCTTGAAATCAAACATCTGGCGGATGTTTGCCCGCGTTTCCGGGGCAATCCCCATCACATAGAAAAAGGCCCGGTGGTAACAGTCGTTCCGCCGCGCCTTGCTCATCATATCCAAAAAGAAATCCCGGTGCTCCAGGGACGCAAAGCGGATATTGCTCATGCTGGCACCTCCTCGCCGCCGAATACGCCTTCACCGGGTTTGGTGGTCATCAAAGCATAGAGCTTTGTGTCGCGGGGGAACCGGTTGACAAAAGGCACCAGGGCGCTGCCATACCGGATAAGGCCGCAGCCTGCGTCTGCATTGGTAACATAGCTCATCTGCTCATTGGAGATATTAAGGAGCTTCGCCAGCTTTGCCCGGTCGGATGCCGCCTGGTTCAACATGACAATAAACTCCGAGTTGGAGAGCATGGTGCTGGCCTGGACGGAATCCAAAAGGTACTCTACATTCTGCGTGATGGCTGTGGGGTAAGCACCGCGCTTTCTAAACTGCCTCCATGCGGAATTAAAGAAAATGCCGCTTTGCTCATTCTCGAACATTACATGGAACTCATCGATGAACACATGGGTGCGCTTGCCCCGTTTCCAGTTGAGGGTGACGCGGTTCAGGATGGTATCGGTGATGACCAGGGAACCGGCAGGCTTTAGCTGCTCGCCCAGGCCGTGGATGTCGAACACCACATAGGGCTTGTTCAAATCCACTGTGCTTTCCCGGCCAAAGATGTCCAGGGAGCCGGTGGTGTAAAGCTCCAGGGAAAGGGCGATCTCTTTGGCCTTATCCTCTGGCTGCTCCAGCAGCTTATTCCGCAGGTCGCAGAGGGTGGCCACCCGTCCGATCTTCTCCGCCTCCGGGTACACCAGTGCGGTGCAGCGGTCGATAATGGATTTATGCTGCGGCCCCACGCCGCGCTTGTCGATCTGCTCGATGAGGGACATGACAAACTGGCTCTTTTCCACGATGGGGTTTTGCTCACCGTAGCCCTCTACCATATACATGGCGTTGAGGCGGTCTTTGCCGCCCGCCACCAGGTGGGCCACCGTCGCTTTTTCTCGGCCCAGGGCTTTGACGAGTGCGCCAAATTCTCCCTCCGGGTCACAGATCAGGATGTCGTCATTTGCGTAATCCGGGTGGAGCATAAGGAACGCGATCAGTTCCTTGGCGCTGAAGGACTTGCCCGCGCCAGGTACGCCCAGCAGGAAGGCCGACTGGTTCAAAAGGTTCGCCTTGTTGCACATGATGAGGTTGTGGGAAATGGCGTTCTCTCCAAAGTAAATGCCGCCTTTATCCTGGATTTCCTGTACCTTGAAGGGAATGAACACCGCCAAACTTTCGGTGGTGAGGGTACGAAAGGCGTTGATTTTCCGCGCCCCAATGGGCAGGGCCGTGTTCAGACCATCAAGCTGCTGAAACTTGAGTACCGCAAGCTGGCACATATGCTTTCGCGCCACGGAGAGTACGGCTTCGGTGTCGCTGTCAAGCTGCTCCTTGGTGTCGGCGGTGATGGCCAGGGTCATTACCGCAAACATCATCCTCTGGTCGCGGGTGGTGAGGTCATCCAAAAACTCCTTGCTCTCTTTGCGCTGCAATTCCATATCGTAGGGAACCACAGCAGAGAAGTTGTTGTTGGCGTTCTGGCGGCGCTGCCAGTTGGTGATGTTGGTTTCCACACCCAGCAGGCGGTTTTCCACCTCCCGCACGGCCTCATCCGTGGGAACCGGCACAATGTCGATGGAGAACATCAGATTGCGGTTGAAATCGGTAAGCTCCGTCACCATGTTATCCTTAATATAAGAGGCATAGTCTTTGAGGAACAGCACCCGGCAGAATTTGCCGCCCAGCTTCAGATAGTCGCTGTTTTTCTCGATCCCGTCCGGGCAGATATAGTCCTTGAAGCTGTGGCCCCGCTTCATCATCTCACGGGCATTGAAAACAAACTCGGATTCCTCGCCCTGGCGGTAGAAGTCGTGCAGGATACGCAGGCGCTCGGTGGCGTCCAGCTCCACGCACTTGGAGCCAAGGGCCGCAAAGTGGGAAATGAGGTCGGCTCCCACACGAGAAAAATAGGCGCGGGCCTCCTCAACATCCTTCTTCACCACGGAGATGGTGATATACTTTTCCTGCATAATGCCGTTGGCTCCGGTGGCTTTATCCAGCAGCATTTGGTTATATTCCCCCCGGTACTCATCCCGGAAATCCCCCTGCATGGGCATGAGGATGGACGTTTCAAAGTTGGCCTGATTCATACGGCGGTTATTGATGGTGATTTTCGTCACCGCACCGGAATCCAGGGAATTGAGCAGCTCCGAATAGGTGAGAAACATGGATTCCTTATCCTCCCGGCTGGCCACCAGATAGTTGATGTCGCTGAATTTATAGGTTTTGGAGAACTTGTTCCCCACAAGGAAGATGCCGTCCGGCCAGATACGGCGGACTGGGATCACATCCTGCACCTTCCGGGGGACGGTGTAACGCTCCTTTTCCTGCTTAGACATGGTTTTGATGGTCTTAATCATGCTTGGCCTCCTTCCGTTTGCTAAAGTGTTTCGGCTCCTTCCGGCGCTTCTTGCCGGGCCGCCCGGTTTGCAGCTCCTCGATGGTATCTTTCAGAGCCGCATAGTAGTAGTTGCTGTCCTCGAACTTAAACTCCTTCGGCTCCAGCATTTCCGAGCGCAGCCACGCCCAGATAAATTGTTCCGCCGTCATACCGTGATAGGTGATGAACCCCAGCATGGCAAAGGGGGCCGCCCCCAAAATGCACATCCAGGACAGGGTTTCCACCCCAAAGTAGGGGCGCAGGATAAAATAAAGGCCCACGGCCACGCCGCAGGCGAGGACAGAAAAGATGAACTGCCGCATACTCAGCCCGAAAAACATGGATTCGGTGTAGTTGCGGATTTCCCGGTTGATCTTGACTTCCAAAATATCACCTCACAATCACATCGCCGGTTTCCAGGTAAACAATGCTGCTCTTGGGGATATAGGCAAAGCCCAGCAGCCGGTCGCCCACGGTAAAAATCTCGTCAGGGGCTGCTTTGGAGAAGTGGCCCACAATTCCCTTTTCAGCGGGCAGGTCGTAATCCTCCACCATTGGGATGGCGGTTCCATCAATCAAGTGCAGCACATAGGTTTGATAACGCATTTGTTTTCCTCCTTTTTTACAGGCCCATCATCTCGCGCACCACGCGGTCGGCCATCTTTACTGCCCCCACTAAAACTAACATGTTAAATACCAGCTCCCCGATATAGCTCCACACCTGGGTGACTGCCGCCGCGTTGGGGTCAATGGCAGGCGGGGACGCAGCGAACAGGGAAAAGATAATGCAGGCCAGCACGATGATGGCCCCTTCCAGACACACGGCGGCATAGCTCTTGATAAAGCTCTTGCCCACGTTTTGGGTCGGTTCCCCGGCGAAGGTGGACAGGGGCACCGGCGCGATGGCCGTGTATAAATAGAGCTTAAAAAACCGCCCGTAGACGGTCATAATCATGATGAAAGACAATACTGTGATGAACAGCCCTCCGATGAGCGTGACCGCCCAGAGGGGGATACTCTCGAAAAATCCGCAGCTTTCCACCGCGTCAATAATCTCCTGGGGCAACACAGTCTGTTGGGCCGAACCAAAGCCTGCCGCGTTCATAATGGTGGAAACAAGGCCCTGGACAATATTAAAGAGGGCCATCATCAGCTCCAGCCCATAGGTCACGACGCCTTTGGCAATGGCGAACCGGATAAACAGCTTCAGGGCGTGCTCCGGCTTTTTCACCTCGGCAAAGCTGCCGCAGGTACGCATGACGCCCACTACAAAGAACAGCACCAAAAGCGCAAGGCCAATCGCCCTTACCGCGTCATGGATGTTGACAATGACGCCCCAGATGGAGCCGCCCTTAAACTGTTCCGGACTTTGGGTAATGAGCTGCCAGATCTCAGACAGGTACTTGTTCCAGGTATCGAGGGCATTTTGCAAATTTTGAACAACCCAGTTATCGGACATTCAACAACCTCCTTTCCGGCAACGGTAGGGGGCAGGCCGCCATGGACCTGCCCCCATACTGCCGTTATTCAAATCAGCCGGTAATCAGGGTCAGAATCTCCTTCGCAAACGTAATCACAACGCCGCCGGCCAAAGTGAGAAAACCGTTGGCCCGCTGGCTGGGGTCGTGGGATTTCAGGGACAAACCGATCTGTACCACGCCGAAGCCCAGCAGGATCATACCCACGGCGCGGATCAGGCCGAAGATGAAATCACTGAGGTTGTTGATAACCGTCAACGGGTCGCTGGCGGCAAAGGCCGTGGTGGTGCAGCAGCACAGCATGAGCACCAGAGCTGCATAAACAGCAAAGGCGCTCCGGCTCTTTCTGCCCATGGGCAGGCTGCGGGTTTCTTTCTTCTGCTTGCTTTCCTTCTTAAACAGTTTCATTTTGGGTGTCCTCCTTAAATTGAAAGATATTCTCCATGTCCTCATCGGACAGAAGCTCGTAAAGGGCTTCCGGCTCCTGGATATTGGCAAGGTCGCCGGGGGTAAGGCGGCCAATGACCATATCCGCCACGGCGTTTTCAGTGCCGCCATGGGTAAAGGCCGCTGCACCGCCATCGGTGGTGTACTTGATGTTGGGGTGCTTTAAGAGGTCGTACTTTTCATCCATCAGCGGCGCTTCGCCACGGATAAAGAGCAGGGCCAGATTGTTGTCCAGCATACGGACCTCATCGGGCGTCATCAGCTCCCGGCCCGTGATCTGGTTATTGGTGGAGTAGCTGCCGGAATGCCCGGTGCTTTTGCCGTAGGTGTCCAGCCAGAGGGTGCTTTTCCCCAGGTAGTTCTCGGAGATCAGCTTGTGGGTGGACGTTTCATTGCCGCCCAGATACAGAAATTCGTCGCAGTTGCCGATGATGGATTCCCATTGCTTTTCAAACAGCGCCTTGAGCTGGGCAATGTTCTGGATGATGATGGAAACGCTGATATTCCGGGAGCGCATGGTGGCCAGCAGCTTGTCGAAATCATCCGGCAAGCTCACGTTGGCGAACTCATCCATGAGAAAATGCACCGGTACGGGCAGGCTACCGCCGTGTACCCGGTCGGCAGAATAAAAAAGTTCCTGAAAGGTGCTGGCATATAGCAGGCTTACCAAAAAATTGAAGCTGGCGTCGTTGTCCGGGATGAGGGCAAAGAGTGCCACTTTTTTCTCGCCCAGGCTGGAAAGGTCCAGTTCATCCGTGGCGGTGAGGGCCGCCACCGAGGAAAGATTGAATTTTTCCAGGCGGGACGCCAAGGTGATCTGAATGGATTTCAGCGTTTTGGCAGAGCCGGAACGATAATCCTTGTAATACTTCACGGCGATGTGATCCGGGGAGCGCATTTCCAGCCGGTCAAACAGCTCGTCCAGGGGGGATTGGTAGGAATCATCGTCCTCCCGCACTTCACCGGCTCGGAGCATCTCCATAATCATGGGGAAATTCTTCTCGTCCTCCGGCGCTTCGTACCACAGATAAAACACCAGCGCCATGAGGAGCATACTGGCCGCCGTGTCCCAGAAGGGGTCGTTAGACTGGCTCCCTTTCGGGGTGGTGGCTTTGAACAGGTTCGTCACCATCTTCTGCACATCGTTGTCGGATTTCAGATAGGCAAAGGGATTGTAGCAGTGGCTTTTCTCCATGTTCAGAAGGTCTACCACCTTGATCTCATAGCCCATCCGTTCCAGCAGACCGCCGCAGTCACGAAGCAGCTCCCCCTTACAGTCCAAAATAAAAAGGGACGTATTGCATTGGCAGATGTTCACTTTGGCATAGAACCGGCTCTTGCCCGCGCCGCTGCCGCCCACCACCAAAGTGTTGAGGTTGCGGCGGTGCTTCCGGCCATCCAGCCCCATGCGGACGTGCTGGGTGAAAATGCGGTTTTTGAACAGGTCCCTGTCCCGGTATTTCTTATTCACGGCCCGCGGATCGCCCCATTTGGCGGAGCCGTGTTCTTCGCCTCTGCGGTAATTGCGCCGGGAAGAAAGATAAATGCCAATGCCCAGCCCATAGGCGGCAATAAAAATGAGGACAGTTTTTACACTGTCCTCACACCACACGATTTTGAATGGATGGTTCATTGCCGCAGGCAGGGCGCTGACGATCTCCGAAAGTCCCCCGGAAATGGCAGGCGCAATCAGCAGGGCGAACCAGATCACCGGGACCAGCCCCAGGGCATAGAGCCAGGGGCCGCCCGCCTTATTATCTGGCTTCATCCCGGCGCTTCGCTTTCTTGTCTTTTTGGGCTGGGGCGTCAATGGTTTTCAGCAGAACATCCTCCACCGGGCCGGGGTCGCGCTGTTCCTCCAGCATATCGTTGCGCAGCTCATTGAGGGCGCGAATCATGATCCCATGCTCATAGCTGTCCAGGGTGAGGACGACTTTTTCCTGTTTTTCCATGGGTCTACTCCTCCTTTACCGTTCCTGTTCCTTCTGCTTGCTGTCGCGGGTGAGGCCCATAGCCCTGGCCATACGGCCATTGAGGGATTTGAACGTATCCCGCATATCGGTGAGGGCAGCAGGAATATCCTCCCTGGGGACCTGCCCCTGAAACACGCCGTCCAGTTTGGAAATCTCATACTCTTTGGCGTCCACGCCATACCGCTTGCAGAGCATATAGCTGACAGCATAGGCTTTGTAGCCATCTGTCTCTCTGGAATAGCCGTCCATGCTTTGGGCAAGCTGCACGTTGGCAACCTCCAGAGAAACACAGCGGAAGATGTCCGGCGCGTCCATGCCCTTTTTCACCAGGATGGCGTTCTGCTCTGCAGAAAACATGGCCCCACGGCCCTGGGGCAGTTCCTCCACGGCCCGGATGGGCACCGGGGAACTGGCAATCAGGCCCTTTAAGAGCAGACGGTCATCGTAGCGCACCTGGGGCTGAACCTGATCCCGCGCCGTAGTCTGGGAAATATCATAGACTTCCTTGGCGTAAAAGTTCTGGCCCACGCTGCCATCCTCACGCCGGTATGCCTTGCCCGGCTCCAGAATGATGATGGGCAAACGCTTCTCATCCTCCAAAATCTCGATCCCCTGGGCGTGCCACTCCTTGTAGCCGCCTACACGCACCGCGTCGGGGCATTTATCCCCAATCAGAAGTGCATTGCGAGCAGAGTGGAAGGGAAAACGGCTCTGCACATCCAGATATGCCTCCATACTGCCCGTACCCTCGGAGAACTCTCCAAAAATCCGGTCCAGAGTGGCATAGGCTTCTTTTCGCTGCTTTTCCTCCCGGACCTGCCACCACTGGCGCTTGGGGCGCTCTTTCTGGCTTTCCTGCTTTTGCGGCGCGGCCTCCGCCTGGGGCTGCTGTTCAAACAGATCGTCAAAATTATTCATCACAGATTACCTCTCTTTCGATTTGGGTTTCTTTTTGGGTTTGGGCGGCTGGTGCCGGGTTGTTTTCTGAGCCGCCTTCTTCTGGGGCGCAGCCGGTTCCTCAGCCCTGGCAGCCTCCGCCTTCTGCTTCCGCTGGGCCTGGATGTCCCGCAGCTCCTGCCGGACGGAAGGCTTCTCGGCCCCATCAGAAGTACCCCTTGCGGACTTGCTGCTGCTCTCGGAGATAGGCTCGGACGGATGGGATTTTTCCGCCGCTGGGGCAAAAGGGGCGTTCTTCTCCGCTGCCGGATTTTCCGGCTGGGCTTTTTCTTTCTGGGTGGGCTTTTCCATCAGCTCATCCAAAAGCTGGTCGTCCACACTCTTTTCCGGCATGGCCTGCTCCGGCGCGGCGGGTTCGCTGCCGCGCTGTTCGCGGGATTTCTCAATATCCTCCTTGATCGAAGCCGTATCCACAACGGTGAGCTTGAACTTTTCCACGATCCGGTTGGCTCTGGCTGCGTCATCCTCGAACACCAGAATGTCGATGGTGTCGTCGCCTTTCTTCACCGGGATGGGCGCATAGAGAATCCCGTACCCCTTGGCTTGCTTGGCAAACTCCGGGCAATCCTCCTTCTTGATGGTGTAAACCTTTAAGGGGCGCTTCTCCCGCAGCATGGCTTCAATGCGGGCTTTGCCCTTGGTCTTTTTCTGGTCTTTCAGAACCGTGTAAAGGGCGGCGGCCAGATTTTTAGCAGCAGAACCGGTGATTTTGAGGGCAAATTCAGCGCCCTCCAGGCTCATCCGTACCACTTGCTCCGCCGCGTCGCCTGAGTTATACATAGAAAATCATCTCCTTCCTGGGGGAGCCGCCCGGCCCTGCTCCGGCTCCTGGCGGGCTTTCTCATCCTTGCCGGAGACTTCCTCACGGGCGGCCTGTATCTTATCCTTGATGGAAATGGAGCGCAGGGCAATATCCTCGCACAGCTTCACCTCCCGGCGCAGCTCTTTGATCTGCGCAGAAAGTTCGGAGATCTCAGCCCGGATGTGCTCCTGTCCAGCAGGGTCGGCCACCACGGCCTTGGTGCGAAGTTTCCGGTACAGGCTTTTCCGCTGTTCCGTTATGCTTAAAAGCCGAGATTTCAAATCGGATTGATAGGCATTGAGCTGCTCCATGGTGTCAATGCGGTGGCGTGAAAGAAGGCGGGCTTCATCGGTAAGCTCCTGCGCCCGGATCAAATCCTCTCGCAGTGCATGAGGCACCCGCCTGGGCGGGCGGTTCTGCTTTTGTAGGAATACCCCCAGCAGATAGCAGTAGTGAAAGTAGAGAGCGCGGAACCCCGTCACCTTTTTGGCCTGTTTCAAATCCCCGTGGAGCCTGCACCGCAGCGGCTCCGGCCTGTGTTCCCGCTGGGGGCGGCGCTGGGCTAAAATCCGCTTGCGGATGTTCTCCATCGAGTAGTCCTCGCCAAAGTTGCGCATGAGCTTGCGCCCACGGGGATAATTCAGCGGACGAACCGTAATGTCCTTACCCACCTTGATGTCATAGCCCATCTGCCGCAGGCGATAAAAAAACTGCCGTTCCGTCATAGACTGGCGGATGGCAGTATCTACATCGGCTTTGATGAGGGAGAGATAGGTGGGGCGGCCTTCCTGCTCGGCCCGCCATTCCCCGTAGTGCTTGGATTTTCCCCGCTGGGGATTTTCAATGACAGACAGCCCATACTCCCGGCACAGCCGGTCGGATTCCCTCTGCATATCGAAATAATCCTGTTCCGTGCGATGGTACTTGATTCCGTCTACGAAGGAAACCGTATTGAGAACGAAATGGTTGTGCAAATGATTTTCCTTGTCCAGATGGGTAGCCACCAGCACCTGGTATTTTTCACCCCACACCTTCTTTGCCAAGGCAAGGCCGATCTCATGGGCCAGCTCCGGTGTGGCCTCACCGGGGGCAAAGCTCTGATAGCCATGGTAAGCAACAGTCCCGTCCTCCTTTCCGAAACGCTTTTTTACCGCTATCATCTCATCGCGGGCAGTAGAGGGGCTACAATTCACCCCGGAAACAAACTGCCGCAGGACCGTTTCGCCTTCGCTTTCCACCGACTGGCTTGTTTTGTGCCGCTGAACGGCATACTCGATCACATCCGCAAGGCCCTGAGCCTCCTTGCCGTCCATATCCTGCTTTTCAAAGAAATCAGGGTTTTCGGTCTTGTCTGGATTTTCAATATAAATGAGAACCTTGCCCAGCCAGCCGTTTACCCGCCAGATGGATGTGGTAGCCAAAGTTACTCCATAGCGCGGGGAAGGATCACCGCTTTGGTGATGTCCCGGACAAGCTGGTCAAACTTCCGCATTTCCTCATCGTAGCGGCGCTCATCAATGACGCCCAGCACATGGGCTTTCTGGGCGATCTGGTTGAGGTTGCCGCCGATCCGGTGAAGCTCCCGCATAAAGTCGTAGTAGGCGGGCGGCGGCGCGTCCTGGGGAACCAGGCCGTTCACCAGATGGCGCAGGTACGCCTCGCGGGAAAGGCCGCTGCGTTTTACTTTCTTGTTAAAGGCTTCCGCCTCTTTTTTGTCCAGCCAGAACTGGACGTGTACGTTGCGTTTTCTCATTCTTCTGAATCCTCCTTTTTGCCGATGCGGTTGATTTGAAGCAGGCACATAATCAGCACGCCGACCACACCGCCCAGCAGAAATCCAATGGCAAAAAACAATCCTTCCATGAAAACCTCCATCCTTTCAAAAGGGGTATTAGGGGGCGTTCCCCCTAACAAGCGGCCTTTGTGGTATCACAAAGGCGATGCTTGCTGGTACAGCTACATTCCATTCCCCTGCGGGGAATCTGGGACAGGCGAAAAAAGAACTCATCGCTCGCCCCGGTCACGGTTTTGGTCCCTGGCCTTGAAATTCACACCAGTGAAGTGGTCGGCATCCAGAATATAATCTCCTTTCTTCCACCGCTCGTTGACAAGCTGCTCGGCCTCCATCCGGCTTGCAGCGTTCACTGTGACGGTCATCTCCAAGGTTTCCGTAATGGTCACATCATAATCCTTCATCGCTCATGCTCCTCGCTAAAAATGGGCAACAAAAAAGAGCGTCCATTTTCAGAACGCTCTCCAAAAAGGTATTCGTTTTTACCGCACCTTTTCCTGTTTCAGATGACGGGTGGGGATTGCCAGCAGCTTGCGCACCCGGCCCTCCAAATGCTTCTCAATAGCCTGCAAATGTTCTTCCGGCAGATTAATGCTTTCATGGCGCTTGAACCGGAACCCGATCATGCGGCGAAGCTGCTCTTTCTGCTTTGGCCCCATGACTTCCGCACACACTTCCTCATAGGAGATGTTGTAGGGATTAGAACGGGTTTTTGCATACTCGTCCAGATTTGCATAATCTTCCTTGCCGGCATAGCAGAACAGGGACAGCCCGTTGTCAAAAATGGGGGCGGGCGCGATGATGCTGCCGCTGTGGTTATCCCGCAGGACGCCAAAGTTTCCAAAGTGGCGGTCCTCATTGTAGATCAGGGCGTCAAACACCAGCATACTGCGGATTTGCTCGGAAAACTCCGGCCCCAGCTTGTCGTAGTAGGCAAGGCAGGCGGCAATGCCCCCGGTTCGGACAATGCGCCCGATGGGGATATAGGCTGTGTCGATGTTGGTAAACAGGGCGCACTTAGAGGCGGTAATGCCTTTCCAATTCTCCAGGTCATAATGCACGGCGTTCAGACGCATGGTTTCCGCAATCTGCGAAGCATAATACTCGCAGTACGGCTCCCGGCCCGCATTGGACGCGCCGGTCGTGCCGCCCTTGTAGAGATAAATCCCATCGTGCTCCACATAGCGCCACGCCTTGGGCAGCATACCGCCTGTGGTCAGCTCCGGGGATGTGGTAAACGCCTGCCTGCTCCCGCCTGCGCCGGTATAGGCCACCAGCGCCAGTATCTCGGAAAAGCGATTTTCGTAAAGATTGTATTGGGAGAATCCCCCCTCAAATCCTTCCGGCACCACCCAATAGCTGTCGTTGAGCGACAGCCCCTTGCACACGTCGATGATTCCCTTGGTGTCGTTGTGGCTGAGGCCAAGGGTTTTCAAAATCTCGTCCACAAAGGCGCGGTTTTTGGGGATAACCCGCCGCTCCAGCCAATGAATGACGCCCTCGCCGGTGCGCTCCATATCCAAAGGCAGCAAATGGGCCTGCTCCTCGTTGGTGTATAAGATTTCAGCCACAAGGCCGGACAAGCCCTGCTTTTCCATGGAAAAGCGCATTAGCTCCGTATCATAAATGCGGAGACTGTAAACATTACTCATAGGCTCCTCCTTGTCGTTCAGTTCCAGTGAAACATCCTTTCCCAGCGCCGAGGCGATTTTTAAGATCATATCAAGCGTGGGGTTCTGTGTCCCACTTTCCAGGCGGTTAATGCCGGAACGCTGGATTCCCAGCCGCCTTGCCAGCTCTGCCTGGGAAATGCCCTGCTCCAGACGGGCCTCCACAAGCTGGGATATGATTTTCTGCCGTTTGCGCAGTTCATCCATACTCTCACCTCACTGCTTTAATGTTAACATATATGATAACAATTTGCAAGAGGGAGAATCTGTCGAAGCTGCGAAACCGGCAACTCACCGCTCCGGCTCTTTGCTGTGGCTGCCCCGAATGGGAATCCCCAGCCGGTGGCACAGAAAATCATTCACATCCTTTCCACGGGGCGGCGGTTTGTTCTCCACACGGTAGCCCTCCGGCATGACAGCCATGATTGCCTTGGCCGCCAGCCGGCCAGCCGTGTCATTGTCCAAATGGAGATAGACGGTTTTCACATGGGGGTGGTCATCCAAAAACCGGGTGAGGGCCACCGGCAGCTTGCTTTCCTCCATCTTTTTCTTCGGCTGGTACACCCCGGCCAGGGACAGCAGATTGTGCCGCCGCCAGTCGATCCCGTCCAGCTTGCAGAGAGTGGCATAGGACATCACATCAATGGCGCACTCGCACAGATGGACTGCCGGATTTTCCACGCAAGCGGGCAGGGCGAAGGAAAAGTGCTTATCACTGCCGCTTAAATCCCCGTGGAACCGGGCTTCACTGATTCCCCGCAGGCAGCCGAACCGCGCCTTGCCATCCTTGTCGAAGCCCACAAAAACCAAGTTGCTGTGGCCCTTGTTCCGGCTCTCATAAATCCGCCCGGTCTGAACGCAGTAGTCCAAAATCTCCTGGTCAATGCCCCGGCCTTTGAGATAGGCCATCATCGCCCGATTATCCGGGGCGGCCTGGGGCAGAAGCAGGTGCTTGGGCTTTTCCTCCTTCGGCGCTGGCACAAAGGAAGGCGGCGGGATGGCAGCCCTTCCGGAGATAGTTTCCATGGCCTCCAAAAAGGAATAGCCGTTGACCTTGATGAGATAGTCCAGCGCACTGTAACCGCCAATCCCGCGGGAAAACCAGCACCATTTGCCGTTGGAAATCCGCAGGCTGTCATGGGTCTTGGTACAGTAGACGTTGCCGGACACATGGACCAGCTCCTGAGGTTCGCAGGTTTGCAGGTAGGTGAGCAGGTCCACCTGCCTTGCCCGTTCGATGGCTTCTGAATCGTAAAAAGGCATAAAAAAATACAGCCCCCTTCACATAGCCATAGATTAGCCGCCCCATGTGGGGTAGCTGACTATGTAAAAGGGGCTGTACTCTTTTCAGATATGGAAAAAGCCGACTGGATTGCTCCAATCGACTTTCTGCATATACTTTTGCGATTTATATGCAGATATGAATGGGGAATGTGCAGTTTTGGGCGGCAGCTTTAAGCCATAGCCAAAAACTCCAAGAATTTCAATAGTTTTTACTCCTAATCCGTAAAAACTTGTTTTGTTCAAGACCTTTTTGGGGGTGCGAATGAATTTGGATATGTAAAAGCGGCATGGATTTTTCCATGCCGCCCAAAAAACTATTCAGTTTTGAAAGCGCCGATTTTCTTCAGATAGGCAAATCCGTCTGCATGGCCCCGGAAGTAGATGTGTTCCCGTTCCATATTATCGGCCCGCATATACAGCCGGATAAATTCTTTCAAGGCTTCATGCTCCTCAGCGGTAAAAGAAAGTTCTCCCTTGCCCTCCAGCAGAGCGCCAATCACAAGATTTTGGCGTTTCAGTTCCTCCATCTGGGCCTTCAACTCGGTATATTCCGGGCTGGCAGCCGCCAAATCCATCACGATGTCGCTGTCGATTTCAGAAAACTGCTCGGAAATGCGCTCCGGGAGCAGGCAGTAGCTATCGTCCATCTATCATCACCCCTTATCACGATTTTTATTATACTATACCTGCCCCGCAGCGCAATGGCAAATGTGCAATCACCTTTCTTTCTGCGCTTTGGCTTTCTGTTTGGCTTCGGCGGCCCTGGCCTGTTCCTGGACAGTATCCCATACCGTATCCATATAAGAGGTTTCCTGGTTCTCCCACCTCTCAAAAATCTGCTTCAAGGGCTTGTCAGATTTCAGCAGCGCCCTGGCCTGACTATCCTCCAGATCGTGGTATTCAAGAGACATCAGGATGTCCTCCCGCACCGTGTACTCATAGGCATGGTTCAAAATCTCAGCCGGCGGTTGGGAGAGCAGCCAATCCCGGAACTGCTCCTGTTCCGCAAACATTTTCTCATAGAGCCTGGTATTTAATTCTTCGTTGGTCATCGTATCCTCCTTTACCGTGCCAGCTCCGCAACCCTCCGGGCAGGCACATCCTCGCCCTCGTCTGGGGTATCGTCCATCAATGTTTTGTCCTTCTCATCCATGTTGAGCAGAATATTCAGCTCTTTCAAACGGGCTGTTTTCTCCGCCAGCTCCTCCTCGCGGGCAAAAGGTGTAGCCAATTCCGTGCGGGCGTTTTCAAGCTGGGCCTTGGTTTCCTCCAGGCTGTTCTGCTCGGCCTGCAGGCTGCCTGCAAGGTTTTCCAGAGCGTTGTCCAGGCGGGTGATATTGCCGAACACATCCGCCCCCAGCGTCACCGTATGGGAAAGAGTGCCTTTGAGCGTGATCCGATACTCGTTGCTCCTGCCATCATAAGCCAGCACCATGGAAAAGCCCCGGTACTGCCCCAAAAGAACAGCGTCGGAACCTGTCATACGGGTGCAAACATCAATGATAGCCTTGCCGGCGCCCTCTTTTTCGGTGTAGTGCCTGCCATCCACCTCCATGCCGCAGAAGCCCTCCTGGGCCTTGGGGTGGGCCGCCGCCAGCGCCACATCCTGCTCATAGCCCGCGATCCGTTCCGTGAGCCGGGTGATTTCCTCCGGGTATTTCCGATACACCAGTTCCTCCAGAGCGTACACCTGGTTCAAGTGGCTGGCTTTCAGCATATTGAGCCGCGCCACCTCCATATCCAGGTTGCACTTCTCGATAATAAGTGGGTTGCCGGTGGCCAATGCCTTGATTTCCGAATAGCTGAGGGCAGTTTCATCTACATCATCCGCCACACGGACGGGGGCCTTGCTGGTCATGATCTGGGCGATGAACTTCTGCTTGTTCTCCACAAGCTGGTAGAGGTAAGCGTCAAAAGTGCCTTCCGTTACATACCGATAGATTTCCACCTCCTCATTTTCATTGCCCTGGCGGACGATACGCCCCAGCCGCTGCTGAAGGTCGGAAGGCCGCCAGGGGCAGTCCAGGTCATGCAGGGCAATGAGCTTATCCTGGACGTTAGTGCCTGCGCCCATTTTGGCCGTGGAACCCAGCAGCACCCGCACCTGCCCGGCGCGCACCTTGGAAAACAGCTCCTTCTTTTTGGCTTCGCTGTCTGCCGTGTGGATAAAGGCGATTTCTTCTTCCGGGATACCGGCGTCCATCAGTTTCTTTTTTAGGTCGTCATAAACACTGAAAGAGCCATCGGTAGTAGGTGTGGACAGGTCGCAGAATACAAGCTGGGCAGAGCGTTTTTCTTTAGTCTGTTCCCAGATGCGGAACACATTCCGGGCGCAGACAGCCACCTTGCCATTGGGGTCGTCGGCAGCGAGAGGGTTGATGAGCCGCATATCCAGCGCCAATTTCCGCCCGTCATTGGTAATGCGGAGCATATTGTCCACATGGGGGTCAACCCCACCGGCACGGATTTTCTCTGCCCGTTCCGCCAGCCCCCTTATCATCTCTTTCTGAAGCTCCGAGGGCTGGATCACTTCCGTGTGGAAGTTTGCCTTGGGAACAGGCAGACAAAGCATATCCGCTGTTTGGATGTCGGCAACCTCCTTGAAAGCAGCCATCAGCTCCGGCAGGTTATAAAACTTGGCAAACCGGGTTTTGGCTCGGTAGCCGGTGCCCTCCGGCGATAACTCGATGGCTGTAACCGTTTCTCCGAAGCTCCCCGCCCAGTCATCGAAATGGACAAGGCCCATCTCCTGCAGGAGCCTGTACTGCAAATACCTCTGGATGGTGTAAAGCTCTACCATGGAGTTGGAGATAGGGGTGCCGGTGGCAAAAATCACGCCGCGCCCGCCGGTCAACTCGTCCAGATACTGCGTTTTCATGAACAGGTCGCTGGATTTCTGGGCTTCGGTCTGGGCAATGCCGCCCACGTTTCGCATTTTTGTCGCCAAAAACAAGTTCTTAAAATAATGGCTCTCATCAATAAAGAGCCTGTCCACGCCGAGCTGCTCAAAGGTGACGGTGTCATCCTTGCGGCTCTGGTCGTTGAGCTTGGCCAGCCTTGTCTCCAGCGATTTCCGGGTACGCTCCATCTGCTTGACCGTGTAGCGTTCCGCCTTTTGTGCCTTGGCCTGCTCGATTCCTTCCAGGATTTCTTCAATCTGGCGCTCCAAAATGGCCTGCTGGCGCTCCACGCTCATGGGGATTTTCTCAAATTGCGAGTGCCCGATAATGATAGCGTCATAGTCCCCGGTGGCAATGCGGCTGCAAAACTTCTTGCGGTTCTGAGTTTCAAAGTCTTTCTTCGTGGCGACCAAGATATTGGCGCTGGGATAGAGCTGGAGCCATTCCGCCGCCCATTGTTCCGTGATGTGATTTGGCACCACGATCAGCGATTTGGTGCAAAGCCCCAGGCGCTTCATCTCCATGGCAGCTGCCACCATCTCGTAGGTTTTCCCAGCCCCTACCTCGTGGGCCAGCAGGGTGTTTCCGCCGTACAAAATGTGCGCAATGGCATTGATCTGATGGGGACGTAAGGAAATTTCCGGGTTCATGCCCTCAAACCGGATGTGCCGCCCATCATACTCACGGGGGCGGACGCCGTTGAAGGTTTCGTTATAAATGCGGCACAGCAGTTCCCGGCGGTCGATGTCTTTCCAAATCCACTCGGCAAACTTCTGCTTGATGAGTTCCTGCCGGTCCTGGGCAATCGCGGTTTCCTTCTTGTTGAGGACAGGCTTTTTCTTGCCGTTCTCGTCCTCAATATAGTCAAATACCCGCACATCCCTTTGATTTAGGGTCTGCTCCAAGATGTGGTAGGCGCTCATCCGCTTAGTGCCGTAGGTGGTAATGGCTTTTACATTGCTGCGATCGGCGTTTTTCTCCCGGATACTCCATTGGCCGGTGGCTTCGGAGCGCAGGATTTTGATGCGGTCCCGTACATAGTAATTGGGGGTGAGCAGCTCCACCATGAATTGCTGGTACACCTCGATGGGCACCCAGTTCGCGCCAATGCGCACGCCAATTTCGCCAGCGCCCAGGTCCTGGGGCTGGACAGCCTCCAGAGCCTCCACATTTCTGCGGGCGGTTTCTTTCTGATTATCAGGGGCCACTTCCAAGAATGCTTTTGCCATCCGCAGCTTGTGGCGCACTTTCCCGGAAAGGTACTCATCCGCCGTGACAAATGGATAGCGGTCCAGATCCGCCAAAGAAGGCAGGATGTCCTCCGGGTTCTCCGCACAGCGAATATCCCGGTAGATAACTCCGGCAAGCTCCCTTTCCAGTTCCTCCGGGGATTTGCCCGACAGCTCTGCCATATATTCTATATCCACACGGGCTTTTTCCGAAATGGACACCGCCAATGCTTCACTGGCCGTATCCACGCTGGTGACAGCCACATGGGGACGGATGGTGCGCTTGGAGAACATATCGGCTTTTCTTTTTAGGCTGCCCTGCTCATCCAGCACCTCCAGAGAGCACAAGAGGCAGTAGCTGGAGTCCTCCGAAAAGGCCAGCTTGTTGCCGCGGCTGTTCAGCAGCCCATATTTGGCGGTAAAGCTGTCATAAAGGGCATTGAGCTTTTGCTGCTCGGCTGCAATCTCCTCATCCGGGTAGCCTTCGGTCTGGTACTCAATAAGCCTGCGGGTACATTCCCGCAGCTCGATCATGCCACGGATACGGTTTTCCGCCGTGACGGAGACTTCCACCGGGTGCATGAGACTGTTTTCTCGGTAGTACACCTGCCCATCTGCAATCGTGTAGCTGAAATTCTTCACTGTGGGGTCGGCAGGGATGGAGCGATCTTCCTCCTCGTCCAGCTCCTCCAGCTCATAGGGCTTGATTTCCGCCTGCAAAAACTGGATGGCATTGGCAAGCTGCTCGGATAAATCTTCCCCCTCGCGGGCTTTGCAGGCGCTGTCCGGCCCGAACCGTGTGGATTCCATCACCATGTCGCCCAAAATCATCTCCGGGTGCTGCACGAAATAGCGGTTCATGCGGATTCCGTTTTCATCGGTGTCCAAATGCACCCAATCCTGGTCTAAATCGGTGATGTGGTCGCGCTTTTGCAGGAAAATGATGTCGCTGGTCACTTCCGTTCCGGCGTTCCGCTTGAAGGTGTTATCCGGCAGGCGGATGGCCCCGATCAGGTCGGCGCGCTGTGCCAGGTACTTTCGGACGCTGGAGTTTTCCTTGTCCAGAGTGCCTTTGCTGGTAATGAACGCCACAATACCGCCGGGCCGCACCTTGTCCAGCGTCTTTCCGAAGAAATAGTCGTGGATCAGCCAGTGGTGCTTGTCGTACCGTTTATCCAGCACTTTGAAATCCCCAAAGGGGACGTTGCCCACGACCACATCAAAAAAGCTGTCGGGCATTTGTACGGTTTCAAATCCATTTACGGAAATGCTGGCGTTCTGGTAAAGCTGCCCCGCAATCCGCCCGGAAATGGAATCCAGCTCCACGCCGTAGGCTTTGCTGCCCGCCATATCTGTGGGGAGCAAGCCGAGGAAATTGCCGGTGCCGCAGGACGGCTCCAAAATGTTGCCCTGGGTAAAGCCCATCTGGGACAGAGCCTTGTAGATTCCCCGGATGACCACAGGCGGCGTGTAAAAGGCGGTGAGGGAGCTGGCCCTGGCCGCCGCGTATTCCTCCGAATCCAGCAGGGATTTCAGCTCCTCATAGTGGGGGCTGGTTTGTTCAAAGCAGTTTGCAAGGCCACCCCAGCCCACATAGCGGGATAGGATTGCCTGTTCTTCGGGGGTGGCCAGCCGTTCCTCCGCTTCGATCTGCTTCAACATGCGGATAGCGGCGACATTGGCGGCGTATTTCTCGCTGGGGGTGCCGTGGCCCAAGGCGTCATCGGTGATGTGGAAATCATGGCGCTGATCCCTGGGGACCTCCGGGTGCAGGGTTGTGAAAGTAATGCGCTCACGGCGGGGGTGCTTCGGCGGCAGTGGGAGTGCTTCTTCTTTTTTAGGCTGTAAATCGGCCTGCTCTGGGCTGGCTGGCTGTTCCTCTGCGGCAGGGGCTTGTTTTGCCTGCTCAATGGCTCGTTCATCAGGGAAGTTCCCGTAAACCCGCAGCCATCTGTTCTCCTGAAGGTCATAGATACCCGCGCCATCATAGGCAAAGCCATCCTCGCCCTCCATAGTGCCGGCCACATATTTCTGCGCAGCTTGTTCGGCCTCCGCCAGCGTTTGGTAATCCAGCCGTTCATCAAAGCCATTTTCAAAGTGGTGGTACACCACCACTTCGTAAGGCGGCTCCATGCGCTGGGCATAACGGTCGATGTCCTCCATGGTGAGCCATTCCGGTTTTTCCGGCAGGGCGTCATAGAGTTCCCGCATTTTGGCGATCTGTTCCCGCACGCTCCCAGCCCACAGGTGCTTTTCCGCCCGTCCGCCAGCGCCCAGGAAGTAATCGCAGTCGGCTTTGAGGCGGCTTAAAAGCATATAATCATTTTGTGGTGGTGTACTTTGCTGCAACAAGGGAAGGATGTCTTGGTACTTGGGATATTGTGCGAGGAAGTCCAGAACGCCCCCGTCACCGTCCCCAATATCCTGGCGCTCGGTGTAGGTGGTGCCATCTGGCATGACCACGGTAAATTTCACCTTGTCATACCCCAGGAACCGAGCATTTTCTGGGTCATCGGATTCGTACCACGCCTGCCAAGTGCCGTATTTTTCGAGAGCAGCCTTTGCACCGGCCACCTGCTCCTCATCCACCTGTTTCATCAGGGTGTCAAATTCACGGATACCGTAGCGTTTTCCATCTTCAAACACGGGGCTTTCGCTCCACTCGCAGAAGATGTATGGCTCTATGTCGGGAGGGTATTTTCCATTGAAATAGTCCTGGTCCACAGAGGTGAGTTGGTCAAAGTCCAGTTCGGCCAGCTCATTTTGGATGAGTTCATCCAGGCTCTCATACTGCCTGCGCTCCAAAAACTGCCCGTCCAGATAACGCTCAATGCGGTAATGGACCAAGTCGGCATTGACCTGGATGGGAATTTCCTCATCCGTAACAGTGGTGTAGGCAATGCCCACCTTTTCCAGATCACTGAAATCGGCTGGGCTGCCATACTCGGCCTCGCAGAAATCGTTGATAAATTCTTTGGCAATCTCCAGTGAAGCAGGTTCCGGCTCCTCGGACAAAAACTCGCGCTCAATGAAGTCGGCAACATCCTGGCTGTTACCTTTGCCGCCATGGGCACGGTAATCCATCAAACCTTCTTCGACCAGTTCGCTGGATACCGCATATCCGGCCTCCTCCAGATAACCGGCGATTTCTTCTATCTGCGCCTGTTCCGGGGTAAGGGCCGGGGGCAGCTCCGCGATCTGCTCCATACAGAGGGTGATGTCCACCGCGATTTCTTCTTCCAGGTCCGCATGGTCCAGGAAGGATTGAAGCAGTCTGCGGATTTCCTCTCTCTGAACGGGGTCGTGAAGCTGCTGGGCGATATTTTCCACCGCTTGGGCGTCATCTTCGCCATAGCCCATGCGGGAACCGTCAAACTCTCCCACAAAGCGCAGCACCTGGGCAGCCAGCTCCGGGTAGGGGTCTGCCGGTTCTTCTTTTTGAGGCGGTTCCTGTACCCTGGGTGGCACGGCGAACACCGGCGCGTCCTGGGTCACGGAAATGGTCATTTCCGAAGTGTCAGCAATCCGCTGGATTTCCTCCCGCACTGCCTGGGGCATTTCCTCATCATAAATCGTTACCGTGCGGTCCGGCGCGATGTGGGCAACCGTTTTGTAGTCCCCGTGTTCTTCCTCCAGCCGGTTCCACACAGTAAGCCCATTTCCCAGATGGCCATAGCCCAGGTCGTAGGCTTTGGCTTGCGGCATAGCAGGAGCCACAGGCTCCTTGTGCTCTGCAAAGAGCGTGAAGGTTCCCTGCCGGAAGGCGGTGAGGTTTTCAAATGCCTGCTGGCGCAGGGCATACATCCTGTCATCCTGCGGGGTGGCCTCCCAAACGGGGACCATCATCTGATAGATTTCTTCCACACGGGCCGGGTCGTCAAGCTGCGGCTCGATGAGCTTCACCGCGTCCCAATAGTCAAAGCCAAAGGGATAGGGGTGGGGCTGCTCCTGCGGCACATTCTCAAAGAAAGTGCGGATATTCCGGGCAAGCTGGTGCTTCTCATACTGCGGCATGGCGGCGCGGTCCTCATCGGTGAGGAACCGCCCCTGGGCGATCATGGCGCTGACGCGCTTTTCCACGGCGTTCCATTTCAGCTCCACCTTGGCGTAGGGGGCGGTAATACTGCCGTGGCTGAAAGAAACACCTTTACTGAGCTGGTAGGTCACATCGTCATTCCCACCGGAATGGCCGCTGTACTCGCCGTGGTAGTGCTTTAAGAAATTCTCCCGTTCCTTGCGCTCTGTGTGGTTGCGATAGAAAGAATACACGGCCAGCCGGTAATCGGTGCTGCGTTTTCCACCCCGGAGAAGGTTGTCGATCTCGTCCCCGGAGATGAAAAAACGCCGCTGGGGGGCGTACCCTTCGGCGGCGGTAAAGTGCAGCGGTTCCCGCTGCAGGTCGGAAAGCTGCTCCAGCAATTTTTGCGGACGGTGGAAATGGAATCGCAGCAGTTCCCGGTTCTCTCTGTATGCCTGGACAAACTGCTCCAGCTCATCCCGCAGGTTCTGCAGCCCCTCCGGATGGCCTAACAAATCGCTTATGGCGGCGCTTTCCTCTGGAAACCCATGATTTTTGCCGTAAATGGCATTCACCGTGGGAAGATAGCCCGCGTCGGCGGTGCCTTCTGCAAAATCCTGCCGGAGATACCATAGCTGCGCGGCCCGTTGCTGGCGTTCATACCCGTCCACCCGGTCCAGCTCGCTCTGGGGCATATACCGGCCCAAGTCCAGCAGTTCCCGGATACGGGCCGCCGCCTGTTCCCAGGGGATGAGGGTGGCGCTGGAACGCTGGGCGCTTTCGCCCTGGGCAATGCGGATTCCCTCGGCGTTGTACCAGATGGCATACTGTCGGCCATCCAGATAAAAGCCAGCGCCGTTCTCTCCATAGTGCTCTGCCAGGAACCTGGCATTGTCCGGCTTATCCTTTTTGAAATAGGCGCAGATGATGAGGCGGCTGTTCTGGTCGTTAGCACCAATGCACAGCGCCTCGTCGATTACCTGCTGAGGCAGAGCCGGGTGAGGGAAAATGGATGGTTGGGCCGTACCCTCGGCCTGGGCTGGCTGCTGAAACGCCGCAAAATCAAAAAGGGACATCTGCTGGCTCTCCTGGGTAGGGAGCTGCGGGATGTCCGTCTGAATGAAATATTCTTTTTTGTCAATGAGCTGGGCAGTCCACTGGGCCACAATATCCCAGGAAAAAACGGATTCCTTGGTGCGGGATGGGTAAGAGCCTTCCCACATGAGCAGGCCATTCTCCTGGGGCTTATATCCCAGGCGCTGCCCGTCAGCGATGATCTCAGTGTACCGGTCCTGATAAGCGGATTTCAGATATTCCGCCCGTTCCTGAACATCGCTGTGAACCGAGAAGAAAAGCTCGATCTGATTTTTCTTATATTTCAGGTCATCATCCTTGTTGGCGATGATGGCCATGATCTGCTTTTCATCCAAAAGCGCAGAGAGCTGCTCGCCACCTGCGCTTTCTTCCGGTTCATCCTTTAGTTGTAGATTAACTCCGCCAGCACCGTTTCCTCCGCTGCGTTCTGCAGGTTGTTCATCATCTGCACCCATTTCATCTGATCTCTGGCTTTCAGTTCCTCCGTCACGCTCTCGGCTTTCGCCATCTGCGCTACGATTTCCTCCATCCGGCGCTGGGCCGTCTGCTGGACCTCCGCCAGATGACTGTTCAGTTTGCCGCTGGTCAACAGATTCGTGTACGTCACCCTGCGGTGCTCCTTGAGGAACTTCTTCCGAAGCAATGCGTATTTCCCATGGGGAACCGGCTCCTCCTGGGGCGGCAGAAGGTTCGGCAGATTGTAGTCGCCCTGCCTGGTGTAAGTGATCTCGGTCATATTCAAAACTCCTTTCCGGCTGTGTGTTTTCCTGTTCAGTTACAGCATACTGGTTTTTCTGCTGGGGTTCAAATGTGCGATTTTCTTTTTGGGGCTGTCTTTGCAGGGCAAGGACCGTGCGGGAAATGGCGGAAAGGCACATCTGGGAGATATCCCCGGCAGCCACGCCCAAAGCGTTCAGCGTCTGCGGTGTGTTGAAATTCAGCACATCCCGAAAATCCTCATCCTCAAAGTAATCAGACGGGTCGAGGCCGCAGCGCACCAGCAGCATATATCCAATGCTGTTTTGCACCGCCCTGCGGTATTCCACCTCCAGGTTCAGCTCGTCCAGTTCTTCCAGAAAGCTGCCTTCTGTGAGGGTTTTCAATTCAGAAAGATAGTCGGGCATATTGTCCTCTACGGCGTTCTTTGCCGCAGAGAGCAGGGCTTCGCCCAAATCCTCCTTGTGCTCCAGTTCTCCAAAGCTGTTTTCCAGCGTTTCAATGATGTCCGGCGCGTATTCCTCCCGCACCGTCCAAAGGGGGACGGGCCGGGGGAACCGAGCTTCATGGGTATCGGAAATGTCAAAGTAGTATTTCAGCCGGAGCTTGCCATTGTGCTCCCCATCAAAAACGGCAATGCCGTTTGCGCCCCGGTTTACCCAGCGCCCAAATTGCCGGTTCCATCGCTCGATCTCCAGGACGGCGGTGGCGTCTGGGCGCTGGGCGTAGACAAGCAGTTGTTCATCGAAAGAAAGCCGGTAGTTGCGGCAGGCAGAAGCCAGAAACGCCCGCCACTGGTCAGGAGCTGTCACGCTGCGCTGCGTTTCCTGGTACAGCTCCGTCAAGGCTTTATATCGTATCGCCATCGGTTGCCCCTCCTTTTCTTATTCTTTTTTCGCAGCTTTCAGTTCTGCGCTGTAATCCTTATCAGGGTCATATTGATTGCACAGGGAGAGCAGCAACAGCCAGATGGTATTTCCGGCCTCCTTCGGGTACATCCGAAGCGCCACGCAGGGCGCATGGTCACTGTCAACAAAGGGCCTCCCATAGCGCATAAACTGGTCGATCAGCTTTTGAGCCATCTCCCGGTATTCTTCATAGGGGTTCTGTTCCGCCTGCTGATGGAGAACCGTCATCAGCAAGTTGAACCAGTCCTCATGCGTATCCAGTTTTACGGGTGGTAAAGACGCCATTTTTATCACCTCATCTTTCCATGGCGACGGCCTGCCGCTGCCGGGGAATGGAAAACCCGTAGACTTTGGCGATGTCGTCGCCCAGCCTGCGGGTCACTCTCGTAATATCGGCGCGGGTTGCAATGCCGCGATATAGTTTTTCTTTCAGCAGTTCAATTTGAGAAGGGCTGGCGCTGTCCTTGTAAACGCGGTAGAGGTAAAAGTTCGTGCCATCATGGTGGATGGCGTCGCACCGCAGATCGCCCAGCCTGTCCACATACCAGGTGGAATAATCCGTATCGGAATACAGGCAGTCCCGGATGTTGCCGCTGGGGATTTCCTTATATCCCATGCGCCGCCCATTCCACAGGCCCAGGTCGCCTACGACTAAAATCGGCTGGGAGAGCTGCACATTGAGGTTAGCGCGTTCATCATCCAGGTAATCCCCATTGATTTCATACATCAAGGAAATGCGCTCATTTTCGGATAAATCCGGGTATTCTGCCTCCAGATCGTCCCGCCAATCCTCATAGTCCAGGCCATAATTGCTCCAGATAACGTGTCTTTCCTCCTTCATCGGGCTTCACCTCGATCTTTTTGCCTGGGCTTGATAGGCTGCCCCTGCTCGTCATAGTTTCTGGGATCGGCGGCGGGGGTCTGCCAGCCAAACATGGAGCCGGCAAGCATGGCGGCCTCCTGCGCCTTGGTAACGCCGTTCTTCACATTGCGGTCATCTGCAAACTCTCGGTTCTGTTGAGCGTCAGGAGTTGAAAAATCATAGCACGGGCTGTATCCTTTTTCGCCCCTGGTCAGAAGAATCAGCTCCCCGGATGAGGGCAGTACACTAAAACACTGCACCGGCAGAGAAGAACGCAGCGGGATCACGCTCCCGTGAGTTTGCTCCAATCGCTCCGCAAATTCGCAGATATGATAAAGGGCGCTGGAATACCCTCCACTGGTTTCAAAATGGGTTTCGTCGATGAACCGGCAGGTGCGGTCGCGGGTTTCTCCGCCGCCAGTGAAAATGCGGATGTGGTCGCCATCGGGGATACGGAACAGCTCCTTGTAGCCGGGCGTGATAAACCGGATTCCCTGTTTGGCATTTTCCATGTGGTGTTCCAGGAACCGGGCAACGTAGGCGTAGAGGTAAAAGTTATAGTCTCCATAATTGGGGTTGCACCGGAGCATATAGGTGTGTTGGGGCGTCTGCACCTTAAAACCGTACTCGGCGCAGTAGTTTCCCTCAAACTCAGCCTCCGGGTTCTGATAGCAAAACCTGGTCATGCTGCCACGGGTGCAGAGCAGCCCGTCCTTTTCCCGCAGAGTGTTGACCACTTCATCAAACTCCGCCTTAAACTCGTCCGTCTTGTATTCCCTCCGATGGTCGAACCAGGAAGTGTAAAATTCCTGGCCGCAGCCAAAATCCCCGCGCAGATGGCCGATACAGCCGGTTTGCCCTTCAAGCTGGCTGCTCTGGTTGTACGCATACAGGCGATCCTCCGGGGTCATGCTGGTAATTGTCAGTTCCATTATCGCTCACGTCCTTTCTTTTTCGCTTGTCGTTTTTGCTCCGATATGGCTTTTTCCCTTGCCTGCCAATATTCGGGGTGGTGAATTTGCACGCTGCTATTGATGACAGCCTCATACGCGCCGGGGCTAAAGCGCTCGTTCACTGGAGCCTGGATCATCTTTTTATCCATCAGCTCCCGGAGAGCCACCTGCGCGTCGCAGTCCTCCTCAAAGCAGAGGTAGCCGCCCTCAACAAAGCCGCAGCCCATCGCTTCTTTTCGGAATACCTTTTCCGCCAGCTCCCGGCGCACCATAACGCCGCCATGCCCTGGGGTAGAAACGGAATAAACGCCGGGGCAGAGCGTTTCGCACTCCTGGACTTTGCCCCATGGGGAATAGGGCGGGGCCTCCGGCGCAATGGTGTTTTGCCGCTGTTCCTCCAGGCACTGCACCTCCTCCTGCGCCCGCGCCACCAAATCCTTCTGCGCGGAAAACAGGTCGCTGAAATAGTGGCCCCAATCGTAGTCCGTCCGGTTACTACATTTCCAGGTGACAAACTGCTGGGGCGCTGTCAAATGAACGCCCAAGACAAATTCGCTGTCGCCCACATGACAGGAATCCGTAATGACATATCCGGCGTTTTCTCTGTAATCCATTATCGTTCACGCTCCTTCGTGGTTTTCTTTTGAGCCTGTTCCTGTTGAATCGCAGTAAGGCCATGCTTGGCCCAGCCGGGAAGGTCCTCCGGCTGTATCGTGCCAAGCACGTCCATACGCTCATATCGGCTTTCTTTTCCGGTATAAAGGTCAACGCAGTAACAGGCTGACCCCCTGCTGTGCGGGGAAGCCCCAAATCCTCCCATACAGAGCTTGAGCTGACGGGTGGCTCTGCGGTATTCCCGGCGCAGCACCTCCGGCTTTATCACCACGATTTTCCCGTGCAGATCATCCTCATGGGAAATGGGGGTACAGCCCTCCGCTGTGATGGGGCGGTCGTCTATGCCCTGTATGCGGGGCTTGTTCAGCTCTATGTGGGTTTTCTGCGCCTGTTCGGCAATCCGCTGGCCGAACAGCTCCACAATCTCCGGGAAATCATCACTGGCCATCACTTCGCTGTATTCTGCAAACAAGGCGTTTTGCCGACAAAAGGCGCACATATACTTCATGCCGGTTTCATCCTGCGGATTTTCCCCCAGGACAACCTCCCGGTCGCCAATCTGCACCGCCTGGATGACCTCATAATCACCCGCCATGCGTTTTTCTGTGGAACCATCGTTCATCCCTCTGCCTCCATATCCTGTTTGATAAATGCTTTGATTTCTTTTACGCTGGCAAAATCCCGTTCATCCCCGGTAAGGTAGCGCACCGTATCTCTCCATTGGGACAGCGGGTAGCTGTTCTCATCCATCCTGCACAGGTCCAAAAGGGCCGCCCGCCGCAGGATAGGCGAAAGATTTAAGTCGGAGATGAAACAGCTATGTCGGGCCGCCAGTATGTCCAGCAGGTGCAGTTCATTCATGGCAACACCTGCTTTCTTCGGCTTCTTTCAGCAATTCCTCCACCAGCCTGCCGCTGCGGACTTTATTCCGGTCTGCCAGCACCTTGTTCTGGACGCACAGCACCGCCCGGATGTTGGGAACGGTAATGCCGGGAATCTCCACCATCTCCTCCGGGGTGATGGTGAGAAGCTGTACCGGGGAGTAACCAGCCTGGGCAAAGATGCGGAACAGCCGTTGTTCAAATCGTTCTCTCATCTGCAAAGCTCCTTTCTTTTTTGGTATGTAAAAGGGGCGGCCCCGCATGGCCGCCCCTGGCTGGTTACTTCTTCCGGCTTCTGACTTTCAGGAAAATCAGGCCGCCGATGATGAATACTACCAGCGCAATGGCAATGATCGTTTTCAGTTCCATGAAATCATTCCTCCTAACACAGAATCAAGCCGCAGTTATTTCACGGTGTTTTTGCCCTTCTTGCGCTTACCCACATAGGCCGCAACGCCCAGGGCGGCAGCGCCCATAGCGGATACGCCCATGAGGGCCGCCCACAGCCAGGGCTTGCTGTCGTCGCCGGTTTTCGGGGTATCGCGCAGCTCATTGTGCATTTGCGCCACAGTGGTCTTATCCGCCAGAATCGTCACCTTTTTATCCGCAGGCAGCACATAGTTGGCGCTGGCCCCATCCGATACCTCGGACACGGTGTAATCGCCTACGCGCAGGCCCTCGATGAAGATTTCGCCGTTTTTATCCGTTTTGAAGGTCTGGTCGTAGCCGTTGGCCCCGGTCACGCGGAAGGAGAAGCCCTCCACCTTGCCGTCGCTGGACGTTTTTTCAATCCGCAGGGAGCCAGTCTGGGCCATGTTGGTGAAGCCAACCCCGGCCTCGTTCTCTACCTCGTAGATTTTGCCGTTCTCGGTGATCTCCACATAGTAGGCGTTTTCATCCAGCAGGAAGCCCTCCGGCGCTTTGGTTTCCCTTACGAACACGCCGCCGTAGAGGATGTGGGACATCTCGTAAATGCCGGTGCTGGTTTCCTCCAGCTTGCCCAGCAACTCGTCACCCTCGTCCAGCTCTTTGTTGCCGTTGGTATCGCGATATACCTCGAACTCGGCCCCAGTGAGCTTGTTGTCCGGGTAGTCCTTATCCACCTTCGTCAAACGCAGGTCGCCGTACATGCGCTCATTGGCAAGGGAGATTTCCACAACCTGCCCATCTTCCTCCACGGTAACGGGGATCACTTCATCGGAGAGGATGAACCCTTCCGGGCTTTCCAGCTCTTTCAGTACCCAATTTCCGTAGGGGACGCCTGCGAAGGAGAAGCTGCCGTCCTCCGCTGAAGTGGCGGTGGCAAGGGCGTTTTCGGCGGCAAACTCGGTTTCATCGGACTTAAACAGACCGATTACAGCCCCGCCCAGGCCCGCGCCGTTCTCATCGGTTTTGAGGCCCTTGATTTCGCCGCGGATCAGCTCGTTGGTGACAGCCTCGCCATCATTAGCGGAAATCTCTACCACGGCAATGGAAGGCCCGCCGTACTCAAAGGTAAACGGGAAGGTTTCGCCGCTTGGCAGATAATGGCTGTCAGTGGAAAGCTCCTTCAGGTAGAAGCTGCCGAAAGGCAGGTCGGTGCTGCAAACGGCCTGGCCGTTCTCATTCACAGAAACGATCTCCAGAAGCCCGTCTGCCGGGATCACGGAACCGTCTGCTGCGGTGATGTCCTCCTGGGCATAGAGGCCAAAGGTCACGGCGGAGATCTCGCCATTCATGCCAATGCCAAAGGTTTCATCCTGCTCCAGCACCTTGTCAAGCGTCACAAGGGCTTTCTGGCGCTGGTTGTAGAAGCTGGCAGAGGTTTCGGTGACTTCCACCTCCTGGCCTGCGTACACCAGCTCCACGTTGGTGACGTTCTCGCCGGTATCCACCATGCCGTGAGGGAACTGGATTTCCTTCACCTGGAACTTGCCCAGGTAGAGGGGCTGGCTCTGGGCTGTCCCGTCCTCGCCGGTGGTGATGGTGTCCACTACCTCGCCCGCAGAGTAGCGCAGGGTGCCGTCCAAGGTGTAGACGTCCTCCAGAGCGGTAATCTCAAACACCGCACCGGGCAGGCCCTGCACCTCATACACCGGCTGGTAAACGCCCTCGTTTTCTGTCACAGAGGAAAATACCTCGCCGGTCTTGCTGACTTTGATGATTCCTTTCTGCGCCATGTTGGGCTTGGTGACTTCGATCACCGTCACGCCGCCTTCTTCGCTGGAATTGTCCTCGGTCACATCAAAGTAAACCGGGGTGCTGTCCAGCACATAGCCGTAGGGGGCCTGGACCTCCACCAGAGAGTACCCGGAGCCGTACTCCAGCTTTTCCGGGGTGACAAGGTAGCCCTCGGAATTGGTGTAGAACGTATCAATGGTGGTCGGCGTCGGGTAAGTGAACGTCATTTCCACCTTGCTGCCATCGGGACGGTAAATCTGGAACCCGGCCCCCGCATAGGGGATGGTCACGCCGGTTTCCGCATCCACCTTAACTACCTTGATGAAGCTGGCAAAATTGGCGTTGTTGATAAGGTAGCGGTAGGTCTGGCCGTCCTGGGCGATATACACTTCAAAATCGTCCATCAGCTCGCGGCCTTCCCAGCCCTTGGTCTGACGGACGATATAGGTGCCGTAGGGCAGCTTCTTCGACTGTGCAAAGCCGTTTTCATCGCAGACGAGGACATCGCGCTCGGATTCCTTGGCATTGTCATAGCTGCCGGCTGATTTCAAAAACACCTGGAACTCTGCGCCGGATTCCGGGGTTTCGATCTGGGTTTCCCCGTCATCGGTGTGCTTGATGATGGCGATGTCGCCCTTGATGACCTGTTCCGTCACGTCGTTGGCGGTGTCGTTCAGCTCAATGGTATAAAGCTCCGGCTCCGCACCCACCTTGTGGATGGTGGAATCCAGCAGGTAGCCCTCGCTGGGGCTGATTTCACGGATTGTCCAGTCCGAATCGCAGACGTAATATCCGGTAGTGAACTGGCCGTTTTCGTCCGTGGTGAAGCTGTCGATAAGGGTGTCTCCCTTATACAGCCCATACACAGCGCCGGCCAGGGAACCGTCGCCCTGGGGCGCGCCCGTTTCCACATCGCTCTTAGTGACGGTGACGCGGAACTTCTTCAGCACGTTGTTCACGCTCTTGTGAGTAACTTCGTTCCACTCGATGGTGGCTGTCTGGGAATCCGGCACCACATAACGGACGGGGGTATCCACCTCCTCCAGCACATAGCCGGAGCCGATCAACACGTTTTCAAAACGCGCCACACCACTGGAGTCCGTCACGGCATACTCGTCCACCGGCTGCCCGGAGAGGGATGTGCCATACAAGTGGAAGGTCATGCCCTCCACCAGCCCGTCCTCGCTGGTTTTCGTCACTTCCAGGCTGCCGCGCTTCAGCTTGTTGTTGAAATTCACGGTAGCGGTCTGGCCGCTGACGATGGTCACGCGCTGGGTTTCCTGGGGTTCATATTTGTCAATGGACTGCTCGGTTACGGTATAAACGCCGGGATTGAGATCGGAGATGTCGATCTCGCCCGCCTCATTGGTGGTCTTGGTGGCGCTGTACCCCTCGCCGGTGATAGTGAAGTTGATCCCGGCTACCTGTCCGTCCTCGGAAGTCTTAATCAGCTTCATATTGCCGGTTTTCACTTCCAGGTTCAGATAGCCCACCATAGAATCGGACACGGTTTCCCCATAGGTGGCAAAGTCCTGCTTGCCGCCGCCGGTAATGCCATCCGTCCAAACCACGACGCCGCTGCGCTGGGCAGAGATTTTCTCTGCTTTCACCGTTACAGAACCTTTGATGGTCTGGGCGGAAGTGATGGTGAGCTGATTGCCGTCCACGGAGAAATTCAGCCCGGTGGTGCTGCTGGAGAAGGTGTAGTCACTCAGCACACCGTTGGTATCCGTGAGAGTGAGGGAATACTGCTGGCCGTCCCATTTCAGCTCATAGGCCCCGGCGTCGGCGGTGCTGCTGAAAAAGCTGGGAAGCATAGTGTGGCGCTTGACCGCGCTCTCAATGGCGGAATACTGGCTGAAAATCTCGCTGTACAGCGGATGGTCGGCGCTGATATATTCCGTCACGTTGTTTTTGCCCTGGGCATTGGCGTCCACATGGTTAAACTGGCTGTCGCGCTCACCCACGACAGTTTCCCAAACAAGAAGCTGGGTAGCGATATATCCCGCGATCTTGCTGGCGTCCTCCGGGTCCCCGCTCATCCATGAGGTGCTGGCGTTGCCCTGCCAGCCATAAGTCATAATCCGCCCGATATATTCCTTGATGGTATCCGGCGGGATGGTGGGGTTTAAGTTGGACGGGTAGTTATCCCAGAAATCCTCACCGCGCCCGGTGTACTGGTCGCCGGTATTCACGCCGACGCCCGGCTCAATACAGTAGATGGCCCTGCCATTGAATGCGTCCTGGGTGTGGACGGAAAAGCTGTCATTCTCTCCGGTGGACCAGCCGCCCAGGAAATTCAGGGCGGGATGGCCCCATCCGGCCTTGTTGGGGTCGCTGGCACGGGGCAGGTCGATCATATACGTCGTCATGGTTTCGCCTGCGGCAAAAGCCGTGGTTCCTGTCCCTACGAACACGCCCAGGCACATGAGCAGGGCCATGAACAGGGACAGAGGCTTTCTCAATGCTTTCATCGTGTTACCTCCTTGAAATGGCCGCAAAAAAAGCACATCGCTCTGGATGTGCTGCTTACGGCTGGATTCTGTTTACGTTCTAAAAAAGAGAGGCGCGCCAGGCGTTCTCCACCTCATCCGTTCTGTCTGCCAAACCTGTGGATTCTTGAAAGAATCAGCCTCCCCAAATATCTTCTTTTTTAGGCTGTTTAGGTGGTACGAGGGGGTGAGGTGTGGAGAGGGGGAACAGCGAAAACGCCGGTTCCCTGCAAATGGGCGCACTGCTCCCTTGGTAGTGGACTATCTCTCTAAACTGCGCTGGCGCTTGCGGTAGAGTTCCAGCGCCTTAACAATGGTGTCCTCGATCTTCTGCGTGGGCGTCCCCGGCGCAAAAAACCGGCTGATTTTTTCTTTTGGGATTTTGAACTGTTCTTTTTGATTGGGCTTTTCCTCCTTCATAATGGAAACAAGGGCGTCTTTGGCCAGCCGTTCCCCTCCAGTCTTGGCTTCGGACATCTGGCGCATTTTGATGGCCTGGGCGTGGGACGGGGTGCAGTCCATCTCATCCATGATAGCGAACAAGTCGGCCTGTTCTTCTTTTCGCAGGTAGGACAGCTCCACCGCAGGGCGTAGGGCAATCTGAAGCATTTCCTGGTCTTTCAGAACTGAATTATCTACCAGCTCCAGGATTTCCGGGATGAGGTGGGTAAGGCGGATATATTTGCGTATCTGCTCATGGCTCTCGCCAGATTGTTCCGCAAGTATCTGCCGGGAAGTTTTTCCGGCTAACTTCTGCAACGGTGTTGCAGAAGTTAAATCTGTACGCTCACCTTGCTGCCTTTTCATAGCGTCCAGCTTCATTTTGTAGGCAAACGCCTTTTCTGAGGGCAGAATCTGCTCCCGCTGCAGGTTGGAGTCCACCATGATAATCGTGGCTTCATCATCGGTGAGCTGCCGCACAATACAAGGGATTTCCGCAAGCCCCGCTAAATCCGCCGCCTTTTTCCTGCGGTGTCCGGCCACCATTTCATAGCCGCCCGACCGTTTGGGGCGCACCAGAGCAGGAACCAATACGCCGTACTGCTTCACGCTTTCCGTCATTTCCCGCATGGCTTCATCCATACGAACCTTGAACGGGTGATTCGGGAAGTCGCTGATTTCCGAGAACGAAAGGTTGACGACTTTTTCAAGCCTTGCCTCGGCCCGTTCTTCCTCCGTGGAAAACAAATCATCGACTGAGGGAAGATTGAAGTTTAGCCCGTTGCTTTTCGCCATCCGCCAGCACCTCCTTTGAAAAATCCGCGTAAGCCTGGGCCACCTTGCTCCCCTTGTCGTAGGCGTAAATACTCTTGCCTGCGGCGCTGATCTCTGCGGCTTTGATGGCTACGGGAATCTCGGAACGATAAATTTTCAACACGCTCCCGTAACTCTGCCGCAGGGTATCCGCCGTCTGTCTGGCAAGGTTTGTGCGCCCATCCACCAGAGTGAGCAACACCCCGTCCACTTTCAGAGCCGGGTTGATCTGCCGCTTCACTTTATTGATGGTTTTCATAAGCTGGGTCATGCCCTTGGCGGGGAGATAGTGGGCCTGCACCGGGATAATCACGCTGTCTGCCGCAGCCAGGGCGTTAATCGTAATCATGCCCAGGGACGGCATACAGTCAATGAGAACCACGTCATAGTGCTTCTTGGCTTCATTGACATAGGTCCGCAGAGTAAATTCCCGGCTCATGGCGTTGACCAGGCTCATTTCCAGTGCGGACAGCTCAATGTTGGCGGGCATAAGGTCTACGCCCTCGCTGTGATGCAAAATGCCCTCATCCGTGGTGAATGGCTCATCCCGGATCACCTTTTCCATGACGGTGGCCAGGGTGGTGGGCAGGCTGTCTTGGTTTTGCCAGCCCAGGCAGGTGGTGAGGTCGCCCTGGGGGTCTGCGTCAATGAGCAGCACCTTTTTCCCCAGACGGGCTAAACCAATGCCCAGGTTCACCGTCGTGGTGGTTTTGCCTGTGCCGCCTTTCTGGTTGGCCAGCGCGATCACGCGGCCATCCCTGGGGCGGCTTCTCTGTTCCGGCATTTTCATGTCCTCCTTCTTCATAGATTTAGCCGCCCGTTGGCAAGACGGACGGCTATGTATGGGGGAACTCCGAAAGATGGGCATGAAAAAAGCCGCTTACTCTTGCTGAAAAGAATAAGCGGCTCATTAAGCTGCGATATGTAATTTCACATCTTCTTCACCGGGGCGCACATGGCTTTGAGCAGAAGTTCATCCAGGCAGCCGGTGTCCCGATTTTCACGGAGCATAGTATTGCGCAGGTGATTAAGGCTCTGAATCACAATACTGTTCTCGGCTGGGGTGAGGTATATCTTGAATTTCCGTTTTTTCATAGGGCGTTCCTCCTTTACGCTTTCATTATATGTAGAAAGAACGCTACACCGCAAATGTGCGAGTTCGTCCACTTGAAACGTAACAGCGGCAACTCAGAAGGACAAGATAAACTGGATTCGGTTTGGTCAAATCCTGACAAATCAGGACATCCCCTTCAAAAGAAAAACCGTTCACAAAGGCCGTCATGGAATCGAAAAAATGAAGGGGAAAATGCCCTCTAAAACACCCCGATTTCGGCTCGCAGTTGCCCCATTTTTTAATCATAACGGGGTCAAAAAGGGCCTGTTGCCCCATTATTAATCAAGAAAAACCGGGTCAGGCGAGGTCAAATCCTTCCAAAATCGGACAAAGGACAACAGACTTTTTGGAAAGGAAAAAGCCCGGAAAACCGCATGGTTCCGGGCTTTTTGAGCATTTTTGAATTGGTTTGTCGGGCCTGTTATCTCTTGGAGAACTGAGGCGCACGACGAGCAGCCTTGAGGCCGTATTTCTTTCTCTCTTTCATTCTCGGGTCTCTGGTCAGGTATCCGGCTTTCTTCAGGACCGGTCTGTACTCGGCATCCGCCTGAAGCAGAGCTCTGGAGATTCCGTGACGGATTGCACCCGCCTGTCCGGAAAAGCCGCCGCCGCGAACGTTTACCAGAACGTCGAACTTGTCGCTGGTCTCGGTCGCTACTAAGGGCTGACGAACGATTAACTTTAATGTCTCAAGTCCAAGGTACTCATCAATGGTTCTCTTGTTGATGGTGATGTTGCCGGTACCCGGTACTAAATATACTCTGGCGATGGATTTTTTTCTTCTGCCTGTTCCGTAAAATTTTGCGCTAGCCATGATATTTTCTTCCTCCATTCCTCATTAAAATGTTAAAACTTCGGGCTTCTGAGCCGCCTGCTGATGATCCGGGCCGGCGTATACGTGAAGCTTGTCAAACATGCTTCTGCCCAGAGTTCCCTTGGGAAGCATACCTTTAACGGCTAACTCTACAACCTTCTCAGGCTTCTTAGCCATCATCTCACGCAGTGTGGTCTCTCTCATTCCGCCCACATACTCGGAGTGGTTGTAATAAATCTTCTGATCTAATTTCTTACCGGTTACTTTCACCTTGTCCGCGTTCACAATGATCACGTAATCGCCGCAATCCATGTGGGGAGTAAAAGTCGGTTTGTTCTTTCCTCTTAATACCTTAGCCACTTCTGAAGCTAAACGTCCTAATGTACATCCGGTCGCATCAACTACATACCATTTTCTCTCGATTGTCGCTGGACTAGCCATAAAACTCTTCATGGGGTCAACCTCCTGTTAAATTCAACCTTTTCTACTGATGCGCGCCTTCAGGCGCCCTCTGTATGCATGATAAATATGGGAAGTATTTATCGGTCAAATGCTTACTCCGGGGCAATGGCTAAGCATTCTTTGCTAATGTCACAGTTTTATATTATATTACATTCATCCGGGTGTGTCAACCACTTTCTCGGCCAAAAACATAGATTTTTCACGGTTTTTACGGCATTTCCGCCGTTTCATCGGGATAATGCATCCGAATCAGGGTCAGTCCCTTGGCCGGAGCCGTTGGACCGGCCTTGCGCCTGTCCTCCGCCGCCAGAATCTCCCCCACCGCCTCCGGCCGGATCAGCCCGGTTCCGGCCCACAGCAGCGTGCCTGCGATGATCCGCACCATATTGTAAAGAAATCCGCTCCCGGTGATCCGGATGGTGATCACATCCTCCTGATCCCGCTCCAGCTTAAGGTCATACACGGTCCGCACGGTGTCCGTCACCTGGGTTTTGGCGCTGCAAAAGCTTTTAAAGTCGTGCTCTCCCAGAATAAATTCTGCGGCCTGACGCATTTTCTCCAGATCCAGATCGTAGTAGCAATGGTATGTGTACAGGCGCTTGTCCGGCATCTCGATCCTGCGGTTTAAGATTTTGTACTCATAGGTCTTGACGCACCGCCGCTTTCTGGGATGCCAGTCCGTCGCCACCTCCTCTGAGCTTTGTACCCGGATATCCTCGGGCAGACGCTGGTTCACCGCCAGACAGATCTTGTCCGCCGCCATGCGGTTCTTTGTGTCGAACACCGCCACATTTCCCTGCGCGTGCACCCCCGCGTCCGTGCGGCTGGCGCCGATCACGGCGATGGGTTCCCTCAAAAGCTCCGTCAGCGCCTTGTTCAGCACTTCCTCGATTGTCACCGCATTGGGCTGGTACTGCCAGCCGTGGTAATTGGTGCCGTCGTAGGCCACCACCAGGCGAATCCGTCTCATGTTTCCGATTCCTTCCATATTAAATGCCGCACGTCTTCTACAGATATACCCGTATTCCTGCCATCGCGACAATGTACACTGCATACAAAAGATAGGCCGTCCGGTCCGCAGCCCGGTAATGCAGCGGTTTCATCTTGGTCCTGCCCTCTCCGCCGCGGTAGCAGCGCGCCTCCATGGCCATCGCCAAATCCGTGGCACGGCGGAACGCGGAGATGAACAGCGGAACCAGAAGGGGCACCATCGCCTTGGCCTTGCGGATCAGGTTGCCGGACTCAAAGTCCGCGCCCCTTGCCATCTGCGCCTTCATGATCTTGTCCGTCTCCTCCACCAGAATAGGAATGAACCGCAGCGCGATGGACATCATCATGGACACCTCGTGCACCGGAACCCCAACTTTGTTCAGAAATCCCAGGCTTTTCTCCAGACCGTCCGTCAGCTGGTTGGGCGTGGTGGTCAGCGTCATCACCGAGGAGCCGATCACCAGATAGATCAGGCGCAGCGCCATAAATCCAGCCAGCCGCACGCCCTCGTGGGTGATCTTAAAAATCCAGAATTTAACAATTACAGTGCCGTCGGTCAAAAACAGGTTAAAGCTGACGCTGATGAGCAGCAGTACCAGCACCGCCCGCAGCCCCCGCACCATAAACTTAAACGGCACCCTGGACGCCCGGATCACCAGGCCTAAAACCACCGTGGCCAGTAGGTACGCCCACAGGCTGTCCGCCATAAAAAGCGAGATAATGAATACCATTGTCCCAAACAGTTTGGTTCTGGGGTCCAGGCGGTGAACCGCAGAATCTACCGGATAATATTGTCCCAGCGTAATCTCTCTTAACATTTCCGCTCCTATTGTCTGTAAAGCTTCAGAATTGCCTTCCTGGCCTCAGCCACCGTGGTGATATCCTCATCGATGTCGATTCCGCGTTCCCGCAGATCGTGCACCAGATATGTGATCTGAGGCGCAGCCAGCCCGATGGCCTCCAGTTCCCGGTAATGGCGGAACACCTCCTTGGGCGGTCCGTCAAATACCTTCTCGCCGTGATTCATCACCATCAGCCGGTCGGCGTAGCGCGCCACGTCCTCCATACTGTGGGAAACCAGGATGATCGTCATCCCCCGGTCCCGGTGCAGCCGGTCGATCTGATCCAGAATCTCATCCCGTCCCCTGGGGTCCAGGCCGGCCGTTGGCTCGTCCAGTATCAGCACCTCCGGCTCCATGGCCAGCACTCCGGCGATGGCCACCCGGCGTTTCTGTCCGCCGGACAGTTCAAAGGGCGACTGTGCGTAAAAGGACTCGTCAAGCCCCACCAGCTCCAGCGCCTTCTTCGCCCGCTCCCCGGCCTCCTCTGCGGAAAGCCCCTGATTCTTTGGGCCAAAGCACACGTCCGTCAGAACGTCCACCTCAAACAGCTGATGCTCGGGGTACTGGAACACCAGGCCCACCTTGCTGCGCAGCCCTTTCATATCATATCCTTCCGCGTAAATATCTTCCCCATTGTACAGAATCTGGCCGCTGGTCGCCCGCTCCAGCCCGTTTAAGTGCTGAATCAGCGTGGACTTCCCGGACCCGGTGTGGCCGATCAGCCCCACAAACTCCCCGTCCTGTATCTCGAAATTGACATGTTTCAGCGCCTTCTGCTCAAACGCCGTTCCGGCGCCGTACACAAAATTCAAATCCACTGCTTTGATCGACATTTTACTCTCCCTGCTTCTTCAGAAGCGGAACCAACTGCTCCACCAGCTCCCTGCGGCCCAAAATCCCGTCCCCAAGGGGCATACCCGCCTCCTTCAGCTCCCAGGCCAGCTCCGTGGCCTGCGGAACGTCCAGTCCGTGGCTCTTTAACTCCTTCACCCGCGAAAAAATCTCCCTGGGCTTGCCGTCCATCACGATCCTCCCATCATCCATCACGATGATCCGGTCCGCGTGCACCGCTTCTTCCATATAATGGGTAATCAACAGCACCGTAATCTTCTCCACCCGGTTCAATTCCCTCAGGGTACGGATCACTTCCTTACGCCCATTGGGGTCCAGCATCGCCGTCGGCTCGTCCAAGATAATACACTGGGGCCGCATCGCCATCACCCCGGCGATCGCCACCCGCTGCTTCTGCCCGCCGGACAGCTTATTCGGGGACTGCAGCCGGTAAGCCGTCATCCCCACAGCCTCCAGGCTCTCATCCACCCTGCGCCAGATTTCCTCCGTGGGAATGCCCATATTCTCCGGGCCGAATCCCACGTCCTCCTCCACCACATTGCCGATAATCTGGTTATCCGGGTTCTGGAACACCATACCCGCGGCTTTGCGCACATCCCAGATATGCTCCTCGTCCCTGGTATCCATCCCCGAAACCCAGACCGTGCCCTCAGAGGGCATCAAAATCCCGTTAATATGCTTCGCAAACGTAGACTTCCCGGAGCCATTGTGCCCCAAAACAGCCACAAAGTCCCCCTTCTTAATATCCACGTCCACATCATTGATGGCCCGCTTCACTTCCTCTACGTTCTCTTCCTCATCCCTGCGGATATATTCAAAAATCAGCTTCGAAGCCTTTACGATTCCCATACGGTCCCGTCCTTATCTGCATACTGCATTTCGTTTTTAAATTGTAGTTGATATCCCCCCATAAGTCAAGACAACCCCACGCATAAAATAAGAGACAATCCCATTTTCCCGCTCTTTCAACCAAAAAAAGCCCGATGCCCCCGCACCGCAGCCCTCAAACAATCTTACATTTTTTTCCATTCCTCCCGCCCGGTCCCCCGCGGGTGAGAGAAAGCGGGCAGGGGTGCACAGGCGACTGTGTAGCGATTCGCAGGGAGTTAGGCGGAAGGGGGGCGGAAAGTGGAGGTTGTTCCGGAACGGTAGGCGCCCGGAACAAAGCGGAGGCGGAGGGGCAGGCATCAGGCCTGCGCCGGAGCTCGGAGCGGTCCTGCGCTTTCCGTCCCCCTTCCGCCTTACTCCCTGCCATCGCGGAGCCCCGGAGCCAGTGCGCCCCTGCCCGCTTTCTCTCACGAACGGTAGCCCCTCCCTATCTCCCCTTCACAAACTTCGTAGGCGACTTCAACGTATACTTCTTAAACACCGCACAAAAATGCTTATAATCCGTAAACCCGCACGCCTCCGAAATCTCACTGATCCGGTACTTCTGTGCGTTGAGCATCACAATCGCCTGCTGCACCCGGTATTTGTTCAGGAAATCCAGAAACGTCTGCCCCGTAACCTCCTTGAACTTCCGGCTCAGATAGCTGGCGCTGACCCCCATCTCCTCTGAAATCGACTCAATACTCAGCTTTTCCCCAAAACGCTCCCGGATCTGCCCGATGGCCCTGGAAACATATTGGTTCTCCGATAAATCCAGCTGCATAAAATACTCCAGGTTCATATTTCCCCCGTCCAGCTCGGCCTGCTCCATGACCTTCTCCACCTGACGGCTGCTGGCGATCTCTTCCCCCAGCTTCTTCATAATCTCCGCCAGCTGTTCCTCATCCACCGGTTTCAGCAGATATTCGCACACTCTGGCGTCAATGGCCCGCCTGGCATACTCAAAATCCGCATAGCTGGTCAGCAAAATACTTTTAAAATGCACCGTCTCCGACGCCCGCTTGATCATCTCGATCCCGTCCAGAAACGGCATGCAGATATCCGCAATCACCACGTCGGGCCTGCATTCCAGAATCTTCTCCAGCCCCTCCTGCCCGTTGGCCGCCTCCGCGACCACCACGCAGTCCATGGACAGCCAGTCCGTCGTGTAAACCAAACCTTTGCGGATAATATCTTCATCCTCTGCAATCAACACTCTCAGCATTCCTTTTCCTCCGTATTGGCCGGAAGCGTCACGATCAGCGTGGTGCCGTGGCCTTCCGTGCTGCGGATCTCCACGCCGTACGGCCTGCCGTACAAAATTTCGATCCGGCGGTGTATGTTATAAAGTCCCGAATGCCTGCTGCGGTTCTCCTTCTGCCCCAGCAGGGCCGTCAGCTCGCTCAGTGTCTGGGGCGTCATTCCGACGCCGTCGTCCCGGCAGATCATGGTCAGCCTGCCCTCGTGAATATAAACCTTTAGCTCCACCCGCAGCGTTTCCTGATTGCCGAAACCGTATTTCACGGAATTCTCGATCATGGGCTGAAACACCAGCTTGGGGATCCTGCATGCAAGCGCCTGGGGTTCCACGTCAATCTCATAGGAAAAACGCCGGTTAAACCGGTATTTCAAAATCGTCAGGTAATTCTCCAGGTGATCCAGATCCTCCCGCAGGGTCACCTCCTCGCGGCTCCCGTCCAGGCTGTAGCGCAGCAGGCTGGAAAGGCTGAATACCATCTTTGCCGCGATTTCCGGCTCGATGCGGCACATGTAGCGGATATTTTCCAGCGTATTATACAGGAAATGGGGATTAAACTGGCTCTCCAGTTGTTTGATCTGGGAGGCTGCCACCAGCTCCGTCATTTTCCGGTTGTTCTCCATCTGAAGCTTTAAGCTGGTAATCATCTCATTGTAAGCGTCCGCAATGGTCTTAAATTCATTGTCGCTGTCAATGTGAATCCGCTCCAAATCTCCGTCCCGGGCGCTCTCCATTACGTCCAGTATCCGGTAAAAGTCCCTTGTCTTGCGCTCCGTCACCCGCTTGGTGCTGAAGGACACCCAGATGGTCATCAGCGCCAGCGCCGTGATAATGAGAGCGCCGCCCATGCCTAAGGAGACCACGATATTCTGGATATCGGACACCGAGTAAACGCGGAACATGCCGTGATACACATCCTGGCAGCCCGCCAGATACAGGTTTTTATCGTAGTGCAGATATCGCCCGGCTCCCTCCAGCGCTTCGATCACCTGGTTGCTTTTATCCGTAAAATTGTAGGTATTGCTCAGAAAAATGCGTCCGAACCGGTCCGCGATCAGAATCTGCGTGTCCGCCTGGTCCAGGGCCGGCTGAAACCGGCTGCTGTTGATCGCGAACACCAGATACCCCACCGTCTCCTCCCCGTTCAGAATGGTCCGCCCCAGGGCAATATCCCGGTCCTGCTTCTTCCACCCGTCCATCAGGCGGACCGCAGTCCCGCCCGGCCGCGTTTCCATGGAGGCAAAAATACCCCAGTCCACGTCGGGATCCACTTTGAGATACTCCGGCAGCGCAGAGCGGCTGGACATGACCGGATTCCGGTCCGCATCCAGCACGAACAGGTCCGCCTCGTATCCAAGCTCATTGGAAACACTGTAAAAGTCCCGGAAAATGTACACCTGGCGGTCGGTGTTCATTTCCCCGGAAAATAAATCCGGCTGCGCCGCCAGCTCTTCCAGTTCATTCCCGTAGGCCGTCAGCACCCGGTTTAGCTCCCCGGCCACATATTGGTTGTGCCGTTCATTTCCGCTCATCTTTCCCTGCATGAGGGCTGCAAGAAATACAAGGCCGCAGACCAGGGTGAACAGCACGGAAGGGATGATGGCGTAACCGATGAAAAGCTTGCGCAGCTCGTCCCGAAAATACCGCTCTTTTTTCATTCCGCCGCCCCCTTCCCGCCTTCCGTCAGGGTTGCCCGGAATATGTCGTCAAAACGGCTCAGCCATTTCTGCTTATTTTCGTTGACCACCGCCGGATCGTCATAAATGATATGAAGGGAGTCCTTGTCCGGCAGATAGTCCGGCTCCTCCACGTCCGTGCGCACGGAACGGCGGTCCAGGGTGGTGGCGATCATGGTCTGGGCGTCACGGCCTGTCACAAAGTCCACAAAGGCCCTGGCCTCCGCCACATGCTCCGCTCCCACCGCGATGCACACCACGTCGGGTTTGGAAATGACGCCCTCTTCCATGTAAACCAGCTTCACCGCGCTGTTTTCGCTTGCCACATAGTGGGCCGCGCCCTCCTCAAAGGTCAGCCCCACGGTGTAACGCCCTTCCGCAACGCCCCTGTAGACCGCGGAGGAACTCTCCAGCAGGTTTCCGTCCAGGTTTTCACAGAAGGCCCGCACGTAGTCCCAGCCCATTTCCGGATCGCCGTTTCCCATGGCATACAGCATATTGATCAGATGCTCGTAGGACGAGGAGGAAACGGACGGGTTGGCCATGGCGATTCGGCCCTTTAACTCTGGCTGCAACAGATCGCCGTAACCTTTTATGGAAATGCCGCCGATCAGGTTGGTGTTCACCATCAACACGCTGGGAACGTCCGTAAACCGCGTCATGTTCCCCTCCACGTTGCAGAACTCCGGCCGCACTACGCTCTCATTTTCACTGATGTAGGGGGCAAACAGCTCACGGCGCTCTATGGTGGTGGAGAGGGAACCGCCCCAGAAGATGTCGCAGCGCGGCTGTTTCTGCTCCGCCACCATCTCCAACAGCTCGCCGGTTCCGCCGGTCTGCACCTGCACGCTTATGCCGGTGCGCTCCTCGAACTCGGAGACCACCGGATTTATAAAATCCAACGGATGAGGGCAGTAAATGACCAGCGCCTCATCCGTTTTTAAGTCCGCCGGGCGCCCTAAATTTCTGCCTGCACAGCCGGTGAGGGCTAGCAGGAGAAATAGGAGGGCGGCGGTGATGTAATTGTGTTTGTTTTTCATAGTTTTGGGAGTCCTGTTTTTGAGGGGGATTTGTTGAGGGGGAGGACCATGTGCAGCTCCACTTATGTGCCAGCACAACGGGCTACTACTCACGTCCCTTCACGCACCTTCGCGTCTCGCTAACCCGCAGTGCAGCTCGATTCCGCTTCGCTTCATCTCGCTCACGGGCTTCGCCCTATGTGAACGGCCATATGCAGCTCCACTTACGTGCCAGCACGACGTGGCTCTGCATATGTCCCTTCACGCACTGCTCATTGCCTACCTGGATTATACCACAAACACTAAGCTCGTGAAAGACCTCGCCAAGTGTTTCGGCATGTATTCTCACTAGACTCGATAATACCTCGTCAAGTGTTCATACGATACCACAAACACTCAGTTCGTGAAAGACCTCGCCAAGTATTTCGGCATGTATTCTCACCAGGCTCGATAATACTTCGTCAAGTGTTCATACGATACTATCTCCCTACAATATGTAAACCCCTTTGGGGTCGAAATCGAGGTATGCTTTTTCTCCGACCTCATAAATCCGCCGGTTGACCGGATTGTAATCCGTGATCTGTATCTCAATATCTCCTACGATCATCTGATAATACTGATACGCTCCCATAAATGTCGACAGCGTTACGGTTCCTTCCAGCAGTCCTTTCTCGGACAGGCTGACGCCCTCGGGACGGAGGACCAGTGTGGCGGTTTCGCCGGCTTTGGCGTGGGCGAAGTTGTTGACTTCGAATTCGCCGCCTGCTACTGAAATCATGGCCTTCTCGCCGTCCGCGGACCGTACCTGGGCTTCCAGGAAGTTGGCCTCGCCGATGAAGTCCGCCACGAACTTGGACGTCGGATGATAGTAAATCTCCCGCGGCGTGCCGATCTGCTCTACCTTGCCCTTGCTCATGATAATGATCTTGTCGGAAATACTCATGGCCTCGGACTGGTCGTGGGTGACATAAATCGCCGTGATTCCCACCTTCTGCTGGATCTTGCGGATTTCCGTCCGCATGGTCACCCGCAGCTTGGCGTCTAAGTTGCTCAGCGGCTCGTCGAACAGCAGCACGCTGGGCTCGATCACCAGCGCCCGGGCCAGGGCCACGCGCTGCTGCTGGCCGCCGGAGAGCTGGTTGGTCATGCGGGATTCCATGCCCTCCATCTCCACCAACTTCAGAATATTCATCACCCGCTCCTGGATCTCCTCCTTGGGCAGCTTGCGGATCTTCAGGCCATACGCCACATTGTCGAACACATTGTAGTGCGGCAGAAGGGCGTAGCTCTGGAATACCATAGCCGTGTCGCGCTTGTTGGGCGTCAGGGCGTTGATCGCCTCGTCCCCCAGGTAGATGTCGCCCTCGTCCGGGCTCTCGAAACCGGCGATCATACGCAGCGTGGTCGTCTTGCCGCAGCCGGAGGGGCCGAGCAGGGTGACAAATGTTCCCGGCTCAATATCCAGCGTGGTGTCCTGCACTGCGTAGAAATCCTTGCCGGTCTTGGGATCCTTGTAAATCTTCGATATATGCTCCAGACGAACGCCTTTTTTCTGCTTATCCATTTAATTCTCCTCCTTGATCTTTCTGCTGACGCCGAAGAATTTCATCAGCGTATTCATAATCAATACAGCACCGTAAGTGATAATAATCAATACCGTAGCGTACGCACAGGCCACGCCGTAGTTTCCTTTCTCCGCCTGCTCATTGATCTGGCAGGTAATCAGCAGGAAATCCGGAGTTACCAGCAGGATGATGGCGGAAATAGCGGTGATGCTGCGCACAAACGCGGTTACCAGACCGCTGAAGAAGGAGTCTTTGATCAGCGGCAGCGTCACCGTCATGAACACCTTAGCCGAGTTGGCGCCCATGTCGTAGGCCGATTCCTCAATGGACTTGTCGATCTGGCGCAGGGCGGAGATGCCGCTTCGGGTACCGGTGGGAAGGCTTCGCACAATGAACACAATGATCAGGATCAGTCCCGTGCCGTACAGCCCGCTCATAATGCCGGTGCGGAACAGGCCGTTGGCATAACCGCGGATATATCCGATACCCAGAACCGTTCCGGGCACTGCCATGGCCAGCATGGAAACAAACTCGATAAAACCTTTGGCCTTGAATTTCTTCTTGACGACCAGATAGGAAATCACCATGGACAGGAACGCCGTCAGCGGAGCAGCGATCAGAGATAACATAAAGGAATCCTTAAATGCCTTCAACCCGCTGGTCTTGAACATGTACTGGAACCATTTCAGGCTCAGACTGTAATCCCGCCCCCACAGGGTAAACAGTGCGCCAAAGGGCACCATTATGTACATCAGCAGCACAAACGCAGCTACACAGCCGCAGAAGATGGTCAGAGGCACAGTCACGCTCTTGTCTTCGATCAGCATACGCATCCTGGATGCCTTGCCCGTCAGGGTGGCCGCCGTCTTTTTCTCCAGATAATACTTCTGGATCAGGAACAGCACCACAGTCAACATCAGCAGAACCACGGACATGGCCGCCGCTCCGGTGGAGTCGTAGGCCCCGGTCACCTGCAGGTAAATGGTGGTCGCCAGGGTGTCATAGGAACCTCCGATCAGCATAGGGTTTGCGAAATCCGCCACCGACTCGATAAAGGTCACCAGGAACGCATTTCCCAGGCCGGGAAGCAGCAGGGGGAATGTCACGCTGGTAAATACCCTCCAGCGGGAAGCGCCCATGTCCCGGGTGGCTTCCTCCAGAGACGGGTCGATATTTTTCAGCAGGCCCTTCAACATCAGGTAGCAGACCGGGAAAAAGGTCAGGGTCTGTACGATGGCGATGCCCTTCAGGCCGTAGACATTTGAATCGTAGATTCCCAGCAGGGAGCGGGTGATAATGCCGCTGCGCCCGAACAGCATGATCATGGACAGGGACAGCACAAAGGGCGGCGACACCACCGGCAACATGGACACCAGGCCGAACAGCTTCTCCAGCACTTTAGTGCGCAGCTTAACGTAAACCTCCACATAGGCGAACAAAAGGCCGATGGCCGTGGAGGTCAGGCCAGTGATAAAGCCCAGCACCAGGGTATTTTTAAATGCATTTCTGAACCGTTCCAGGCTGAGCACCCGCTTGAACACGTCCATGGTCACGGTGCCTTCCGAATAAAAGCTGTCTACCAGCAGCATCAGAAGGGGATACAGGATAAATAATGCCAGGAACACCAGCAGCACGACGATCATGCTGACCAAAAATGGGTCCGCAAAGAATTTCTTGCGCTCTAGCTCAGCGCTTTGACTTCTGGCCACAAAAAGGCCCCCCTTTCTATCTTCAACAATGTTTACAGTGCATGAATCATTTGCAGTCCGGCCGGAGATCAGACCGCCCGTCCGCCGGGCAGCGCCCCCTTTGGAGCGTTTTTATTGGCAGGAAAATGAGCTCTCCTGGCAATAAAAACGCTGCGAAATGTGTATTTTCGGCATTTCGCAGCGCTCTCCCACGAGTTGTTACGATCCTAACATGTGCCGCAGCCGGCACCGTTTTCAATTACTCGGTTTTGAAACGGCTGGAATCTGCGTTGTCCTTGGAGCTTCCCAGTGCTGCGAAGAAGTCCTCCACATATTTTCCACTGTTCTCTTTTGCATCCTCGAAATCGTAGTCGATGGTGTTGTTCATATCCAGACCGAACTTGGTAGCCTCTTCCGGCTGAGTCGCATTCTTAAGTACCAGGAACTGATAGGAGCCGTTCTCCTTGGCATGATCCACACAGTCGGGAGAAAGAGCGTACTCAATCCACAATTTTGCAGCGTTGGGATGTGTACAACCCTTGAAGATTGCGGTTGCGCCAACCTCGAAGGAAGTTCCATCCTCGGGAACGATCAGCTGGATGTTGTCATAGCCCTGCAGAATCTGGTAAATGCCGTCATGCAGGAAGCCGATACCGATCACACACTCGCCCGGGCCTACCATCTTGGAGGGACCGGAACCGGATTTGGTGTACTGGGAAATGTTCTTGTCCAGCGCCTTAAAGTATTCCATCGCCTCGTCATGGCCCTTCATCTGAACCATGGTGTTGATCAGCAGCTTAGCAGTGCCTGCGGTGTTGGGGTTGGACAGCATGATCAGGCCCTTGTACTCTTCCTTGGTCAGATCATCCCAGGTCTTGGGAGCTTCCAGGCCCAGGCGGTCCAGCTCCTCGGTGTTAACCATGAAGCCCAGGATGCCTTTGTAGATGCCGTACCAGCAGTTGGTGGGGTCCTTGTACTGATCGCCGATCAGGTTCACTGCGTTCATCGCCTCATAGGGCTCCAGCAGGCCGTCTGCGGTCGCCTCGTTGTAGGGGTCCGTGGTGCCGCCGAACCAAACGTCAGCGGACGGTTTTCCAGCTTCCTCGGAGATCTTGGTGTAAACCTCGGAGGTGGACAGTCTCTGGAACTTGGTCTTGATTCCGTAGAGCTTCTCAAAATTCTGGCAGGCTGCGGACAGATACTCCTCCTCGCAGGAGCCGTAAACAGTGAGCTCTCCCTCGGCCTTTGCCGCCTCAATCAGCGCATCCATGCCGCCGGCCGCCTCAGTGGCCTCGGCAGATTCCGCCTTGGACTCCGCCGCTTCGGTATCCTTTGCAGCTTCGGTCGCTGCAGTTGTCTCAGGAGCCGCAGTGGTCGCAGGAGCCTCGGTCTTGCCTCCGCCGCACGCGGTAAGGCTTAAAGCCATGGTACACGCCAACAAAAGTGACAGTTTTTTCTTCATAATAAAAATCCCTCCTTTTCTCTGATGATCCAATCATATCAGAAAATAAGGAGGGAAAAAACCGGCATTTAAGTAATAATGTCGTGATTTCTGAACTTGTGGTATGTTTTTTTAGTTATTTTAGACATCATGACAGCTTCATTTACGCTTTGGCACAAATTCAATTCTCAATACCATGCCCATGCCGTCTGCAAGCCGCTTCAGCAAATTCAGAGATGGATTCCTGGTCCCGTTCTCCAGCTTGCTGATATCCGCCTGATCAATCCCAGTCCGCGCAGCTAATTCCTTTTGTGTAAGGTTTTGAGAAATTCTGGCCTCAACCAATGCTCTGATGACATCCAGCTCCGATATTATTTTATTCAAAAAAAGAAAAGGCGTAAAGAAGTTTTCTTTACACCTTTGCAAACTTAAAATTTCAATCCAACTACTGCACCCACGCCCCACTCCCGTCCACCACATACCCATCCGGCGTTGTGGTCCCGGCCGCCATGGCGCCGTCCTCATACATGTAATACCACGTTCCGTCAATCTCATTCCATCCGGTAACCGCATAGCCCCCGGCATTAAAATAATACCACTTTCCCAATATCAGCTCCCAGCAGCCCGCCGGGTTGGTTCCGTCCGTCTTGGTAAAACGGCGGCCCTGCTGGTAATCGCCCCAGGTGCCGTCCGTGATTCCCGGATTGTTGGAGGCGGACCCCAGAGAACTGACCGGACCTCCGTCCTTCAGATAATCCCGCTGATCCCCGTTTCGGGCGATGGCCATCACCTCAAAGTAATAATTTACCCGGTCCCTGGTCATAAACTGCGAAAAATCATAGGATGTGGCGTTCTCCACTGTCTGGGTCACCACAGAGCCCTGGTCGTCGTAGAGGACCACACGGTAGGTATCGGCATACTTGACGCCGTTCCAGCGCGCCAGCGTGGGATTTGCGCTGTCCCAGCCGGCCCAGGTGGTATCGCCTAACTGGGCTGCCACCTGATAGCTGAACTTTACCTTATAGATATTGTCGCCCTCGAATTTACTGCCCTTGTAGCGCTCCACGGAGGTGATCTCCACCTCATTGTCCTCGCCGTCGGCCATGACAAACTCCGTCCGGCCCTTGCCGATGGATTCCGCGGACGAACTGTCCAGGTCCACGTAAATGGTTCCCGTCACCGTCTTACCCGGCGTCCAGCTTAACAGCCCCTTGGACCAGGACGGACCGTCGATGATCTCGTAGTCATCGCTGTAAACGTCCGGGGCCAGCGGATGGACCTTCTCGTCGTCGTTGTCGTCCGCGCTGACGTTCTGCGTGTCATAATTGTTGGACACGTAAATCTGATACTCTTTCTCCGCCGCGTGGGATATCATCGCTGTGCCTGCGGCCAGCAGCATCGCCGCCGTTATCACAGCCATCGCCTGTCTCTTTTTCATTGAAACTCCTTCCGCCGTTCTCCGGCTTATGATTTTCTATATGAAAAATGCGCCCACACAGCTCTCTCTCACAACTTCCTCCGGCACGGGCCGTCCCCTCATCAGTGACGCCACACTCCGTTTGCATCCAACACGAATCCGTTCACCGTGGTGTTCACCAGTTTGTGGCCTTCGCCCGGCTGGAAATAGTAGAAGTCCTCGCCTACCTTGTACCAGCCCTCCACCATGGCTCCGCTCTCGTTCATAAAATAGGTCTTGCCGTTGATCGTAAGCCAGCAGCTCTTGACCATGGCGCCCTCCGGGCCGCCCTGGTTGGGATTGCAGTAATACCAGAGGTTGCCGGACTTCACCCATCCGGTCTTCATATCGCCGTTCTCACCCAGATAATACCAGTTGCCGCCGTTCTGCTGCCAGCCGGTGAGCATCTTCCCAACGCTGTCGAACAGATACCACTTGTCGTTCCATTTCATCCAGCCGTTCTTGGCATAGGTGCCATCCGGATATTTAAAATACCATTTGTCGTTGTCCTTGCGCCAGCCCACATCCGTGGTGCCGCCGGTGGAGGTCACACCGTCGTCCCGGCTCTGCCCGGAGCCGTCGGAAACGTGGTCCTCGTCGATATAAAGATCGTCGGACTCCGTCCAGTCGCTCTTCTTGCCGTAGCTGCTGTCGCTGTGAGGAACGGTACGGACTTTAAAGGTGTAGTCCCCTTCCTTGGTCATATAGGGATAGAAGTTGTAGCTGGTGCCCTTGTAGTCCTCCACCTTTTTCACCGTCGAGGAGCCGCGGTACAGATACACGTCATAGTAACCGGAGCTGCTGTCCCCGGCGTCCCAGGTGGCCCGCCCACGGGAGCTTCCCCACTCGGCGTTCTCCGGCGGGTCATAGGTGCCCTTAATGGGATTAACCCGGATCGTAACCTTTAAATCCGAGCCGCTCTTGCTGGAGGTCACATAGCTTCCGCCGCTGACGCTCACATTGCTGGAGCTGTAGCTGCTGCGGAATTTATACTCATTTTCGTTATCATCGTCGTCAATCTCCAGCCACACATACATCTTGGGCTCATCGCCGATGGAGATGTCCTTGTCATTGGCCCACTCCGCTCCTACCACATGATAACGGCTGGCTGTTGTATACACGTAAGTACCGCTGTCCTGTTTCTCATACGCGATATCGTCATTGTCCCCCACTGAATCCCCCGCCTCCAACTCAGCGTGAACCTTCAGCGAAATACTGGTGACATACTTGGTCCCCGCCAAAGCCTCCATGGGCATCGCAGACACCAGCAGTCCCGCTGCCATCAGCGCGCCGAGCATCCGTTTCCATTTCATCATACTGATAACCTCCTTAAAAGGGGCAACCCCCATCGCACATATTTAATCTATTATCTGTAATCATTATAGCCCGAGGCCGCTGTCCACGTCAACTTACGATATTCTTTCGGTAAATTCATAATATTTGCGAAGTTCTGACAAAACAATCGCCTGTAGGCCCGACAGCTGTCCATAACGCCAAAAAACCGCAGGCACATTTTTCGTACCTGCGGTTCAATAATATCCGATTAAACTAACTCGATCAGAACTTCCATAGCTGCGTCGCCCTTGCGCTGACCAATCTTAACGATTCTGGTGTAACCACCGTTGCGGTCTGCGTACTTGGGAGCAACCTCGTCGAACAGTTTTGCAACCAGATCAACGCTCTTGGTGTTTTTCTTCTTGCCGGCGTTGGAGGTGGGAACCTCGGTTACGCCGTAAAGCACCTTTAACATCTGTCTTCTGGCATGCAGTCTGGAAGGCATATCCTTCTTGATTTCCTTCTCGACCTCGTCGTAAACGGTTACTTTCTTGCCGTCCACAACTTCTTTCACTCTCTTGCCGTCTTTGTCCTTGCGGGCAACCTTAGCGGTCACCTTAACGGTCTCGTAGTTGTCTTTCTCTCTGACAGCCATCGCTACCAGGCCCTCCGCTACTTTGCGGATTTCCTTTGCTCTGGTCTCAGTGGTTCTGATCTTGCCGTGGTACAGCAGAGCTGTAACCTGGCTTCTGATCATAGCCTTTCTCTGGTCGGAAGTTCTTCCTAATTTTCTATATCCTGCCATTTCATTTTCCTCCGTCACTGCGGAGCACCCCGGCCATGCTTCTTATGGACTTACTGACCAAGGCACTGATTTCCCGCACACTATTTTGGCTTCACGGAAACCATGCTTCTTTGGACTTACTGGTCCCGCGTTAAATGTATCGTTAGTCGTTGTCGCTGGGATTAAGCTGCAAGCCTAATTCCTTAAGCTTGGCCAACACTTCCTCAAGGGACTTGCGGCCCAGGTTACGAACCTTCATCATATCCTCGGAAGTGCGGTTGCACAACTCTTCCACGGTATTGATTCCAGCCCGCTTCAAACAGTTGTAAGAACGGACGGACAACTCCAGCTCGTCGATATTCATCTCAAGCACTTTTTCCTTCTCGTTGTCTTCCTTCTCCACCATGATCTCTGCTGTCTTGGCGTTCTCGGAGAGGTCGATAAACAGGTTTAAGTGCTCGCTGAGTACCTTCGCGGCCAGGCTGACTGCCTCGTCAGGTGCAAGAGTGCCATTGGTGTAGATCTCCAATGTCAGCTTGTCGTAGTCTGTCTGCTGGCCGACACGGGTGTTCGCCACCGCCATATTCACACGCTCCACCGGAGTGTAGATGGAATCGACTGCGATCACCCCGATGGGTAAATCGTCGTTCTTATTCTTATCTGCGCTGACATAGCCGCGGCCCTTGGTGATCGTAAGTTCCATGTAGAACTTGCTGTCCGTGCCGCCGCTCAAGGTCGCGATGATCTGATCGGGATTCATGATCTCGATGTCCGCGTCCGCCTGAATGTCGGCTGCGGTAATCACGCCCTCGCCTTCGAACTCAATGTAAGCAACCTTGGGCTCGTCGGTATCGCTGTTGTTCTTGATCGCTAAGCTTTTGATGTTCATAATGATCTCAGTTACATCTTCCTTGACACCGGCGATAGAACTGAACTCATGCAAAACGCCATCGATTTTTACCTGACTCACTGCTGCACCCGGCAGGGAAGAAAGCATAATTCTTCTCAGGGAGTTGCCCAGTGTAGTGCCGTAACCTCTCTCAAGTGGTTCAACTACGAACTTGCCATATCTCTTGTCTTCTGAAATCTCCGCGATTTCAATGTTGGGTTTTTCAAAATCGAACACTAATAGCCCCTCCTTTTGGGTTTCTATCAAATCTCGAGGGATGGATGCATTCTAACACAGAGATTACTTAGAATACAACTCTACGATGAGCATTTCGTTTACGGGAACATCGATCTCGTCCCTGGTGGGCATCTCTTTAACGGTGCCGCGCAGGTTCTCCTGATCAACATCCAGCCAGGCCGGAACCATACGTCCGCCGGTTACTTCCAGGATATCTTTGTATCTCTGAGCGGATTTGTATTTCTCCTTGATCTCGATCACGTCGCCGGTTTTAACCCGGTAAGACGGAATGTTCACAGGCTTGCCGTTTACCAGCACATGCTTGTGGTCAACGATCTGACGGGTCTCCTTGCGGGTGCGACCAAGGCCCATGCGGAACAGGACATTGTCCAGTCTGCACTCTAACAGGATCATCAGGTTGGTACCAACCATACCGTTCATCTTGGAAGCCTTCGCATAGTAGTTACGGAAGGGTTTCTCCAGTACGCCGTAAATGAACTTCGCTTTCTGTTTCTCGCGCAGCTGCAGGCCGTACTCACTCATCTTCTTATTGGTTCTTTTGGATTCTCTGTTGGACTTTTTATCAATTCCCAGAAAGATCGGATCCAGTCCCAGGGATCTGCATCTTTTAAGAACAGGAACTCTATCTACTGCCACTTTAATTACCTCCTAATCAGACTCTTCTACGCTTGGGCGGACGGCATCCGTTGTGGGGAACCGGGGTTACGTCCTTGATGCTTGTTACTTCCAATCCACATGCCTGCAGAGCACGGATTGCGGCCTCACGCCCTGAACCAGGACCCTTAACCATAACATCTACTGTTTTCAAACCATGTACAAGAGCTGCTTTTGTCGCAGTTTCTGCCGCCATCTGAGCAGCATAAGGAGTAGATTTTCTTGAACCTCTAAATCCCAGACCACCAGCACTTGCCCAAGATAATGCGTTACCCTGTGCATCTGTCAACGTCACGATCGTATTGTTAAAAGATGACTGGATATGTGCCTGTCCGCGTTCAACGTTTTTCTTTACACGCTTTTTTGTCACTTTTTTAGCTGTAGTGGACACTTTTTTAGCCATTTTAAACTAACCTACTTTCTCATTTTCTCGAATTCGCTCTTCCTGTTTTTAAAACATACAAATCGAATTCAGTTACCGTGTTACTTAATTACTTTTTCTTGTTTGCTACCGTCTTTCTCGGTCCCTTGCAGGTTCTCGCGTTGGTCTTGGTTTTCTGGCCGCGAACCGGAAGGCTCTTTCTGTGACGGATTCCTCTGTAGCAACCAATTTCCTGCAGTCTCTTGATGTTCAGAGCGATCTCTCTGCGCAGATCACCTTCCACAGTCTGAGTGTCAGCAATGATGGTGGCCAGCTTCTTTACCTCGTCGTCGGTCAAATCTTTGACGCGGGTATCGGGATTAACGCCAGCTTCTGTGAGGATGCGGTTCGCACTTGTTCTACCGATACCGTAGATGTAAGTCAGACCGATCTCAACACGTTTTTCTCTTGGTAAGTCAACACCTGAAATACGAGCCATGTGTGTAGTACACCTCCTAATTTTTAATTAACCTTGTCTCTGTTTATGCTTCGGATTTTCGCAAATTACTCTGATACTGCCTTTTCTCTTTATGATCTTGCATTTTTCGCAGATCGGCTTAACGGATGATCTAACCTTCACAGTAATTCTCCTTTCTATAGACCAACAAAGTTGCTAAAGCATTATATCATTGATTTTCGATAAATGCAAGCACTTTTTGCTATATATTTATTGATCATCTGCCCCTGGTGTGTCGCGCGGGTGAAGAGCAAATTCCGGGGTGGTGATTCCGGATGATTGATTCCGGTTTCACTGGGGTGTTATTCACTGTGCCCCCGGGAAACCCGAATTCCGCCTTCGGCTGCGTTTGGATAGCGCAGACCGCAGGTCTGCTTATTTATCTCTCCAGATAATTCTTCCTTTGGACAAATCATATGGGGACAGTTCAATCGTAACTTTATCGCCCGGCAGGATGCGGATATAGTTCATACGAAGCTTTCCGCTGATATGTGCCAGGACCTGATGGCCGTTCTCCAGTTCTACCTGGAACATGGCGTTGGGTAATTTCTCTACTACGGTTCCTTCAATTTCAATCACATCTGATTTCGACATAAATTCCTTTCCCTCCTACTGCTGGTGAGCCTTTATAAAGGAACGGATCTCCTCGTCCCTCACGCTCACGCCGCTCTCCATTTTCGTTCCCAAGCATTCATCATATCCATGAATCAGCTGCAAATGCTTTTTGTTCTTGCGCTTGGGCCTGTCTGAAGGACGTTTCCGCCCATCCGACAGAGTAACATATTCTCCACTGACGCCGATTATGATATACAGTTGGCCTTTGTCATGGCCGGCCAGGCTCCTCGCCAGACCGCCGGTCTTAAACTCTACCATCGGATCACCTCGGCTACAGCGATAAAATCTCTGGATCGCCATCCGTAATCAGGATGGTGTTCTCGTAGTGGGATGCCAGGGAACCGTCTTCTGTGGTAACTGTCCAGCCGTCGTCATTGTCCCACACTACGTCGTAGCGGCCCGCGGTGATCATTGGCTCGATGGCAAGGGTCATACCGGCCACCAGCTTGATTCCTTTGCGGCGCGTGGCGAAGTTGGGGATCTCCGGCGCCTCATGCATCTCGGTTCCGATTCCGTGGCCTACCAGATCGCGCACAACGCCGAAGCCGAAGCTCTCCGCGTACGCCTGGATGGCTGAAGATACGTCATTGAGATGATTGCCTGCTTTCGCGTACTTTATTCCCTCAAAAAAGCTCTGCTCCGTCACTTCCACCAGTTTTCTCGCCTGGGGCGTCACTTCCCCGATCATGTGAGTTCTGGCTGCGTCGGACTGATAGCCCTTCCAGATCACCCCCGTGTCCAGGCTGACGATGTCGCCCTCCTGAATGTAGCGGTGCTTGTTGGGAATGCCGTGGACTACCTCATCGTTGATGGACACGCACACGGATGCGGGAAACCCTTCATAGTTTAAAAAGGAAGGGATGCAGCCGTAGCCTCTGATCAACTGCTCGCAGATCCGGTCAATTTCCTTTGTAGACATACCGGCTTTTAATTCCTTACCAAGTTCCTCATGGACCTTTGCCAGAATCCTGCCGGCCTCTCTCATTAGTTCAATTTCCCGTTCTGATTTAATCGTTACCATATGTTCTATGCTCCTAAGATCTTTACAATATCCTGAAATACAGCTTCCATATCCTGAGTGCCGTCCACCTGCTTTAAGACTCCCGCCTTCTCATAATACTCGATCAGCGGCTGGGTCTGGTCGTGGTAAACGCTCAGGCGCTTCTGTACGGTTTCAGGCTTATCGTCGTCCCTGAGTACCAGCTTGTCGCCGCACACATCGCACACGCCCTCCTGTTTCGGGGGATTATACACAATGTGGTAGGTGGCTCCGCAGTTTAAGCAGGCCCGGCGCCCGGACATCCGGCTGATGATGTTCTCATCCGGCACATCCACATTGACGGCATAGTCGATTTTCTCGTCCATCCCCGCCAGGGCCTGGGTCAGGCTCTCAGCCTGAGGAATCGTTCTGGGGAATCCGTCCAAAACATAACCGTTTTCACAGTCCGCCTCATGGATCCGGTCAAGCAGCATGCCGATGGTGATTTCATCCGGCACCAGCCCGCCTGCGTCCATGTAGCTCTTGGCCTTCATTCCCAGTTCGGTCCCGTTTTTGATGTTCGCACGGAAAATGTCGCCCGTGGAAACGTGGGGAATCTGATACTTTGCAGCAATCTTCTTCGCCTGAGTGCCTTTTCCGGCACCCGGTGCGCCCAACATGATAATCTTCATGGAAATGGTCCCCTTTCCGGCGCATTGACAGGCCTGCACGAGGCCCGCCGCCGCCTCTAAACGCAATTAATCCGCCCTTGTGGAATACCACAAAGGCAGATTGATCACTTAATCGTTCAAAAATCCCTTATAATAACGCACAAGCATCTGAGATTCTATTGCCTTGATTGTCTCCAGCACAACGCCCACGATAATGATCAGGGAGGTTCCGGAGAACGAGATACGGCTCATATCGAAGAGACCGGAGAAGATAACCGGCACCACACATACAACGATCAGGCCTACCGCGCCAATGAAAACAATATAATTCAGGATTTTATTCAGATATTCGCTGGTTGGCTTGCCCGGACGGATGCCAGGGATAAAGCCGCCCTGCTTTTTCATATTGTTCGCTACCTCCAGCGGGTTAAACGCGATGGAAGTATAGAAATAAGCAAACAGCACGATCAGGATGATATACACCAACAGACCAATGGAATAGATTGGCTCGCTCGGCCTGCACCAGGAACCGGAGTTGAGCAGCTTCATTAGATGGCCGCTCCACCCCTGCTGCATCGCCGGAATGAACTGAGAGATCACTACCGGGAATGACATGATGGAGGAAGCGAAAATAACGGGCATTACGCCTGCGGTGTTCACCTTCAGCGGAATGCTGGACGCCTGTCCCCCAACCAGCTTGCGGCCTACCATCTTTTTCGAATACTGGACCGGAATTCTTCTCTCCGCATCGTTCAACACGATTACGAAAACGACCATTGCCACGATCACCAGAACGACAATCGCCAGGCGAAGCGCTGCCATGGGAATATCCTGACCGAACACGAACTTGAAGTACAGATTGCGGATATCGCTGGGTACGCTGGACAGAATGTTGAGCAGCAGGACGATGGAAATACCATTGCCCACGCCCTTATCCGTGATCTGCTCGCCGATCCACATGAGCAGGGCGCTGCCCGTGGTCATGGTTACGATGGCGACAATAACGTTCCAGGCGTTGTAATCTGCCAGGAGGCCCTGTCTGCCGAATCCGATCGCCATTGCGCTGGATTCGATCAGCGCCAGGCCAACGGTCACATAACGGGTGTATTCCTGGATTTTCTTTCGTCCGTCCTCGCCGTCTTTCTGCAGCTCCTCAAGCTTGGGAATTGCAATGGTCAACAGCTGGATGATAATGGAAGAGGTAATGTACGGCGTGATGCTCAGCGCGAAGATGGACATCTGTGAAAATGAACCACCGGTCATCGCGTTGAAGAAGCCGAACACATCCGTCGTCTGCTTTGCAAACCAATTCGCGAAGAAGTCGGTTCTGACTCCCGGAATCGGCAGCGCGCTTCCGAAGCGGATCACTACCAGCATCATAAAGGTGTAGAGGAGCTTATTTTTGAGCTCCTTCACCTTAAATGCATTCCTGATTGTTTTAAACATTAGATCACCTCGCAGGTTCCACCTAAAGCTTCAATCTTAGCCTTTGCACCTTCGCTGAATGCATTAACCTTTACGGTAAGCTTTTTGGTTAATTCTCCGTTTCCAAGGATCTTAACGCCGTCTCTGGGATTCTTGACAATTCCGGACTCCAGCAGGGTCTCTACTGTCACTACGGAATCGTTCTCAAATTTCTCCAGCGCGCTTACGTTAATTCCGATGATGGTCTTTGAATTAATGTTGGTGAAACCGCGTTTCGGCAAACGTCTGTATAACGGCATCTGGCCGCCTTCAAAGCCCGGTCTGGTTGCTCCGGAACGAGCTTTCTGACCCTTATGGCCCTTACCGGCTGTCTTACCGTTACCTGAAGCGTGGCCGCGTCCTTTTCTGAAATTGTCGCTATGCTTTGAACCTGCAGCAGGCTGTAAATTAGATAACTCCATGACTGCACCTCCTTACTTTGTCTGATTAGATTTCTTCAACTTTTACTAAATGTCTAACACTCTGAATCATGCCTCTGACAGCACCGTTGTCCGGCATCTCAACTGTCTTGTTCAGCTTCCTCAGTCCGAGGGCCTCAACAGTTGCTTTCTGCTTCGGAACAGCGCCGATAGGGGACTTGACTAATGTGATTTTTAACTTCTCTGCCATGTCTATTTCCTCCTATTAGCCCAGAATCTCATCCACAGATTTGCCGCGCAGTCTTGCGAACTCCTCGGGAGTCTTAAGCTCGGTCAAACCGGCCAGGGTTGCAAGAACAACGTTTGTTTTGTTATTGGAACCCAGAGACTTGGTACGAATATTCTTGATTCCTGCCAGCTCCACAACCGCACGGGCCGGGCCTCCGGCGATGATACCGGTACCTTCGGGAGCTCTCTTTAACAGAACGCTGGCGCTGCCAAACTTTCCGATAAAGTCATGGGGAATGCTCTTGTTCTCATCGATGGGGATCTCTACCAGGTTCTTAACGGCAGCCTCTTTGCCTTTGCGGATGGCTTCCGGAACCTCTCCGGCTTTGCCCGTACCCACGCCGACATGGCCGTTGCCGTCGCCAACTACCACCAGAGCGGAAAATCTCATGGTACGTCCACCTTTAACAGTCTTGGAAACTCTCTTGATGGCTACAACCTTATCATTCAGCTCCAACTGACTGGCTTCAATAATTGTACGCTTCATGCTCTTTCTCCTCTCCTACTTAGAAATCCAGACCAGCCTCGCGGGCTGCATCTGCTAATGCCTGAATCTTACCCTGATATATAAAGCCGCCTCTGTCGAAAACAACTTCCTTGATACCTTTTTCAAGGGCTCTCTTTGCAATCACGGTGCCTACATATGCTGCCGCAGCCTTGTCATTGGTCTTCTCCAGCTCGGACTTAACGTCCTTCTCCACTGTAGAAGCTGCAACTAAGGTGTTACCAACCGTATCGTCGATAATTTGAGCATACATATGATTATTACTTCTAAACACTGCCAGACGCGGTCTCTCTGCTGTGCCAGCAAAACGGTTACGCATTCTGTTGTGCTTTTTTACGCGAATTTCGCTTCTCGACTGTTTGTTAACCATTTTTACACTCTCCTTAATTATTTCTTACCAGTCTTACCAACTTTACGTCTGATAACCTCGTCAGCATACTTAATACCTTTGCCCTTGTACGGCTCAGGTCTTCTCTTGTCTCTGATTTCAGCAGCGTATTGGCCTACTTTTTCTTTGCTGATACCCTTAACGATGATCTTGTTCTGGCCTTCCATTACAGTCTCGATGCCCTCGGGATCTTCCATCTCAACCGGATGGGAATAGCCCAGGTTCAGGGTCAGCTTCTTGCCCTGCTTCGCAGCTCTGTAACCAACGCCGTTTACTTCCAGAACCTTCTGATAACCCTCGGTTACGCCGGTGATCATGTTGTTCACCAGAGTTCTGGTCAGACCATGAAGGGATTTCATCTTCTTCAAGTCGTTGGGTCTGCTTACGATAATCTGTCCGTCCTTCTCTTCGATGGACATCTCTACGGGGAGTTCTCTCTCTAATGTTCCCTTGGGACCTTTTACAGTCACTTTATTTCCTTCTGCGATTGTAACAGTTACGCCTGCCGGAACCGCGATTGGCATTCTTCCGATACGTGACATGCCGTATTACCTCCTACTTAAATTCTCGGAAGAGGCTTCTGCGCCTCTTCTGTTTTCAGTTACATTGAGCACTTAGCTCATGTCAAAATTTCATCACCAAACGAACGCCAGAACTTCTCCGCCAACGCCCAGCTGACGTGCTTCCTTGTCGGTGATCACGCCCTGGTTGGTGGAAATGATTGCGGTGCCCAGACCACCCAGTACTCTCGGCAGCTCTTCCTTGTTTGCGTAAACGCGCAGGCCGGGCTTGGAAATTCTCTTGATACCGGAAATGATCTTCTCGTTCTTATCTTTGCCGTACTTTAAGGTCATGCGGATGGTCTGGAAACCGCCATCCTCGACCAGATCGTACTTGGCAACATAACCCTCTTTTACCAGGATATCAGCGATAGCTAATTTCATCTTGGATGCAGGTACGTCTACTGTATCATGCTTTGCAGTGTTTGCGTTACGGATTCTTGTAAGCATATCTGCAATCGGATCGCTCATTGTCATTTTAAATTGCCTCCTTCCTTTTCTTTACCAGATTACCAACTTGCCTTCTTAACACCCGGGATCTGACCCTTGTAAGCCAGTTCGCGGAAGCAAATTCTGCAGATGCCATATTTTCTCAAATATGCATGTGGACGACCACAGATTCTGCAGCGGTTGTACTCTCTGGACGAGAACTTAGCAGGACGCTGCTGTTTAATCTTCATTGAAGTCTTAGCCATGAAAAATTTCCTCCTAACTATTTAGCAAACGGCATGTTGAATAATGTCAAAAGTTCACGAGCTTCTTCGTCCGTCTTTGCGGTGGTAACGAAGATGATGTCCATACCTCTTACCTTGTCAACTTTATCGTATTCAATCTCGGGGAAGATCAGCTGCTCTTTGATACCGAGCGCGTAGTTTCCTCTGCCATCAAATGCGTTAGGGTTAACACCTCTGAAGTCACGTACACGGGGCAGTGCCAGGTTTACCAGGCGATCCAGGAATTCGTACATTCTCTTGCCGCGCAGGGTAACCTTACAGCCGATCGCCATACCTTCACGGAGTTTGAAGTTAGCAACAGACTTCTTCGCCTTGGTGGTGATTGCCTTCTGACCGGAAATGATCTCCATGTCTCTTACAGCAGAATCCAGAACCTTGGCATTTTCTTTCGCTTCGCCGACGCCCATATTGATCACAATCTTATCCAGCTTCGGCACTTCCATGATATTCTTATATCCGAATTTTTTGATCAGAGCGTCTACGATCTCGTTCTGATACTGTTCTTTTAATCTAGCCAACGTAAGTTTCCTCCTCTCCTGAATTAATCAATCACTTTGCCGGTCTTCTTCGCAACGCGGACCTTCTTGCCGTCCTTCACTTCGAAGCCGACTCTGGTCGCCTTGCCGTCAACTACCAGCATGACATTGGAGATGTCCATGGGAGCTTCCTTGTTCACGATACCGCCCTGGGGGCTGCCTGCAGCCGGTTTGGTGTGCTTGGTAACCATGTTGCAGCCCTGAACGAGCACAGTGTCATTCTTGGTATCTACAGAGATAACCTTTCCCTGCTTATCTTTATCTTTACCAGCAATTACTACTACTAAATCGTCTTTTTTGATTTTATGCACAGTGGACACCCCCTTATAATACTTCCGGAGCCAGGGAGACAATCTTCATGAACTGCTTATCTCTCAATTCTCTGGCAACCGGCCCAAAGATACGAGTTCCTCTGGGAGTCTTGTCATCCTTGATCACAACTGCTGCGTTCTCATCAAACTTGATGTAAGAACCGTCTTTGCGGCGAACGCCCTTTTTGGAGCGGACTACTACAGCTTTGACAACATCGCCCTTCTTTACAACACCACCAGGTGTTGCATCTTTGACCGAAGCAACGATGATATCACCAATATTTGCATATCTTCTGGTTGAACCGCCTAACACACGGATGCAGAGAAGTTCCTTTGCACCGGTATTGTCGGCAACCTTAAGTCTTGTTTCCTGCTGAACCATACCTGTTACTCCTTCCTGCTTATCTTGCTTTCTCGATAATCTCTACAAGTCTCCATCTCTTGTCCTTGGACAGAGGTCTTGTTTCCATTACTTTTACAGTATCGCCGATGTTGCACTCATTTTTCTCGTCATGCGCTTTCAACTTAACGGTCTTTTTAACAATCTTACCGATCACAGGATGTTTTACATGGTCTTCAATCGCCACAACAACGGTTTTGTCCATCTTGTTGCTGACCACTTTACCGGTACGAGTCTTTCTTAAATTTCTTTCCACGGTAAGTTCTCCTTTCATTAAGCATTCGCCTTTTCAGTGATAACAGTCTGAATTCTGGCAATGTTTTTGCGCACGTCTTTGATTCTGGATGTGTTATCTAACTGATTGGTTGCATTCTGGAATCTCAGGTTGAACAGTTCCTTCTTCGCAGCTACTAACTCGTCGCTCAGCTCTTTTACGGACTTCGCCTTTAACTCTTCTACAAATTTATTAGTTTTCACTGTTATCACCGCCTTCTAAATCTGCCTTGGAAGCGATTTTGCACTTGCAGGGCAGTTTATGCATTGCAAGACGCAGAGCTTCTCTTGCTGTTTCTTCTGGTACGCCAGCAATCTCAAATAATACACGGCCGGGCTTTACAACTGCTACCCAGTACTCCAGAGCGCCTTTACCGGAACCCATACGGGTCTCAGCGGGCTTTGCTGTTACGGGCTTATCCGGGAAAATCTTGATCCAAACCTGGCCGCCACGCTTGATATAACGGGTCATGGCAACACGGGCCGCCTCGATCTGGTTGGACTTGATCCAGCACGGCTCAGTAGCGACTAAACCGTACTCACCGTTGGAGATCTTATTGCCTCTTAATGCTTTGCCGGCCATGGATCCACGGAACTGTTTACGACGCTTAACTCTCTTAGGCATTAACATTATTTATCGCTCCCTTCCTTGTTTCCTTTAGTAGGAAGTACCTCGCCTTTGTAGATCCAAACCTTAACGCCAAGCTTGCCGTAGGTCGTATCTGCCTCAGCGAAACCATAGTCAATATCTGCTCTTAATGTCTGAAGCGGGATGGTGCCCTCGCTGTAGAACTCGGTACGCGCGATGTCGGCTCCGCCTAAACGTCCGCCAACAGCGGTCTTGATTCCCTTAACGCCGGTCTTCATGGTTCTGCCCATGGTGGACTTCATGGCGCGACGGAAGGAAGTACGGTTCTCCAGCTGCTGTGCGATGGATTCTGCAACCAGCTGAGCGTCTTTGTCCGGTCTCTTGATCTCTTTGATATCGATGAACAGCTTCTTGTCGGTCAGCTTCTGAACTTCCTTCTTCAGCTTCTCGATCTCAGCGCCGCCCTTGCCGATTACAACGCCCGGCTTCGCGGTGTAGATGATCACCTTCACTCTGTCGGAAGCGCGCTCGATCTCGATCTTGGAAATGCCGGCGCTGTATAATCTCTTTTTCAGGAACTTTCTGATGTTATAGTCTTCTACCAGACAGTCTGCGAAGTCAGCTTCCGCATACCACTTGGAATCCCAGTCTTTAATAACACCGACTCTTAAGCCGTGTGGATTAACTTTCTGTCCCATATTTGCCTCCTTTATCTCTCATTCAGAACAACAGTGATGTGGCTCATTCTCTTTTCGATTCTGTAAGCACGTCCCTGCGCTCTCGGTCTAACTCTCTTCATGGTCGGGCCCTGGTTGGCGTAGCACTCCTCCACATACAGGTTCTCGGCGCTCATGCCGTTGTTGTTCTCAGCGTTTGCGACTGCCGACTCCAGTAATTTCTTGATTAAGCTGGAAGCATATCTGGGATTGTAAGTTACAATACCAAGTGCTGTCTGAACATCTTTGCCTCTGATGGCATCTAATACGAAACAAGCCTTCTGGACAGATACTCTAGCGTAAGACAGTTTTGCGCTGGGTCTTGTATCCTTCTGGGCATTTCTCTCTCTCTTGACTTGGGATCTATGACCTTTTGCCATTGGTAAAACCTCCTTTCAAACTTACCTGCGAATTACTTTCTAACTCCGGACTTTTTCTCGTCTTTGCCGTGGCCTCTGTAGGTTCTGGTAGCGACGAACTCGCCGAGCTTATGACCAACCATATCCTCGGTGACGTATACCGGCACGTGTTTTCTGCCGTCATGAACTGCGATTGTGTGACCAACCATCTGTGGGAAGATTGTAGAACGGCGGGACCAGGTCTTGATTACCTGCTTCTGTCCTGCTGCATTCATAGCGTCTACTTTCTTTAACAGATGCGCATCTGCAAATGGTCCTTTTTTCAGTGAACGAGCCATGTGTTCTTAACCTCCTTTAACTATTTGATGGTTTTGCCATCGCGTCTTCTTACGATCAACTTGTTAGACTGCTTGTTTTTCTTTCTGGTCTTTAAGCCCAGAGCAGGTTTGCCCCAAGGAGTGCAGGGACCGGGACGACCGATACCACACTTACCTTCACCACCACCGTGGGGATGGTCATTGGGGTTCATTACGGAACCGCGAACGGTGGGACGGAAGCCCATGTTGCGCTTTCTTCCAGCTTTACCAATGTTGATCAGGGAGTGTTCGCCATTGCCAACTACGCCGATGGTAGCGCGGCAGATGATCGGAACCATTCTCATTTCACCGGACGGTAAACGCAGGGTGGCGTACTTGCCTTCCTTTGCCATCAGCTGCGCCGCATTGCCTGCGGAACGAACCAGCTGGCCGCCCTTGCCGGGATATAACTCGATGTTGTGGATCTGCGCACCAACCGGGATGTTTGCCAGCGGTAAGCAGTTGCCAACCTTTGCCTCTGCGTTCTCGCCGCTCATAACCTTCATGCCGTCCGTTAAGCCCTGGGGAGCCAGGATGTAGGACTTGGTTCCGTCCACATAGCAGATCAGCGCGATGTTAGCGGTTCTGTTGGGATCGTACTCAATGCCGATAACAGTTGCCGGAATTCCGTCTTTGCTGTTTCTCTTGAAGTCGATCACTCTGTATTTTCTTCTGCTGCCGCCGCCTCTGTGGCGAACAGTGATTTTACCCTGATTGTTACGACCAGCGTTCTTGTCCAGGGACACTACCAGAGCTTTCTCGGGAGTGCTCTTGGTGATTTCCTTGAAATCCAAACCGGTCATATGTCTTCTGGAAGGTGTATAAGCATTATACTTCTTAATTCCCATGACATTTAACTCCTTTTCTATTTCTTTTCACGACATAAGCTGAAGCGTCGTATAAGTTCTCCGACCGGGGTGGCCCGGTGGGTTGATGTCTTCCGGATTACAGGCCCTGGAAGATCTCGATTTCCTTGCTGTCCTCGGTCAGTTTCACGATCGCCTTCTTGGAAGCAGCGGTCTTGCCGTAGGTCATGCCTCTTCTCTTAACCTTGCCTTCGCAGTTCATGGTGTTCACGCTGGCAACCTTGGTTCCCGGGAACATCTTCTCAACCGCTTCTTTGATCATCGCCTTGTTGGCGTCTACATGTACCATGAATGTGTACTTCTTGTCAGTCATGGCGTTCATGCTCTTCTCAGTGATCACCGGCTTCAAAATGACGTCATAATATTTAATGTCTGCCATTATGCGTACACCTCCTCGATGGTTGCAACAGCAGCCTTGGTGGCAACTACTGTGCTGTACTTCAGAATGTCGTATACGTTCATGGTGTTAACCTGGGTGGTCTTTACGTCCGCGATGTTTCTGGCGGATAATACAGCGTTCTGATCGTTGTCGGCCAGAACTACCAGGGCCTTGTTTACTTTCAGGTTATCCATAACATTCTGGAACTTCTTGGTCTTGATCTCGTCGAACTTCAGCTCATCCACAACGATGAACTTGCCTCCCTGAACACGGCTGGTCAGTGCGGACTTCAGAGCAGCCCTCTTCTCTTTCTTGTTCAGTGTGATGGTGTAATCTCTCGGTACGGGAGCGAATACGACGCCGCCGCCCTTCCACTGCGGAGATCTGGTTGAACCCTGTCTTGCATGACCGGTTCCTTTCTGTCTCCACGGCTTTCTGCCGCCGCCGGATACCTCAGAACGGGTCTTGGCTTTCTGAGTTCCCTGACGCTTGTTCGCCAGCTGGGCAACCACTGCAAGATGTACCAGGTGCTCGTTTACTTCAACACCGAACACTGCATCGTTCAGCTCCATGCTGCCAACTTCTTTGCCTTCCATATTGTAAACAGATACGTTTGCCATCTGTGTGTTCCTCCTTTCCTATAAAAGCTTACCGTTCAACCTTAACGGTTTCTTTGATTGTTACCAGAGACTTCTTCGGTCCCGGAACAGCACCCTTGATCAGAAGCAGGTTGTTCTCAGTGTCAACCTTGACAACTTCCAGATTCTGAATGGTGATCTGCTTGTTGCCCATCTGACCAGGCATTCCTTTGCCCTTGAATACGCGGCCGGGAGTGGTGGCGGAGCCGTTGGAACCCTGATGACGGTGGAACTTGGAACCGTGAGCCATGGGTCCTCTGGACTGGCCATATCTCTTGATAGCGCCCTGGAAGCCTTTACCTTTGGAAATAGCGGTAGCGTCGATCTTGTCGCCCTGGGCGAAGATGTCTGCCTTAATCTCGTCTTTTACGGAATACTCTTCCGCATTCTCTAATCTCAGCTCTCTCACATATCTCTTGTAAGAAACGCCGGCCTTGTCAAAGTGGCCTTTCTGCGGCTTGTTAACCAGCTTGTCGCGCTTGTCAACGAAACCAACCTGTACTGCTTTGTAACCGTCGTTGTCAACCGTCTTTACCTGGGTAACAACACAGGGACCAGCCTGAAGCACGGTTACCGGAATTAACACGCCATTCTCATCGAAGATCTGGGTCATTCCGACTTTTGTTGCTAAAATCGCTTTCTTCATTGTCTTACCTCCTGTTTCATGATCTACAGCGGAATGCTTTCGCATTCATCCTAGAACAGTCTAATATACGTGGAACACTATGAACCGCCTTGCGGTATGTTGATTCCCAACAGGAATTGCCAGTGTTGCTTCTATATCTAAACCCTTCAGGATATAAACATGTTTGTCTGAAAACTCGATAATCTCCGATTATTTCGTTTTCATCTTGATGTCGATGTACACGCCAGCGGGCATTTCCAGTCTGGACAGGGCCTCGACAGCCTTCTGATTCGGGGAGATGATGTCGATCAGTCTCTTGTGAGTTCTCTGCTCGAACTGCTCTCTGGAATCTTTGTACTTATGAACCGCACGCAGAATCGTTACTACCTCTTTCTTGGTGGGTAACGGCACCGGTCCGCTCACCTGAGATCCTGTTTTCTTTACGGTCTCGATGATTTTGCTGGCGGACTGATCTACTAACTGATGATCATAAGCCTTCAATGTGATTCTCATTACTTGACTTGCCATAAAAAAAGTCGCCTCCTTTTCGCACTTTTAAACCAAGTACGACAAGCGGTGACTGTACACGTTTCCGTGTGTGTCCTAAGGACTACACACTGATGCTGTTCCTTGCATTGCATTTTCGCAGCTTCTTTAATTGGTACAGTGACTTGTCGCCAGTTTCCTAACTTGACATTCGCTCCACGGAAAACCTGCCCACTTTGTGGTCAGCAACCTCACGCTTCACAGCTATCATGCCACAGCCTTGTTATCATAGCACACTTTTTTTTTAGATGCAAGTCTTTTTTAAATTTTTTTGGCACGCTTTTTGAGTCAGCTTTTGATTCCTTCCCAGACATTCGGTGGCGGACAGCAAAACACCCGCCATCGAAATGGCGGGTGCGTTTCTTCTATATAATAGGGACTGTCAATCCTCATCCCAAACCGGCTCCACCGGGTCGTTGACGTATCCGTCGATATCCGTGTCGTCGTCCGCCTTCTGCAGCGTACCGCTGCTGCTGGTGGTGAACTTGACGCCGTCGGAATTCTTGACATTACTGTTCTTCATGATTTTGCCGGAGGAGTTGACCACGTAGTTGTTGCCGTTTACGCGGTAGCACATATACTTGGAGCCGTCTGTGGCTTCCTGAAGCTTACCGGCGTAGTAGAGATGGTTGTCCTTCACGCCGGTGTAACCGCGGCCGTTATCAGCAAAATAAAAATCCGAACGGCTTCCATCCCCTTCGGTAATCTTCATTTTCCCTTTTTGAACATTGCTGGTGTTTTTATCCCCAAAATAAAAAGCGGTCCAGCTGTCCCCGCCGGTGTATACCTTCTGCAAACCGTGTACCGGGTTGCCTTTGTTGTTGAACAGATAGCTTCTCCCGTTGACCTTCCAGAGATCATTGACCGTAAGCCTGTCCGAATCAGCCGCTCTCGGCTTTCCGCTGTTTGAGAAGTAGAACCACTCCACATCCCCGTCGTAGCCTTCCAGGTCTTCCGGAGGTTCGATGGAATACCAGCCGATCTTGGCCTTGCCGTCGGAACCGAAGTACATGTAATCCTCAATGGAATCGCTGCTGCCGGATCTCACGTTCTTCCAGCCGGTCTGCATGGCGCCGTCCTGGTCAAAACAGTAGTAGGTCCCCTCGATCTTCCTGGCCCCGTAATCGCCGCTGTCATCGTCCGGCACGTACTTCTTGCCGCTGGATGAGAAGTAATACCAGTTTCGCCCGTCATCGTCGTCCAGACTGTCAAAACTGGGAGTTACGCGGTTGCTGTCGTAATCATCGCCATCCGGCGGATACAACTTCTGCCAGCCCGTCCGCATAACTCCGTCCTCACCGCAGTAATACATATCATCCAAAATCCATCCGACTTCCAGCTTGCCGTCGTCGTCAAAATGATACCACTTGTCATTGATCTTCTTCCAGGTATCCTTGATGGCCTTGCCGCTGCTGCCGAAGTAATACCACTCGTACTCGCCCTCGTCGTTGGTAACCTTCAGCCACTTCTCGGTATACATGATACCGTCGCCGTCCACGTAGTAATCCGTGTCCACCCAGCAGTTGGTCGCCATCACGCCATCGCCGTCCAGGTAGCGCCAGAGGTTGTCGGCTCCCTTCTTCCACGCGTTGTACACGCGGTCCCCATGGGAATCCAGATACACCCAGCCGTTGCTCTCCTGCTTCCATCCCTCTGCGGCCATAGCGGACAAGGTGGCTGTCCCCAGCGATAACACCAGTGCCAGTATCCACACCGCCACGGTTCTTCTCTTCATAAGCTCAACTCCTATTCCCGATTTGCACTCCACCGAAGCCACCTGAAAACCCCCAGGCAGGCATCCGGTAATCCTATGATATATTGTATCAAGGGACCTCCAATTAAGCAACAATATTTATCTTTCAATTCTATTACAATTTGAATAACAGTTTATAGGGCGGGAAAAATGGTGCGTAAAGCAGTGTCAAGCTCGCTTGTAAGCTGCTTTTCGTACCATTTTTCCCATCGGATGGACATCCGATGCTTCCTGACCGGCTTTTTCGGTCAGGAAGATAGCCCGGACGCTGCCGAATCCATAATCAGTCGCAAAAAATCCCCGTATTTTCACGAAAACAACCGCAATACTTGACGTTTCAGGCATCCTTGGACTATACTTATGGGACTGATATTGAATGAAACTTACGATATAGAAGAAATAAACTTAAGAAATGAGGTTAAGCGATTATATGTGGCTTGCAGATCAATGGAAAGATTATGAGGTAATCGATTGTTCAAATGGTGAAAAACTGGAGCGCTGGGGGAATTATCTGCTGGTCCGGCCGGACCCCCAGGTGATCTGGGACACGCCCCGGGCCCACAAGGGCTGGAAGCAGATGAACGGACACTACCACCGCAGCAGCAAGGGCGGCGGCGAGTGGGAGTTTTTCGATCTGCCCCAGCAGTGGACCATCGGATACAAAGGGCTCACGTTCAATCTGAAGCCCTTCAGCTTTAAGCATACCGGACTGTTCCCGGAGCAGGCCGCCAACTGGGACTGGTTCGGCGCCAAAATCCGCGAGGCCGGCCGGCCCGTGAAGGTGCTGAACCTCTTCGCCTACACCGGCGGAGCCACCCTGGCGGCGGCACAGGCCGGAGCGGCCGTCACCCACGTGGATGCCTCCAAAGGAATGGTCGGCTGGGCCAAGGAGAACGCAGCCTCCTCCGGCCTGGCGGACAAGCCCATCCGCTGGATCGTGGACGACTGCGTGAAATTCGTGGAGCGGGAGATTCGCCGCGGGAACCACTACGACGCCGTGATTATGGACCCGCCCTCCTACGGCCGCGGGCCCAAGGGTGAAATCTGGAAGATCGAAGATGCCATCCATCCGCTGGTCAGGCTGTGCGCCCAGCTGCTCTCCGACCAGCCCCTGTTTTTCCTGATCAACTCCTACACCACCGGCCTGGCCCCGGCCGTGCTCTCCTACCTGCTGGGCGTGGAGGTGGCCGCCTCCCGCGGCGGAACCGTGCGCGCCGAGGAGATCGGCCTGCCTGTCACCCAGACCGGCCTGGTGCTGCCCTGCGGGGCTTCGGGGCGGTGGGAGGCGTAAACCGTCTTATAATGATAATAAAATAATCGTTTCTGCGGGGCCCCTATAGAGCGGCCCCGTTTGTTTTGATCACATCCCTGTACCAGTAGAAGCTGTCCTTTCGGATCCGGCGTCCGCTTCCCTTCCCGAAATTATCCAGATCCACATAGATAAATCCATACCGCTTGTCCATCTCTCCCTGGGAACAGCTGATAATATCGATGGGCGCCCAGGCCGCGTACCCAAAGCAATTCACCCCATCCCGGATCGCTTCCCGGATTGAGCGCAGATGGGCGCTGAGGTACTCCACCCGGTAATCGTCGTGCACCTCGTCTCCTTCCAGCTGATCATGGGTGCCCAAGCCATTTTCCGCCACAAACAGCGGTACCTGCCATCGGTCCCAGAACTGGTTGAGGGAATGCCTGAGGCCTGCCGGGTCAACGGCCCAGCCATACATGGTACGGTCCAGCTGCGGATTTTCCGTAACGCCCTCACCGGCGCTCATGGTGCTGGTACAATAATAGCTGAAGGCAAAGAAATCCGCGGTATTTTCCCTAAGCAGCCGTTCATCCCCCTCTTCCATCACAATCCGATATCCCTGCTCGTCGAAAAACCTCAGCGCATATCCCGGATACTCCCCACGTATCAAAACATCCCCGTAAAAATACTGGTTCATCTGATTTCCTCTGCACGCGGCCATCACATCGTCCGGGTGGCAGGTCAGGGGATAATACATCCGGCTTCCGTTCATGCAGCCGATCATCATTTCCCCGTCCAGCGATCCGGCGAACTGTTTAACCAGAGCGCTGGCCACAAACTGGTGATGAAGGCTTTGGTACCTGGCCTCCTCCATATTTTCATGGCTGTTCAACGTCAGCCCCAATCCCGGGAATTCGGCTCCCCAGTCAAAGCTGTTGATCTGGTTGATCACAATCCAGTATTTTACCTTATGTTCATAGCGCTTCATCACAGTCTCTGCAAACCGCAGGAAAAACCCAATGGTCTTACGGTTATACCAACCCCCGTATTCCGTAATCAGGGCCAGGGGCGTCTCATAGTGGGACAGCGTGATAATGGGCTCCATTCCGTCCCGGACAATCTCATCGATCAGGCGGTCGTAAAATTCCAGGCCCGCCTCATTGGGCGTTTCCTCGTCTCCCCGCGGGAAAATCCTCGTCCACGCAATGGACGTCCGGAAGCACTTGAACCCCATTTCCTTCATAAGCGCCAGATCGTCCGGGTATGTATGGTAGAAATCAATCCCTCGCCTGCGGGGATAATTACCGCTCCGGTCCTCCAAATGGCGGCGGATGTCCTCCGGCGTGTGTTTAAAGTTAAAAATGGAGGTCCGGCTGTAGCAGTCCGGCAGTTCCTCTATGTCAGCTGCGCTGGGGCCCTTGCCGTCCAGATCCCATGCGCCCTCGGCCTGATTGGCCGCAATGGCCCCGCCCCACAGAAAATTATCGGGAAACTCTTTTTTTAAATTCATCCCTCTTCCTCCTTCCCACAGGCCAGATTCCGGTACAGCTTTTGAAGCCTGCGGATCAGCCGTATCTCGCTGTCCACCGCCATAATCGTGTCCTGGGCATGGACCATTAGCACCGTGATCGTAGGATGTTCTTCCTCGATGGCCTCCTGCAGCAGACGGGTCTGCAGTTTGTGGGCCTCGGTGATCTCCTGCTCCGCCCGGGCCAGGAGCCGTTCTCCCTCTGTAAAATCCCCGTTTTCAACGCAATCCATAGACTGATTATACAGTTCCCTGGCATTTCCCGCGCTCAGTATCATGTTCATGGATGCCAGATTAATATTCTCAACATTTGACATATGGGTTCCTCACTCAGATTCCTGTTTTAACGCTGCCTGCTCTTCCTCGTATACCTGCTTATCATAGACTTTAAAAAACGGATAATAAATCAGCCACGACACGGCGAACAGCACTACTGCCAGAACCGTCCCGCGTATGGAACCGGTGGAAAAATAGGCAAATATAAATTTCGGCAGATACCACATTTCAAATACCCGCGTCGGGATGGGCACGAGGCCGAAATAGAAGGTCAGCCAGGTGATAATCGGGCAGACCAGCCCGGCAATCCACATGGGAATCATCAAAATGGGGTTGAAGGTGATGGGCGTCCCGTACACCAGCGGCTCATTGATATTGAAGATGGAGGGACCGATCACGGTCTTACCCATCATTTTCAGCCGGTGGGATTTTGACAGGAAACACAGCATAATCGCCAGCGCAAAGGTAGCGCCTCCACCGCCGATGGTCATGATCCATGTGACCTCATAGACGTGGATGTTAACCGCAGCCATGCCGGCGGCGGCAGCGTCCATATTCGCGGCGATGCCGGACAGCGCCACTACCGATAAAATGGGGTACAGCACCCAGGTGGAGATTCCAAATGAGTACAGGAACGCCATGGAAAGGAAATTCAGGATAACAAACCCACCGAAGGATTCCCCAAGAGATACCAGCGGCATGAAGAAATTCGTAATCATGTCGAAAATATTCCAGCCCATAAGCGTTACCAGCACCCAGCCCACCACGATAATCAGACTGATGGGAATCAGGGTGTCAAACCAGACCGTGACGAAATCCGGCAGCGCGGAATCCTCCTTGAACAGATGGAGCTTTCCAAAGCTGCTCATCACAAAACCCACAAATACGCCGGCCACAATGGCAGCGATCATGCCGCCTGCCCCCAGGGCGCTGAATTTGACCACAATATTTCCGTCTGTAAATTCCGGACTGATGATCATCATAAAAAACGCGATACCGGCCAGCCCCGCCTGCCGCCTGGTCTGCTTCTGCTTTTTCTTTTCCATCAGGGAATACGGAATGAGAAAGGCCAGAAACAGGGACAGCAGCCCAAAGGTGTAGGTGTTAAACGCGCTGAAGTCCGGCCAGGAAGGCACCAACTCCCGGACCACGTCCATGATCGTGGCAAACGTGCCGATGAAAATCAAAGGCATCGTCGTCAAAATCGCATCCTGAAGCGCCGCGACATAGGCGTTTCGGGCCAGCCGGTTCATTCTTGGCGCAAAGCGCTCCGTCATCCAAGTCATAAATTGATCCATATATGATATCCCCCTCCTACTGTAATTTGTTATTTTCCCAGTTCTTTCACTACAAAATCCACAATGGCGGCCCCATCCAGCGTTCCATAAGCCTTCTGGTCAATCACATGGACCGGAACGCCATAGGGCCTGGCATACTCCACCATATCCTGATACATATATTTCAGGTGCGGCCCCAGCAGCAGCATATCAATCTCCCCAATATACTCGTCCACCTCAGAGTCGCTTCTGGCCATGAAACTGTACTCCAGGTTCCGTTCTTTCACCACCTTGCGGATGTTTTTGGCCATAAACCCACTGGATGCCCCTGCCCCACAGATAATCAAAATCCGCTTCATGCCAATCTCCTCCTCTCCTATTCGATCAATCCTTTTTCCCGCATGGTTCTGCCGATCACCTCCGCAGCTTCCTTCTCGTCCTCGCCTGCGCAGCAGATTTCAATCTGCGCATCCCACGGGATTCCCATTTTCATGATTTGGATAATAGATTTCATGTCCGCCGTCCGGTCCTTGTAGCGCAGTTCCACACTGCACTTAAACCGGCCTGCCTGGGTGACCGCTACTGCCGCCGGTCTGGCATGAAACCCCACCGGTTCCGTCACTCTCGCGCTGACTACCTGCATGTCCACTCCCCCCTTTCCGCTTTCTGCTCTCGTTTACAGTCTCATTCTACAAAAAGCGCTGAATTTATTCAAATAAATCGACTTCCGCCCAGAAGGAAGTCAGAATATTTGCAATTCCGATGGGATTCTCCTATAATATACTTGTAATATTGGGGGATTGTATGGAGGGGTATGTCATGGGAAATGAGCGCTATGAGCAACTTCTGGATTATTTGGATCAGAAACGCGACTGGGTCGCCGCCCGGGATCTGGCCCGGTATTTCGGCGTGTCCGGCCGTCAGATCCGCAGCTATGTAGCCGCGATCAACCGGTCGTCGGAAACGCAGCCGCTGATCGACTCCTCCAACAAAGGCTACCGTCTGTCCCGCGCCCCGGTTCCGGGCAGGCGCAGGCTTTCCGAGGACAGCTTACCCATCCTTCCCGCTCAGAGAAGCGAGCACATTATCACTGCGCTTTTGCGCAGTCCCGGGGGCTGCAATGTGTTTGACCTGGCTGAATCGCTGTTTATAAGCGTTCCGACCCTTGAAAATGATCTCGGAAAAATACGCCGGGATACTGCGGGATACGGTCTGACCCTGAGGCGAAACCGTGAAACCGTGGTCCTGGAGGGCAATGAACGGGACAAGCGCCGCTTTTTGAAGGAATGCTTATTTCAGGGCGGCTGGGAGAAGGTGCGCACAGAGCCTCATCCCTTCTTCACCCAGGATTTTAACGACAGTTCCGTGCGCGCGTCGATCAAACGTATCTTTTCCGAACACTCTGTTTTTGTGAATGACTATGCGCTGGACGACCTGCTTCTGCACATGTTTATTGTGGTGCAGCGGGTCCGGTCCGGCTGCTGTATCGAGGAAATCCCGACTTGTCCGTCAGAGCCTGACAGCCGTTATCTGTACGCCATCAAGGATCTTTCGGAGTATCTGCAGACCACGTTTTCGCTGAGCTTCGGCCCCCTGGAACTTCATGATCTGGAGCTGGTCCTCTCCCAGAACACCTCCATCCTGGATCCCTCGATCATCACGCCGCAGAATCTGAAGCAGTATGTGGAACAGGAGTATATTGAGGCGGCCCGCTACATTGTGGAGCAGGTGAAAGAGCATTACCTGGTAAACGGCTTCAGCGACGACTTCTTTGTAAAGTTCACGCTCCACCTAAAAAACCTGTTTATTCGGAGCAGCAAAAACCTGACTGCCAAAAACCCTTTAAAAGATAAGATCAAATGGACCTACCCCCTGATCCACGATATCTCCGTGTTTATCGCCGATATTCTGGATCACCGGTTCGGTCTCCACATCGATGAGGATGAGATCGGGTACATCGCATTTCATCTGTGCACCTGCCTTTACGGCATGAATCAGGAACCGGTCACCGCCACCTTTATCTATGCCAATTACTACGATTACCATCAAAAAACGGTGGAACTGCTGGAAAAATATTTCGAGGGGTCTCTTGCCGTAAAGTTTACCGTATCCATCCACGACTATATTCCAACCGCCTGCCACAGCGACCTGATCATAAGCACGGTGGGCTCCCGCCTGCCAAAGCCCTGCATCGTCATCAATCCATTTCCGCTGAAACAGGACTTTGAGCAGATCCGCAATCAGGTGGAGGAGATCAGCCGACTGAAAAAATACGCTTTTTTCCACCAGAAATTCCTGCAATTTTTCGCACCGCAGTGCTTTATCTGCAACCGCACGGACCAGAATCCCCAGGATCTGATCCGGACCATGTGCCGCAATGCGATTGATCTGGGCTTTGCCCGCGAAACCTTCACACAGGAAGTCCTGCGGCGGGAGCGCATGTCCAACACGGCATTCCACGAGGTAGCGGTCCCCCATGCCATGTCGCAGCATGTAAACCGCAGCTTTATCTCCGTGTCCGTCAACCGTCCGCCTGTCCGGTGGAGCGAGAGCGCGCCGGCTGTAAAGCTGGTGCTGATGATCGGCGTCCATCAGGACGACCGCAGAATCTTCAGCCGTATCTTTGACTTTCTGGTGGAGATCCTGTCCGCCGCCGGAAATGTGGCGCTGCTGGAAAAGGCTGCAAGCTTTGAGGAATTTACCGGCCTGATCGGCGAGATGGCCGGAAACGTGTCCTGGGATTAACCGGCGGTAAATCCCGCAGGGTGAAAAAGGCGCCGCCTTCGCAGGCAGCGCCAAAACATATTACAGCACCAAACGCTCCACATCCAACATCCCCCATCCCTGCTGGTTGTGGGGCATTCCCATGTCCACGGCCCGCTCCATCAGGCGCATTTTCACGTCCTTGTTGCTCATATGGGGGTAGCGCTCCAGCAGAAGGGCTATGGCGCCGGAGACCAGGGGGGTGGACATGCTGGTTCCGCTTTTGGTCATGTAGCGGGCTGGCTGGTTACAGCAGCTGACGATTCCGGAGCCGGGCGCCACGATATCCGGCTTGCTCACGCAGGCCAGGGTTGGGCCGCGGCCGGAATAGTCCACCATCCGGTTGCCCATCACATCCACTTCCTTGTAGTCGTCCGAGCAGCCCACCGTGATCACCTTGCGGCTGATTCCCGGCGTGGTGATGGTCATCCGGCCCGGCCCGTGGTTGCCCGCAGCCACCACGACCACCAGGCCGTCGTCCCAGGCCGCGTCCACGCCGCGCACCAGCACGGAATTTTCCGTCATATCCCTCCGCGAAAGAGAGCCCACGGAGATATTGACGATCCGTATATTGTATTCCTCCTTATGTTCCCGAATCCAGCCCAGTCCGGCCAGCACGTCGGAGGCGAATCCATTTCCTTTATTGTCCAGAACCTTGACGGCAATCAGGCTGCAGCCGGGGGCAATCCCGCGGTAAACGCCTCCCGATGAAACACCACTGCCGCCAATAATGGCGGCAATGTGGGTTCCGGGGGCCTTCGCGTCGCTCAGGCTGCC
>OBXQ01000088.1_pt1 | contig 77576 bp, 59 predicted proteins | sample 1476641 | NCBI WGS metagenome assembly OBXQ01 (sample SAMEA2580174, study PRJEB22360) | human gut metagenome | biome: human gut; feature: human-associated habitat; material: faeces | place: Denmark | collected 2008/2010
TACAGAGCAAGGGTGCCGCTCAATCATCTATTTTGATGATTTTGCGACACCCCCTTCCCGTGCGACACCGTTGTGCTGGCCATCGGCACCAGGGCCTTCTGTCCTCTGATGGAGGAGCTGGACGGCATCTGCGAGACAGTGATTGTGGGCGATGCGGTCCAGGCCAGGCAGGCGATTCAGGCGTCCCGCGAAGGGTTTAACGCCGGTTACTACGCCTGAGAGCGGCGTTCGGAGAGGAGAAACAAATGATAGGAAAACAGCATTTTGGCCAGATCATCAACTTTCTGATCAACGTCGCATTGGGCCTGGCCCTGACAGCCGTGGGGCTCTCCATGGCCGGTACGGTTCAGCCCCTGGCATTTGTCCAGAGTTTTGTAGTCAGCATGGCGGTGGGTTATACCATCTGCGATTTGATTCCGGCTCCCGCCTGGGGAAAAATGTTTACAAAATACCTTGGAATAAAGAGTAAGCTGGGCTGCCATCTGATCTCCACAGCCGTCGGCGGGCTTATACTGATCACCTGTATCAGCTTTTTCTGCCAGTTCGTGGCAGTGGGAGGCGCCATACTGGCCGTCTGGCCCCATGCGCTGCCTTATCTCCTGGCGGCCGGTTATCTGGTGCTCATTGTCTTTATGCCTCTGTGTGAGCGTTTCGCCGTGGTGTTGACGTCAAAATAAGTTCCGATGGATCCAGAAAGAGCCGGACAATTCATGCCATGTCCGGCTCTTTTTGTTGTTTTGAATGCAGTGGGATGCTGACGCAGCCAACGGACATTACCTGATAACTGAGGTCAGTTCTGCCCCATAAATTCCGACACCGCATCCCCCAGCTTCATGCTGTTGGAACCCTTAAACAGGATACAGTCCCCGCTCTTCGTCTCCCGCTTCAGCCACTCCTTCACCTGTTCCAGACTGCCGCAGAGCAGGAACGGGGATTGGCCGCCCGCCTCCCGGAGGCCTTCCCCGATGGCCGCGGCCAGCTCTCCGTAGAGAAGCACCTGATCCACCGGATGTTCGGCGATATAGCGGCCGATCTCCCGGTGAAATTCCACGGTGTCCGGCCCAAGCTCCTTCATGTCCGCCAGCACGGCGATCTTCCTGGCACCGGGCTTCATGGAGGAAAGCACCTCCAGACCTGCTTTCATGGAAACCGGACTGGCGTTGTAGCTGTCGTCGATGATGGTCATACCCTGAAACCCGTGAATCTGCTGCCTGCCTTTGTAACCGCCAAATTCCCCCAGCTTCCGGGCCGCCTCCTCCATATCCACACCGTACTCTGCCGCCACGGCCAGAGCCGCCATGGCGTTGCCCACCATGTGGGTGCCCATAACCTGAAGCCGGACGGGCGTGCGTTTCTCCCCGTGGACCGCGGTGAACACCGGATAGCCCTCGTCCAGCCGCACGTCCTCGGCCCGGTATTCGCACCCGGCGGACATGCCGTAGCGGATAATACGCCGCCCTCCTTCGGCCTGAATGTCCGCCAGCAGCGGATCATCCCCGTTGACAAACAGAATCCCCTCCGGATTCATGCCGTCCTGGATGTGCAGCTTCTCCCGCAGAATGTTCTCCTGGGAACCCAGCTGCTCGATGTGGGCGATGCCGATATTGGTCACCACCGCGCTGTCCACACAGGCCACCCGGGCAATCTTTTCCATCTCCCCCGGCTCGCTCATCCCCAGCTCGATCACGGCGATCTCTGCCTCCGACGGGATGGAGCTCATGGTGATGGGCACGCCCACCTGGCTGTTGGAGTTGCCCGGGGTCCGGTAGACCGCGTAGCCCGCGCTGAGGGCCGCGGCGATCATCTCCCGGGTGGTGGTCTTGCCCACGCTGCCCGTGATGCCCACCAGCGGGATGCTTAACCGGTTCCGGCAGTATTTCCCCAGGCTCTGGAGGGCCGCTTTGGTGTCCTCCACGGCGATCCAGGCTGCTTTCCTGGCGGCTTTCCCGTCGTTTCCGCGGCTCTCCCAGTCCGCGATGGCCTTCTCCACCTGGCTTATGTCGCGGTGGGCGCTGGTAAATACCGCCACTGCGCCGTTTCCGATGGCCTGGCAGATAAACCGGTGGGCGTCCACCTTCTCCCCCACAATGGGGACGAACAGGTCCAGCCCGCTCATATTTCTGGAGTCCAGGCTGATGTTGGCCAATACCTGCTCCTCATTTCCGCAGAGAAGGCGGCCATTTGCCGCCTCCATAACCTGTTTTACCCGTATATGTTCCATGCTCAGGCCCTCTCTCCCAGTTTTTTCACCGTCTCCTCGATCACCTCGCGGTCCAGGAAATGGTGGCGCACGCCGCAGATCTCCTGATAATCCTCATGCCCCTTTCCGATTATGGCGATCATGTCGCCGGGCCGGGCGTTCTCGATGCTGTACTCGATGGCCTGGCGGCGGTCCGGGATCTCAACGAAATCCCCGCCGGTCTTCTCGATGCTGGAGCGGATATCCGCGATGATGTCCTCCGGCTTCTCATAGCGGGAATTGTCCGCCGTTAGAATACACAGGTCCGCCATCCTGCCGCCGATCTCCCCCATGGAATACCGGCGGTCCTTGGAGCGGTTTCCGCCGCAGCCGAACACGCAGACCAGGCGTTTGGGGTGATAGTTGCGCAGAGTGCCAAGCAGGCTTTCCATACTCACCGCGTTGTGGGCGTAGTCCACCAGCACGGTGCAGCGTTTGGAGGTGTGAACGATCTCCATGCGGCCGTTTATGCGGATGTGCTCCAGGGCATGACTCATGCGCTGTTTGTCAAGGCCCATGAAGCTGCACAGGCTCATGGCAGCCAGGGCGTTGTCCACGTTGAACAGACCCGGGATGCCCAGACGCACGTCCATGGACAGCCACCCGGTCACATCGAACTCCGTGCCCACAAAATTCTCCTCCGCCACGTAGCGGATGTTCCGGGCCTCGAAATCCGCGGACGCGCCGTCTCCCTCCGCCACGCAGTAGGTGTAGAGGCGGCAGGAAGCGTCCTTTATGATGCCCTCGTAGTGTTCGTCCCCGCGGTTCACCAGGCCCACCTTACACATGGTCATCAGGCGGGATTTGTAGTAGAGATATTCCCCGAAGTCCGCGTGCTCGTCGGGCCCGATGTGGTCCGGGGATATGTTGGTAAACAGTCCGTAGTCAAAGAACAGTCCGTCGGTCCGGTGCATTTTGATGCCCTGGGAGGACACCTCCATGATCATGTACTCGCAGCCCGCCTCCACCATGTCCGCAAAGGCCTGGTGGAGCTGGTAGGACTCGGGCGTGGTGTTCAGGTTGGGCGTCACCCGGTCGCCGATCACGGTGCCGTTGGTGCCGATCATGCCCACCTTTTTCCCCGCCGCCTCCAGTATGGCTTTGATCATATGAGTGGTGGTGGTCTTGCCCTTTGTGCCCGTGACGCCCACGGTGATCATCTTTCTCGCCGGATAACCGAACCGGGCGGCTGAGAGCAGCGCCAGAGCCCGGCGGCCATCCTTCACCCTGAGCACCGTCACCTGGGGCGAAACGGCCTTAAGCAGCTCCTCCAGGGGGCGTTCGATCACAATGACCCTGACCCCCGCCTCCTCCACCTGGGGAATAAACAGGTGGGAGTCCACGCGGGTTCCGGTCATGCACACAAACACGTCCCCCTCTTTTGCCTTTCTGGAGTCGTAGGAGACGTCCGAAACCTGTACCTCCAGGCTGCCCTGCAGCAGCTCGTAATCCAGTCCTTCCAGCCAATCGCTCAATACCATACGGAATGTCCTCTTTTCTTAGAAATCATCGGGGATTCAGCCATTTTCATGTGGCCTGCGCTCCCCTGGAGCGCATGTTGCAGGGGATGGGGGGTGACGCCCGGGGCAGGGCAGCACACCCATGTCCGGATTAAAACAGCCCGGTAATCTTTCCGCTCTCGTCCACGTCGATCCCCTCAGCCGCCGGTCTCTTGGGCAGCCCGGGCATGGTCATGATGGAGCCGGTGAGTGCCACCACAAAGCCAGCGCCCGCGGACACGTAGGCGTCGCGCACGTTGATCTTAAACCCGGTGGGCCTGCCAAGCTTAGTCTGGTCGTCGGACAGGGAATACTGGGTCTTGGCCATGCAGACCGGCAGGTTGCCGTAGCCCATCTCGGTGATGCGCTTTAACGCCTTCTCCGCCGCCGGAGCGTAGGTCACGCCGTCCGCGCCGTAAACCTCGGCGGCGATGGTGCCGATCTTCTCCTTCAGGCTCATCTCGTCGGGATAGAGCACCTTGAAGTTGCTCTGTTTCTTCTCCAGGGTCTCAAGGACCTTCTCGGCCAGGGCGATTCCGCCCTCTCCGCCCTTGGCCCAGACCTCGCTGAGTGCGAATTCGCAGCCCCTCTGCTCGCAGAAATGCTTAATATATTCATATTCCGCCTCCGTGTCGGAGGTGAAGGAATTTAAGGTCACAACCACCGGAACGCCGAACTTCTGGATGTTCTCGATGTGCTTCTCCAGATTCACGATGCCCCGCTTTAAGGCATCCAGATTCTCGGTGGAAAGCTGGTCCTTTGGCACGCCGCCGTTGTATTTGAGGGCGCGCACCGTGGCCACCAGCACCACCGCGTCGGGCTTCAGACCGGCCATGCGGCACTTGATGTCCAGGAACTTCTCAGCGCCCAGGTCCGCGCCGAAGCCAGCCTCGGTCACTACGATGTCCGCCAGCTTCAGCGCGGTGCGGGTGGCTCTGACGCTGTTGCAGCCGTGGGCGATATTGGCGAAGGGGCCGCCGTGGACCAAAACGCCGGTGTGCTCCAGGGTCTGGATCAGGTTGGGCTTTAAGGCGTCCTTTAACAGGGCGGCCATGGAGCCCACCGCATGCAGGTCCGCCGCGGTCACCGGCTCGCCGGCAAAGTTGTAAGCCACGATGATCCGGCCAAGGCGCTCCTTAAGGTCCTTCATATCCGCCGCCAGACAGAGAATCGCCATGATCTCGGAGGCCACGGTGATCACAAAATGGTCCTCGCGCACCATTCCGTCCGCCTTTGCGCCAAGGCCGATGACCACGTTGCGCAGCGCCCGGTCGTTCATGTCCTCGCAGCGCTTCCACTGCACCTGCCTGGGATCGATGCCCAGGGCGTTGCCCTGCTGGATGTGGTTGTCCAGCAGCGCCGCCAGCAGGTTGTTAGCGGAGGTGATGGCGTGGAAATCGCCGGTAAAGTGCAGATTTAAGTCCTCCATGGGAACCACCTGGGCGTACCCGCCCCCGGCCGCTCCTCCCTTGATGCCAAAGCACGGCCCTAAAGACGGCTCCCGCAAAGCGATAATTGCGCTCTTTTTCATCACGCCGAAGGCTTCTCCCAGACCCACGGTGGTGGTGGTCTTGCCCTCGCCCGCCGGGGTGGGGTTGATGGCGGTCACCAGCACCAGCTTGCCGTCCGGGCGGTCCTTCACCTGCTCCCACAGATCGTCTGTGAGCTTAGCCTTGTACTTGCCGTAGAGTTCCAGATCGTCCTCCCCGATTCCATAGGACTTAGCCACCTCTTTGATGGGAAGCATCCGCGCCTCCTGTGCGATCTCAATATCTGACTTCATGCCGCTTTTCCTCCTTAATGTTAGTGTTGACCATGGATTGATCCGTGAACATCATCTATCTGCCCTGCTCCAGGAATTCCTGGAACTGTTCAGGACTCATCAATACTTTTCTGGGCTTGGTGCCTTCCTCCTCACCCACCACGCCGGCCTCGGCCAGCTGATCCATAATGCGGGCCGCCCGGTTAAAGCCGATCTTGAACATGCGCTGCAGCATTCCGATGGAAGCCTTGTCCTTGTCGATGATCAGCTGTCCGGCCTGGACGAAATACTCATCCCGCCCGTCGTCCGCCTTGCTCCCGGCGCTCTCGGCCGCAGGGGATGCGATCCGGTTCTCCACCTCCGGGCTGTACTGGGCTGTCAGGCCCTGCTCGGTGAGGAATTCCACCACCCGTCCCACCTCCTCGTCGGACACGAAAGCGCCCTGCACGCGCTGAGGTTTGGGGAAGCCCGCCGGGTAAAAGAGCATGTCTCCCTTGCCCAGAAGCTTCTCGGCTCCGTTCATATCGATAATGGTCCTGGAGTCCACCCCCGAGGACACGGAAAATGCGATTCGCGACGGCACATTGGCCTTGATCAGACCGGTGATCACGTTCACCGACGGACGCTGAGTTGCGATCACCAGATGGATTCCCGCGGCTCTGGCCAGCTGGGCCAGGCGGCAGATGGATTCCTCCACCTCGCCGGGGGCCACCATCATCAGGTCCGCCAGCTCGTCGATGATGATCACGATCTGGGGAAGCTTGGCGGGCTTGTTGTCGCTCTCCACATCCTTCAGCTTCTCCACCCGGTCGTTGTAACCCTTCAGATCCCGGACATTGCAGGAGGCGAACTTCTTGTAGCGGTCCTCCATCTCGGCCACGGCCCAGTTTAACGCGCCGGAAGCCTTTTTGGGGTCTGTCACCACCGGGATCAGCAAATGGGGGATGCCGTTGTAAACGCTCAGCTCCACCACCTTGGGGTCCACCATGATCAGCTTCACGTCCTCGGGTTTGGACTTAAAGATAATACTCATGATCAGCGTGTTGATACACACGGATTTACCGGAGCCGGTGGCGCCCGCGATCAAAAGGTGGGGCATCTTGCCGATGTCCGTCACCACCACCTGGCCGCCGATGTCCTTACCCACCGCAAACGCCAGACGGGACTTGTGATTCTGGAAATTGTCGGACTCCAGCAGTTCCCGCAGATAAACCACGTTGTTTTCCTTGTTCGGCACCTCGATGCCCACGGCGGACTTGCCGGGGATAGGCGCCTCGATGCGGATGTCCGCGGCAGCCAAATTCAGCTTGATGTCGTCGGTCAGGCCCACGATCTTGCTGACCTTCACGCCCTGCTCAGGCAGCAGCTCGTATCGGGTCACCGCCGGGCCGCAGCTGATATTGGTCACGGTCACGCCCACGCCGAAGTTGCGCAGAGTCTGCTGCAGCTTGATGGCCGTGGCCTTGTATTCGTTCTGGGAAAATGCGCCTGCGTTGCGGTTCCCGCGCTTTAACAGGGTGGTGGGCGGGAAAATGTACTCCTTCTTCACCACCTCTTCCTCCTTGCGGATCTCCTCGGCCACCTCCACGCTCTCGCTGGCCGCTGCCGCGGCCTGGCGCTTCTTCTCAAGCTTTTTCTGCAACAGCTCGGTCTCGGTCTCAATCACCTTGCCGCCGGCCGTCACCACCCGCTTGGGTTCTTCCGGCACAAAGATGCTGTCGTAGTTTACGCCCTGCTCCGAATGATCCTGGCTGTAGTCGTCCTCCTGAACCGAGAGAGCCCCGGTCCCCGATCCAGCCGTATCCCAGGGAGCGGTATCCTCGTAAACCGAGGTCTCCTCCCGGCCGCCTGTTTTCGCCGCGTAAGGCGCTTTCTCCGGATCAGATATTCCCTCTACGCCGGACAGTCCTTCCGCGTAAGCCGTTCCCGAAACGCCGGACAGGCCCTCCGCGTAAGATGTTTCCCCCGCATAAGACACGCCCTTAACACCGGACTGGCCCTTTGCATACGGCAATTCCTCCGCGACGGACAATCCCTCCCCATAAAGGTTTTCCTGCCCGTCCAGGGGGGCATCCAGGCTCACCCTGGCCGCCGGCTCCTCAAAGGGAGGAATGTCCTCCTCGAAAGGCGCTTCCTCCGAGATATCCCGCAGGAAATCCGGCCTGGCCTCAGGTTCCGCTTCCGCGGCCCTCATGCCCGGCTCTCTGTAGCCGTCCTCCACGAACTCCAGCTCTCCCAGGGTTCTGTGGTCTCTGGGAAGCCGGATCGTCTCCTCCCCGTCCTCCCTATGTAACAGATAGGCGTCCGCAGGTTCCCTGGCCGGCGCGGCCGTCCGCTCCCTGCCGGTCCCCTTCACCGGGGCCCCAGGCTTCTGGTGGCGCTCGATGGAGTCCGCCAGCACAGCCACATCGTCAGTCTCATAGGACGGCTCCTGCTCTCCGTCCTGATACTCCGGCGGCAGATTGATCTGCCCCCGGAACACATCCGCGGCGGCGGCAGCCGGAGCTGTGCCCCCCTGCGCCGGTTCGTATCCAACGTTCTCCGGCTCCTCGTCTTCCATAATATCCGGCAAATCCCTGGGATCGGTGAGCCTGGTCGCCTCCAGATTGACGCCGCGCACCATCTGTTCCTCCCGCTCCTGCCTGCGCTCCTCCTGCCGTCTGGCGTGGTTTTCGCGCCTGCGCTCCATATCTTCCCTGGCATAGTGGTAGGCCTTGTCCCCGCCGGACCGGACCACGGAAACAAAGGACTTCTCCGTGATGCAGACCGCGCAGATAATCAATACCACAAAGAGCACCAGGTAGGCTCCTGCCCGCCCCAGCGCCACGGTCAACACGGAGGCCAGCACGCCGCCCAGCCATCCGCCGCCCCGGCCGGTGTCCGCGGACTGTTTGTAGTATTCCAGCCACTTGGCCCCCTCCGGCGTGGAGCCGAACAAAAGCTGCAGCAGGCCGCAGACCGTGATCACGGCCAGGATCACCGCGCCCAGCTTCAGCGCCGCATGGATATTTCCCTCGTTCGACATGTGGAAGCATGTCCCCACGAACAACAGAATGGGCACCAGAAAGCCTACCATGCCGAAAACCCCCAGCTGCGCCCGGCGCAGGGCCTCGCCCACCACGCCGCAGAGCCGGAAATTGCTGAGAAACAACAGCACTGCAACAGCAAAAGAGCAGATGATGACCACTTCTGCTCTCAAAAATCCCATATCCTGTTCTGTATTCGCTGACTTTCCCTGGCCTCTCTTCGCCCCGGAACCGCCCTTCCTGGACGTTCCCGCACCTCTTGTGCTTTTCCCCGTATTCTTTGGTGTGCTCTGCCTTTTACGATTTGATTCAGCCACGAAATCAGCCTCCCGTCATTCTATACACGTCTCCGGGCATAAGCCCAGTTAGTATATAGTATACAAAAAAATCCGGGGAAATGCAACGCCAAGGCATTTAATTTTTCGCGTCGATCATCTGATAGAGTTTGTGAAGCGCTTCCTTGATGCCCCCAACCTCGTCGATCAGCCCGGCTTCCACAGCCTCTTTTCCCACCAGAACAGTGCCCAGATCGCGGGTGAGCATCTCGGTATTGTGCATGAGTTCCTTCAGCTGGTCGTAGGCGATGCGGGCGTGGCTCTCCACGAAATTCAGAATCCGGTCCTCGATCATGGCAAAATATTCATAGGTCTGAGAGCTGCCGATCACCATGCCGGACATGCGCACGGGATGAATCATCATAGTTCCCGAGGGCACAATAAAGGAATAGTTGGTGGAGACCGCCAGGGGCACGCCGATGGAATGGCTTCCGCCCAGCACCAGGGAGACCGTGGGCATGGACAGGGAGGCGATCATTTCCGCGATGGCCAGACCCGCGTCCACATCCCCGCCTGAGGTGTTGAGCAGCACCAAAAGGCCGTCCACGGTGTCGTCGTCCTCAATCTGGGCCAGCTGGGGCAGCACGTGGTCGTATTTTGTGGCTTTGCTGTTGCCGGACAGGTTCTCGTGGCCCTCCACCTCGCCGATGATGGTGATCAGATGGATTTTCCGATGCCTCCTGTTTTCCTCCAGGGTCATCTGGCCGTACTCCTCTAACTTCTGATCCTCCTTGGCCTCGATATCCTTCTCGTTTATCTTCTCCTGTGTATTGTCCTGGCCGCCGTTGTTGTCCGCAACCGCATTTTTCTTCTTATTTTTGTTCTTGTCCTGCGCCATGGCCTTATCTTCCTTTCCTCGTTCTGCGGCCGCGAACCCGTTTATGGGGCCGCGGCTGTTCAGGGAATAGTCTGCGCCGGGCGCGGGAAAATATGCATGTCGGGGCTGCGGCCTGAATTTCATAAATTCGGCAGCAGCCCCGGCATAATCAAAATGAAGGTTAAATGAAACGTGTTATTTGAACAGCTCCACAAACGTCTGGGTGCGACCGTCCACCAGTCCGCGGTCGCTGATGCAGAGAATGGGCGCCGCCAGCAGAGAGCTGATGGCGATCCGCATCATCATCTTATCGCTCTTGCAGATCCGTCCCACCGCCTTCTCCAGCGCGCTGATCTGGTCCACCAGCTCATGGCAGGGAAGCTGGGACATCAGTCCGGCCACCGGCAGCGGCAGACCGGCCAGCACCCGCCCGTCCAGCACCACGCACATTCCGCCGCCCACCTCCTGAAGATAGTTGGCCGCAGCCAGGGCATCCTCCGGATTTTTGTAGGCCACTGTAAAATTGTGGCTGTCGTGGGAGACCGTGGAAGCCACCGCGCCGCGCTGCAGGCCGAAGTTTTGAAACACACAGATCGTCCGGTTCCGGGCGCCGTGCCGGTTGCAGACGCCTAAAAAGCAAAGCTCCTCCCGATCCGTGAGATCGATGCGCCCATTCTTCACCGGCAGTCTCTCGTACAGCGGCTCGGACAGAGCCCGGCCCGCCTCGTTGCAGGGGACGATACAGACCAGGCTTTCCGGCCCCGGAGGCACCAGATAGAAGTCCTCCTGCCCCCGCAGCCAGGACAGCTGCACCGTGTTGGGGAACGGGACTTTTTCCGCGCCGGACGGTCCGGCGCACAGTCTGCCGTCCTCGCACACCAGTTCTCCGCCCACAAAGACGGCGAAGGGATTGCGTCCATCCAGCTCCTCCACCAGCTGCAGGTCCGCGGCATAACCGGGAGCCACGGCTCCCAGATCCGCCATCCCGGCCTCCCTGGCCGCGTTGTACGTGCCCCAGCGTATGGCGTCCACCGGGTCCACGCCCAGCTCGATCAGCTTTTTCATAATGCGGTTGATATGGCCCGTCTCCAGCAGATCTTTGGCGTGGACATCGTCGGTGCAAAGGGATACATTGTCATGGTAACGGTGGCCCCGCAGCCCCTGCAGCATCTCCGGCAGGCTCCCGCTGGAGAGCGAGCTGGCCTGCAGGTTCACGTGAAGTCCTGCCCGCAGGTTTTCGCAGCACTCTCTGGCAGTCCGCCCGGAATGGTTGTCCGTGGGGCCTCCCAGGATATAGGCGGCCAGCTCCTTGCCGTAGACCCGGGGCGCATGTCCCTGGATCAGAACGTCCCGCCGCAGTCCCTCCGCGAGAATGCCGTGCATGCGCTGCGTATCATTGACCACGCTCAGCACATCCATCACCTCCGCGATGCCCACAACTCCCTCCCGGTCCAGGAGCATCGCAATCTCCTCCGGGCCGAAGCTGGCGCCGGAGCCTTCCAGTCCAGGTACGGAGGGCACGCAGGATGAGGCCAGGTTAAACTGACGCACAGGCGACCGCCCGGCGTCCTCCAGCATATACTCCACGCCGGAAATCCCCATGACGTTGGCGATCTCGTGAGGGTCCACGAAAACCGCGGTGGTCCCGCAGAGCACCGCCGCCCTTCCGAATTCCCCGGGGGTGAGCATGGTGCTCTCCACATGCATATGGATGTCGATAAAGCCGGGCAGCAGGTATGCGCCGCGGCCGTCGTAAACCGTTTCCGACGGCACGCCTGTCCTCTCCCCCTCCCGCACGCGCACGATCACGCCGTCCAGCACGTCCACTTCGGCGGGGTAGATTTCCCCGGTAATCACATTGACCAGACGGATATTTTGAATGGTCAGATCACAGGGAATCCGCTGCATCGCCGCCGCTATCAGCCTGCTGCGGTCCGGATTTTGAATTGCTCTCAAACGATTACCTCCTTTCATCCTCTGTGTCTGGCGTTAAATAAAGAACTGCAGGCAGGTCAACAGCGCCAGCACAATGGTAAACAGAGACGGCAGCGTTTCCTTGCTCCGCTCATCCGTGAACGTGTAGTACATGATGTTGACAATGCAGTAGGTGACTAACCCGATGGCGATGCCCTTGGGGGTTCCGCCGAACAAGCTACCGATCATCAAAATCGCCACCGGCGTCCACTTCAGCGGATCGAAATCCACTGATTTGAGTCCGTTCATCATGGAAATTCCAATCAGAATCAGCGCCGGGGATGTGGCGGCCGTGGGGATCATGAGAAACAGCGGGGCGAAAAATACCGCCGCGATAAACAGCAGGCCCGTCACCACGGAGGCCAGGCCGGTGCGTCCGCCCACCTCCACGCCGGTGGCGCTCTCCACATACGTGGTGACCACCGAAAGGCCCATGACGGCCCCTGTGATCGTTCCCACGGAGTCCACCAGAAAGACCTTTCCGATCAGCGGGAAATTGCCGTTCTCATCCATCATTCCCGCCTTGTTCGCCAATCCCAGGGCCGTGCCCAGAGTGGAAAAGAAATCGCTGATAAAAAATGCCAGCATGAAGGCAATGTACTCCGGCCGCAGGGCCCCCAGCACGTCCGCCTTGAAGGCCACGTTGCCCAGGGATGAGAGCGCTCCCTTGGTAAAGATGCTTTCCGGGAATTTGACAACGCCCAGGATCAGGCCCAGGACCGTGGTGATGATGATCCCCAGCAGAATCGCGCCGCGGATCTTATAGGTGCGCCCTTTGACGGTAAAGCGGGCGTAGTTGAGAACCAGACAGATGATAAGGCCGATGCCGGCCAGGGCTACGGAGGGCTGGGAAAAATCCCCCAGACCTTTAAAATTCTCCGCCACCAGCTTGGCGTTGACCAGGGCCGTGCGGATGATGAACAGGCCCAGTCCCGCGCTGATGCCGATCTTAATGTCCTTGGGAATCAGCTTCACGATCAGCTCCCGCACCCCGAAAATACTCAGCAGCAGGAAAACGGTGCCGGAGATGAAAACCATTCCCAGGCCTACCTGCCAGGATGCGATGCCGGCGAGAACAATCGAATTGGCGAGAACCGCATTGGACCCCATGCCGGGGGCCAGCGCGAAGGGCATGTTGGAAACCAGGCCCATGACAATGGTGATCAGACCGGATACAAGGGCGGTGGCCAGCAGCACGCCCACCGCGTCCATGCCGGCTTCTCCCATGTATTTCGGCTGAATGATGAGGATATAGGCCATGGTGGCAAATGTGGTGGCGCCCGCAATCACCTCAGTGCGGACGGTGGAGCCTCTTTTTTGAATCTGAAAATATTCCAGCACGTTGCTCACAGTTTGCATCTCCTTTCTTTTTCCGGGCACCTCCCGCGCTGTGCGGTTCAGACCAGGCTTGTGCCGCCGTATTCTGTATACCGGGTGTCCGTCCTCTCCCCTCCTCTCCCGTTCCACCGCAGGAACAGCGGATCTTATAATTTCATTATATGGGACAGGCGCAGCCCGATGCAATAGGCGCACAAAATATAATCCCCAAACCTCCTTAAAATTGCAAAAAAGCGCCAATGCACGGGGCTTTTGGGGATTTCTCCCAAGCCACAGGCATTGGCGCTTCGCTATTTTGCTGTCTGTCAGTCGCCCAGCACGTTGCGGATCGCAACGGGCGTGCGGTAGTTCCAGGTGGAAATCTTGATTCCGCTCTTCTTGCTGGCCGCGTGGACGATCTGGCCGTTGCCGATGTACATGGCAACGTGGTTGACCGTGCCGCCGCTGTTGGCGTAGAAAATCAGATCGCCGGGACGCATCTCGCTGGACTTCACCGGCTTGCCCATCTTGGCCTGGGCTCCGGAGTAATGCGGCAGGGACACGCCGAACTGCCTCATCACCTGCATGGTGAAGCCGGAGCAGTCCGCGCCCTTAGTCAGGCTGGTGCCGCCCCACACGTAGGGATTCCCCACGAACTGAAGGGCGTAGTTGACCACCTTGGAGCGCCTGGACGCCGCGGCGTTTGCCGCTTCCTCGGCCGGCGAGAACTTGATGGCCTCGTTCAGCGCGTAGCGCACCTCCACGTTGTTGTCCCGGGTGGAGATGTAAGCCTTGTCGCCCTCGGAGCCGTCCTCCTCGTCCACGGAGTCCAGCTCAATCTGCACCCAGCCGTCCAACTGAGCCAGCACCGGGTAGCGCTCGTCCTTTACGATCTGAGTCCAGATCTTGGCATCCGTGTTTGGCTCGGTGCGGACATTGAGCACGTCCGTGTTGATCACGGCCTTCAGGGTGGCCGTCTGCATGGCGATATCCTTTGCCTCCTGGCCGGTGGCCGTGTACTGGGGATCCGCCGTGATATATCCGGTAATGGGACCGGATTTGATCTTGTACCATCCGTCCAGACTTTCCAGGATTTCACCTGCCGCCTTGCTGGTCATCTTACCGATGATCTTGCCGTCGGATTTGGGCTCCGCCCGGACGTTTAAGTAGTTGTTCACCTTGGAGATCACCAGGTTGTCGTACTGGTTGATGGCCATGGCCTTAAGATCCATCTTGCGCCCCTCGTTCAGGGCGTACTTCACTTCTGCATAATCCGCGGAAATGTAGCCCTCCTCGATCTGGATCCAGCCGTCCTGCTGCCCCAGCACCACGTAGCGCTCGTTTAACAGGGCCTGTCCGATCACGTTGTTGGGGTCGAGAGCGGGCTCCTTGCGGATATTCAGGTTGTCCGTGGTCACAATGGCCCGAAGCTTCACCAGCTCCTTCGCCTTAGACTTCGCCTCGTCGCCGGTGAGCAGGTACTGGTTGTTGATATAGCCGTCCACCCCGCCGGAGGTGATGTGGGACCACTCCCCGTCCGTCTCCAGAATCTCACAGCCGGCGTCGCCGGACAGCTTGCCGATGATCTTGCCGTCCAGACTGGGCGTTTCCCGGATGTTCAGGTAACCGGACACCTGCACAAGTCCCAGATTCTGGTAAGAGTTCACCACCTCGTCGATGGCCGCCTGCTGCTCCTGCCGTTCCTTCTCCTCCTGGGAGAGAGTGGGCTCCGCCGCCTGGGCGGGGGTGGCTCCGGGACCTGGGCCGGCTTCCTGTCCCGGTTCCCCGGCCGCGCGGCCGCTGGCCGGCTTTTTCAGACTCATGGCCAGGGCGGCCACGATGCCGATCAGCACCACGGCTCCCAGAATCATCAGAAGATAGCGGGGATCCCATCTGCGGTTGCGCTTTCTTCTGGCTTTGTTCAATGTCTCCAGATAATCTTTATGGTCCAGCATATTTCAACTCGTCTCCATTTTTTATTCTCGCGGGCACAATGAGCCGGAGAACCGTATCCTACGGCAAAACCGGTTCCTGTCCGCGGAGTCGAACGCCCAAAAACCGTACCGTGGCGTTCGGCGTTGCCGGTGTACCGGCACATATCAGCAACCAGTATACCATAAAATCAGCCAAAAAAATGTGAAATCTTTCTTAAAATTTACCGATAATTTTGGGTTTTGCCGGACTCCCATCCTGATTTTTCTATTTTGATAGCAGCATGCGGTCGTTGGCAAAGGCTCCGCCGCTGGCCTGGGCGAACTTCTCCAGCAGATCCTCCACGGTCAGCTTCTGCTTCTCCTCTCCCGCCACGTCGTAGATAATCTGCCCGTCGTTCATCATGATCAGGCGGTTTCCGATCTGAATGGCATCCCGCATATTGTGGGTCACCATCAGGGCGGTCAGCTTCTGCTCCTCTACCATCTCCCGGGTCAGATCCAGCACCTTTTTGGCTGTCTGGGGATCTAAGGCCGCCGTGTGCTCATCCAGCAGCAGGAGCTTGGGCTTCTGGAGCGTCGCCATGAGCAGGGTCAGCGCCTGGCGCTGGCCGCCGGATAACAGGCCCACCTTGCTGGTCATGCGGTTCTGAAGCCCCAGCCCCAGGCGGGTCAGAAGGTCGTGGTAATAATCCTTCTCCTGAGAGCGGATTCCCCAGCCCAGCCCGCGCCTGTGGCCGCGCCGGAAGGCCAGCGCCATATTTTCCTGGATCTCCATACCCGCGGCGGTCCCCTTCATGGGGTCCTGGAACACGCGCCCGATAAATTTGGCCCGCTTGTACTCCGGCTGCCGGGAAATGTTCACCCCGTCGATCTCGATGCGCCCCGCATCGATGGGATACACGCCTGCGATCATGTTCAGCATGGTGGATTTCCCCGCGCCGTTTCCGCCAATCACGGTCACAAAATCGCCGTCATTTAAGGTCAGGTTCAGATTCTTTAACGCCTTCTTTTCATTAATAGTGCCTTTATTGAAGGTCTTGCTCACATTGGTCAGCTTCAGCATTACTGTTCTCCTCCTTCCGAGTAGGACCGGTAGGCCTTCCATTTATTGGCAGCCACCGGCACGCAAAGGGCCAGAGCCACGATGAGGGCGGACAAAAGCTTCATATAGTTGGGGTTCATTCCCAGCTCCAGCACCACGGCCCGGATCACAAAATATACCACCGAGCCGATCACGGCCGCAGCCAGCTTCAGCGCAAAATTCCGGAACCAGCCGAACAGCACCTCGCCGATGACGATGGCCGCCAGGCCGATCACAATCGCGCCCTGGCCCATCATCACGTCCGCGTACTTCTGGCTCTGGCACACCAGCGCGCCGGAAAGGCCCACCAGACCATTGCTGATCATCAGGCCCAAAAGTTTGGTCCACTTGGTGTTCACGCCCAGGGCGCGGATCATATCCTCGTTGTTGCCGGTAGCGCGGATGGCGCTGCCGATCTCCGTCCCGAAAAACCAGTAGAGCAGGGCCACCACTGCGATAGCCGCCCCGATGCCGATCAGCTGGGAAGCCTTGGCCTGGGAGAAGCCGGTGCTCTCCGCCAGTAGGCTTACCATATTGTCCACCTTCGCCAGAGGCGTGTTGCTCTTGCCCATGACCCAGAGGTTCACGGACCAAAGCGCCAGCTGGGTCAGGATTCCGGCCAGAATCGCAGGAATATCAAAGGCCGTGTGCAGAGCGCCGGTTACCAGCCCCGCTGCCATTCCGGCCAGAGTTGCAAGGAAAAGCGCCAGAAAGGGGTTGACTCCCTTCTGCACAATGAGCATGGCGCAGACGCAGCCGCCCAGAGCGAAGCTGCCGTCCACGGTCAGATCCGCGATGTCCAGCAGCTTGTATGTAATGTAAACGCCCAGGACCATCAGCCCCCAGAGCACGCCCTGCCCGGTGGCGTCCAGAAGCTTGGGACCCATACCCGAGAAAAAGTGAATGATAACCATGATCTACCTCCATCAATTTAAAATTACCCTTATGGTCAAATAAACCGCCTGCAGCCCGGCGCTGCCGCCGTTTCGCGGTCTTAACAGACAGACTCCGAATAAATGGCTTGCCCAAACTCCCTCCAGCCCCTGCGCTGCGGCCTTCCGTCGCGCGCAAAACAGCTTGAGTAAACCATCTATGGGATTGCGGATCTGCCGCCTGCTCTCCCCGCACCTAAAGATGGTGCTGCAAGCTCCCGGGCGGTTTGCCCAGGGCGCTCACAGCACCGTTTAAATTCTGATCCGGTTCGGACTGGTTGTGCTTATTTCAGCACGGAAACGTCGATTCCCAGCGTCTGCGCGGTCTCCTCGTTCACGGTCAGCTCGCAGTTTTCCGCCTTCAGATACTCGATGGGCATGTCGGCCGGTGAAGCGCCCTCGGTGAGGATCTTCACAGCCTGCTGGCCGGTCATGTAGCCCAGCTGGAAATAATCGATGCCGTAGGTTGCCAGGCCGCCGCTGTTCACCATGCCGGACTCACCGCAGATCACCGGCAGATTGTTGTCGTTGGCCACCATGGCCACTGTGGTCATTCCGGCCGCGATGGTGTTGTCCGTGGGAGCGTAAACCGCGTCCACCTTGCCCACCATAGACTGAACCACGGTCTGAATCTCGTTGGAACTGGATACCGTGAAATCCTGGCTCTCCATACCCGCGGCTGCGATTGCCTCTCTTGCCATCTGCGCCTGGATCTCGGAGTTGGACTCAGCGGAGCAGTACAGGATGCCGATCTTCTTCGCGTCCGGAAGAACCTTCTGCAGCAGGTCGATCTGCTCCGCCACCGGGGTCAGATCGGAGGTGCCGGTTACATTTCCCCCGGGAACCTCGTTGGTGTCCACCAGACCGGATTCCGCCGGATCGGTCACTGCGGTAATCAGCACGGGAGTGTCGGTCACTGCGCCGGCCATAGCCTGGGCCGCCGGTGTTGCGATGGCCAGAATCAGATCCTTGCCGTCGTTGGCGAATTTGGAAGCCACGGTCTGGCACACGGACTGGTCGCCGGAAGCGTTCTGCTGGTCCAGATCATACTGGACACCCGCGTCGTCCAGAGCCTTTATAAAGCCTTCGTTGGCGGCATCCAAAGCCGGATGCTGGGTCAGCTGTAAAATACCGATTTTGTAGACAGCGCTCTCAGCGGGAGCTTTTGCCTGGCTCTCTGCCTTGGTTTCCTCCGCGGAGGTCTCGGCCCCGCTTTCCGCCGTCGTGGTCTCAGCTGCGGTGGTGTCCGCCGCCGAAGTTTCGGCGGATTTGCCGGAGCCGCACGCGCTCATGGACAGAACCATGGCGCCGGCCAGTACCAGAGACATGATCTTGGATGATTTTTTCATAATACTCGCTCTCCTCTTTTTATAACATTTTTGGCGGCCGTTTCTATGGAACACTGCCGCAATCCGTCCTCACCCTTTGAGGATGTTTCCTATCATACTACAAAAAAATCGGAGAGTCAATTTTATTACTTTAAATTTCTGCGAATTCAACGCGATAAAGTGTATTTTTTGGCGTACAATCGATGCCGGCCCGTATATTTCCCAAATTTTTACAAGTTTTAAGGATAAATATGGCAATACAGTGACCATGATCCCGGCTGCCGAAGCGGTATTCCTGTTTAACCTTACGTTCGGTCGATATTCGTGAGTATCGGTTGGCGCGGATTGATTTCGGAGCTTCCCGTATTGTATAATCCAGATATGAATCCTGCAAAAATGATTGGAGGGAATACGATGGCAAAGAACAGTAATGAACAGGATGTTTATTTTCAAAAAGCGTGGTCGGGAGACTATTCACAGTTTGAGAAGTTGGATTCTGACAGGAGAAACAAACTGGCCCAGGATTACATGGCAGAATACTGCGCCCGTTATCCGGAACTCGGCCGAGAGCCGGCGCACAGTGATCATGTGGTAAACCTGCTGAAGGAGCAGGCCATGAATCCTGCTTTCCGCCTTGGCTGCTCTCTGCGCTCCAGGGACGACGCGCCGGAAGCCGGTCGTTACGCGGAATACGACGACTATATGAACGCCTATCTCATGGAACAGACTTTGCGGCCCATGGATCAATCCAGGCTTCAGAGCCTGAAAGACCAGGGGCTGAGCGGGAATCTTCTGGACAACGCGGTTGGACAGAATGTGGAGAAACAGGTTATCCTGGCTAAGACTTTGTTTTTAGCCCATCTGGGCGAGGCTCAGCTGCTCGGGGCAGAGAAGTCGCCGAATGCCCCCGACCGGAAAAAACTGGACCGGCCCATAGCCAGCATGATGGCCCATTGTTCCAGAACCGCTTATGTATTTCCGCCGGGAAACAGCGCCCAGCAGAATAAGCTGTTCGACTCCCTATTGGGCCCCGATCTTGGAAAGGGCGCAGACGTATACCGGCGCATGGCCGCGACCCACTCGGTTTCCTCCGGCCCCACCATCAACGACTTCAAGGAACAAAAAAAATTCAGCATGTTAAATCAATACGGCATGAACATCGCCATCGGCGGCGTCGGAAATCCCGGAATCGGTGGTCCCAACGGCCCTCAGACTTTAAAGAACGACGGCAGCTGCGGACACATGTACATGCATGTGGACAAAGGCGGCGTAAATAAATGCAGCAGCCTTCTGGTCGGATTTGAATCGGACGCCCCGGGCGTCGCCAACCAACAGGGACATACCCATGACGCCAAAGCCACGCCGGAGTCCATGTCAAGCTTTCTCGGGCAGCGGACGGATGAGATGGGCGAAAAGTACGGCGGCAGAATCGTGGACTGCACAAACATCCCCATAGACAAGCTGGAGCTGGCAGTCAATGAATTTACCGATCATTACCGCTCCATGCTGATTGAGGGGATGGGGAACTCTACCGCACGCAATGATCTAAACCGGATCAATGAAAAACTATGCGCCTCACCCATGGAAAAAACGGAGCTGGCAGTCATGATGTGCCAGATCGGGATGGATAAAGATAAGGTCGTGGGCATACTTAAAAGCCCGCAAAATCCGGGTATTACGGAGAACCGCCTGGCGGATGTTCATTCCCGCAACAGCGCAACGGACCTGAAGAAACCTCCTCAGAAGCCAGGGCGTTTTACCAGACTCAAGGCAGCGTTCGGCAACGCGGAGGCAAAAAAAGCCTGCCAGGAGCACAAAGACTATCAGGCCGCGCTTGCCGGCCGCGCTGCCGAAGGCGTTGATCTCGGCCGCATGAAGGGTTCTGCCACTGAGGGCTCTCTGAAACACCTGAGCGAAAACAAAGCTGCCTGGAAAGCCGGAAAAACTGATGCGAACCTTCGGAAGTCCGTTGCATACAGAGATATGCAGCTCGAAGATAGCCCTAAAATATCCTCCCATCGCACCCAGAAATCGGTGGAAAAGCTTCTGGCGGGGGCGTCTATGATTCCTCCGGCTCCCGCTGAAGAAGCTTCCAAGGTTCCTCCGGCTCGCAACGAAGAGGCCTCCATGATTCCTCCTGCGCGCAGCGACGGGGCTTCCATGATTCCCCCTGCGCGCAGCGACGGGGCCTCCATGATTCCTCCAAAACGCAGCGACGGGGCTTCCATGATTCCTCCTGCGCGCAGCGACGGGGCTTCCATGATTCCCCCTGCGCGCAGCGACGGGGCCTCCATGATTCCTCCAAAACGCAATGACGGGGCTTCCATGATTCCCCCAAAACGAGAGGAGCCGTCCAGAATTCCATTCAGGGAAAAACCGGCGGCAAAGCCTGCTCAAACTAAGGGTGAACGAAAATTATAACAGATTTTGCGGCTGCTTGGGATCACTTTAAATCGTGCATACAACATTTCGGCAGGCGTTACGCGGTTATAAAACGCGCTTTTGCGCCTAACATATATATCCTGAAACCCCCCTGGCTGCGCCAGCGGCCCATTGTATCCAACGCTAATAGGCTTGCAGCACCGGAAATTCTTCCTACCGGTACTGCAAGCCTATTTTGACCCTGTATTGAGAAGCCGGACCCTGACCCCCTCCAGCTCCGCCTGAACTTTACCGAAGGGATCGCACACATCATAGGAGATCACCAGCGCCTCCCCGTCCAGGGCAAACACCGGCTCCTCCCCGTGAGGCTGAATCCGATAGCCGGAGTAGGTGCTCTCCTGGAACAGATCGTCTGTCCGGGGAGCGTTGTGCTCTCCTTCCCCGCTGTAGGTCAGTTTGATCAGGCCGCCTTCCCCCGCACTCCAGGGCTCCAGCTTCATGGTGGTTCCTGCCCCGTAGCTCCGGCTGTCGTAGGATACCGACATTCCGTCCTCCCCGATGGTCAGGCCGGAGGCGTAGCGCAGCTCCTCGGTCATAGCTAGAAGCACCGTGTTGGCCAGCACCCGTGATTCCGAGTAGGCTTTTTCCGACCGGTACACCTTCACCGCGATGCCCGTACCCCCGGCCACCACCATGGTCAGCATCATCAGGATCAGAACCGCCACCAGCATCTCTCCCAGAGTCGTGCCTTTCCTGCCTGACAATTTTTTCCATATACCGCACGGCCGCTTTATTCCGGGAATTCTCATGTTCCGGCACCTCCGTCCAGCTGGTAGGATACCATATCGTCTCCGTAAAACACCGTCACCGGGAGTTCTTCCGAGACACCGCTTCCCTCCACCCGGAGAGAACCGCTCCGCTGCTCCACCGCCTCTTCCTCCGCCTCAAAACACTCCAAAAGGGACATGGCCCTGTAAAACCAGGCGTCCGCCTTCACGGCCTGCCTGTTTATACGGGCGGATACCGCCACCATGCCCAAAAACAGGGAAGTGGATACCGCCACCACCAGGATGGCCACCAGCACCTCGGCCAGGGTCTCGCCGCTTCTGCTCTTCAGCTTTCTCACAATCCTCCACCTCCCACGCCGGAGCCGCCATAGGGCGGCCTGCCGGAAAACACCGGCCGGTCCGAAGATACAACTGCCCTGGACGCATACTCGTAGTGATATTCCGGTTCGCTGTCGGAATCTTCGCCCTCGCCGTCCTCCTCATCTTCGCTGTCCCCGTCTCCGCTCTCCACCTCTGTGACCGTCTCCTCCAGCACATAGTAGACCACCCCGTTGGCTCTCATCCGCAGGTAATATTGCCCTTGCGTCCCTTCATCCGGTTCCAGGGAAAGAACGGACTCAATGCGTACCTGAAGCTGCTGGGAATCCCCGCTGTCCATGACCACATAGTCCGGCGTCAGGGTGACGTCCGCCCGGACCGGTCCCATCGGCGGCTCCCCCTCGTCCCCCGCTCCCAGGCGGAAGGTGAAGGTCAGGGATTCCCCCTTATCCCTGCGTTCCTCCTCGTCCTGAGGGACATGCAGCCGGTTGTCCTCCTCCACGCAGTTCAAATAAACGCGGTACAGCGCGGCCGCGAGGGCGGCCTCCGTCCCGGTGCCTGCCGCCTCAGAACCGGCCTCTGCCAGCAGCTCCCCCTTAAAATCCGCCCGCTGGCTCTCATCCGCCGGGGTATCCTGTTGTCCGTGCTCCACGGAGCACTCCCTAGCCGAGCTCTCCAGCTGTTCTTTCAGAGCCATGCCTGCGGACATCACCGCCAGGTAGCTCCCCTCGTTGACTTTCTCCGACTTCACATGGCTGATATTGGCCATGGCCGCCGCCAGAACCACGGAGCCCACGGTGGCGCATATGAGAAAATACACCAGCCCGATGGCAAGGGACGCGCCCCTTGTGCTCTGGATTTTTCGGATTCCTCTATTTCCTGCCACCTGACGCGCCTCCTCTCCGTTTACTCATTGTTTTCGTATCAGTTGCTGTTCCCGCCTCAGTCACTTTTAAAAACCGGATGATATCCCTCAGGTTTATTTCCAAAATGATACAGTCCCACAAGCCCCGCCCCCGTGTCGCTCAACATCGGGAAGGGATATCCGGGGTAGGACGGACCGGTGTTCTCCATGTTCGGCTGCATCTGCGTCAATCTGGCCGTTCCCCGGCCGTCCGCCTCCCGCGTGAGCTCCTCCGCAAACTGCGCCACGCTCCACGCCTCGATCAGGCCGTCGATCCCCTGGTGGGACGCATTGTAGGCCGCCAGGCCCGGCTGAGTCCCGTCCTCTCTGAGGAAGAAACAGTCGCCCATATTGGACGTGCTCCAGACGCCGGAACCGGTTTGAAGCACATAGTAGGTTGTGCCGTAGGAGCTGTTAAAACTCTTTACCTCCATCCGGCTGTTGACCTCGATCAGCGCCCTTCTGTCCTGCCGGGAAGCCGCGCTCTCATATCTGGGAAGGCTGACCCGGAAGGCCGTGTAGGTCCCCTCTTTTATCTCAGCCTCATTAATCCAGTAAAGGTAATTGTTATCGATTCTCCACAGTGTCATAACTCCCTGGGTCAGGGACGGCTCATGGATGGTCGCAAAGTAGCTGTCCCCGGTATCCGCGCCGTAATCCGGCTCCGTGCGCGGATCCTTCACAATTCCGCTGCCGTCGATCACCTTGCCGTAGGCCTCCACCATCCTGTCCCGCTCCGCCCGCGTGTTCGTCCCCTCGATCCCTTCCTTTAACACATTGGGGTAATAGGGATATCCCAGAATGTTGTACACCAGAGCCGAGTTTCCCTCCCCGTCCAGCGCTCCGAACGTGGAGGAATCCATGGCCGGACGGCTCTGCATATTCCAGATTGTATTCCCGTTCTGGGCGGCGGGCCGGTTGTGCACCTCCGCCTGTTTCATGATTTGAATCAGGCTCAAAATCATGGGATCGGCCTGGTCAAACCGCGCATCGGCCCCCTCAGTGGCTCCCAGGAATCCGCCGGTGCTGACGCCCTCCGGCTGCTCCTGGGGAACTCTGCCCACAGAGTAGCACTCCCGCAGATTGGCCGAGGTGTTCCCGGAGCCGCCGGACCGTCCGCCGAACCCGCCAAAGGCTGCGTTCTCCGCCAACCCGGCGCCAAAGCTCACATCCCCCGACGCGTAACAGGACCGCAGCGTTCCGTTCTTTGCGATACGTCCGAAAAATCCGCCCGTGTCACCGTCCCCCGTCACCGCGCCAGAGGCGTAACAGTTTTGTATATTGCCGCTGTTGACCGTGCCCACAAACCCGCCAGCAGGCCCGCCGCCCCGGCCCTCCACCTCCACATAGGCGAAGCAGTTCTCCACTGTCCCGCCGTCCAGGCTGCCCGCAAAACCGCCCAGGCTGAGGCTGTCCGTGACGCTTCCGTCCTCCCGGCGGATTCCGGTCACCCGGGTTCCCTCCGCCGACAGATGGGTCACGGCCGTCTTGGTGTTGATGGTTCCGGCCGCCGCCCCTGCGATCTGGTCCGTCTGTATTTCACCGCCCAAAAGCGCAATATTCTGGAACAGGGTCCGGTCGGAAATAACCGCCGTCAGACCCCCTGCGTTGCGGCAGCCCTCCGCCGTGATCGTGCCAAGGTGAACTTCACTCCGGTCCCCGGCCGCCGGTTTCACGGTCACCGTGCCCGCCGCGCGCCCTAACAGGCCGCCCGCCGCCACGGCGCTGTCCGCCGCCTTCACTTGAACGTCCGGCAGATAGACCTGCCCGGGTAGCAGTAACGAGCCTGAGGTGGAAAAACGGCCCGCCAGACCGGAAACTGCGGAATCCTTGTTCATTTTATCGGAAACCGCCACGATGCGGCTGGCAGAAAAATCCCACACCGACTGGTTCGATGCCGGACGGATGTTGACGTCCTTCACATTGCCCACGATTCCGCCGTAATAGCACACCGGATTCTCGCCCGCACTGCCGGTTTCGTCGGTCAACAGGCGGCCGTTTTCCACGGTCACCGTGCCAAGGGTCAGGGTATTGCCGTTGGACGTGCCGGATTTGTAGAGGGAGCCCACCAGGAATCCGCCTACATAGGAGCGGCAATCGCTGCCGTTCTTCACCTTTAAGAGCCCGTCCCCTGCCCCCGTCTCCCCCGCGCCTGCGGGGATTCCGCGCAGCTCTATGCCCTCCAGGCTGACCGGGCTGTTAACCTCGCAGAGACCCGCGATCAGTCCGGCTGCATTGTAAAAGCCCCGGTTCTCACCGCTTCCGTGGTTTGCCAGAACCTGGCTGATCTCCGCCGTCCCCTCCATTTGGATGCGGGACAGTGACACTTCCTTGTTGGACAGGATCTGCCCGATCACACCGCCCACCGCTCTGCGGCCCTGCACGGTAATCTCCCCGGAAAGCGTCAGACCGTCCACAGAACCGCTGTACATCTTGCCCACCGCGCCGCCCAGCCAACACGCCTGGTCGTTGATCACGCTGGAATCCTCAATCCGGCAATCCTCAAATACTGTGCTCTCCGCCTCGCCCGCCAGAATACCGGACGGTTTATCCAGATTGTTCGGGCGCAGCCTGATATCGTGGGCAATCACATTTTTGACATGCGCGCCGGAGGCGTTGTTGCACAGCGCGGCGCTTCCGCCCGAGATGGAGGAGGCCGCGATCGTCAAATCCTCCACCGTTCCGCTCAGATACCCAAACAGCGGCGTGTTCACATTAAACCGGCTCATGTTAGAGAACTCCGGGAGGTCCGTGGGGCCGCCGCTCCAGGCCCCCAGGCCGGTTATCTTGTGGCCGTCCCCCAGATAGGTCCCCGTAAACGGGCTGTTCTGGCTACCGATGGAGCTGTTAAACCACCGGTAATTCTGCCTGGGCCTGCCGTCCCTGGAGGTCATAGGCGCTCCGTCCGAATAGTAAAATGCGTACGCATTGTCCGAGCCCAGCGGAATGTCCAGTTCCTGGCGAAAGGTATAGCTGTAATAATTGTCGATGCCGTTGGGCCGCTTGGCGATATTCTCAAATCCCAGCGTGCAGAGCTGCCGGGAGGTCCGCACCAGAAGCTCCACCGGCGCGCCGTCCTCCTCCGGCCGCTCGCCCACTCCGATCAGCGATTTGGCAAAATGGGGACAATAATAGAAGGTCCGGCTCTTCTCCACCGAAGCCCCGGCCCCCTGGCCGCCGCCCTCGTCCCGGTAATTGCTCTCCACGAACACATTCAGCTCCTGATAAATACTGTCCTCCTCCACATAGGCGTTGGTGACCACCGCCGCGGGTGGCAGGATGCGGAAATAATACCGGCCATCGCGCCCATCCAGATTCAGCGCCACCGGCTTATCGCCGTAAACGGAATCCGGCTCAAATGCCGCCTTGCCGCCGCCGATATTGGTGTAGTAGGTCAAATTTCCCTTAAACTGGCTGTCCTTGAACACCGTTCCATTGTTGTCCTTGAGGTTGTACATGGATTTTAGGTAATTGGTGGCGCTGCTCACATTGTTGTCCCCGCCTGTGTTGTTGTCCATCCAGCTGAGGTAAGCCTTTTTGTTGGAGGAAGAGCTGCCCTGGATCAGGTTCTGCACATTGATATCGTCCATATCGATGTACTCCTCGTTGAACAGTAGGCTGTAGCCGTCCAGGAAAATTTGGGGGCCGTTCTCCGAGGTATCTTTCAGGGTATCCAGGCCCAGCGTTTCATTGTAAAATCCCACCGAGTAGGAGGCGCTTCCCTCCTTGTACACCTCGAAGTACGCCATCTCCGCGCCCACGTACTCGTAGCTGGGCCAGTCGCCGTACTGGACCAGTCCTTCCGCCTTGGGGAAGGGAAACACGGGGCCCAGCAGGCGGCTGAACGTTTTCGTGTCCGAGCCGTCGGCCTTTGCCTTCACAAGTCCGGCCATCTTTATCTCGTCCCTAAGCTGGCGATAGGTAACCGCCTTTGCCCCGATCACCGTCTGGCCTTCTTTTATATAATTTTCCGACCAGCTGAGCACATAGCAGTTCTCGCCGGCAACCGCTGAAAATGGGTACAGAAATACACCGAAGGCATCCGCGTACTCGCAGTCTTCGTAGTGTATCTGTCCCTTTTCGATTCTGTAATTGGCGGAGTAGCCGTTGCTCACCGCAGCGTAGCAGTTTTTGATTCCGCTTGCGGCCTCCGAAAACCCCGAGGCGGATCCGGCCCCCAGGGTGGTCACACGGCGAAGCGCATAGCAGCCGCTGATCTCATTGGAGGACGTGTTCACAAAACCCGCCGCAAATCTGCTGGCCGTATAACAGTTGGCGTAAGAATTTCGGATCGTTCCGCTGTTGGCGTTCGCAAATCCGGCCGCCCAGTTTCCGTACTCCGGAAAAACGCTCGCGGATGCCTCGTCGTAGATGCCGGTGGTAACCGCTCCCGCGGCCCCGCAAAATTCGATCTGCCCTGCATTGTTGTTGACAAAACCGACCGCCTCATTGCGGCAGGTAATCAGGGCGTTAGCATAGTTGTTGAACGTCACATTCCAATCCCCGTCGTAGAGGTGTCGGTAACGGTCCGATTCCCCCAGGTCATCCGGCTGCTGGGGCAGCACGTAGCACTGTGAAATCCTTCCGCTGCCCTCATTGTTGATCAGGAAACCGGCCGCCGACCCGCTGGCAGAGTAGACCTTGGGACTGACCACGGAAACTTCCGTTATCGTCCCGTAGTTCTGCACGACCAGTCCTGCCGCCCCCCTGTCGCCCTTCACAACCGGGTTGACCACCGACAGACCTTTTATCGTTCCGCCAGCGCCCACAGTCCCGAACAGCGCCACGCTCTCCATATCCCCTACCATGCGCAGGTTACGAATCGCGTGTCCCTCGCCGTCATACTGTTTTACAAACGCCCCAAGCCTGGAGGCATCCCCGCCGATCATGCCCTGGACAAAGGCATTCTTCGGGTCGGAAAACAAATCCGGGTCATAGGTGCTCAACTTATATGCAGCGTAATCCACATCCCGCTCCTGGCGGTAATCCCACGGGGCGGACCAGTATTCGCGGTTGTTCTTACTCCCCGTGTTGAACTGGTATCCCAGCTCGTACAGGTGCCGGACCGTGCGGATCACCGCCGTTTCCGGTTCCGTTTCGGCCGCCGCCTGGTTGGAGGCGATGGCTTTGGCAAAATGGGGATTATAGTAAAATGTGGCCGGACTCCCGTCGATCTCCAGCTTCAGGGTGTCGTAAAACCGGCCGCTGCCGCCTTCAAACTCCCGGAATCCCTTGTGCACCACATCCCACGGCAGGGCGTAGAGATACTGAGGCTTTCCCTGCACCTCCACCTCCACGCTCTTCAGACCACCCTTTCCCCCTGAAATCGTGATGCCGATCCCGTTCCTGCTTCCCAGGTATCCGTACCCGTCGCTGCGCACCGGCGCGTCGTCCCGCAGCGTGCTCTCCTCCTCCATTCCCGGCGACCAGAAGCCGTACTCCGGCCCGCCAAGCGCATCGGTGTCATACCGCTCATAGTAAACCAGGCCGGTCAGCATACCGCCGCCCGCCCAGTCCCCGTGGTAGGTTTTCAGCCAGGATGGATAGGGGTAGGCCGACGCCTGCTCCTTCCGGTACATCTCGTCGTAGGGGTAGGTGCCCGTGTGGCCGGGAGCCGCTGCCCCCTCCGCCAGGCCGTCTAACGGGCCGCAGCCGATGGAGTTAACCTCCCCTCCGGCTGTCGCAAAGGCGCTGCCCAAAGCGTAGGTCATGGACAAATTGTCCGGGAAACCGGCAAAACCTGCAAAGGGACCGCAGACGGCTCCCCGAACGGAACAGGTAGCAAAGGAACGGCTCACAGCGGAGCGGTCCTCGATCAGCCCCGCAAATCCCCCCGCCCGGTTCCTGCCGGTCACATTGGGCCGCTCCGGGGCGTAGGAGCCGTTCTCCGTCTGCCCGCCAGAATAACAGGCCGAAGCCGAAGACCGGCCGGACAGCGCGCCTGCGAAGCCCCCCGCCGCCGCCTCCCCCGCCACCTTGACGGAGGCGAAGGAATCTGAGGCATTCAGATTCCATCCCTTGCCCACAAGCCCGCCCGCGTAGCTGCTGCCGGATATGACCCCGCTGGCCTGATAGCGCTCGGAAAGGCTTTCCTCCTCCGTTCCGTCGATATACACGCCGCATTTTTCCATATCTGCGTCCTTCAGATAACCCGCCAGGGCTCCCGCGTAGGACTCGATGGCCGCCCCGCCGGGAAGCTCCGGCCGGATCACCGGGTTGACCAGGGTAATTCCGCTCAGGCGCACCTGGCGGCCCTCCCCCTCCTCACCCGACATGAAGCCGAACAGGCCGGCGTATCCGTAGCCGCGCCCGCCGTAATCCAGCACGGCGTTTCGGGAAACGTGCAGATTGCGGATTACATGCCCGTTTCCCTCAAACGTTTTCAGTCCCGTGCGCTCGTTACTGATGGGATAAAAATTCACCGTTTCCCCGCTGCCGCCTCTTGCGGTGCAGACCTGATCCCAGGACGCCGCGGCCCCGCTCTCCCCGTAGACATGCTCCATCCAGTCGATGTCCCGGATCAGACTGGCCCTCTTTGGAGCCAGGTCCGAGTATTCCTCCGTTTTCCAACCGGTCCCCGTCAGGCGCATCCCAAGTCCCGAGACCTCCCAGGACAGATTCTGGAGATGGCGTCCGTTCTCAATCAGCACGCTCTCGCCTCTCCCGTCCCCGCCCCTGAGTCCGGCAAACAGGCTGTTGATCTCGACGGTTCTGACCTGCGGGAGATAGAGCTGGTCGCTGCTCGCGCCGTAACCGGTCACCGAAATCCGCAGATCGTCCCCCGCGGCGATGCCGGAAAAATTGTCCGCAAAATGAAGCCCCGGCCTGAGACTGTCCAGGGTGATGGTGTACTGGGATTTCCCGTCCCCCGCCGCCTCCACGTCAAATCCCAGGTCCGCGCTCTGCACCGCGTCCACCGGCGACTGAAGGGACAGGTTTCTGCCCTTTAGCCGGTAGGTGTAAACCGGTGAATGCTCCGGGTCGGTCTTGGAACCGATCTCAATCTGGTAGGCGGTCCGGTCCCACAGCCGCTGGTCCATGGAGATGGTCACCTGCAGCTCCTCCGCATTGCGCAGAATCACCGCGAATTCCAGGTTTTCCGTCCCCTCCACCAGCGCCGCGGCCTCGCCGCCGTAATAGCCCACCGAGGGGGGCATACGGTTCTTCCGGTTAACCGGCCCACGAAGGTCCAGGGATTCGTACTGGTTGAAATGTTCCGGGTAGGAAAACTGACTGTCTCGCTGGAAGGCCCCGCCCCTCTCCTCCCAGTAGAACACGGCGTAGACTCGGCCGGTCTGCCGGTTGTACTCGATCACATAGCTCCCGCCGTCGTCCTTCACCAGTCCGGGCGCAAAGGCGGTGTCGTTCATCCACAAAAAGGAGCTGTCACCGTGGCAGAGGGCGTAGGTGTCCGGTTTCTCCCCCTGTCCGTCCACATAGTCCGACGGCACCATGGATTCGTCCATCTTCTGTCCGTCCGAACCCTCCGGCTGCGGCACGGGCAGTTTTCCGCACAGCTTTAAGCCCGACATCTGGTTCTGGGCCACCGTGAAAATCTCCTTCGCCCGGTCGTCCAGCTCGGTCTGCCGCAGGGAATTGCGCATATGAATGAGCGCAGGAAAAGACACCGCCGCCAGAATTGCGATGATCCCCACTACGATCAGCAATTCCGCCAGGGTGTAACCGCCCGCTCTGTGTTTTCTGCCGCCACAACCTGCACTCATAAAAATCAGTTACTCCTGTCCTTCATTTTCCGGTTTGCTCTCCTGCTTTTCAAAGACCAGGCCGTTGGTATTTTCCGCACCCACCAGGGTCTCGTAGAAGGTGATGTTCACATTCACATTGATCAGCTCCGCCGCGGACATGCCGCCCGCCTCCCCCCTGCTCTTGTTCACGGAAATGGACAGGTCCTTGAGGATACAGCGGTAGGGGCTGGAATGCATCTGCTCCAAAATGGAGCGCACTTTTTGGTAATTTTCTGTCTGGAAGGAAATGGAAATATCCCGCCTGACAATATTTCCCGACGCCACCGCCTCGGAGAAGCTTAAGTTGTAGGTGGCGGCCGGGGAAAGGGCCTCGTAGAGGTCCGTAATCTCGTTCTTGATATTGTTGTAGGGAAGCAGCTCCCCCTGCTGTTTCTCCGGGGCGTTTTCCAGCTCATCCACCATCTTCTTTTTCCGGGTCGCCTTCATCATCTGCAGCTCCAGGTCCTCCTCCACCGGCACCTGCAGGGCGGCGCACCGCTCCACCTCCAGATTCACCGGGCGGTAGAGGGCGAGATAGTAAAACAGAGCCAGTAACATCACGCTAAGCAGCAGGAGCAGCCACGCTTCCCGGGCCGTAAATTTGCGGTTCATCATCGGTCCTGCCCTCCTGTCAGCGTGATGGTCACATTGGCCGTCACGTTCTGCCGGTCCTGGCCTTCCTCATTGTTCTCGGTGGCGGCCGTGGCCACTGATATGTACTGCACCTGGGGATTGCGCTCCAGATCCGCCACTATTCCGGATATGGTGTTTAGGGGCACGTCGGTGATGGAGATCCGGCAGATATTACCCTGCACCGAGATGCTGGATAGGTCGGCCTGATTCATCACGCATTCCTCCAACAGAGTCAGCACGTCCAGGCGGTCCCTCAGCACGGCCTCGTCCTCGTTCAGATAGTCGTTGAAATACTGGCTGTACTGTTCCCGCACCGTCTCGTAGTCCCGGTTGTACTCCACCAGACCGTTTAAATCCGCCTGAACCTTTTCCAGCAACGCCTGGGCGGAGGTCATTTTCTGGAGCTGTCCCTGAACGCCGAAGCGGACAAAGAGCGCCAAAAAGACCAGAAACAGGAGGAAGGCCGGAATCGCCCTGGAGGGGCTGTTGATGGACCGCTCCCGGAACACTAAATTAACCGTCTGTTTTGAAGGATATTCATTTTTTCGGACACTTAACATACTTCTTACGCTCCTTCCCGCCCTAACGGTAGGTGATCCCGGCCGCCGCCGGGCTGGTGAACGCTTCCGGGGACAGCTGTCCCACGGTTTTAAACAGCTCCGACACCGGCCTTGGGGCCAGCGGAATGCTGCGGACCACTGTGTCCACCAGCGGGGCGATCAATGAACCGCCACCGCAGAAATACACGGTGTCCAACCTGCTGGCCGGGTTGTTGAAGCCGTAGAAATTGATGGCGCGCATGATTTCCACCGCGATGGTGTCGAAAATATCCTGGCAGCACGGGAGCGACCACACATTTTCATAGTTCTCGGTCACATAGGCGTGGGCGATGTGCTCATCCAGATTGCGCTCGTCCGCCACGGCCCGGTCCAGCAGGGAACAGCCGTGATCAATTTCCCGGGTCACCTCAAACCGGTGGCTGGAAAATATATGCAGCTTGGTGGTGTAATACCCCAGATCCACAAAGCAGTATTCCCTGGTTTCCTCCGGCTTCTCCTCCGCCTCATAAGCCCGGATAATATTCGAGTAGGCAAATATCTCCGGCGCCGCGATGGTCAGCTTGAATCCCGCGTGCTTTAGCATCAGGGTGTATTCCTGAAGCTTTTCTTTGGGCGCAGCCGCGGCCATCAGATCCATGGAAAAGGGCTTGCCGCCGTCGTTATAGTGCATTTCCAGCAGGCAGTAGTCGAACACATACTTTTTCCGGCTCTCGTTGATGAAATCGTGAAACTCGTAGGGAAGGTTGATTTTCAAATGCTCCACCGTCATGGCGGGCATGGTCAGCCGTTTGGAGAACGCCACGCTGTTTGGAAGCACCAGCGCGCACTTTTTGTCCGTAAAACGGTGTTTTTTCGCCATCTCCTTCAAAAATTCACTCATCGCCTCCATGGAAACGATGGTTCCTCTGTTCACATAGTTGTCCGGCAGCGGTTCTAGGGCCACCCGAAGCACGCTGTTGTCCTCGCACTGCGTCATCTTCACCTGCCTGGAACCGATCTCGATTCCTGTAAAACTGTCCGACATCTTCCGTCTCCTTTCAGGTTTCCCGCGATAAGCCGCGGTCCCCGCCTTTTTATGACAGGCCGAAAAGCCCTAAATACCAACTGACCAAAGGGCCGCCCCCCAGAAGGCACAGCCAGGTTCCCGCAGCGATAGCCGGGCCGAAGGGGATCGCCGCAGGGTCCCCCGGTTTTCTCCCGGAATCCGGCAGCAGGGCCGCCAGGATCAGGGCCAGAAGGCAGCTTATGATCACGTTGAGCAGATTCACCGCCGGGCCCAGATAGAGGCCCGTGACAAAAAACAGCTTCACGTCCCCGCCGCCCAGGCTCTCCCTGCCCAGAAGCCGGTCGAACACCAGGGAGACGGCCAGCATACCGCCCGCGATGAGAATTCCGCCTAACAGGCCTTTTATGATATATGAGCCCAACGGTTGTTCCGTGATCAGCGCTCCCGCGCACCACCAGAGGATAGCCGCCACGTGAAAACGGTCCGGTATCTCATAGGATTCCAGATCCGTCAGCGCCACCCCCAGCAGGATCAGGGAGAACACCAGGTAGTAAGGCGCGGCGGGCGTCAGGCCGAAGCGGTACAGGAGGCAGATTGCCCCGAAGGCGGATAACAGCTCCACGGCCGCGTAGCGGAAGGAAATCCGCTCCCCGCAGTAGCGGCATCTGCCCCTCAGCGCGAACCAGCTGACTACGGGCACCAGGTCCAGGACCCCCAGCACATGGCCGCAGGACGGGCAGCAGCTCCGGCCTTTCGATACCTTCTGTCCCCGGACCAGCCGCCAGGACAGGCAGTTCACAAAGCTTCCTCCGGCCGCGCCTGTGACGGCGGCCAAAATTGTAATGTAAAGGGTAAAACCCCAATCATTTGCCGGCATTGTTTCCCTCTCTGACCCAGGACAGGGTGTAGGCTGTCCCGTCGTATTCAATCCTGATCACCATGGTTCCGGCTTTGCCCTCGAATGTCCTGCCGCCGGTCTCCATGGTGTGATATTCGTTGTAACCCCGGGGAATCTCCCCGGTGATGGTGTTGGTGTCGTGGTCAAAATAGCCTGTCTGCACGCCGTTTTGGGTGTGGGGGCAGGCGCTCCCGCCGTCGCAGCCTTTGACGATGCAGCCGTCGATGGAATTGAGGCTGGCCACCCGTTGGGCCGTCTCCGCCATGAGCCGGTCGTTGCCGATTTTGACGGAGCGGGTGTAGGTGGCAAAGGCGGTGGCAAAGAGGGCCAGGGCGGTGGCGGTGAAGCAGAGGAAGCAGATTGTTTCGATGAGGGATAGGGCGTGGGGGGAGTTTAGTTTGTGGGATGTTGTTTGCATGAGGGGTACCTGTCTGTTGTTTTTTGAGGTGTGTTTTGGTGCTTAGCAAAATGTCTCAGGATAGAGATATTTTGCTAAAAGCCAAAAAGTGAGGGGACTTAGAATTTCTATAAATGGGGAATGAGAAGCCGCAACCCTTCGGCTTCTCAAAAATAACATTTTATTTGGTGGTCCCTGCAGGTACCCATTCCATTCCAACTTTAACTTCTTCATCTACTTTCTCAGGCACCTTTATGGTTACCTCTATTATTTGACCTTTACATTCCATAGTATCTTTATAGTAATCACCGTATGTTACTCCTCCTTCGGTCTTTGTCCCTTGACCATATCCATTAATATCGTCTTTTTTATTTTCCAAAACACCATTATCAGCATCATAATAATAGGGACCTTTAGAAGCACTACTTTCATCACTTAAATACATCGACGCAGCCGCAGCCTTCGCCGCCCTCATATTCGCCACATCCGCAGCCTCCCTTGCCTTCTCCAGCTTACTGCTGAAAATCGGCACGGACACCACCACCAGCACTGCGATGATTGCCACAACAATCAGCAGCTCCGCCAGCGTAAAGCCCTTTTTATTTAATTTCTTACTCATCCTGTTCATTTTTAAATCCTCCTGCTATGGTTTCTATCAATGTACTTCTTTGATCTTTCATCCGGCAAACTTTGGAGCCACGGGTTGTGATGGTCCGGTCTGCATATTGCTACATCATATCGTAGATATTAAAAATCGGCAGATAGATGGAGATCACGATAAATCCGGCGATGCCTGCGATCAATACCAGGATCGCCGGTTCCAGCTTGGAGAGCGCCTTTTGGGTGGCGTGCTCCGCCTCATTGTCAAAATACCGCCCGATGGTCTTGAGCGTTTCCTCCAGCTCCCCCGTCTCCTCCCCGATCACACACATATCGTTGAGGGTCTGTGGATAGCAGCCGCACTCCTTCATACAGGTTCCCAGATGGCGGCCCTCCTCCAGCCCGGTGACCATCTTGCTGGTCTCCAGTGAGAGCATATAATTGTCCAGCGTTTTGGCCGTCACCGCCAGCGCCCTGGCCACGGGCAGCCCCGCCCCCAGCAGCGTGGACATGGTATTGGCAAACTGGCTGGAAGCGTTCAGCATGCTGATTTTCCCCAGAATGGGAACCTTCAGCTTCAGTCGGTTCCATTTCACCCTGCCCTCCTCCGTCCTCACGGCGGCCACAAACAGGGCTGTCAGAAGCAGCATCCCCAACAGAATCCAGAGAATATGCTTCTGGAAAAATGCCGACACGGAGATCAGCGCCTTTGTGGACGGCGGCATATCCCCGCCCAGCTCATCAAAAATACCGCTGACCGTGGGGATCACCTTCACCATCACCACGATCATCACCACAACGGCGATAATCATGACAAATACCGGGTAGGTCAGCGCGGCCGACACCTTCTGTTTCGTCTTGTAACGCCTCTCGTAAAACCCACTCAGACTTTCAAAAGAATTTTCCAGCGTTCCCGATTGCTCCCCCGAGCGTACGGTCTCAATAAACGTCAGGGGCAGCACCCCCTTCCCGGCGGTCTCAAAGCTGTCCGCCAGTCCGTACCCCGCCGCCACGTCCCGGGCCACATTGCTGAGAATCCGTTTCAGCCGTTTGTCCTCAGACTGGCCCGCAATCAGTCCCACGCATTTGGCGATGGGCATCCCCGCCGCCAGAATCACGGAGAACTGGGAACACACCATGGACAGGGCTTTCAAATCGATCTTTTTTACATTTATTTCCTTTGTTAAAAGACCAGAGCGCTCCCGCACCGGCGTAATCCTGGTCACAAGGCTGCATGTCTCCTTGATCTGGGCCACGGCCGCGTACTCGTCGTACGCCTCCACAATGCCGCTCACCGGCAGGCCGTCCCGGGAAATCGCCTTATATTTATATGTGACCATGTCCTATCACCCCCCATCTGGCGGCGGCCGTCACACCAGCACATACCGTTTCATATAATCCAGGTCACGGGCGGCTTCCTTCGCCGTCCTGGCGGAAATGACCTGATCCTTGTAGAGCCGCACCAGGAAATTGTCCATGGTGATGCTCCCCTCCTGGGCCGCAGAGGCCATGGAGCTGGCAATCTGAGGCGTCTTGGCCTCCCGGATCAGATTGCGGATGGCGGGCGTCACCATCATCAGCTCGCAGGCCGCCACCCTGCCCTTGCCGTTTTTGCGCTCCACCAGCTGCTGGGACAGCACCGCCAGAAGGCTGGTAGAGAGCTGAAGCCGGATCTGCCGCTGCAAACCGTCCGGAAATACATTCACAATGCGGTCAATGGAATCCGCCGCGGAATTGGTGTGCAGGGTCCCGAACACCAGATGGCCGGTCTCCGCCGCCGTCAGCGCCGTCTCGATGGTGTCCAGATCCCGCATCTCGCCGATGAGAATCACATCGGGGTCCTCCCGCAGGGCGGCCCTTAAACCGTCCCCGTAGCTTCTCGTGTCCGTCCCGATCTGCCGCTGGTTGACCACGCACTGGTCCGGCGTGTAAATGTACTCCACCGGGTCCTCCAGCGTGATAATATGGCCCTTTCTGGTGCGGTTGATCTCATTCAAAATAGCCGCCAGAGTGGTGGATTTGCCCGAGCCGGTCTCCCCCGTCACCAGAATCAATCCCCGCTTCATGGACGGGAACCGGGAAACCGCAGGTGGAAGTCCCAGACTGTCCAGCTCCGGAATCCGCCCGCTCAGCAGCCGGATGGCGGCGGAAATATGCCCCTGCTGCCGAAACAGATTGATTCGGACCCGGATGCCCGCAAAGGTTCCCGCCAGATCCAGCTCCCCGATCTCCCTGATCCGCTCATACGCCTCTCCGGCCAGCTCCCTGGCATAGCCCTCACAGTCCGTATCCGTCAGCATTTCCCCGTCCATATCTTCCAACCGCCCGTCCCGTCTGAATCTTGGCGGCAGCCCTTTTACCAGATGAAGATCCGAACCGCCCGCGTCCCCGGCCGTCCGAATCAGTTCTTCGATTGTCACGCGTGTTCCTACCCTTCTATGGAATTGATGGTGCGGCGGGCCTCGTCAGCCGTGGTAACGCCCTCCAGTACCAGACGCCGGCAGTTGTCCCGGATAGACACATAGTCCGCCCCCTCGGCCGCCTGCACCAGCTGTTCTTTTGAACCGCCCTCCGCGATGCAGCGGCGGGTCTCCCGGTTCATCATCAGAATCTCAAAAACCCCCGTCCTGCCCCGGTAGCCGGTGTCAAAGCAGTAAGGACAGCCCTTGCCCTTATAGAAGGTGACATCGCTGTCGCGGTCCATGCCCAGAATCTCCAGGTCCTCCTGGGTGGGCTTGTAGGCCGTTTTGCAGTTGGGGCAGATCCGCCGGACCAGGCGCTGGGAAATGATTCCGTTGAGTGCGCTGGCGATCAGATACGGCTCCACGCCGATATCCTTTAACCGGTCAATGGTGGAAATGGCATCGTTGGTATGTATGGTGGAGAGCACCAAATGTCCCGTGATCGCGGCCCGCATGGCGATCTCCGCGGTCTCGCCGTCGCGGATCTCACCCACCGCGATGATATCCGGGTCCTGGCGCAGAATGGAGCGCAGGCCGTTGGCAAAGGTCATATCCACCTTCTCGTTGATCTGCACCTGATTGACTCCCGAAATATTATATTCCACCGGGTCCTCCAGGGTGACCAGGTTGACCTCCTCCCGGTTCAGCTCCCCGATCATGGTGTACATGGTGGAGGATTTACCGCTTCCCGTGGGGCCCACGATCAGGATCACGCCGCTGTGGTTGGAGATCAGCTTGGCGTATTTATCCAGGTCCGGGCCGCTGAGACCGATACCCGCTTTATTCAAAAGGTCAGTGGACTTATTCAAAAGCCGGATCACCACCTTTTCCCCGTAAATCAGCGGCAGGGTGGAGATTCGCAGATCGATGTCCTGGCTCTTGATCCGCACGTTGGCGCGGCCGTCCAGCGGAATCCTGCGCTCCGCGATATTCATCCCGCCCATGATCTTGATGCGGGAAATCACCGACGACTGCAGATCCTTGGGCACAGTGAGAATTTTGTGGAGCATGCCGTCAATTCTCATGCGCACCGCCACGTCTGTCTCCCGCGGCTCGATGTGAATATCGCTAACCCGCTCGGTCACGGCCCGCTCGATAATAGAGTTCACCAGGCGCACCGTAGGCGCGCTGATGGTGTCCTCGTCCCCGATTTCCAGGGAGGGCACCGCGGACTCCGGCGACTGCTCCGTATTTCCCGACTGGCGCATCTCCTCGATGGCCCGGGCCACGCCCTCGTTTCCGTACAGGTTCATGATGGCCCGGTCGATGCTGTTGGCAGTGGAAATCATGGGAATCACGCGTTTCCGGGAGGCGGTTTTGGCCTCCTCGATGGCCATGAAGTTCATGGGATCCTTCATGGCCAGGTAGAGCGAATCCTTCTCCACCCGGACCGGCACCACCCCGAATTTGCGCGCGATATTCTTGGGCACCTGGGCGGACATTCTGGGATCGATGTCAATTTTGGACAGATCCACAAACTCGATCCCCAGCTGCATTTGAAGGGCTTCGATCAGCTGCTTCTCCGTGATCACGCCCCGGTCGATGAGCAGCGTTCCCAGGCGCTCCTTCGTCTCCTTCTGCAGCTGCAGCGCATGGTTTAACTGCTCCTCGTTGATCAGCCCAACCGACAGCAGAAGGTCGCCAAGTCTCTTATAAATCACGTTTTGCTCCTCCTCGGAGCCCACGAAAAAGCTCCGCTGAATATTTAGAATGTTTTTATTATAGACCCTTTTGATTTGGTAATCAATTACAATTTCTCTTCCGAATCGGAGATTTTCGGTTTTTTTTGACCATTTTTGCATTATGTAGAACTTTCTGAAATTTTTGAAATAAAATAACAGCCTGGCTTCTGCTTATGGTGCAGTCGTCAGGCTGTTATTTTCTTTTTCTTTGGTTAAAAATATCTTGGATACAGTTCCCGCAACTCTCTGATATCCTCAAAGCTCTGAATTAAATGTTTTGCACTGGCTCGGCGTGTCGCCTCGACATCACCTGACTCAATAGCCTGCAATATCTCCCTGTGAGCGATCAGACACTGTTCTTCTGTCTGATCCAGACGATGGCGCAAGCGGCGCATACGGTCAAAATGAAAGCTGTTATTGTTAATGATATTAAACACACCCTTCTTCCCGCTAATTTCGTATATCTTTGCATGGAACGCATCGTCCAGCTTCATATACCGGTCCAGATTCTGGCTGATGTAAAACACCTGCATGTGCAAGTTCTCCTTCAGTACCATTATATCCTCCGGCTCCCTGTATTCGGCTGCCCGTGCGGTGATAGCCGGTTCACAGGCGTAGCGGATCTCGTAAATATCGTTCGCCAGGTCCTCGTTCATCGGTGAGACAAAGGTTCCTTTGTTAGGAAATATATCGACAATGTGCTGATTCGACAGTTCCAGCACAGCCTCATGTACAGGCGTCCGGCTGACATTGATACACTCTGCAATTACCTTGTCCTGAAACTGTTCCCCCGGTTCTAAGCGGAACGTGAGAATATTGTGGATCAGAATGCGTTTTGCGTAATTTTTGGATGTTTCATGCTGCTCTCTCGGTATAATGTCCAGCTCTTTCATTTGAAGTGATTCCTTCCGTTTCTCTTATGTTTTCGTACTATATCAATTATTAACAGCAATCCCGATTTTTTTCAATACCCCTTCCCGATTATTTTCCAAAACTTTTGCTGTTTACAGTCAGTCGGATCTACAGCTTATTCTTTTTATAGTCCATATAGGCCTGGGACAAAACCGCAATCAGCAAAATAAATCCTGTTGCGATATCCTTCCAGTAGGCACTGATCGTACCGTTCAAGTTGATCAGATTCGAAATCAACTGAACAAACACCACGCCCATAAAAATACCGGATATTTTTCCTACACCACCCTTCACTCCAGTTCCTCCGATCACCACCGCCGCCATAATCGTCATCTCCCACCCTTCACAGGCGGTTGGCTGACCGGCGTTCAAACGGCCCGTCAAAAGGATCCCGCTGAGTGAGGACAGCACCGCGCTGATCAAAAATACAAAAAACTTGACCTTCCAAACCCGGATTCCCATCATTTCCGCCGACTCCTCATTTCCGCCTACCGCGTAAATCGCTCGCCCGAAAGCTGTATAACGCAGGATGACGGTAAACAACAGTACCAAAAACGCAAAAATCAGAAGAGGATAGGGCAATAAGCCGAACAGATTCTGATTGCCCGCCTTCTTCAGTATCTCCCCCTGCGTCGGAAGTCCAATGGAGTATTCATGATTAATGAGCAAAGCAACTCCCCTGGCCGCCAGTTGAGTCCCCAGTGTGGCAATAAACGGCTGGACATTGAATTTTCCAACCACATATCCGTTAACCACTCCCACCAATGCGCCGGACAGGATGCCGATCAAAATTCCAACTGCCAGCCCCTGCCTGCAAAAATACGCAGTGGTCATGCTGGTCAGAGCCGCGATCGCACTGACCGATAAATCTCTGGCTCCAATTAAAAAACACAAATTTACTCCGATGGCCATAATTCCCATCAGTGAGGCGGTCCGCAGTACATTACTTAAATTATTGCTGAAACTGAGAAAAGTACGACCGTACTGCACACTTCCGTAAAACAGAAGCACCAGGACGGCAGCGAACGCCGTGTCGATCTTGATTCGCGCCCAAAACGGGCGGCTTATCTCACTGGTTTTCATCACAATCCCTCCTAAACCGCCTGTTCCTTTTGCACTGCCAACGAAACAATAATAATGATGGATTTGATAATGTTCGAGTAAGCAAACGGAATATTGTTCATGTTAACCATTGTTGTGATCAGCGTCATGATGATACACCCGAAGATAGAGCCCAAAATATGAGCTTTTCCCCCCTTCATTGCAGTACCTCCGATGGCCACGCTGGCGATGGCATCCAGTTCAAACTGATATCCCAGCAGGTTCGGATCCAAGGCTCCACTTTTGGACATCTCCATCAAGCCGCCCAATGCAGCCAGAAAGCCGGACAGCGCGTACACCGCGATAATCACATACTGGGTCCGCACGCCACAAAGCCTTGCAGCCCGCTTATTTCCCCCTACTGCCTCCACCAGCTTACCGAACACCGATATTTTAAGTACAATGTATCCGGTTATAGCAACCAGAACAAAGAATAATAGCTGAATAGGTACAATTCCCCCAAAACGAGTAAGCCCCAGATAGCGGATCTCCGGATATTTTGCCATCGATACAACCTTCGAATTGGCAAGCATCACGGTAAAGCCCCGAAGCACAATCTGCATCACCAGAGTGTGAATGATCGGCTGTATCCCCGCCTTCGCGATCAGTACCCCGTTAAACATTCCCACCAGGCAACAGCAGACAACTCCGGCCAACGTGGCCGCCCACAGCGGTAGGCCGTATCTCAAAGCCAGCATAATGATCACACCGCTGAACGCCATCATTGACCCTGCTGAGATATCCGTTCCTCCTGATGAGATCACGATTGTCATTCCCACTGTGATAAACATTAGCGACGTAGCCTGCTTGATCACAAGGAGAAACGTGCTCATATGCCAGAAGTTCTTTGTAAAAAATGCATTAAATAGAATCAAAAGCGCTAGTGCGATGGCAGCGCCATACTCCACGATCATTTTCGAGATATTATCCCCCGCCGTATCCGCTCGCAGCAGCCTGGGGAGTGAGCATGCTTTATCCCTCATAGGCCCCTCCTTCCTGTTCCGGCCTGGCGATGGCGTCCATAATTCCCTGACGGCTGATCATTTCACCTGTCAGCTGGCTGATCACCCTCCCCTCCCTCAGAATCACTACCCGGTCACATTCCCGCACCAGTTCGTCGATTTCGGACGATATGTACAGGATACTGATACCCTGAGCCGCGATCCGAGCTACCAGTTCCTCAATTTCCCCTTTCGCGCCAATATCAATCCCGCGTGTAGGCTCATCCAGGATGATCAGGTCCGGTTCCATTGCCAGCCATCGCGATAGGATGACTTTCTGCTGGTTTCCGCCGCTCAGATTCCTGATTTTCGTGGATCCGGATGGAGTCTTGATTCCAATACGCTTGATATACTCCTGTGTGGCTTCCCGGGCCAGCCGGCGGTTAACCAGCCCGAATTTGCTGTACTTCGAAATTCCAGGAAGCACCAAGTTATCCTCCACACTCATAAATGGAAAGATTCCTTCTGTTTTCCGATCCTCCGGCAAATAAGACATTTTCTTCAGAATCGCATCCTTTGGCTCCCGGAATTTCACCGCCTTATGATTTAGGTATGTCTCTCCTCGGTAATTCTGATCGTCGCCAAAAATCACCTTAGCAAGCTCCGTGCGGCCAGACCCCAAAAGCCCCGCAAGCCCTACTACCTCCCCCTTTTTTATCTCAATATCGATTCCGTTCAGGCGATGGTTCGCCGTGCGGACACCAGTTGCCTGATAGATAGCTTCCCCGGAATTTTCCTGATAGATTTTGCGTTTGTTGATCAATTTTTCCGCATTGTTTCCAATCATCAGAGAGACCAGTTCTATTTTCGGAAGGTCCACCATTGGGCGGCAGGTCACATACTTACCGTCCTTAAAAATGGTTCCACGGTCACAAATCTGATACACCTCATCCATTTTGTGCGTAATAAAAATCGTTGAAATTCCTCTGGCCTTCAGCTTTCTCACAACCTCAAACAGCACCGCAGTTTCCCCCTGATCAAGAGAGGAAGTTGCCTCGTCCATTATCAGCAGCTTCACATTCTTCGCCAGTGCTCGGGCAATGCTGGTCATCTGCTGAATAGCAGTGCTCTGGGTCTCTACCTTCTTTCTCACATCCACTTCAATCCCTAGTTCAGACAATGCCTGTGCCGCATTCTTTTCCATAGTTTTCCAGTCAATCAATCCCCTTTTTTTCGGCGCATTTCCCAGATAAATATTTTCAGCAATGCTTAAGTTAGGGCTTAAGTTCAATTCCTGAAAGATTGTGCCGATTCCCAGCTTTTGCGCCTCCGCCGTATTCCGTGGGCTGATCGTTTCTCCTTCAAAGACCATTTCACAAGCTTCTCCTGAATCGTAGTGATAGTAACCGGTAATGATTTTGATCAATGTAGATTTACCAGCCCCGTTTTCACCTAACAAGCCCATCACTTCGCCCCGGTACACCTCAAATTCCACGTGATCCAGCGCCTTTACTCCCGGAAATGTCTTGGAGATATTCTTCATGCGCAATAAAATTTCCGCCTGTTCCACAAACATCCCTCCGATGACGTTTACGCAATGGCCTCGCGATCCATTGCATTCAATTAAACACCGGACAGTCCGAAACGCAGGTTCAGACAATTCGGGCTGCCCGAAAATTACTTTGTTACTTTAATAGCCCCTCCAATACCAGCATCTCCTGTACTTTAAGAGCGTCCTGCTGCGCCACCAGATCCGCTAACCGTTCCATACCGATGTTATCAATCCAGTCGGATATCCGGTTAAATACCCGAATATTCAGCTCCAGCTCTTTCACCGGATCCTCCCGCAGCGGAAAGGTGTCAAAGAAAATAACCCCATTGTACTCATATCGCTTCATATAGTAAATAAATTCCAGCGTCTGAAGCAAGCTCACTGAGCCGAGCAACAAACCATCGTCGTGACTGCCGTATCCATCGTTGAGATGGAAACCGAACAGCTTTCCCCGCTCCGCCGCCAGGGCCAGCGAATAGGCGGGATTCTCCTTTTTCATCAGCATATGGGCGAAATCCAGCGTGATGCCCAGGTTGTCGCAATCCGCTTCCAAAACTGCTAAAAGCGTGGTTCCGATATCATTGATAAAGTAAAACTGTCTCGGCTCGTAGGGCTTGTACTCCAGGCTGATTTTCATGTCCGGGTTGGACCTTGCCACCTCCGCATAGCACTGTACCAGATATTTCCACATCCTGCCATAATCGGCCTGGAAGGGATAGTCGAACCCATCGTAGGTAGACCAGATTGTGGCTGTGGTCCCGCCCATCCTGCGGCAGGCATCGATGCCGTCCTGAAGATTACGCATGGCCATTTCCCTTTTTTGGGAACAGTGATGAGTCAACTCTCCTCCGGTGAACTCCTCTACAAACCGAAGTCCCACCCCGCTCACATCCAAGCCATATCCCTTGGCGTGATCGCGGATTTCCTCTGGGGTATTTTCATAAAAATGGTACGGATAGTTAGGCTCGATATGAGTAACACCTTTCGCCTGGGCCATCCGATCAATCTTATCAAATGTGGTGTAAGAGGGATTCCCCTTCTCAAACACTTTCTCCGGCACATCCGGAAAAGATTCCAGCCGCGCTGCATATGTCCAGTTATTCATCCTTCTATTCCTCCAACTTTTGCATTTTTACCAGGTGATTGTAGGCAGCTCCTGATCGGCATTTTCAATTGTAAAGAACCTGTTTGCCGATGGGATATATTTCTCTACGTCCTCTTTGGTCACAAAGATTTTATGTGCAACTTCCAGAACCTGCGGGCCCAGGTAGGGGGTAGATTCATAGACACAGCCCACTGTTCCGTCCTTTACCTGCTCCACAACTTCGGAGTTACCGTCGCCAATGGTACAGATGGTAATCTCCTGTCCAGGTTCAATGCCCAGCCCCCATAATGCCTGAAGACATCCCATGGCCATCTCGTCGTTTTGAGTGACGATCACGTCTATGCCTTCTTTGCCATAAGCCTGTATCATATTTTCTGTCACCGTCTGGGCCTCCGAGCGCATGTTATCACCAACCTGGGAGCTAATAATCTGGATCTGATCGTATTTATCAATCACGTTGGACAGGCCCTTGGAACGTTCAATCTGACCGGTGGAGCCGGCGGTTCCCACGATCTCCACAATCTTACATCCATCCGGGTAATGGTCCACCAGCCACTGTCCCACCGTCTCTCCCCCGGCCACGTTGTCGGTCATAATGGCTGTCACATAAAGGGAGGGATCGCTGACTTTCCGGTCCAGACAGATCACAGGCACTCCCGCGTCACGGCAGGCCTCCAGAGCAGGGATCAGTCCTTCCTCCTCCTTAGGTTTAATTACCAGCAGATCGATGCCCTGAGCCAGAAGATCCTCCACATTGGCAATCTGGGTCGCAGTATCATTGTTTGCCTCATTCCAGACCACTTCAAATCCCACGCTTCTCAGATCTTCACATACCGTCTCGCAGTTGGTGATATTCCAATCATTGGTATAATGGCAAGCTGCAAAGCCCGCTTTCAAACCAGTTCCCCACTTGTCGCCTTCAGCCGCTGGGGCTTTTGTATCCACTCCAGTTTTCGCCTCCTCGGTCTTCTCTTCCTGCTGCGCAACGGTCTGTTCTGTCTTACCAGTTGTCTCCTTACCTGTCTCCCTTCCGGTGGGAGCCTGGGAAGGGCTGCCGCAGCCGGTTAGAAACATAAAAACTGCCATTACAAGTACACATAATCCCCTGTTTCTTCTCATAGTTCCTCCTCCTTGCGTTCAATCATCTGTGCATAGGGCAATTCTTCCTATTGCGTATGCTTGTTTTTAGTTATTTTCATTTTTAGCGATATATCACTTATCTTTAATATATCGCTATATAATAATTTTGTCAATATTTTTTTATTTTACACCATATATTTTAGATATTATATACAAATTATCGCCCCCTTCCATCATTTAAGAGTGAATGTCGGGGGACAAAGGGATTTGACTGTAAAAAAATAAGAGGCTGTGAAAAAATGATGTTTCGTTAACTTCATTTTTTCACAACTCCCTTATGGATCCTGTTGCTATAATTTATCTTTCCTGAAATCACATTTTCGGGTCGATCATCTTTTTTATCATATCACGCTATCTCTACTGTTCCTCCCCCAAACAAGATTCCGTCCCATAAATCTCCCCCTCTTTCATCACAAACGCGCAGTCCAGCAGCGCTTTGGAATCCGTCATCAGATCCCGCTTCCAGGCCGCGATATCCGCATACTTTCCCACCTCCACCGTGCCAATGCAATCCTCCAGTCCCAGGATACCGGCGTTGGTGCTTGTGGCGGCCCGGAGGGCCTCAAATGGCTTCATGCCGCTGTTCATCCAGGCCTCGTACTCGTAGCCGCTCTCATAGTTCTGGTGGACCGCCACGAAGTCCGTGCCGTAACCCAGGCGGATTTTGCTGCGGCAGATCACCTCCCGCCCGGCCCGCAGCGCTTCCCGGTAAAGCTCCAGCTTTCTGCGGAATTCCGGCTGCTTATCCTTCAGCCGTTCCGGGTCGTAGTGAACGGCCTCCTCGTAGGGCGAGAAAGTTGGCACCAGGTAAATTCCCCGCTCCTCAATCATGGCGGCCGTCTCCTCGTTCATCAGGCTTCCGTGTTCCATGCCGTCGATCCCGAAGCGGATCAGCTTCTGCATCAGCTCGTTGGTGTACACGTGGGCGGTCACTGTTTTTCCCAGCTCATGGGCGGTGGCGATGATCGCCTCCAGCTCCCCGTCGCTTAACTGCTGCTGGACCGGCGTATCGTAAGGCGTAAAAAAACCGCCCGTCGCCATAATTTTGAGAAAGTCCGTGCCGTACTTCACCTGCTCCCGGACCGCGTTGGCAAAGAAGTCCCGGCCGCTGCCCAGCCCCGGCCGCTGCCGCTGCAGCATCCCGGACAGCTGCGGATTGCGGGCAAAGCCCTGGCTTAAGTCGCCGTGGCTTCCCGCAGTGCAGAGGAAAACCGGAGCGGCCACGATGCGGGCTCCCGGCAGATATCCCCGCTCCACCGCCTCCTTCACATCCAACACGCCGTAACCGTTGCTGGTGATTCCCCCCACATGGCGCACCGTGGTGAATCCCCGGGCCAAGGCCTTTCTTGCACAGCGGGCGATGGCCAGGGTCTTGGCCTCCTCGCTGGTGGTGTACACCTCCTCGCGGACCGTACGCCAGTCAATATAATCCATGTGCATGTGCGCATCGATCATGCCGGGTGTCACCTGGCAGTCCCGCAGATCGATTTCCAAGGCATTTTCCGGCTCCGGAACCTGCGTTCCCACCACTGCGATGCGCCCGCCGTCCACCAGGATACTCTGCCCCGGCTTCCACTCTGCCGAGACGCCGTCGTAGAGCCGTCCGCAACGGATGATTTTATATCGTTCTTTCATGTTCTTCCTCCGTGAACGCATTTATTTCCGCCTCACTGCCGGGCTTCTCCGGCTCCACGGCCTTAATCTCAGTCTTAAACTCATACTCCGGCGGCTCCTGGCCCAGGAGGTGGCGCACGAAGAAGTCCAGCTTTCTGCGGATAAAGTACAGGTCCGCAGGCACGTTGTGATTCACCCTGGGCAAAATGAGCAGCTCATAATCCTTATTGCAGCGGATCAACCGGTCGCAGAGCCGCAGGGTCTGGGACATGCTCACATTGTCGTCCAGGGCGCCGCAGGCCAAAAACAGTTTTCCCCTCAGATTTCCTGCCAGGCGGGTGATATCTCCCTGCCCGTAGAGTTCTTCCTGATACAGCCCGTAGTAACGTTCCGTCCAGGAGTTTTCGTACATCCGCTGATCGTAGTTTCCCGCGGAGGCCACGCCTACCCGGTAAATCTGCGGGAAGCGGAACATGGCGGACACGGTGGCGTAACCACCCCCTGAGTTGCCCCAGATGCCCACCCGGTTCAGATCCAGGAATGGAAATTGTTTCCTCAGCTCCGGCAGACAGGCTGCGTGGTCCGCCAGACCGGTGCACTCGTGGATGGCTTTCCAGCTGAATTCGTGAAACCGTTTCCCCCGCCCAGGCGTCCCCCGGCCGTCCAGGATGATTCCGGCGATGCCGGCCTGGGCGAACCCCTGCAGACCGCCCATTGCCTCCCGCCCCATGGCGTTATCCCAGGTAAATTCCCTGGGCACATTGTAGAGCTGGGCTCCTCCGTAAATGTAATCGATCACCGGATATTCCTCCTCCGGTGAAAAACCGGCGGGGCGCACCAGAATTCCGCAGAGTCCGGTGACTCCGTCCGCCGCCTTCACCGTGAAGCGCTCCGGGATCTGATAACCTGCGGCCAAAAGACCGCTCACGTCCGCCCGCTCCAGCTCCCGGATCAACGCGCCTTCCAGGTTCCTGAGTACCGTCACCGGCGGTAGGTCCACCCGGGAGTAAGTGTCCACAAACGCCTGCTCTCCCATTGTGACCCGATGCACCGCGTCCTCAGGCGTGAGCCGCACCAGCCCGCTGCCGTCAAAATTCACGGCAAAAAGCTGATAATAGAGGGGATCAGAGCAATCCGGCACATTGTTTGCCATAAAATAAATGCGTCCGGCCGCCTCGTCCACCTTTACCAGTTTCTGCACGATCATTTCCCGGCACTCTGCACCGAATAGGTCCCCCTCGCATGCCCCTGTGTCCAGGCGGTAGCGGTAGAGGTGGGCGTACCCGCTGCGTTCGCTCTGCCAGAACGCCAGCTTCCGGTCTCCGGTTACAAAGTTGGAAAACTGATAGCTGCCGAAGCCGTCCAGCAGTCCAAAGGCCCCCAGGTTCAAAAACGTATCCGTGGTCTCCCGGACGATCTGCCTGGCCGCTCCGGTGGCAGCCTCAGCCAGGTACAGCCTGCCCTCCCCATACCCCCGGCTGAACCAGGTGAAATAGAACCCGCTGCTGTCCGGCAGCCAGCGCACAAAGCTCTTTTCTTCGGAGGTGAACACCGGGTCCAGGTACGGAGGCGCCTGCACCATGGTCATTTTCCGCGACTTCACGTCCCCCACGCAGAGCGCAAAATGCGGCAGCTCCCCGTCGGAATCCCCGGCAAAGGGACAGGGGTACTCCCACAGTCTTGGCCGGATGTCCTGAGGCGAATCCCCAAAGGATTCGATGGCGTAAAGCTTCTTTACCGCTCTTCGGTCCGCCCGGTATGTGACAAAATAGCGCCTGTCCGGGCTCCACAGCACCAGCGGATGCTCCGCCGCCCCCTGGCGTTTCACCGTAATCTGGCTGTAGACGTCCACGTAGCAGCCGTATTCGCAGAGGGGTTCGCCGTCAAACGTCAGCTGGGTCTCCCCGCCGCTATCCAGAAGATAAAGATTGTGTCCGCGGTAAAAAAGACGGCAGTGACCATCCGGAGAGACGCTAAAGCCGCTTTTCTCCGACCGACGCGCCTGTGCCGGATCTGCATTTCCAGCTGAAGTTCCCTGGGGGGGTCCGGCTTCATTCTGGCAGGCCCTCCAAGCCTCTTCCGAACCTGTCTCTTCCTCACCCGTCAGCGAGTTGACCCGCACATTCACCGTCTCTTTCCCGCTTTCCGTACGCTTTTCCCGGCCATAGGAAAAGAATACTCCGTCCAGCCAGCGAATCTTCGGGCTGCCGTTTATTACCAGATTTCTCGTATATTGGGGCAGCATCCGCTCCGCCGCCCGGTATTTTTCCAATAAATCCACCATCTCATTCTCCCTGAACGCTCTAACTTACAAAAACACCTGGACGCCCGGCCCCAGCGGCAGGTTGAATACCACCCAGATCACCATCTGCACCACCCATACCAGCAAAAACGCAATGGAATAAGGAAGCATCATGGAGATCAGACTTCCCATGCCGAACTCCTTATCATACTTTTTCGCCATGCCGATGGCAATGGGTATGTAGGGATAAATGGGGGTGATCGCGTTGGTGCAGGAATCGCCGATGCGGTAAATCACCTGGGCGAAGGCCGGACTGTAGCCCAGCATCATCATCATGGGCACCAGGATCGGCGCGAAAATGAACCATTTCCCGGAGCCGCTGGTCATAAACAGGTTCACCGCGCAGCACAGCAGGATAAAGAACAGCATCAAGGGAATTCCCGTAAACCCGGCGGCCTGCAGGGCATCCGCACTCTTAACCGCGATGATCATGCCCAGGTTGGTGTAGCTGAACATATTGATAAACTGGGCGATGACAAAGACCAGCACAATATACCCGGTCATACCCTCCAGCGCCTGGGCCATAAACAGCGGCACGTCCGAGCTGTTCTTCAGGGTGCCCGCCACAACGCCGTAGACAACGCCCACCAGGATGAAATAGAAAATCAGGATCGGTACCAGGCCTGCGATAAACGGACCGTTTAAAATGGACCCGTCCTCCCCGCGCAGGATTCCGCCCCTGGGAATTACCATGAGCGCGAAGGCCAGGATGAACAGCACGCTGAAAATCCCCGCCGCCCGCAGCGCCTTACCCTGGCGCTCTGTCAGACCAGCCTCCCCGGCCTCATTTCCCTGGACCTGGTAGGTTCCCAGGCGGGGCACGATGAATTTCTTGTTGACAAATACCCCCGCCACTGTCAACGTGAACACGGATACGAACATAAAGTACCAGTTGCAGGTGGCGTTGACCGTCATGGAAGGATCGATCAGCTGGGCGGCCGACTCCGTGACGCCGCTGAGCAGCACGTCCGTGCCCGCCACAATGATACACGCCGTAAAACCGGCGTTGGTCGCCGCGTAACCGGCCAGAAGCCCGGCCACCGGGTGCATGCCGACGGACTCAAAAGCCGCCGCTGCCAGCGCGGGAACTACGATGATGGAAGCCTCGGAGGCAATGCTTCCATTGATGCCCAGAAACAGCACGGTGGCGGTCAGGCACCACAGCGGCACCCCCAGAATCGCCCGGCGCATGGCTGTGGTAAGCAGGCCCACCTTCTCCGCAAATCCGATGGCGATCTGCATGGCCAGCACCAGCCCTAACGGGGTGAAGGTCTGGAAATTCGTCAGCAGATTCTCCAGCAGCCAGACAAATCCGTCCTTGCTGATCAGACTGTTGGACGTCACCGTGTCCCCGGTGGTGGGATTCACCACGCTCACTCCGGCGGCGGAACAGAGCATGCTGATCACCGCCAGGATCAGGCACAGCCACAAAAACAGGATGTAAGGGTGGGGAAGCCTGTTGCCCGCCCGCTCAATAAAATCCAGCACGCGTCCCCCTCTTTTTTTCTGCATCGCTTTTTCACTCATATGCGCATTCCTCCTTGGTACTTCATTTTCTTTTTTAGACCGTGGTCTTATTATAAGCAAAAAATAAGAACGGCGCAATTACATTTTGCCATTCTTAATTTTATAAAGTCAAACTGTAATTTTTATGCAGTTTTTTCCCTTCGATTCTTTTAATCTTCACGATAGCTCCGATAAAACCGTTCCAGCTTTGGCATACTGGCCTCCGTCAGGTCGTATTCCCCCTTGGCCAGACACCAGGATATCAAAAGGCTTCGCTCCTCCTCGATGATGTCGGTCACGATCTGGCCACAGTCCAGCTTTGCCGTCAGCTGCCCCAGCTTTTGGCCCTGGGACACAATGGACGACAGAATCCTTCGCACCGCCCGCTCCTCCCCCCAGAAGGAAATTCCCGTGGTGCCGGATAGCTGGCTGATGTAAAGACTGGTCAAAAGCTCGGCGCCGATTTCATTTGACAGGAACTGAAACATATAGCGGTTGATCTCCAAAAGCTGGTCCCTGGCATGGGCATCCCGGCAAATCAGACCGTAAAGCTCGATGTATTTCTGGTCGAATATCTCGTACAGGGAATCCAAAAGCTCCGCCTTGGCGTGAAAATAATAGTAAAAACGCCCCTTGGAGCACCTGGCGCCGCGCAGAATGTCCTCCATGGTCGTATTCTGGTATCCCTTCTGGTAAAACAGCTGCCAGGCCGTGTTTAAAATCTGCTGCCGCTGCCGCTGCTCGTTTTCCTCGTCCTTTGTCCGCATGATCCATTCTCCTTACCGACTCTGCGTGATGAGTTCCTGTTCTATTTTTGCAGGTTTGGAGAAAAACGTCAAGTGTTTATTGCGGCGATTTCCAGCCCGTCTCCCATCTCAGAGCGCGCTCAGATACCCGATTATGTGTTCTGCCACCGGAACCGGATCCGCCTCCAGCAGCTCGCAGGCGCGAAACATTCCGTACCCGTCGCCTCCGGCCCGGCGGTAATTTGTGATGCACAGGGTAAAGCTGTCCTCCGGCAGGATGTCCCGGCCTCCGTATCTCAGGCGGACCACCCGGCTGCCGGGCTCGCGGGAAAAATCCAGCCGATAATCGATCCCCGCATAAAAGTCATAGTGGAAATAGCGGGGCTTGGGTCGGAGAAAGCGTCTGTCGATCCGGAAACTTCCGCTCTCCACATTCAAAAACTCAGCCGTCCACTCCAACGCGCTGCGCAGCACGGCTCCGCTGCATCGCACCGTACACAGGGTATTTGCGCTGGTGTAGGCGAGGAATACATCCGCCACGCGCACCTCGGCGGGCAGGCCAAGGGCCGTGTTGGAAAGGTAGGTGGCGGAAATCTGCGCGCCGGTGACCGCCATCTGCACCTGGTTGATAAAATCCGCCAGCGCGGACCCGTGGAGAGCCATGTACACCCGGTCCTGTATGGGAATCGGGGCGGGCAGCGTACCGATCCGCCTGGACTCCCAATTTTCCAGGGCCTGGCGGAGGCTGGATAAGGCCGGGGGCGAGTCTGCCGGAAGAGGCATGGGAGGAGCCGCCTCCACAGCCGTCCCATCTTTCAGGCGCGACGCAAACCGAATCTCCCCGGCCATGCCAACCGTGCCGGTAACCTCCGCGTAACACCCGAGGAAGCAGCCCGGCTGCACCGCGTAAGAGCCATACAGCGGGCGGCCCGGCTCCCTCAGATGCTGATGCCCCGTGAGGAGCAGGTCCAGGCCCGGCTCCCGGCAAAGCTCGCAGGCGGCGTTCTCGCCGCTGTCATCCAAAACTTCCCCTGTAGCGGGGTCTTCCTCAAAACCGCCGTGGTAGATACAGACCGTCACGTCGCAGCGCCCCCGCAGTCCGCCCAGCACCCTGCGGGCCGCGGCCAGCGGTTTTTCAATGCAGAGCTGACGGATCGTTTCCTCCCGCTCCCATCCCGCCAGGGCGTCCGTGCACAGCCCGAACACGCCGATGCGCAGCCCGTTCTCCAGCGTAAAGATCCGGCTCTCCTCCACCGGCAGAATACCCGCCCGGCTGTGGATATTGGCGCATAGGCAGACCGCGTTCAGGGAGGTCAGGTAGTATGTAAGGTACGGAAGACCATAATTAAAATCGTGGTTCCCCAGAGTTACCGCATCGTAGCCGCAGCCGTTCATAACCTGTGCGGCCGGATGCGGCGGCAGTTCCCGCCCGGGCGGGCGCGCCGCTTTCCCCCGCTCCGTTTCATCCCCCATACCTTCCCCCGCCCAGATTTCCCGCGCAAAAAAAGTACCGGCGGTCCCGCCCTGAAGCAGGTCCCCGCCGTCAAAAATCAAAGTATTTCCATCCCGGCGAAACTCCCGGCCTGTCTCGTCCAGCCCGGCCTCGCCGGGCCGGGCGAACAGACGTCCGTGGATATCGCTGGTATAAAGGATTCGAACGTTTTTCTCTCCTGTTTTCATGTTGTCCCCAAATTTACGTTTCCAGAAATTCCTTCATGATCTCCCCGCGGATCTCCAAAAAGGCGGGGTCCGTGCGGTCCCTGGGAAAGGGCAGGTTCACGGGCACGATCTTCTTTACCACGCCCGGGTTCTTGCCCATGATCACCACCCGGCTGCTGAGGTAAATCGCCTCGTCGATGTCGTGGGTGACGATCATCATGGTGGTTTTGTCCTGCTCCCAGATACGCAGCACCTCCTGCTGCATGGACATGCGGGTGAAGGCGTCCAGGGCGCCGAAGGGCTCGTCCAGCAGCAGAAGCTGGGGCCTGGTGGCCAGGGCGCGGGCGATGCTGACGCGCTGCTGCATGCCCCCGGAGAGCTGGTTGGGCACGGCATCCGTGAATTCGGACAGGCCCACCAGGTTGATGTAATACTCCACCATCTCCTTCTTCTCCGCCTTGGGAACCGCATCGGAGATCACGAATTCAATGTTCTGCCGCACGCTCAGCCATGGAAAGAGTCTGGCTTCCTGGAAGATCATACTGCACTTGGGGGATGGCCCGTTCACCGGTTCGCCGTCCAGCAGGATCTCGCCGGAGCTGATGGATTCCAGGGTGGTAATCAGCTTTAACAGCGTGCTCTTCCCGCAGCCGCTGGCGCCGACAATGGCCACCATTTCCCCCTTTTTGACGGTCAGATCCACACCGGCCAGGACCTCGAACTTCTGCCCCCGGATATAAAAGTTTTTGTACAACTGGTGTATCTCAAGAATATTTTCATTTCCAGCCATGGTGATTCGCCCTCCTTATTTGCTGTCCGTGATGCCGCGGGTTTTAGCCAGATAATAATGCTCCAACCGGGTCAGCCCTCTGTCGATGAACAGGCCGATCACGCCGATCACCAGCACGCACATATACATAACCCGTGCATTTGCCGTCTCCCGGGAAAGGGTGATCAGATAGCCGATTCCGGTGGAGGAGGCGATCATCTCCGCGGCCACCACGCTCATCCAGGCGTTGCTCATGCCCAGCCGAAGACCGGTGAGGATGGCGGGGATGGAGGAGGGAACAATGATCTTGAAAATGGTCTTCAGGGTGGGAATCCGGTAGGTGTACGCCACCTCCAACAGCTTGTTGTCCACCGACTGGATTCCGTGAACGGTGTTGAGCAGCACCGGCCAGAAGGAGCCGAATGCGATGATCGCCACCTTTGAGGAAAAGCCGATGCCTGCCAGCAGAATCACGATGGGCACCAGGGCGATGGTGGGAATGGGGCGCAGCACGCTTACGATTCCGCTGAACGCTGCGTTTACCGGCTTGAACAGTCCCATCAAAAATCCCGCCACCACGCCGCAGACCGCACCGATCACATAGCCGCACGCCACGCGCCCGAAGCTGACGCTCAGGTTTTTCCAGAGTTTCCCAGATTCGATATAGGACAAAAATGTCTTCGCGATTGTCAGGGGCGCCGGCACAAGGGACGCTTTCACCAGCCCGTGGGTTGACGCGAACTGCCATAAGAGAATTACCAGAACCGGAAACACAATGGCAATCCAAAGCAGGGTTTTGTTCTGTCTCGCGCTGTTTTTGGAGTTAAGATTAAACATTTACAAACTTCCTTTCCATATATTCCGACGTGCGGCAGGCAGGGCGGCTATGGCCGCGTTTACCGGTAGCCTGCGATCTCCAGATAGTTCAGCTCCAGAATATCGTCCAGCTCGATATCCGGGTTGGACAGCAGGTCGTTGGCTTTCATGAATTCCAGAACCTCGCCCAGCACCCGCAAATCCTGTTCGGTCAGGTTGACGCCGAAGTTGGAGCCGCCGTACATGGTGGAGAACCAGCTCTCCTCGCGCTGGGTGATTCCGGCCAGAGTGGAAAACGCCTCTTTCTGGTTGGCTTCGCTCTCCGCCATCCAGTCGTCCACCCGCTGAACGGTTCTCAGCACCTTGGCAGTGATCTCAGGATATTTCTCACAGAACTCACTGCGGCCTAAAAAGGCGCTGATCTGGCAGGTGCCGCTGGCGGTTCCGTCCGCAAGTACGTGCACGTCGCCGGTCTCGATCATGGAGTTAAATTTGGCCAGCTGGTCCGCAGCGCCCTGTACCTCCCCTGAGGCCAGAAGCGTCACAGTGTCGTTGGTGTTGACCAGCTCGATATCGTTCTCCGTAAGGCCGAGGGACTCCAGGTAGGTCAGAAGCAGATAGTGCGCGCTGGTTCCGACGGAAACGGCGATCTTGGCCCCTTTTAAGCCCTCCGCGTCCGTGATGTCCTTGTTGACAACCAGAGGATACATGGTTTCCGTGTCGCAGTTGCGCCCAATGATCTTGTAGCCGTACTCAGCTGAGATTCCGGCGATGGCCGCCTGCTCCCCGAACTCCGCGAAATCCAGATCCCCGGAAGCGAAGGCCTCGGAGATGGCGGGACCGTTCTGGAAATAGTCCATGGTGAAGGTCACGTTGCTGCCCTCAAATTCCTCCTCCAGATAGCCCAGGTTGTAAGCCAGGTTTAACGGGAACTGGCTGTTGATATCTCCCAAATGAATCTCAATGGGCTCACCGTCGTATACATAGCTGTCCAGAGCGTTTTCCCCTGCCCCTTCGTCGGCCGTGGTCTCCCCGGCGGTTGTGCCTTCGGCCTGGGTTTCCTGAGCCTTGGTCTCCGCCTCCGTGGCGGCCGTGGTCTGCGCGGTTGTCTCCGTCTTTGCCCCGGTTGAACATCCGGCCAGTGTCGCTGCCATGCAAAGTGACAGTCCGATGGATAATGCTTTTCTCATGTTACGTTCCTCCTCTTAGTGTGTGATGTTTTTTCTGTAATACATCGCAATGTGTCACAGTTTCAGCAGCTTCGCCGCATTATTGTAAAAGAAATCCGGCATTACGGATTCTTTTATCCCGCAGGTCTCATAAAATCCGGCAGCATCCACGATGTTGAGTATCGGGTAGGCGGTGCCAAAAAGCATCTGGCCCTTCATCAGCGTATTGGCGGCCTTTATGTAATCCTGACTTCCCGCGCCGGTCAGGCCGTACATGTCCGGGACGATGTAGATATTGGGGGAGTTGAAGGCCATGGCCATCACCTCCAGGTGCCAGGGCCATCCGCCGTGTCCCACGACGATTTTAAGCTCCGGGAACCGCTGGAGCAGAGCGCCTAACTGGCGCACCGTGTCCGGGTCCACAACAGGCAGAAGCTTGGCGCTGTAGCTCACAAACAGAACCAGATTCTCCCGCTGAAGCTTCTCATACATGGGGTAGGCCACCGGATCGTCGAACCGGTAGGGCCTGGGCTGAAAGGTGGGTTCTGCGCTGACCCCGCGGATATCCCAGACCGCCCGGAAACGGTCGATCTCCTCCAGCGCGCTCTCCCCGTCCATGGGGTCGATGTAGGGGAACACCATGAAACGTCCGGGGTATCGGGAAACCAGCGGAAACATGCCTCCGTTCTCCCCTCCCAGGTTCTTGCGCTCCGGGACCACGCAGAGTTCCACCCCGGCCAGGTCCATTTCCCGCACAAACTGCTCCAGATTGCCTGTGCGCTGGGATTCGGACACGGTTAAGTCGAAGGCGTCGGCGAGCCTGGCAAAATGCGCCTGTTCATTTTGGAACATAGTCAGATAATTACCGAAGGGCGGGCGCACCCTGAAATCAATTTTTTTATACACTGCAGCACTCCTATGTGAATTTTCATATTCATTTTGTTAAAATTAGTATATAATAGGGGCAGCTAAAAAAATATGAGATTTCTCACATTATGAAGAATTTTGGAGGATGAAATTGAAGAGCGCAAAGAGTCCGGAAGCCACGGACAGAATTTTGAAAGAAAATGGATTTCTGCTACACTTTTCCTTTGATATCCGCCCCTATCTGCGCGTCACGGAGTACGAGAAGGGCGAGTACATCATCCGCAACACGGATCAGCTGACGCGGATTCTCTATCTGGTGAGGGGCACGGCCAAGCTGTACGGTTTTCACAAAAACGGCAGGCAGTCCCTGATCAATTTTTTCACGCCACCCAGCTTTTTCGGCGTACCGGAGCTGTTTGAAGAGAACAAACGGCCTTTTCCCATCGTGGCGCAGACGAAGTGCCGCTTCATCGAGGTGGACACCCGGGGCTGCCGGGCCGCCCTGCTGCAGGACGCGCAGTTTCTCCGGTTCTGCTGCAGCATGGCGCTGAAGCAGAACGTGGCCCAGAACCACCGTTACATGTGCCTGACCGCCTACCCCAGCCGCAATAATCTGGCGGCCTGCCTGCTGCTTTTGCAAAACGACGGGGTCCTGTCCGTAAAATACACGGAAATCGCCGAGTACCTGACCATCTCCTACCGTCATCTGATGCAGCTGATCTCGGAGCTGTGCGAAGAGCGGATTCTGGAGCGGGTGCCGAAAGGGCTTCGGATTCTGGACTGGGAACAGGTGCGGGCCTTGGCCGATGAGATGCGGGAGGACGATCACGGGGCGGGGCATTGAGAAAGCCGCCCCGGGAGGCGGCTGACTTACGGTATGAACCCATCGCTTACAAATAATGCTCCAGACAATATGTAATCATCGAGCAAAATGGTGTATACTTCCCATTCTCATCTTTTTCACTGTAGTATCCGATTGTGTCCGCTATATAGTCGTCTTGATCGAGCAATTCAACATCCGCAAATTCGAGTTCTAAAACCGTATAGTAGGACTGTTTTCTCTGTTCCCGTAAAACATACGAATCCAAATGCAAATGATTTTTCATCTGCTCTGCGCTTGAATTATTATCCACTGCAAAAATTTTTCCGTTTAACCGAAAACCGAATATTCCTTCGATTTGATCGGACAGAGGTGAGATGCAATACCGGAAATCATACCAGTTTCCTTTATGGGAATTGCAGTGGTCTGAAATACCGGATTTCTCGCCCAGGCACGAGGCAAACAGGTTTTCATAGTCCAGTTGAGCATTCCGGCAAATATCGCATTCTTCCTCTGTCAAAACGTTCCGATCCGGATTTCTCGGCATAAAGTGTTCAATATTGCAATCATTTAGATTGATTCTTTTTTCACAATAGCAGCAAACACATCCCTGCTCCTGCAGCAGATCTTGTTTGATTTTATAATATTCTTCCGTGCCATATAAATCATTGTAGGACGGCTCCCTGCCATTTCTTCTTATAAACGCTTTTTTCCACGCAGTAAAATGACGTGGCATACTATTTTTTCTGATTCTGTGCATATCGCTTTCTACCCACTTTAATTAACAGCCGCGCTTTCACCGTATCGGCGTTTCGTTTTATCGTAATCTCGTCGATAAAGTCCGCCAGCATTTCCGCCTCATCAAATTTTTTCTCCTCGATGCACCCATACATTTTATCAATTTTCAATTTGACCTCATGATTCAGGGAATCTGTATTTAATACATCCTCCAGAACCGTATTGGAGTCTAAACCGTACAGCGATGAAATCGAAGTGCATTTTATTGTATCCGCTTCATGGGATAGGGAAATAATGTTAAATGCCTGATCGACCTCCCCTAAAATCTGTGGCGAATGTGTTGTAATGATAAATTGTAAATTCGGAAATGTTTTTTTCAAAACACGAATCACTTTTCGCTGCCATGATGTATGCATATGCAGTTCAAGCTCATCGATCAAAACGACACCTGTTCCAAGCAATGGGTTTTCCAGAGACGGATTTGCAACGGCCAATCGTCTGGCAATATCGCCAAATAACGCCAGCGTGCATTTTTCACCATCGGAAAGCTGTAAAACATCCAGCACTTCTTTTCCTTTTGTTACCCGCATGGAGTATGGCTTCGCTACAATGTGGATATCCGAATATCCGTCAAGCATCGCTAACATTGCCTTTTTTACGGCCTGCAGGGCGATATCCCGATAGGAGGGCTCCTGTTTTTGCATTTGTGTTTCAAATAACTCCTGCTCTAAAAACCATTCAAACAATTTACTGAATGCGATTTGATTTTCGATTGAATGCTCAAAGGCAGAGTACTGGCCATAAGATTCACCTCTTCTGATTCGAAGTGGTGTTTTTAAAACCAGACGGTTCACACCGTAGTTAACGAAGATCGGCAAATTAAAATGTTCATTTTCTTCGATTAGATTGTTCTCCTCATCTATCTTAACTTCTCCGACATATAATTTTTCATAGTGGTCAACCAGCCGGTCCAATTCTGCTGTGTTCTGTGACCTTTTATTATCATAGGTGATCTCGCGGCCGTAATGATAAACTTCTTTTTCCTGCTCAAAAATGAAATCAGCTGCAATCTTAGCCGATGCTTTTCGATATTTTATATCTGACAGTTCCAAATTCACCGTCTGCTTAAATCGTAATTTAACAATCCGATTGATAATATTCGCATACAGCAGATTAACAGCGGACAAAATTGTAGACTTGCCCACTCCATTGATGCCAAACAAAATCATGCTTTTTCCATCTAAACTCAGCTTAAGTTCATGAATTCCTCTGAAATCATTCAAATACAAGGCGTTTATTCTCATATAGCTCCCTTTAAACCATTTTATGTTTCCTTAATTATACTTTGTCACCAGCCGACAGGCTGATGATAAGTGATGCGTTTCCTTAATTATACCACGCGGCTCCGCCGCTAAACCGATTTCATTTAAAAAGTATACCATACAGGATCAACAAAATCCATCTTTAAAGATGCGAAAAGCCGACGGTTTCGACTGAAAATAGTCAATACCGTCGGTCGGTCTACGCCTCCATCGGCAGCGTCACCACAAACTCGCTTCCCTCGTCCAGCTTCGACTCCACACGTATCGTCCCGTGGTAATAGCCCACAATATGCTTTACAATGGACAAGCCCAATCCGGTCCCGCCCTGCTTGCGGCTGCGGCCCTTGTCCACCCGGTAAAAGCGCTCGAAAATGCGGTCCAGGGAGTCCTCCGGGATGCCCACCCCATTGTCCCGCACCCGGGCCACCATCTGGCGGTCCGACTCCCGGACGTTTACCCAAACCTGGCCGCCGGGCCGGTTGTATTTGACCGCGTTTCCGATCAGGTTGGTGAACAATTCCCGCATGTGCTGGGCGTTGGCGCGGATCATCAGGGGCTGGCAGTCGATGTGGATGAACACCTGGCCCGCGGCGGCCTGAGGCTTTAATCCGCCCACGATCTCCTCCAGGAGCACGCTTACACGCACGTCGGTCATCACCACCTCCGCCTCCTTCGTCTCCAGCCGGGAGATCATGAGGATATCGTTGATCAGGCCGGTCATGCGCACGGCCTCTTTTTTGATGCGGCCGGCGAAATCCCGCTGCATGTTCTCATCCCGGATCAACCCGCCCTCTAACAGCTCCGCATAGCCCTGGATGGAGGTGATGGGCGTTTTCAGCTCGTGGGAGGCGTTGCTGAAAAACTCCTGGCGGATCTGTTTTTCCTTCTCGATCCGGGCCAGATATTCCTCCACATCCCGGGACATCTCCATGGTGGTGTCCGCGATCACATTGATCTCCGGGTACGGGCTTGGCTCAAATTTCAGGGAGCGGTAGTCCCCCCTGACCTTTAACATCTCCCGGGAAATCACCCGCAGCGGCCTGGTGACCGAGGACACAAAGCGCTCCGTCGCCGCGATGGAGCACGCCAAAGCCAGCATAAAGCTGCCCATAGCCGCCGGAAACAGCAGCGGAAGGTATTCCCGCATCCCTGAATAGGGTACAGCCAAACGCAGCACGTTGTCCGAATGGGCGGAGCGCATGGCCACGTAGAGCATGGTCCGGCCCAGGGTGGCGGAACGGCGGATGGCGTACCCGCTGCCCTCCGCCAAGGCGGCCTCCACCTCCTCCCGGCCCAGGTGGTTGTCCAAGGAAGCCGCATCCGCTCCCGTGTCCGCGGCCACCGATCCGTCGGCCGCAATCACGGTCAGGCGGCTGTCATAGCGGTCCGTGACCAGCTCCAGCCGGGCCACCTGGCCGTTTAAATCGCCGCCGTACTCCAGAAGGCTGTCGGCGCTCTCCAATATATACAGCATGTCCTCCCGGGTGCTGTTTAAAATGCTCCGGCTGCTGGCCCCATAGAAAATCAGACTGTTCAAAAACAGCGCCGCCAGCAGCACCAGCGCGAATTTCTTCAGCAGCGCTCTACGCATTTGCATTCTCCCCGGTCTCAGGCTTCACCATCCGGTAACCCACGCCCCGCACCGTGCGGATGCAGGCCCCGCCGTCCGCGCCCAGCTTCTGGCGCAGGGTACGGATATGCATGTCCAGGGTTCTGGTCTCCCCGTCGTACCCGTAGCCCCAGATGCGGTTTAACAGTTCGTCCCTCGTCACCACCCGGGAGCAGTTTTCCAGCAGGTACATCAGCAGCTCGTACTCCTTTAAGGTCAGCTCCACCGGCCGTCCTCCGGAGTTTACCTCCCTGGTCCGGCGGTTGACCCGTATCCCGTCAAAGGCCAGTTCATCGCTCCTGTCCTCCCGCCTGCTTCTGCGCAGCAGGCTGCGGACCCGGGCGGACAGCTCCAACACGCCGAAGGGCTTCACCATGTAGTCGTCGGCCCCGCAGTCCAGCCCCACCACCTTGTCCAGCTCCTTCTCCCTGGCGGTGAGCACCATAACCGGCAGATCCTTTAAACCCTCGGTGCGGCGCACCTCCTTGATCGCCTGGATGCCGTCCATCCCCGGCAGCATCCAGTCGAAAATGGCCAGGGACGGCGGCTCTTCCTTCATGCGCGCCAGTCCCTCCTCCGCGGTCTCAAAGCTCTCCGCCTGATAGCCAAAGCCCTCCAGGGCGATCTGCAGCAGATTGCGGATATTTTCATCGTCCTCTATGATATAGATCCGGTCCATTTTCCTTTTCCTCTCTCCGTCTCATTCCGGCGGCCGCGGCCGCCTCTGGAAACAGCATATCAAATCTGCGTAAAATCCGCCCCTTGGAATTGTAAAATCTATGTAAAATTTTCGTTTCAGCCGCCAGTCAAAGCAGTTCCCGGTAAACCCGCAGCACATTTCCGGCAAAAACCGCCTCGATCTCGCCCGCCGTAAAGCCCTGGCGCTCCATCTCCTGAGCCAGTCTTGGCAGGTCCGCGGCCGTTTTCAGCTCCAGATCACCGCCCATTCCGTCAAAGTCCGAGCCCAGGCCGATGACCTGGATTCCGCCCACATTGCGGATATGCTTCATGTGGGCCACCATGTCGGCAACCCGGCTCACATCCTCGCCGCCCGCAGGAACGTCCCTCAAAAATCCGCCGTAATAGTTGATTCCCATCACGCCGCCCCGCTCCGAAAGGGCCCGGATCATCTCGTCGGTTAAGTTCCGTGGATGGGAGCAGACAGCCCTGGCGTTGCTGTGGCTGGCCACAAAGGGCTTTTTGGTGTGCAGGAACACATCCCGGATTCCGGCGTCATTTAAATGAGCAACGTCGATGATCATACCCAGGCGCTCCATCTCCTCCACAAAGGCGATGCCCACCTCCGTCAGGCCGTGTTCCGTGTCCGGCACCGCCTGGTAATGTCCGCCCTCCAGGGCTTTGCGGCCGTTGGGAAACGCCAGCTCATTGGGATGGTTCCAGGTAAGCGTCATCATCCGCACGCCCAGCCGGTAGAAATTCCGCAAAAAGGAAAGCTCTCCCTGACAGACGCCGCCTTCCTCAATGGCCAGCAGAGCGGACATCTTTCCCTGCCGCAGGTTCTCCTCGATATCCGCGTAGCTGCGCACAATCCCGATCAAGTCCCGGTGGGCCTCCAGCTCGGTATAAAATGTATCCAGAAGCTTCATGCAGTATTCAAAAGGCGGCTCGTCGATGGACGCCAGATTGGTGAAAAGCGCAAAATTCTGCAGCCCGTAATCACCGGCCTGCATCTTCTTTAAGTCCAACATCAAATTGTTTTCCAGCACTGAAACAGTCCCCCCCGCCCTGTGATCCTGGTACAGCGCGGCAATGGTGTCGCAGTGCATATCAACTACTCTCATATTCCCATCCTCTTTCCGGATTCCATCTGTTGCGGTTCACAGCCCGGCGGGCAATCGCCAAGGCTGTGGACACAAACCCTCATCCATTCATATTTTACGCTTATCTTACCATATTATCCCTGAAATTTCCAGAGGAGGGGAACGTTTATCCGCGGAGGATGGCGCCGCGCGAACGTCACTCGCTACGCAGGGCGTCGATGGGATTTAGGTTGGCCGCGCGGCTGGCGGGCATGTAGCCGAAGAGCAGTCCGATGCCCACGGATACGCTGAAGGAAATGATGATGGCCGCCGGCGTGGGCGTGGCGTTTATGCCCACCGCCGCTCCCACCGCCGTGGTGGCCACACAGCCGATGAGAATGCCGATCAGACCTCCCAGGGAGCTGGTCACGGCCGCCTCGATGACGAACTGCCGCATGATCACGCTTTTATCCGCTCCCAGGGATTTTCGGATGCCGATCTCCCGGGTCCGCTCCGTCACGGACACCAGCATAATATTCATGACTCCCACGCCTGCCACCAGCAGGGAGATACCCGCGATTCCGCCCAGCATGCCGCTCATCATGGCGATCTGCTCGTTCAGGGAGTCCAGCATCTCGCTCATGGCCGTCACCCGGTACAGGTCGTCGTCCTTAAAAATCTCATAGAGGTAATTTTCAATCTGTGTTTTGCATTCCTCCGCCTTGGTGGTGTCGATGATGGTGAAGGTGTAGCTGCTGATATTGGCGTTGCGGGACATTTTCACGGCAACGCTGTAGGGCAGCCATACAAAATCGTCGGTGCCGCCCTGGTCCGGGTCGTCCTCCTGAGCCTCCGCCACGCCCACGATTTTAAAGGCGTAGCCGCCGACTTTGAGAGTCTCCCCCAGGGCCTTCTCCGCTCCCCCGTATAGCTCCTGAGCCACGTAGGCTCCGATCACACACACCTTCTGGCGGGCGGCGATATCCGCGTAAGAGAGATTCCTCCCCTGCTCCAGCTTGTAGTCCTTGATCTCCAGATACTGCTCGCTGCGGCCCGCAACGCTGGTGGAGGTCAGGGAGTCGTCCCCGTGCTTGATGGTGGTGGACACCGTCACGTTGGGGCTGAGGCCGTCGAACAGGTCCGTGTGCTCCTCATAAAAGGCGTACATCTGATCCACGTCCAGGGAGCGGGAGGACAGATTGGTCACATTCACATTGATCTGGTTCACGCCCATGCTGGCAAAGCTCTCCACCACGCTGCCCATATAGCCGTTCACCAGGCTGACCAAAATGATCACGGCCGCCACGCCGATGATGATGCCGAGCATGGTCAAAAAGGAGCGCATCTTGTTGCCCCATATACTTCTGATCGCCAATTTAAAGGATTGCAGCATAGTCTTTCACATCTCCGTCAAAGGTAATCTTCCCATCCGCAATGCGCACCACCCGCCTGGCCTCCATGGCGATGGAATTGTCGTGGGTGATCATTACAATGGTGTTTCCCTCATCATTCAACTGCTTCAAAAAGTTCAGCACGTCCCGGCTGGTCCTGGAGTCCAGCGCTCCCGTGGGTTCGTCGGCCAAAATCAGGGAAGGGCTGCCCGCCAGCGCTCTGGCGATGGACACCCTCTGCTGCTGGCCGCCGGAGAGCTGGTTGGGCATGCTGCGCCATTTTTCCTCCAGCCCCACCTTTCGCAGGGATTCCAGCGCCCGCTCTCTCCGCTCGGCCTGGCCCGCTCCGGCGTAAAGCAGGGGCAGCTCCACATTTTCCAGCAGGTTCAGCTTGGGCAGCAGATTGTACTGCTGGAAAATGAAGCCGATCATCTTGTTGCGGATTCTGGCCAGCTGCTTATCCGTCATCACGGCCACATCCTCCCCGCCCAGGAAATAGTCTCCCCGGGTGGGAACATCCAGGGCGCCGATAATATTCATCAGCGTGGACTTGCCGCTGCCGGATTTGCCCACAATGGCCACAAACTCGCCGCGGCGGATGGTCAGGTTTATGCCGTCGTTGGCCCGGACCTCCTCGCCGCCCAGGGTATAAATCTTATAGATATCCTTCAGTTCGATTAGCGGCTGTCCGGCCGCGCCTTCACCGCGCGCTGCCAGTGCCTCCCGGTTTGTCTCTTCCATCCAATCCTCCTGCGGCCTGTATTTCATACTGCGGGGCTCTGAACCGGCGTCAACGCATGCCTCCGCTTCCCTGACGGTTTCCGCCGCCCTGGCTGCCTCCCGGCGGGCCGCCCATGCCTCCGCCTCCTGCCGGCATCATCATAAAGCTGTTTACATTGCTGGCCGTGGATTCCGCCACATAGACCACATCGCCCTCGGAAAGGCCGCTCTTGATCTCCACATAGGAGTCGTTTGTCAGGCCGGTCTCCACCTCCACGGAGCGGAAGCCCGCGGGCACCGGTCCCTGCTGCTCCGTCACTGTCTCATCCTTCACATACACCCGGTTGCCGCGCATCAGGGCGTCCACCGGGATCGCCAGCACGCCGTTGGCCTCCTCCAGGGTGATCACGCCGTCCACGTTCATGCCGGGAAGCAGATCCCCCGTCTCGTCCAGGGTCACGGTCACCGGGTAGGTGCTGACTCCATTGGAGTAGGTGCTCTCCAGGCTCACGTTGGTCACCGTGCCAGAGAAAGACTGGCCCTCAAAGGCGTCCGCCGTCACCGCCACCTTCTGCCCCACCTTCACCTTGCGGATATCCAGCTCGTCGATGGACATCTCAAAGGTCAGGCTGGACAGGTCGTAGATGGTGGCAAGAACCGTGGTGTTGCTGGTATTTTTGGTAATATTGTCCCCAACCTTAAAATTCTTTGCGATCACCTGTCCGGAAATGGGCGCGGTGATGGTGTAATTGTCATAGCTGTCCTGGGTGCTCTCCAGCTTGCTCTGAGCGGATTCCATCGACTCCTGGGCTTTGTCCAGAGCATCCTTGTAGCTCTGAATCAGTTTATCCGCCGATTTGGAGGTCATTCGGAACATCGGGGTGCCCTTGGACACGTAGTCTCCCTCGTTGACCAACACGGCTTCCACCTCCACGCCGGTGCTCAAATCCGCGTTCATGGTGGTATCCACGGAGGCTTCGAAGGTTCCGTCCTCGCTGCCCGCAAAGTCGCCGATCTGGGCCGTGGCACGCATGGTGTCGGTCAGGCCCCCGGGATTGGGCACGGAAATGGTCACATAGCGCACCAGACGGCCGCCGGTCAACACCCGCTCCTGGTTGGCAACCGCCTTCACGGTGCCGACTATCTGTTCCCCGGTGTCCGTCAGGGTGACGGTGACGCCGTTTCCCACGCCGATGGCCGCCGCCTCGCCGGAGAGAAAGGGGATACGCAGCTCCATCACGTCGTCGCTGTAAATATCGGCCAGCTTGGTATTTCCACTCACCTTATCGCCCTGGTTCACGTACAGCTCCTTGATGTAGCCCGACTCGGTGGCCTTGTAGGTATTGCCGCTGTAGTCGCTTAGGGCGTCCTCATAGTCCTGGGAGGCGTCCTCGTAAGAGCTTCTGGCCCGCTCAAGGGAGTTGTTGGCGCTGGTCAGCTCTGTCTCCATGCTGGACTTATCGATCTCGTAGAGCACCTGGTCCTTCTCCACCTGATCCCCCTCCTCGAAATTGGCGGACAACACCTCCCCCTCCACCAGCGAGGTGATGCTGTAGGTGTCCTTGGCCGCCAGGGTGCCCGAGGAGGACAGCTCGGATGTGATATCCCGGCGCTCCACGCTGGCTGTGTTCTGGGTCTTAGCCGTGGCCGCGGCCTGCTTCGCTCTGGAATTGCGGTAAGCCATGAAGCCTATCAGCGCGGCGGCCGCCAGAAGCAGCGCAACGATGATTTTGACTCCTTTTCCGCCTTTCTTACCCCGCCGTTTCCCGTTTCCGGAGAGCGTCCGGCTCTCTGCGCCCTGTCCGCCGCCGGACGGCTTGCCGCCATCCTTTTTCCGAAATTTGAACTTAAATTTCCCGTTCATCCCGCACCTCATCTATCAATATTCAATGGCGTCCACAGCCGTATAGCTATTGCTGCCGGACGACCCCTGGCACACCACCACCACCTCGTCCCCCACCTGGACGCTGCCGTAGATGGAGAACAGATACTGTAACTGGGAGGAATTCAGCGCAATGGTGATGGTGCCGTCCCCGTCGATCAGCTCGGAGTCGGAGGAGTCGTTTAAATCCACCTCCAGCTCAATGGATGTGGGCGTAATCACATCCGTGGACTTGTAGTAAATGTTCTTGACCTCGCCCTTAACCAGAATGTAGTTGCCCACTCCGTCTTCGTCGTCCCAGCCCGAGGTGGTGTAGGCCCAGATGGTTTTGGACTTCACATTGTAGTAAATCACCGCAAACCCGCATTCCCGCTGGGACTGGTTCACCGCCTCCAGGCTGCTGGCGACTCCGTTTAGGAACACATTGGCGTTCTCCGTGCTGAAGGGGACTGACTCGGACACGGAAAAGCCCTTGCGCACCAGGATGGGGCCCTTGCGCTCGTCGTCCAGGATCGTGATGGGGTTGATCTCCCCGTCGGAGTTCAGCTCGCAGCCCAGCACCGCGCCGTAAATCTCATTGCTGTCCTTTTTCTTGGCTTTCAGCAGGTTGTAGAAAATATTCACGCAGTCCGTCTGGGTCAGCACCTCGTCGGGCTGGCGGCTCACCTTTTCGTTCAGCTCCAGATAATTGAACTTTGAGATGCGGGAGGAGGCCAGATCCCCGGTGAAATCGCTGTCCGCGTAACCCAGCATGGTCAAAAACGCTTTTGAGGCGTCCTTATATGTAATATAGTCGTCGGGTTTGAACATCCCGCCCAGAAAACCGCTCATCCAGCCCTGGGAGGCGGCGATGCGGATATAGACGGCGTTTTCATGGTTCATCGGCACATCCGCAAACACGGAAACGCTGGATACCGGAAGATTTTCCCGGTAACTGGACGCGTTCACCAGCATTTTCGCAAACTCGGACCGCGTCACCTGGCCGGAATAATCGGTGACGCTCAAAATCCCCAGAAGATCCACCACCTTTTTGCGCATATCGAAATTGGCGGTGGACGTGCTGGCGTTCACCGTCATGGGCGCGGCGGCCGTCACCGCCGTCACCGCGGCCAGGGAGGCATAAAAAAAGCGGCCTGCCTTGTATCGTCTCTTCATAACCGTTGCTCCTCTCAAATCGAACGCATATTTCTTTGTTTTCTCATACTTTACCACCTTAATGTGTTTATTTTGTGATTGGAGCTTCAAAATTTCAACTTTTTTCCAGATCTAATACGGGGATATTTTTTCAATATATCTGCAATAATTTTTTATATTTTCTGGGTAACGCCAAATATTTTCTTATATTTATGGTGTGTATATTGAAAAAGTCTGATTTTAGTTCTATACTCAGGTAAAGAGGCATTTTTTTCTTTTCTCACATCAAAAGGGGGCTTATCTATGAATCTTTCGTATCTGGCACCGGTCGGCTCTGTCATCGCCCTGCTGTTTGCAGCGTATCTTGCGCGGGGAGTTCTGAAAAGCGATCCCGGCTCCCGGGAAATGGTCCGGATTTCCATGGCGGTGCGCAAGGGCGCAGGCGCATATCTGAAACGCCAGTACCGGGGTGTATTCCTGTTCTTTGTCGCCATGTTTCTGCTGTTGGCCGCCATGGCCGCGGGCGGATTCCTCACCATGTTCGTCCCCTTTGCCTTTATCACCGGCGGCTTTTTCTCCGGCCTGTCCGGCTTCATCGGCATGAAAATCGCCACCGCCGCCAACTGCCGCACCGCCTGCGCGGCCACGGACAGCCTGAATTCCGGCCTGAAAGTGGCGTTTAAGGCCGGGGCGGTCATGGGTTTCACCGTGGTTGGCCTTGGGCTTTTTGACCTGTCCTTCTGGTTCTTTTTCCTGAAATTCTGGTATTCTGACCCGGCCCACCTGGCGCTGGCCGCCGGACAGTCCCTGGAGAGCGCCCAGGTGCAGGCCATCACCTCTGCCATGCTCACCTTCGGCATGGGCGCATCCTCCATGGCATTGTTCGCCCGTGTGGGAGGCGGTATCTACACCAAAGCCGCGGACGTAGGCGCGGATCTGGTGGGCAAGGTGGAGATCGGCATCCCTGAGGACGACCCCCGCAACCCCGCCGTGATTGCGGACAATGTGGGCGACAATGTGGGGGACGTGGCCGGAATGGGCGCGGACCTGTACGAATCCTATGTGGGCTCGGTGATCTCCACAGCCGCCCTGGCGGTGGCGGCAGGCCTGGAATTTAAAGGGGTGACCATCCCAATGGCCCTGGCTTCCGTTGGAATCCTGGCTTCCATCCTGGGTTCCTTCCTGGTGAGCACCCGGGAGGACGCCTCCCAGAAAGAGCTGTTAACCGCACTGCGCCGGGGCATCTGGGGCAGCGGCGTGATCATCGCGGCGGTGGCTTGGCCTCTGATCCGAATCGGCCTCGGCCCGGGCTACACCGGCGTATACGCCGCCGTGCTCTCCGGTCTGGTGGCCGGTATCCTGATCGGCTATTCCACTGAGTATTTCACCTCGGACACCTACGGTCCCACCCAGAAGCTGGCGGACTCCTCCGTGACGGGCCCGGGCACCGTGATCATCCGCGGAATCTCCCTGGGAATGTATTCCTGCGTATTCCCGGTGCTCATCGTGGGCGTGTCCGTGCTGGTCAGCTTCTATGCGGCCGGCGGCAGTTCCAACTTTAACATGGGGCTTTACGGCATCGGCCTGTCCGCAGTGGGCATGCTCTCCACCCTGGGTATCACCCTTGCCACAGACGCCTACGGCCCCATCGCCGACAACGCAGGCGGCATCGCGGAGATGGCCCACCTGGGCGAGGACGTGAGAAAACGCACCGACGCCCTGGATTCCCTTGGAAACACCACGGCGGCCACGGGCAAGGGCTTTGCCATCGGCTCCGCGGCCCTGACGGCCCTGGCGCTGATCGTGTCCTACATCAATCAGGTCAAGGTGATCAACCCGGAGTTCGTGTTCGACATGCAGATCACCAACCCGGCCGTGTTGGTGGGCCTGTTCATCGGCAGCGTGCTGCCCTTCCTGTTCGCCTCCTTCACCATGGAGTCCGTTGGCGAGGTAGCCCAGAGCATCGTGGTGGAGGTGCGGCGGCAGTTTAAGGAGATCGCCGGACTGATGGAAGGAACGGCTGACCCTGACTACGAGGCCTGCGTGGATATCTGTACCAAATCCGCCCAGAAGGAAATGATCCGCCCCGCAGTGGTCGCCATCGCGGCTCCCCTGCTCACCGGATTGATCCTGGGCGTCAACGGCGTAATCGGCATGCTGGCCGGGGCCACGGCCTGCGGCTTCATTCTTGCGGTCATGATGGCCAACTCCGGCGGCGCCTGGGACAACGCCAAGAAATACATCGAGAGCGGCAAACACGGCGGCAAGGGCAGCGAGGCCCACAAGGCGGCCGTGGTAGGCGACACCGTGGGGGATCCCTTCAAGGATACTTCCGGGCCGTCCATCAACATCCTGATCAAGCTGCTGAGTATGGTATCCATTGTGTTCGCGGGAGTGATTCTGCATTTTTCGATTATGTGAGATGGCGGTGAGGCGTTAAAAGCAGGGAGGCGATCCCATTTTCCGGATCGCCTCCCTGCTTTTTAATCCCACATTCAAAATTCATCCGTAATTAACATTTCTTTACATAACAAATTGAACCCGATCCCCATCTACATCAGCCCACCCTCTCCAAAAAATATATTTTATCCAACCATATGCTCAATCGCCTCTTCCACGGCAGCATTTAAACTTTTTCCATGTTCGATTGCATAGGTAGCAATCGTTCTGTGTAAATCCGGGCTGATCCTCACATTAAATGTTCCCTTGTATGGCAGTTCCGGCTGTAGACCGCGCTCTTCACAATCTTTCAAATATTCATCAATTACGCTACGAAAGTCCGCTTCCAACTCGCGTACCGAGTCGCCCTCATAGGAAAGCAAGGACTTTACACCAATTACCTTTCCGTACAAACAATTATCAGCTTTTGAATATTCCACTGTTCCGTTATAATTCTTATAGGATAATAGGCTGCTCATAGTTGGCCATCCTTTCTCAATTTCTCGACTACCTGATCTAATACATATTTTTTTAATACACCATTGGGATGCGGCTTATGAAAATTAATTACCTCGTTGCTCCCTTCTTTGATGAACTTCACTCCTGAACCGGTTCCGCCTTGTTTTAACTCATATCCAAAGTATGACAATAATAATACCATTTCATCAAATGTAAAATCCTTCGGTTTCTTTATGAGTCTGTCGATTAATTTTTCCTTCTTGCTCATCCTTACATCCCCTTTATCAATACTATACACTTTTCATTCGATTTATGCAACTATTTTTAGTTGCGCTTTGTCTATGCGATCACCCGTTATCATAATTTAAAACATATAACATAAAAAGGTGAGGCCCCCACCCCAGGAATCCCTCTCCTTCTCCATCTACCACTCACATAAGCGGCGCAAACAACCGCAGCGCCCTGCCCGCCGCCCGCTTAAAGAACGGATATCTCCGGCATTCCTCCAGCGTAACCGGCTTGCATTTCGTTATGGTCGCCTGGAAATCCCGCTCGATCTCAAGTACCACGGGATTCCTGTAAATATACGCGGCGCACTCAAAGTGCAGGTACAGGCTGCGGAAGTCCAGATTGATGGTTCCCACCACCGCCTTGCTGTCGTCGCTGATAAATTCCTTTGCGTGCACAAATCCCGGCGTGTACTCGTAGACCTTCACGCCAGCCTCGATTAACTCCGGGTAATAGGTCCTGGCCAGAAGGTACGCGTACAGCTTGTCGGGAACGTGGGGCATGATCAGGGTCACGTCCACTCCCCGCTTGGCGGCGAAGCAAAGCGCGTTCTCCATCTCATCGTCCAGAATCAGGTAGGGCGTCATAATGTGCACATAGTCCTCCGCCTGATTCAGGATATCCAGATAGAGCTGCTCTCCCACCTGCTCGTTGTCCATGGGGCTGTCGCCGAAGGGAAGGACATAGCCTTCCCCGCCCTCCACGGGCAGCGGCTCCCGCAGATACACCGGATAGTCGTCCTGTTCCTTCTCGGTCACATTCCACATCTGCAAAAACATCATGGTAAAGCTGGTCACCGCATCGCCCTTGATCATCACCGCCGTGTCCTTCCAGTGCCCGAAACGCACCTTGGCGTTGATGTATTCGTCCGCCAGATTCACGCCGCCCGTAAACGCGGTGCGCCCGTCGATCACCACGATCTTGCGGTGATCCCGGTTGTTCTGGTAGGTGGACAGGGTGGGCTTTATGGGCGAGAACATCTTGCAGCGGATGCCTTTTTTCTCCAGCTCCTTCGGGTAACCGTAAGGGAGCAGGATCAGGGAGCACATGCCGTCGTACATCACCCGTACCTCCACGCCCTCCTTCACCTTCTGCTCCAAAATTTCCAGAATCTGGTTCCACATCTTGCCGCGCTCGATAATAAAATACTCCATGAAAATAAATTCCTTCGCAGACCGCAGCTCCCGCTTCAGCGCCTCAAACTTATCCTCCCCCAGAGGGAAATGGCAAACCGAGGTATTTTCATACACCGGAAAGCCCGCCCAGCGGTTCATGTATCCGGCCAGGCGGAACTGGGACGGATCGTCTTTGGCCAGCCGGTCGGTGACGGCCTCGTTCTGGGTCAGGCAGGGCGCTGCCATTTTTCGGGTCATTTTCAGGCGCAGCTTTAAGATCCTGGTCCGCAGCTGCACGTGCATGAACAGGAAAAACAGCACGCCGAACACCGGAAATACCAACACCGGGATGATCCATGCCATCTTAAAGCTGGCGTTCTCCCGAGCGTTTAAAATATAGATCACGGCGAAGGAGGTGATAATCAACGCAAGTCCGTAGGCGTAAATCAGGTAATCTCCCAGCCAGCGGATCACTCCAAACAGAATTCCAACCTGAATCAGCAGAAACAAAATTACAAAGGCCGTCCGCCCAAACACGACGCGGAACAATCCGCGCAATTTCTTCATAAACGTTTTCTCCTTCCTCGCCGCCGTTTTTCCTTTGTCAGCCGGACGGTCAGTCCTCCAGAGCCTGACGGATGTCCTCGATGATATCGTCTGCGCTCTCAAGTCCCACGCTGAACCGGATCATGGATGGGTCCACACCGGCTTCCACCAGCTGCTCATTGGTCAGCTGACGGTGGGTATGGCTGGCCGGATGGAGCACGGCCGTTCTGGAGTCCGCCACATGGGTCTCGATGGAACACAGCTTCAGCTTATCCATAAACTCCGCAGCGGCCTCTCTGCCTCCTTTCAGGCCAAAGGAGATCACGCCGCAGGTTCCGCCTGGCATATATTTCTGTGCCACCTGGTAATACTTGTCGCCGGGCAGTCCGGGATAACGCACCCAGTCCACATCCTCCCGGGACTGCAGATAAGCCGCGATCTTAAGCGCGCTCTCACAGTGCCGCGGCATGCGCAGGTGAAGGGTCTCCAGACCGAGATTTAACAGGAAGGAGTTCTGAGGGGACGGAATGGACCCCAGATCGCGCATGAGCTGGGCGGTGGCTTTCATAATATAAGCCATCTTTCCGAACCGCTCCGTGTATACGATGCCGTGGTAGGACTCGTCCGGCTCGGTGAGACCGGTGAAACGGTCGTGGTGGGCCTCCCAGTCGAAGTTTCCGCTGTCCACGATGCAGCCGCCCACACAGGAGGCGTGGCCGTCCATGTACTTAGTGGTGCTGTGAGTCACAATATCCGCTCCCCACTCAAAGGGACGGCAGTTGATGGGGGTGGCGAAGGTGTTGTCCACGATCAGCGGCACGCCGTGCTCATGGGCCACCTTGGCAAATTTCTCAAAATCCAGCACGGTCAGCGCCGGGTTGGCGATGCTCTCGGCGAACAGCACCTTGGTGTTGGATTTGAACGCCGCGTTCAGCTCCTCCTCGGTGGAATCCGGGCTGACCAGCGTGCACTCCACGCCCATCTTGGGGAAAGTGACGGTGAACAGATTGGTGGAACCGCCGTAGATCGCGGAGGAAGCCACGATGTGATCTCCCGCCTGGCAGATGTTGAGCACCGCGTAAAAGTTGGCCGCCTGGCCGGAGGACGTCAGCATGGCGCCCACGCCGCCCTCCAGCTCACAGATCTTCGCCGCCACCGCGTCGCTGGTGGGGTTCGCCAGACGGGTATAGAAATATCCGTTCTCCTCCAGATCAAACAGACGTCCCATCTGCTCGCTGGTGGTGTATTTAAATGTGGTGCTCTGGTAGATGGGAAGCTGACGGGGTTCCCCGTTTTTCGGCTCCCATCCCCCCTGTATGCAGATCGTGTCCAGTGAACGTTTCGTACTCATGCCAAATCCTCCTGTTGGTCGCTTTTTTATATGTTTATTTTAACAAAATCATCAGATGGTGATCAGATTGTACTCCCGGTTTCCCAGCCCCAGCTTCACGCCGTGGTCGATGCAGGTCTCCCAGTTGGTATCCGGATGGGTGTCCTTAAAATGGTCGTGGTGGCAGTGCTCCTGCTCCGCCAGATAGCTGCCGTTGATCACCGGCTGGCGGTTAACCGCGTCCACGCAGGCCATATCCAGGGCCACCGGATCAAAGGAGGCGAACATACCCACGTTGGGCACGATAGCCGCGTCGTTCTCGGAATGGCAGTCGCAGTTGGGGGAAACGTCCACCACCAGGCTCACATGGAAATGCGGGCGGTCCTTTAAAACAGCCCAGGTATACTCGGCAATCTTCTTATTCAAAATATCGTTGGCCTCGTCGCACATGCTGTCCACCGCGTCCAAGGGACATGCGCCGATGCATCGGCCGCAGCCCACGCACTTGCTCACGTCAATGGACGCCTTGCGGTCCTCAATGGTGATGGCCCCGTGAGCGCAGTTCTTTTTACAGGAACCGCAGCCCACGCAGAGCTCCTGGTTCACAAAGGGCTTGCCGGCATTGTGCATCTCCATCTTTCCGGCTCTGGAGCCGCCGCCCATGCCCAGATTCTTCAAAGCTCCGCCGAAGCCGGTGGACTCGTGCCCCTTGAAATGGGTCAGGGAAATGACGATATCCGCATCCATCAGCGCCCGGCCGATCTTAGCCTCCTTCACGTATTCCCCGTCGATGGGAACCAGCACCTCGTCCGTTCCCTTAAGGCCGTCGGCAATGATCATGTGGCAACCGGTGCAGAAGGGGTTGTAGCCGTTCTCATAGGCTGCATCCAGGTGATCCAGAGCGTTCTTGCGCCGTCCCACATAGAGAGTGTTGCAGTCGGTGAGGAAGGGCCTGCCGCCCCTGGACCGGATCAGGTCCACCAGCACCTTGGAGTAATTGGGCCGCAGGTAGGCCAGATTCCCGGGCTCGCCGAAATGTATCTTGATCGCAGTAAATTTATTTTCAAAGTCCATGTCCATCATGCCGGCCTTTTTAACCAGCCTCTCCAGCTTCTGCAGGAGATTTTCCTGTAATGTGGTGCGCATGTTGGTGTAATATACGTTCGATACTGCCATGATATCCTCCTTTGGAATCGTTATAATCCATTATTATACTTCATCCGGAGCGGATATTCAATCTACATTTGGAAAAGCCTTCCGCGACTTTTAACATTTTTCTAACGCCCCTGGTTCTTGCAAAAAGCTTCGTCCCTGTGTTAAGCTATTATCGTTATACAGAGCTAACCGGAGCCGGGTCCCGGCTCCAACATTCTCATAGACGCACCAACAGTATTGGCGACGGACTGACCTTCGATCAATCGTCCATTTTTCCGTTTTCATGATTTGCCCCGGGTATGCGTGCGAGCGTTTCCCACTGTCCGCCCACAGCGGACCGCCTGCCTGCGCCGGAACCGGGAACGCCGGACGCCCGATCCGCGCCTGTGGAACAGGCAAAATCCAGTTAGTAGGAGGAATCTGTTTGAATAAAAAATTAAATGAAAAAATTTCCGAATCTCTCTCCTGTGTCCTGCCGGTGACCTGTATTGTGCTGCTTCTTTGCATCACGATCACCCCCATGCCGCTGGACCCCCTTATGTTGTTTCTGGCCGGGGCCGCCTTTCTGATCGTGGGTATGGGCTTTTTCACCCTGGGCGCGGACATGGCCATGATGCCCATCGGCGAACGGGTGGGAGCAAAACTCACCTCATCGGGACGCCTGCCTCTGATCGCTCTGGCCTGCTTTATCATCGGCGCGGTCATCACCATGGCGGAACCGGACCTAAAAGTGCTGGCCAACCAGACGCCGGCCGTGCCGGACGCCGTACTGATGGTCTCGGTGGCGGTGGGCGTTGGCATTTTTCTGGCCCTCGCCTTCCTGCGCAGCCTGTTCGGCTGGAGCCTGTCCAGGATACTGCTGGTCTGCTACGGCGTGCTGTTTCTTTTGACCGCCTTCGTGCCCGGCGATTTTCTGGCCGTGGCCTTTGACTCCGGCGGCGTGACCACCGGACCCATCACGGTTCCCTTTATCATGGCCCTGGGCGTGGGCCTGACCTCCGTGGGGCGCACCCGGGAGGGTGGGAGCAGCAGCTTCGGCCTGGTGGCCCTCTGTTCCGTCGGTCCCATCCTCTCGGTCATGCTGCTGGGTATGGCCTATAGCTCCTCCTCCGGCAGCTACACACCCTTTACCATCCCGGAGATCGCCAACTCCCAGGACCTGTGGCTGGCCTTCCAGCGCCAGTTTCCCGAGTACGCTCTGGAAGTATTTTCCGCGCTCTTCCCCATCCTGCTGTTCTTTCTGATCTTCCAGGTCTTTTTTCTGCGGCTGCGCAGGCGGCAGGTGGTAAAGATCCTGGTGGGGATGCTCTACTCCTACATCGGCCTGACCCTGTTTCTCACCGGAGTCAACGTGGGCTTCATGCCGGCGGGGAATTATCTGGGCATGCAGCTGGCTTCCCTGCCCTACCGCTGGATCATGGTACCGGTGGGTATGGTGATCGGCTACTACATCGTCAAGGCCGAACCCGCGGTGCAGGTGCTCAACAAACAGGTGGAGGAGATCACCGGCGGCACGATTCCCGCCAAAACCATGATGCTTGGCCTCTCCGTTGGAATGGCCATCTCCCTGGGCCTGTCCATCTTCCGGGTGCTCACCGGTCTGCCCCTTTTGTACCTACTGGCGCCGGGTTACGCCCTTGCCCTTGGGCTCTCCTTCGTGGTGCCGCCCATTTTTACCTCCATCGCCTTCGACTCCGGCGGCGTGGCCTCCGGCCCCATGACCGCTACCTTCCTTCTGCCCTTTGCCATGGGCGCCTGTGAAGCGGTGGGCGGCAACATCTTAACGGACGCCTTCGGAATCGTGGCCATGGTCGCCATGACACCATTGATCATCATCCAGCTGATCGGCCTGCTGTACAAGGTAAACGCAGGCAAGCCGAAACCCAGCCATACATCCCCCGCGCCCTCTGCCGCCGGGGAAATCATCGACCTAAACGAGGAGGAACCAGCATGAGCCAGAACCGAATCCAATGGATCGCAGCCATTGTAGACCGAAAAAAGGGAGAGGCTGGGGCAGAAATATTTCCGGGAATGGGCGCGTGGAGGTCCA